>Ga0265297_10000552_pt1 | contig 108086 bp, 94 predicted proteins | sample Munlanlwell13791_FD_192502 | JGI IMG/M metagenome (GOLD analysis project Ga0265297, IMG submission 192502) | Leachate microbial communities from a municipal landfill in Southern Ontario, Canada - Leachate well 137-91 | ecosystem: Engineered > Solid waste > Landfill > Unclassified | place...
CCCAGTTACCGACGGGATTGCAGTTAGGAACCGGTGTACGGACGGTGGCAACCGAAAAACTGCATACCCAAGGCAATGTTCAGCCGACCGAAAACTCGTTGGATGTGGCAATAAATGGCCGGGGCTTCCTGCAAATCTTGATGCCGAACGGCGACATCAATTATACCCGTGACGGCTCTTTTAAATTAGACGCAACAGGACAGATAGTTACGTCCGGCGGATTAACGCTGGATCCGGCAATCACCGTGCCGCAAGATGCCGAAAGCATCACGATCGGCACTGACGGTACGGTATCCGCCAAGTTGCCGGGCGCTGCCGAACCGAGCGTGTTGGGGCAAATCCAGACCGCTAATTTTATCAATCCTACCGGCTTGGAAGCGATCGGCGAAAACCTCTACCGGGAATCCGCCGCCAGCGGCGCGCCGATCATTGGCACGCCGGGGGAGGCGGAATACGGCACTTTGGTTCAAGGCTCCTTGGAAACCTCCAACGTCAATGTTGTCGAGGAGTTGGTCAATATGATCGAAACGCAACGGGCTTATGAAATGAACTCCAAAGCGATTTCGACAACCGATCAGATGCTGTCCTTTGTGACGCAACAATTATAAGTTAGGGTGAACGGCATGATAGTTCAAAAAACGGTTTTCACGGCGCACGCCATGCGACGTTTTACCTTTCTGGCAGTCATGCTGTCGCTGTTGGAAGCTTGTACTCCGATACCGCCAAGAGATCCGGCATTTGCCCCGGTTGCCCCGGCCGATTTACGGCCGCCGGTACAAAACAGCGGATCGATCTATCAGTCCGGTTACGATACGCGTTTGTTTGAAGATCAAACGGCAAAAAGGATCGGGGATGTGCTGACTATTACGTTGCTGGAGAGAACGCAGGCGAAAAAAGCTGACGATCTTAGAACTAAAAAAGACACCAATATGGAAGTTACCGCGCCTTCGATGTATACGCTGGGAGCAAAAGTCCTGACGGGTAACGACATTAACGCCAATCTGAGGGCGAACAGGGAATTTGACGGGGAGGCTAAGGCCGATCAAAGCAATAGCTTAAGCGGCAATATTTCCGTCACGGTTGTCGATGTGCTGCCGAACGGCAATTTAAGTGTGCGGGGCGAGAAAAGAGTCACGTTAAATCAGGGCGATGAATTCATCAGGCTGTCCGGCATCGTCAGGCCAGTCGACATAAACTCAGCCAACATTATCACCTCCGATAAAGTCGCCGATGTAACCATTATGTACGTAGGCGAGGGCGCCATGGCCGATGCCAGCAAGATGGGTTGGCTGGCAAGGATTCTGAACAGCCCATGGTTCCCATTCTAGGATAAGGATTTTTTGATATGAACACATTATATAAACACCTTATCTTATTAATCTTGACGGGCATTGCCTTCAGCGCTCCGGTTTATGCCGAGCGCATCAAGGATATCGCTTCTATCGAGGGCGTACGCAGCAATCAGCTGGTAGGCTACGGCTTGGTGGTCGGACTGGATAAATCCGGCGATAAAACGAACTTTACCGGACAGTCCTTGCGCAATATGTTGACGCGTCTCGGCATTACCTTGCCGCCGGGCATTGATCCTAAAGCCAAAAATATTGCGGCGGTTTCTGTGCAAGCCGAACTTCCGCCCTTTGCCAAGCCGGGTCAAGCGATTGATGTCACCGTTTCCTCGTTGGGCGATGCCAAAAGTTTACGGGGCGGAACCTTGTTGATGAGTCCTTTGAAAGGGGCTGACGGACAGGTTTATGCGATCGCCCAAGGCAGTCTGGTGGTCAGCGGCCTGAGCGCTTCAGGCCAGGATGGTTCGAGCGTTACCGTCAATAATCCCAATGTGGGCCGCATTCCCAACGGCGCAACCGTCGAGCGTACCGTTAGCTCATCTTTTGCTGACGGCGACGCATTGATTTTTAATCTGCACACGGCGGATTTCACGACGGCCAACCGCATGACGGAATCTATTAACAAGGTATTGGGCGCTAATACCGCAAAAGCGCTCGATGCGACTTCGGTCAGGGTGCGTGCGCCGGCCGATCCCGGCCAGAAAGTGACTTTTGCCTCGGTAGTCGAAAACATGGTGGTCATTCCGGATGACGCACCGGCGCGTGTGATTGTTAACTCGCGCACCGGGACTGTGGTGATTAACGGCAAGGTCAGGGTGCAGCCTGCGGCAGTGTCTCATGGCAGCTTGACGGTCACTATCAGCGAAGACCCGCAAGTCAGCCAGCCGAATGCATTTTCCAACGGCCAAACGGCAATTACCCCGAAATCCAGCATAAAGGTCGAAGAAGAGAAGAACCATATGTTTGTGTTTAACCCCGGCGTGTCCCTGGATGAAATTGTTAAGGCGGTCAACAATGTAGGCGCTGCGCCTAGTGATTTGGTGGCTATTCTTGAAGCGTTGAAGTCATCCGGCTCCTTGCATGCCGAATTAATTGTTATCTAAAGTTGTTGTTGACCGTGGCGGATTGCTATCGCGAATCCGCCTTACGCGGAGGTTGTTATGTTAAGTGGACCACAAAATGCCGATGTTTATACCGACTTTAACGGCTTGGCTAAATTAAAAGGCCAGGCCAGAAAAGAGTCGCCGGAAGCGTTGAAAGAAGTTGCCAAGCAATTCGAATCAATTTTCCTGAATAACGTGCTTAAAAGCATGCGCCAAGCCAAGCTGGCAGACGGCGCGATGGATAACGACCAAAGCAAATTCTATAACGATATGTATGACCAGCAGTTAGCCGTACACTTGTCAGGGTCTCCCGGCGTCGGCTTGGCTGACTTGATCGTCAAGCAACTAAGCCCCGATAAGCCTAAGCATGAAAAGCAGGATGTTGAGGATTACCTGAATAGGTCGGGAGGCATCGCGCGTAGCGGCACGGTACAGGCCCATGCCGTTAACCGGCATGCAGGCGGCAAGGCTGACAATGCTGACGGCCTGGCTGAGATTACTCCTTATATCCACGGCAGCGATCCGCTGGATGAGATAACTGAATTTCCGTTCGGCACTAATCAAGCGGCGCAATCCACCTTAAAGAACGGCCGCGCGCAGCCGATACAGTCTGCAGAAGAGTTCGTCAGGCGGCTGCATCCCCTGGCGGTCCAGGCCGCCAAAGAACTGGGCGTGGAACCCAAGGTTATTTTGGCGCAAGCGGCGCTGGAAAGCGGCTGGGGACGCTCGGTCATACACAACAGCAACGGCAGCAACAGTTTCAACCTGTTTAACATCAAAGCCGACAAAGCTTGGCAGGGTAAGCAGGCGCAAGTGGCCACGCTGGAATTCGACCAGGGTATCGCTAAAAAAGTGAATGCCGGATTCAGGTCCTACGACTCATTCGAGGACAGTTTCAGGGATTATGTCGACTTTATAAAAAGTAATCCGCGTTATAGCGATGCCTTAAAGAAAGCTGGCAATGCGCAACAATACGTGCATGAATTACAGCGTGCGGGTTATGCAACCGATCCGAAATATGCCGATAAGGTCATGAGTATCTACCAAGGCAACGCGATGGCCGAATTTGAGCCTGACGTAATAATGGCGATGAATCAATGAACACATCAGGTTTCGTCTCTAATTCTCAGAACAGGACGCACTCATGAGCGGATTATTATCAACATCATTATCAGGCCTGATGGCCGCTCAGCGTTCGTTGGAAACGGTTCAGCATAATATTTCCAATGTCAATACCGAGGGCTATAGCCGCCAGCGGGTAGAGCAGAGCACTAGGATGCCGCGATATACCGGCGATGGCTATGTCGGTCAGGGCGTACAGGTAACTAATGTCACGCGCAGCTATGACCAGTTTATTAACAAGCAATTAAACTCCAGTCTTTCAGCGTTCGGAGACGCAGACCGTTACCGCCAGCTGTCTACTCGCGTCGATAATATAATGGCCGACCCGAGTACCGGAATGGCGCCGGCAATAAATCGCTTTTTTAATGCTTTAAATGAAGTGGCGGATGATCCTTCATCGATCCCTTCCAGGCAGGTACTGCTGTCTGAGGCAGAAACCCTGACACAAAGCTTCAATACCTTGACAGACAGGTTTGAAGAGATACGCACGCAGAATAATAACGATATAGGTGCCATGGTTAACGATATTAATTCGCTGGCCAAGTCCATAGCCGATATTAACGTGCAGGTCACCTCGGGCGTAGGCAGAACAGGCGGGGCGATGTTGCCCAACGATTTGCTGGATGAACAGGATGCCCTGTTTTCAAAGTTAGCCGAAATCGTCAATATCTCCGTCGTTCCGCAAAAGGACGGCAGCTCCAGCGTTTTTATCGGCAATGGACAGGCGCTGGTTCTTAGCGGCGACGCGGCGGAATTTACCACGTTTCAGTCTGAATATGATCCAAACCGGCTGGAAATCGGGCTTAAGGTTCCTAGCGGCATAAACAATGTAACCAGTCAAATCAGCGGCGGCTCATTGGCCGGCTCGTTACGGTTTCGGGATGAGGTGCTGGACCCAGCGCAGCAACAATTGGGCAGGGTTGCCGCCGGCTTGGCGATGGAGGTTAATGCGCTTCATGAAAAAGGTTTTGATCTGAGCGGTACGGCCGGGTCGGCGTTATTTAACTTTTCCGGTACTGAAGAAGTTCCGGTTATTAAAAGTCCGCTTAATACCGGGAATGCAGCGGTCAGGGTTAATTTTCAGGATGTTAATGTCAACCCGTCGGCAGCTGGAAACCTGGATTTTAGCGATTTTAAATTGAAGTATGTTGGCGGAACCGATTACACTCTGACCAGGGTTCGCGATAACCAGGTGATTAATCTTACGGCCACTACTGTGGCGGGGGTTTCCACTTTGTCATTTGCAGCAACTCAGCCGGCCAATATCGATGTAAGCGCTTTGCCGGGCATTGATATCACTGTTGATTTAAGTGGGGGACAAACCCTATCGGTCGGGGATGAGTTTTTAGCCAGACCGGCCTACAGTGCGGCCCAGAAAATTGGCGTTAATATCAATGACCCCAGAAAAATAGCGGCCGCCACCAATGTTGAAGTCGATCCCGTGACCAAATTGCCGGTGCTGGACGGATTGGGTAATCCCGTTATTATCAAAGGCCCGATGCCCACCGATAACAGAAATGCGCTGCAATTGGCAAACCTGGGCAATAAACTAGGCATGTTAGGCGGAAGTGCCACGTTTAATGGCGCTTATGGGCAAATCGTTTCCAGTGTCGGAGGTTTGACGCGAGCTTCGGAGCTCAGTTCTTCGGCTCAGCAGACCTTATTAAATCAGGCGAAGGAATCCCGAGAAGGACTGGCGGGAGTAAACCTGGATGAAGAAGCCGCTAACCTGATAAAGTTTCAGCAGGCTTATCAGGCATCCGCCCAATCCATTTCAGTGGCAAGGTCTTTATTCGATACCTTGATAGGCGCAGTTAGATAGGAGTTATAGCAATGAGAATTTCAACCGCGTGGTCGCAACAGCTGAGCTTTAATGCGATGAGCAGTCAGCAAACTAAGTTGGCCAAGCTGCAACAGCAACTAAGTTCCGGGCTTAAAATATCAGCGCCGGCCGAAGATCCGGAGGCGGCGGCAAGGATATTGGATTTAGATAAATCGATTACAAAAACAGAGCAGTACCAAAGCAATATTGCCACTACTCGCGGGCGATTGAATCTTGAGGAATCTGCGCTGGAAGCCGCAAATAACATCATCTTTAAAGCCAAGGACCTGACTATCCAGGCCAAAAACGATACCTTAAACAGCAGCGACAGGCTGGCGATCAAGTATGAAGTGGATCAGCTGCTTGAAGAATTGGCGGGCGTGGCTAATACCCAAAATGCCAATGGCGAATATATTTTCTCAGGCGATCTTGCTACGGTACCCGCTTTCGCGCGGAATGCCACAACGGGCGAATATGCCTACCAGGGCGGCCTGCAGCAACGGGCTTTGCAAATCAGCACAACCAGGCAGGTTGCTGATGGCGATTTGGGCTTCAATGTTTTTGAACACATAAATTCGAGTAGCCCGGCCGCGGATGAGAATGGCAAACGCAGTGTTTTCAATACCCTAAAGGCACTGTCTGACGGTTTGGGCGCGTCGCTTAATGCTACCGCTGGTGTAATAACCGGCGACCGGTTTTTGCGTTATGGCTTGGATTATTCGGCTGCGACAGTTCAATTTGACCTGATTGCCAACGGCGGCATAACCGCACCGATAGATCTGAGCGGTCAGCAGTTTGCAGGCGTCGAAGATGTTGTTACCGAGATTAATTCACAACTTACCGCAGGCGGTTTTAGCGGGGCTATTCAAGCGCGGAGCAACGGCAATAAAATCGAGTTTGCTTCAGTCGCGACAGGCGCTACTTCCAGCATCCAAATCAATAACACTTCAGGAACATTTTTAGCAGATGCCGGGTTTGCCGCCGGTCAGGTCAAGGCAGGAGTCGGCGCGCAGACATTTCAGGCTCAACTTGGCGATGTGTTAACCGATCTTGATGCGGCATTGGGCAGTTTCCTGGATGCAAGATCCAGTGTCGGAGCGAGGCTGAACGCGCTGGACAACCAGGAATCCCAAAATGAAAAATACGTAATTGATACCAAGAGCATGCTTTCTGAAACTCAAGACCTTGATTATGCCGATGCACTTAGCCGCTATCAATTGCAATTCACCGCGTTGCAGGCGGCGCAACAGACTTTTACCAAGACAAAAGAATTATCCTTGTTTAAATATCTCTAAGAACTGTTCAGTGACCAGCCAAGGCTGAGATGTTGAAGCGGAGGCAGGTGGCGGTAAAAGGTGAACCCCGCTTCAAGGCCCACCTTTAAAAAGCCGGATTATGGATAGACGACTTTAGGGGTAAAGTTGGCAGCCGGGTATTTGGGGTCGAACTCGGTAGCTTTTTCTGCGGGCTTTTGGTCTGGGCATTTTGGTGAAGCCTTGACTGCCTCTTTGTCGATATAGACAACTTTAGGTTGAAAATTTGCAGCGGGGTATTGCTCATCGCTCCCGGCAGATGCGGTAAGCGAAGTTAATGCAACAACAGCAGTCGTCAGTCCTAAGATAATTGTTTTTTTCATATGATATTAACCTTGGGTAGTTGGTACGACAAGCCCTGCTGGACAAATCGGCAGGACAGCCGATTTGCATTAACCCGAAGGGCGTCAGGCAGGATAACCTGACGCGAATCCTCTATAACAAGGCTTGGAGCCAAAGAGTATCGGGTATTTTTAGCGAACCCGCAACTGTTTTTCCAGCCGGAAAACGGTCACAAAAGTTGTTTTATTTCGGGATGGTTTTTCAGCAATTGCTGCCTGAATGATTCAACGGCAAGCTCGCTGTGGCGCTCACTTCGGGCAATAGGCACGGCGATTTCACTAATCACCCGCATCGGCGAGGCTGACAAAAATACCAGCCGGTCAGCCAGCGCAATGGCCTCGCGCAGGTCATGAGTGACAAATAAAACCGTGTGCGGGCGCTGCTGCCACAATTTCAATAACAATTCCCTGACTTGCCTGGCGGTCGGCGCATCCAGCGACACAAACGGCTCATCCATCAGCAACACCTCAGGATCGACGGCAAACGCCCTGATAATGGCGACGCGGCGGCTCATGCCCAATGACAACCGTTCGGGATACACATGTTGCGCTTGTGTTAACTGCATGACCTCAAGCAAGGTATCGATGACCTCGGGCGATTGATTGTCGTCCAATGCCAGCTCAATATTTTCCCTAACCGTCCGCCAGGGCAGCAGGCGCGGGTTCTGGAAAATATAGCCGATCTTGGGATGCGTGTGCTGTTGTCCGACCAGTATGCCGCCATCGTAATCATTATCCAGGCCGGCAATAATATTCAACAGCGTGGTTTTGCCGCAGCCGGACGGGCCGACCAGGCAAATGAATTCATTCGAATTCAGCGACAGCTTAAGGTCTGCGATACTTGGCTTCGTTGCTGTCGGATAGGTTTTGTTGTTGATATTGATTTGAATGTCGGTCATCTGCGCCACCGTAGGGCTTTTTTATCCAGCGGTTTTAGTACCAGCAGTTCTATCAGCTGAATGACTGCAACAAAAGCGATCGTATAAGCCAGGATGCTGGCGACATCAAACAGTTGAAAGAATAAATGCAGCTGATAGCCCATGCCGTTGCTGCGGCCTAATAGCTCGACCACCAGAATGATCTTCCAAATCAGGGCCAGGCCCGACCGGGTTGCGCCCATCACAAACGGATGCAGTTGCGGCCAGATCACATGAACCAGGGTCTTGCGCTTGCTGAAACGGTAACAGCGCGCCATTTCCAGCAAATCCTGATCCAGCGCACGCGTGCCTTCACGGATCGTGACAATCACATTGGGCAGTTTGTTGATGACCACGGCGAGTATCGCCGCCGATTCGACCAGCCCGAACCAGACATAGCACAGGATAATGGTGACCAGCGCCGGGATATTCAAGAAAATCACCAGCCAGTTGTCGAAGAAGGCGTCGAGCTTTTTACTGCGTCCCAGCACGATGCCGATGGCGCAGCCCAGCAGCATCGCAATGGTAAAGCTGACCACCAGCCGGAGCAAGGTAACGCCCAGGTGAAAGGGCAGTTGCCCTGACATGCAGCCCTGCCAGAAAACCCGGGCTACAACTTCGGGAGTCGGTAAGGTGTTGCTGTTTAAATAGACGGCCAAACCCTGCCAGATGGCTAAAAAAACCAGTAAGGACAGGGTTGATAAAAAATGCTTAAAGTTAATCAAATTATTCAATCGACCAGAAGGTGCCGGGTTGCAGGTTTTCCGATTGGCCTGTTAACTGATTGTTGCTTAAAGAGCGGAGCATCGAATAAATGTGGCCCGCCGCCAGCTGTTCCGCTTGACCCCACTGTTCAACGCCGCCTTCGCAATAACGCTGGCGCAATTTAGCTAGTGTGGGTGCATCGTTTTCCTTGGTTAACGGAACGATTTTTTGCCAAGCGGTATCGGATGTGCACAGTTGATTCTTTGCTTGTTTACTGGCGTTAAAGAAACTGTTGACGGCCTGTTTATGCTCGTTTGCCCAGCTTTGCTTGAACACATAACCCAGGCTGGGTACATCCTCCTGAATGCCGAGGCCTTTTAAAATACCTTTGCCGTCGATAATCTGGCGATAGCCCTGAGCTTCAAGCCTGGCGGCAAAATGCCAATAGGTGAGGGTGGCATCGACACGGTTTTGCTTGATTTGCTCGGTGATCAGCGGCGGCGCGCCGAAGACTTTTTCCGCCGACGCATTCAGGTCCAGATGTTCTTGCTTAGCCAATGCTTGTAGCAACAGCCAGTTTTTATCCAGTTCGCCCCCGGCAATTCCCAGCCGCTTGCCTTTGAGGTCTTTTATCGAATGGATAGGGCTGTCTTTCGCCACCACCAAGGCGCCCGAGGTGTTTGAATAAGGATAAAAAGTAAAATCGGAACCGGTGGCGCGCAGCCTGGAAACCCAAATCCAGTCAGATACAATCATATCGACAGCGCCGGACTGTAGCGCAATCTTGCCGGCTTCCGCGTTGGCTAAATGCTGTATTTTCAGTTGAAAGTCAGTTTGCGGATTGTCCTGTAACGCCGCTAGCTCCCAATCGACGGTGCCGAAAGCCTGAACGCCGATACGAATAACGGTTTTTTCCGCAGCATAACTGCTGCATGAGACAAACAGGCACAGGCTGATAAAAAAGGCATTAAATTTCATGAAAGCTATTCTCAATGGCTAAGGCGAAAGTCGCCTATTTTATACTTTACGCAAGGCTTGGTGAGAAGATGTTTGTAATATTCTATGTAGCGGCACGATGATACTCCGGTTTTAAAGGATAATAATTAGCTGACAATGGATTGAGTGGAGTGAGGCCTGTGCATCATAGCCATTTTACGGGTAATGGCTTATCCTTGCAGGTAACTCTTACTCAGTCTCAAACGGGATATGGATTTGTGAACACATTCATCGCTCAAAATTTTTACGGTCTCTTTATCCGAGGTGTTTTACTCGCTGTGATAGTTTTGGTTTCCGGTTGCGCCAGCGTTCCGGAAACCAAGTCCGTAGTTGCAGATTCCTCGCCGATGGTCAGCTATGCGCTGAGTTTGCAGGGTACGCCTTATCATTACGGGAAAAGTTCACCCGAGGAAGGTTTCGATTGCAGCGGCTTTGTTCAACATGTTTACGGGCACCAAGGCATAGCGTTGCCGCGTACGGTTCAGGGAATGGCTCAGTCGCTGAACCAAGTCCCTAAAAATGATCTTCATTCCGGCGACCTGGTTTTTTTTAATACCAACGGCAAGCCGTTTTCCCATGTCGGGATTTATGTCAGTAATGATAATTTTATTCATGCGCCTAGCCAGCGCACAGGGAAGGTGCTGGTATCCAGCCTTAAGAATCGCTACTGGGGAGAGCGTTTTATTTGCGCAGGTCGTCCGTAACGGCCTTGCTGCCGTTATAGCTTTGGGGGAACAGATAGACTCACCGCAAACGGCTATATAGAGCAACTGCTGACGCGAAGAGCACGAAGTTGTTAGCTTGGTTTTCTTCGCGTCTTCGTAGTGATATGTTTTAAATTGATAACTTGAGGAAAATATTTTTAAGCAGCAAGCTTGGTCACAGCTGTTTTGACCAGGTCACTTAATTCAGAGCCGTCTTCCTGGCAATAGGTAATAATCGCTTTGCGCATTCTGGGATCCCATGACCTTAAAATGTGATTTTTTATGCCTTCTGCTGCGATTTCCTTGTCGCTTTCCGAGTTAAAGAAATTGCCTATGTCATTGGCCATTCTGATAAGTCTTTCTATTTTCATTGTTAATTACAGATAGTTGCTATGGATTAAGCGTTGCGGATGGGTATAAACCACATGTTGATCATCACGGGCAAAGCCGATTAAGGTGAGGCCTGCCTCATCAGCCAAACGTATGGCTAAGCCGGTAGGCGCGGAAATGGCCGCAAGCAGCGTAATACCGACCCATGCGGTTTTTTGCACCATTTCAAAACTGGCCCGGCTGGTGACGATCACAAAGCCTGAGGATAAATCTTTACCGGTGCGCAATAAAAAGCCGATCAATTTATCCAGCGCGTTATGCCGTCCTACATCTTCCCTGATATCCAAAATGCCCTGTCCGGGAACGACCCAGGCAGCCGCATGAACGGCTCCGGTTAGTTGGTTTAATTTTTGGTGTTGTTTGATGTCCGTTAAAGCGGAACGCAATTCAGCAGCAGACAAAACCAATTCTCCTTTAACCGGGGAGGGTTGGCGGATAGCTTGTTTTAGGGTGCTGGCACCGCATAGGCCGCAACCGGTACGGCCGGTTAAATTACGGCCTTTGTCGGACATGCATTGAAAACGTTGTTCCGGAATTTTTACCTGGACTTCAATGCCGTTTGAACGGTTATAAACCCGCGCCGATAACAACTCTTGCGGACTTTTAATAATGCCTTCGGTAATGCTGAAACCCAGCGCAAATTCTTCAAGATTGGTCGGGGTTGCCAGCATGACGACATGCGGCACCCCGTTGTAGACCAGAGAAATCGGCACTTCTTCGGCAATATAGTCTTGCCGTTGTTCATGCTGTCCGTCCCGCCAGCGATCAACGGTGCTTTGTTGATAGCTGGGCCAGCCTAACTCCAATGATAAAGGCTCGGTTTGCGCTCCTTGCATTGCTTTACCTTCTGCGATTATGCAGTCGTGTGTCGGCGTCAATGCCGTTAGTCATGACTCATTCCCTGCTCCAGCAGATCGAGTTGTTTTTCTGAAAACTCCTGGTATTGCTGTTGCCATTCCGAAGGCTGGCTAACTTTGGTGATTTGCACGGCAGTCACTTTGTATTCCGGACAGTTGGTTGCCCAATCGGAGTTGTCTGTCGTGATGACATTGGCGCCCGATTCCGGGAAATGGAACGTGGTGTAGACAACGCCGGGCTGCACACGGTCACTCACCAATGCGCGTAATACCGTTTCACCTGCGCGGCTCTTAATGCCGACCCAGTCACCGGTGTTTACGCCGCGATCTTCGGCATCATGCGGATGAATTTCCAGGCGGTCTTCAGCATGCCAGGCGACATTTTCAGTGCGGCGTGTCTGTGCTCCGACATTGTATTGCGACAAAATACGTCCGGTAGTCAGGATGAGCGGGAACTTGGCGTTGACGTGTTCTGTTGTCGGCACAAATTCGGTTAGCATGAACAAGCCCTTGCCGTTATCGCGCAGGAAATGCTCGGTGTGCATGATCGGTGTGCCTTCCGGCGTTTCGTCATTACATGGCCATTGCACGCTGCCGAGGCGGTCAATCTTTTCATAACTGACGCCGGCAAAGCTCGGTGTAAGCTGTGCAATTTCATCCATGATTTCTGACGGATGGCTGTAATTCATCGGATAGCCCAATGCATTGGCCAGCATTTGGGTAACTTCCCAATCCTGATAGCCTGCCAACGGCGACATGACTTTACGGACCGGGGAAATACGGCGCTCGGCATTAGTAAAGGTGCCGTTCTTTTCCAGGAAGGATGATCCAGGCAGGAAAACATGGGCAAATTTAGCGGTTTCGTTGAGGAAGATGTCCTGAACGATCACGCATTCCATGGCCCGCAATGCGGCATGAACATGTTTAATGTCCGGATCGGATTGGGCAATGTCCTCGCCTTCGCAGTACAGCCCCATAAAACTGCCGTCCAACGCCGCCTCGAACATGTTGGGAATACGCAAACCCGGTTCCGAGCTGAGTTTGGTATGCCATGCATTCTCAAACAATTGGTGCGTTGCCGGATCCGATACGTGGCGATAGCCTGGGAACTCATGCGGAAATGAACCCATGTCGCAGGAGCCTTGCACGTTATTTTGCCCGCGTAACGGATTGACGCCGGCACCGTCGTGACCCAAATTGCCTGTTGCCATGGCCAGATTGGCAATGCCGATTACAGTGGTGGAACCCTGGCTATGCTCGGTTACGCCCAAACCGTAGTAAATCGCGGCGTTGCCTGCGGTGGCATAAAGCCGTGCCGCAGCTCTGAGTTCAGCGGCGGGAACGCCGGTAATGGACTCGGAAGCTTCCGGCGAATTATGTTCCTGCGCGACAAAGGCTTTCCATTTGGTAAAAGAGGCGACGTCGCATCGCTCATTGACAAAGGCTTCGTCAAGCAAGTTTTCGGTAACCACGACATGTCCGAACGCATTGATCAAAGCCACATTGGTGCTGGGACGCAGCTTTAAATGATGGCTGGCTTTGACATGCGGCGACTTGATCAAATCAATTTCGCGCGGATCGATCACGATCAGTTTGGCGCCCTGACGCAGGCGTTTTTTCATTTGCGAACCGAATACGGGATGCCCGTCGGTAGGGTTGGCGCCCATCACTAAAATCACGTCGGCTTTCATGACCGAGTCGAAATCCTGGGTACCGGATGATTCGCCAAAGGTTTGCTTCAGGCCGTAACCGGTCGGTGAATGGCAAACCCGTGCGCAGGTATCGACATTGTTATTGCCGAAGCCTGCGCGTATCAGTTTTTGCATGATGTAGACTTCTTCGTTGGTGCAACGAGAAGAGGTGATGCCGCCGACGGAGTCTTTGCCGTATTTGGTCTGGATGCGTTTTAATTCCGACGCGGCGTAATTGATCGCTTCTTCCCAGCTGACTTCCTTCCAGGCATCTTTAATGCTGGCGCGGATCATCGGCTTGGTGATGCGGTCTTTGTGAGTCGCGTAACCAAACGCAAAACGGCCCTTGACGCAGGAATGGCCGTGATTGGCCTTGCCGTCTTTTGCGGGGACCATGCGGATCACTTGCTCGCCTTTCATTTCCGCTCTGAACGAGCAGCCGACGCCGCAATACGCGCAGGTGGTCACGATCGCATGTTCCGGCTGGCCGTTGTCAATTACCGATTTTTCCATCAGTGTTGCGGTTGGGCAGGCTTGCACGCACGCGCCGCAGGACACGCATTCCGAATCCATGAACGGTTGGTTCTGGCTGGGCGATACTTTGGAATCAAAGCCGCGGCCGTCGATGGTTAGCGCAAAGGTGCCTTGGGTTTCTTCACAGGCCCTGACGCAACGTGAGCAAACGATACATTTGCTGGGGTCGAAGCTGAAGTAAGGGTTGCTGTGGTCCTTTTCGGCGTTCAGGTGCGTTTCAACCGGGTTGTAACGGACTTCGCGCAAGCCGACAGCCCCCGCCATATCCTGTAGTTCGCAGTCGCCATTGGCCGAACAGGTTAAGCAGTCCAGCGGGTGATCAGAAATGTACAGTTCCATGATGCCGCGACGCACATCGGCCAGTTTTTTATTCTGGGTGGTGATTTTTAAACCTTCCGCGACTGGTGTAGTACATGAGGCGGGCATGCCTCTGCCGCCTTCTATTTGCACCAGGCAAAGACGGCAGGAACCGAAAGGCTCAAGGCTGTCAGTTGCGCACAGTTTAGGGATTTCAATACCTATGCTGGCTGCCGCTCGCATGACCGAGGTGCCTGCCGGAGCCGTGACCTGAAAACCATCAATTTCCAACGTAACCATGTTTTCATTGGTGCTGGCTGGTGTGCCAAAATCTTTCTCTTTATTCATCGACATTTTAAACTCCTCTAATCATTATCAGGCGGCTGTAGCTTTTGCATTTATCCCGAAGTCTTCGGGAAAATGGTTTAAAGCGCTCAGTACAGGGTAGGGCGTCATACCGCCTAATGCACAGAGGGAGCCGTTGAGTAAGGTGTCGCAAAGATCACGTAACAAAGGGATGTTTTTGTCGAGGTTGCGACCGTTGATAATGTCGTCCATGACTTCTACGCCACGGGTGGAGCCGATGCGGCAAGGTGTGCATTTGCCGCAGGATTCTTCTTTACAAAATTCCATGCTATAGCGCGCCATTTCAGCCATATTAACTGTGTCGTCAAAAACGACAATGCCGCCATGTCCCACTACCGCCCAGATGGCGGCAAAGGCTTCATAATCCAAGGGGGTGTCAAATTGCGATTCGGGCAGATACGCGCCGAGCGGGCCGCCGACCTGAACGGCACGAATGGGCCGGCCTGAAGCGGAACCGCCGCCGAAATCGTAAAGTAACTCTCGTAAGGTCAAACCGAAGCCCAACTCGACCAAGCCAGGATGTTTGATATTGCCGGCCAACTGTACCGGCAAGGTGCCGCGCGAACGGCCCATACCGAAATCGCGGTAATAATCGCCGCCTTTGTCCAGAATAACCGGCACTGAGGCCAGCGAAATAACGTTGTTGACGACGGTGGGTTGGCCGAACAAACCGCTGATGGCCGGTAAGGGCGGTTTAAAGCGCACTAGACCGCGTTTGCCTTCCAGGCTTTCCATCAATGAGGTTTCTTCACCGCAGACATAAGCGCCTGCGCCCAGCCTGACTTCCAGGTGAAAGGTATTGCCGCTGCCTTGAATGTTATCGCCCAGATAACCTTCCTTGTAAGCGGTGGCAATGGCGGCATTGAGCACTTCGTAAGCGTGAGGGTATTCTATGCGCAGATAAATATAGCCTTGCGTCGCGTCAACCGCTAAACCCGCAATTGTCATACCTTCTATTAACACGAACGGATCGCCTTCCATGACCATGCGGTCGGAAAATGTGCCGGAGTCGCCTTCATCGGCATTGCAGATGATATATTTTTGCAGCGATGCGGTGTTAAGCACCGTCTTCCATTTAATGCCGGTCGGAAAAGCTGCGCCGCCTCGGCCGCGTAAACCGGAATCGGTTACCGCTTGGACGATTTGTTCCTGGGCCATGGCAAGCGCATTTTTTAAACCGCGGTAACCGTCATTTGCAATATAATCGGTCAAGCTGACCGGGTCGGTTTTACCGATGCGGGCAAAAGTCAGGCGTTGCTGTTTCTTGAAGTAGTCAAGCTCTTCGGTCAGGCCTAAACCCAGCGCGTGTGCGCCGCCTTGGGTAAAGTCGGCATCGAATAAAGCGGACACATCGGAGGGCTGAACAGGGCCGTAGGCCATGCGTCCTTTAGCGGCCGCGACTTCAACCAGCGGTTCCAGCCAATACATGCCTCTTGAGCCGTTGCGGACCAGGTTAATATCAAGGCCACGCTTTGCGGCTTCCTGGGCAATAGCCGCAGCAACACGATCAGCGCCCAGTGAAACAGCGCTGGAATCGCACGGAACATAAATAGTGATACTCATTCTGTTGCCTCTATATCATTGATGACGGCATCAAAGCTGTCTGCGGTCACGCGTCCGTAAATCTCCTTGCCGATTTGCATGGCCGGTGAACAGGCACAGTTGCCTAGACAGTACACAGGTTCCAGAGAGAATCTGCCGTCCTCAGTCGTTTCATGAAAATCAATGTCCAGCCTGGCTTTGACATGCTCTTCCAGTTGTCTTCCGCCCATGGCTTGGCATGACTCCGCACGGCAAAGATGAATGGTTTGCTTTCCTGGCGGGGTGTTTCTGAAATAGTGGTAAAAGCTGATGACACCGTGAACTTCAGCACGAGACAGGCTAAGGGCCGCTGCTATGTCGGGAACGCTTTCGGCAGGGATATAACCCATGGCATCTTGTATGCCATGCAGAATAGGTAAAAGTGCGCCGGGCTTGTCTTTAAGTGCGGCAATGATTTCTTGCGCGATTGATTGCGTGGAGCCTGATTCTGTCATGACCATCTCAATATGGAGAATCCATCCTGATTAAAACAACGGCTGTTCCTGACTGTTGCGTATTTAAGTGTGCCAGATAGCATAGCACAAGATATTTTGGGTGTAAAAATGCTATAAAACGCACAAAAACAGAAGTGTTTTGAAAAACATTGTTTATGTCTCTATTTATAATAGATATTTTAAACCAAGCAGGTTAGTAAAGATTTATCTCTTTTAAGCAATACACTGTTCACGCATAGAAACATATTGCTGATATTTTTGATGCGCTGTACTGAGGATTACAAGGGCGATTAAAACCGCCCTTTATGCCTTGATGCCTGTTACGGTCCCTGAAATATTGTAGGAAAGCTTTATTTCACAAAACAGTTTTTTTCAGCATATTGCTCGGCGTCTTTAAGCCGTTTTCTTAAATCTTTGGATTGAGCGGGATCGCGCATGGCCGAAGCCGCATCGCCGGACTGGCCTTTAGTTAAATAAGTGAAAGTTTTCGCGGCCTCGTATTCGGCGAAGTTGAGTTTTTCGGCAATTTTGTCGATTTTGCAACCGCAGGCGTATTGAGTGATATAGGTCAGGCCGCCATGTTGAGCAACGCAATTTAAAACATATTCAACCCGGTCGCGGGTAGGGTAGTCGCTGACAAACGGTGCAGGCTCGGCTTGTTCAACAGGTTTTTCCGGTTCCATGGCGCAGCCTGAAATAACGGCAGCCAAGGCCAGACCGAAAATGGCGGGTGTGTATTTAACTTTCATTGGTAATTATTATTCCCATCAGTCAGTAAAGTGAAAAAATATGCGCAGCTTGCAATAAACAGCAGGCTTGCGAGAATGGTTGTCCGTTATTTAATAGTATTTAAAGCTTACCATTATGAATAGTCAAACAAAAGTAACGGGCGTGATTCTTGCCGGCGGCCGTGCCCGACGCATGAATAATCAGGATAAAGGCCTGGTCAATTTTAAAGGCCGTCCGATGGTCAGCTATGCCATTGCAGCGTTGGCTCCCGTTGTGGACTGTCTATTGATAAATGCCAATCGCAATATTGATCAATACCGGCAATTCGGGTGGCCGGTTATTAGCGATCGAACCGATAGTTTTGACGGTCCGTTGGCGGGCATATTAACAGCAATGGATCATGCGGATGCCGATGTCCTGGTGGTCATTCCCTGCGATTCTCCGCTGATTAAAACAGAACATTTGCAGAAGCTGTTATTAACCCGCGCCGAAAATAATGCTGATGTTGCTGTCGCTTTTGATGGAGTAAGGTTGCATCCGGTTTTCTTGGCGATAAAGACTTCGTTGCAAACCAGCCTGCAAGATTATCTGGCTAATGGTCATCGCAAAGTCGCAGTTTGGCTGGATCGGCAGAATTTAATTCAGGTGGATTTTAGTAACGAGCCGGAAATATTTTGTAACGTTAATACCATGACTGAGTTATCTGTGCTGGAGGAAACCAATCATTTCAATTAGGGCCCATTTAAGGCCCATTGTCCTGAACTGGTCATGTTTTTAAACATACCTGTTACTGCCGAAATTTGTATTTTCCGGTATAATTTTCATAATTTTTAACTCAGGGTATAGGTGTTATGTCGGAAATCAATAAAGTTGTATTGGCTTATTCCGGAGGTCTCGATACTTCCGTTATTCTCAAGTGGTTACAGGATGTTTATGATTGTGAAGTTGTCACCTTTACAGCTGATTTGGGGCAGGGCGAAGAAGTGGAGCCTGCGCGAGCCAAAGCGCAAGCGATGGGCATCAAAGATATTTACATTGAAGACTTACGCGAAGACTTTGCGCGTGATTATGTTTTTCCGATGTTTCGCGCCAATACCATCTACGAAGGCGAATATTTGCTGGGTACATCGATAGCCCGTCCTTTAATCGCCAGACGGCTCATTGAGATCGCCAATGAAACCGGTGCAAACGCCATTTCCCATGGCGCGACAGGCAAAGGCAATGACCAGGTGCGGTTTGAGCTAGGCGCATACGCATTGCGTCCCGATATAAAAATTATCGCACCTTGGCGGGAATGGGATTTAACCTCCCGTCAAACACTGCTGGCTTATGCCGAAAAACATAAGATTCCGGTAGAAATGAAAAAAGGTAAAACCTCGCCTTATTCAATGGATGCCAATTTACTGCATATTTCGTATGAAGGTCGGGTTCTGGAAGATCCTTGGGCGGAGCCTGAAGAGGACATGTGGCGCTGGACGGTTTCGCCTGAAGCCGCGCCCGATAAAGCGACTTATATCGAGCTGACTTACCGTCAGGGCGATATTGTTGAGATCGATGGTGAGTCTTGCTCGCCTGCGACCGTGATGGAGCGGTTAAATAAAATTGCCGGCGCTAATGGCATCGGTCGATTGGATATTGTAGAAAATCGCTATGTCGGCATGAAGTCGCGCGGCTGCTACGAAACTCCGGCCGGTACTGTCATGCTCAAGGCGCATCGTGCGATTGAGTCGTTAACGCTGGACCGTGAAGTGGCGCATTTAAAGGATGAGTTGATGCCGCGCTATGCTTCTTTAGTCTATAACGGTTACTGGTGGAGTCCTGAGCGCAAAATGATGCAAACCATGATAGATGCATCTCAGGCGCACGTTAACGGCAAAGTCAGGCTCAAGCTTTATAAAGGCAATGTCATCGTTGTCGGCCGCGCTTCCGACACCGACAGCTTGTTTGATGAAAGCATTGCGACGTTTGAAGATGATGCCGGCGCATATAATCAAAAGGATGCCGAAGGCTTTATCAAGTTAAATGCTTTGAGAATGAGAATAGCCGCGGCCAAGCGACCAAGCTAACTTATAAGGAGGCAGCATAGAAGCTGGTTTTATGCTGCCTTGCTTACTATCTCGCCTTTTTTGTATGCTGAATGAGTTTAAATAAAATGCAGAGTCTGTGCATTAAACTTGTATAATCGGGAGCTAGGTAGCGCTACTGCCGACATGGTTTTGTTATAAAAGATAATAATTGTTCGGTCGGGATGGTTGGTTGCCATAGGTTCCTGGTTCGAGAGGAAGTAATTAATGAGCGATATAGATAAGATAAATTCAGTGGTGGAGGTGTTGCCTGGCAACTCTTCTACGGTGCTGCAAAGAATACCTTCGCATCATGCATTAATGAAAGTTAACAGATTGCTGCTGGCTGTAATTTGTTCCTTGATGGTTGTTGTTTTGGTCGGAGGTTTTTTATTGATCCCAACCGACAGTTTCTTAACTCGCTATAAAAACGCCACGGCTAACGAAACCTATGCGTCTGAAATGAATCCCGTATTTTCAGCAGAAGTTAATGCTCTGAAAGGACAGCTGGTCGGATTGGTCAGCGGATCAATTGAAAGCAAATTAAACGCCTTGGAAGAAAGTATCCGGGTAGGGTCTGTTGCCAGTTCTATAGGCACCATAGAAGATTTGAAAAACGACCTGAAAGTTCTCCGCACCTATTCAGAACCCGCCAAGAAAGCAAAAGCAGTCGTTTCTAATGAGCAGCTAATGCAGGAAATGTCCCAGTTAAAACGTCTGATCTATTTGACTATCGCTTCTTGCGGGTTGATGCTGGCTGCTGTCGCTGGTATCTGGATTAAGAATCGCAAGCTATTGCCTTACAAAGAAATCAAAACAGGTTATTTGGGTAAGAATTAGATTTCAGTTTTTTGAACATAAAAAAAGCCGCCCCAGTCTAAGACCGGGGCGGCTTTTTTATGGTTACCAATCAGGGATTAGTTGCCGCCCAGATATTTGTATAAAGCATCAACAGCTTGGTCTTCGCCGTATCCAGCTTTAACAACGGCTGGATTTTTCATGATCTCAGCAATAGCTTTAGGCATGCCGCCTTTGCCTTCTTTCAGGACGTTTTCAAATTTCGCTCTGTCCAGTTGGCCTGATTTAATTAAAGCAGGTAATTGTGGGTTTGAAGCGATGTCATGGCAAGTGCCGCAACCGCGACCGAAAGCGCGTTCATAAATTTTCTTACCGATATCAGTGGCTTCGTCAGCAAATACTTGTCCGCTTAAAGAAAGTAAAGCGATACCAGCTAATGTAGCTAATGTTTTTTTCATTTTTATCTCTCCTGTTGGTAGTAAAAAAAGAACTGTTGTTTATTTTGAAAAAATAACAGTTCAATTAAAAGTCAAACCGTGAAAGCATAGGGAATTTGACGCGAAAATTCAATTGTTTTATTTATTTTCCCTGAATAATATTATCAACAACGGCTGTGAATGATAGCTGAATCGTTTGCTTGGTCTTTAAGTTGACACAGCATAATTAAACGATAGTTAGTCAGGTTGATTTGTGTGAAACCAGTTCAGCTTGTCATGCAGCGACACGACCGTACCTATAATAATTAGGGTGGGCGGTTTGATGTCCTGGCTGGCGACCTTGCCCGGCAATGTTTCTAATGTGCCGGTAATAACCCGCTGATGGGTCGTAGTGCCTTGCTGCACAATGGCAATAGGCAAATCTTTAGGGCTGCCGTGCGCAATTAGAGATTCACAGACTTTTTCCAGGCCGGCCAGTCCCATATAAATAACGATGGTTTGATTAGGGGCTGCAAGTTGAGTCCAGTTTAAATTGACGGAATTATCTTTTAGATGCCCTGTGACAAATGTACAGGATTGCGCATGATCCCGATGGGTTAGCGGAATGCCCGAGTAGGTTGCGCAGCCGGAAGCCGCAGTAATGCCGGGAACCACCTGGAAGTTAATGCCTTGCTGCATCAAGGTTTCAATTTCTTCGCCGCCACGCCCGAATATGAATGGATCGCCGCCTTTTAAGCGTACCACCCGTTTTCCGGCTTTAGCCAAATCAGCCAGCAGGGTATTGATGGATTCTTGTGGCAGTGCATGATATTGACGTTGTTTGCCGACATAAATTTTTTCCGCGTCCCGGCGTGTCAAGTCGAGGATCTCCGGCGAAACCAGCCGGTCATAAACAACCACATCAGCCTGCTGCATTAATCGTAATGCCCGAAAAGTTAACAGGTCAGGTGCGCCGGGACCGGCGCCGACCAGATAGACTTCGCCGAGATGAGTGTTTTCTTTTTGCTTGAGTAGGGTTTGTTCCAATTGCTGTTCGGCTTCCTGCGCCTTGCCTGCGAAGACCAGCTCCGCGACAGAACCCTGCAAAATGTTTTCCCAGAAAACTCTGCGTTGAGCCGGCTTTTTAATATGCTGCTTGACTTTATCCCTGAATTTGTCAGCCAAGCCGGCCAGTTGGCCATAAGCGGGAGGAATCACTGTTTCTATTTTAGCCCTGAGCAAACGGGCCAATACCGGTGCTGCGCCGCCGGAGGATACCGCGGCAATAATCGGTGAGCGATCAATAATGGCAGGAAAAATAAAGCTGCAAAGCTCGGGATTATCGACCACGTTGACGGGGATGTTTCGTTCCGTCGCTGTTTTGGCAACCAATTGGTTGGTCTCTGGGTTGTCGGTTGCCGATACCACCAGCCTGAATTCGCCAAGGTCGGCAGCGGAGAATGACTTTTGCCGTAGCGATAAGTTATGAATCGTTTGCAAGTTTAATACTGCCGGACTTATTTCATTGGCAATTACCGTGATTTTTGCGCCGGCTCGGGCCAACAATTCGATTTTTCGGGCAGCAATTTCGCCTGCACCGACAACCAGGCAAGCCTGGTCTTTAAGTTTTAAAAATACAGGGAAATAATCCATTTAGTTAAGATGATTCTTTGATTTAAAAGAGAATGGTATTATAAGCCCACTAAAGTTAGTTGAGAAAAATTTAAAAACTCATGATCGAATTTAACCTGGAAATAGATGCCAGCGGTTTGAATTGCCCTTTACCGTTGTTGCGCCTGAAAAAAGCCCTGATGGGTATGGACAGCGGCGATATTGTCAAAGTGATTGCAACCGATCCGGCCGCACATTTGGATTTTGGCGTTTATTCCGACCAGACCGGGCACCAAATCATTCAATTGATAAAAGAATCCAACAGGCAGGTCTTTTACTTCAAAAAGAAATAGTGGCGGCTTCCGCTGCCGCTCAAACTGGCTTTCTACCTACAGGCTCAGCGCTGTTCGCCATACCTGAAGTTTTTGTTCATAGGAAAGAGAAGCATGCGCCGGGCTGGTCGATGGGAGACGCGTGTAACTGACCGGAACAGCGCTGACGGTAGGCAAGACATATTTCCGGTACGTCGACTCGGCCATCGCCCCGTTGAAGAATACCGCATAGATATTGGCGTGCGTCCGAAAAAAGCTCCGGAAATCATTAACGCTAATGGAGCCGGCATCAATGTTTGAGTCCAGGCTGCCGACTCGCGTACAGGACTGTAATACATCCCAGAGTGCGATACGGGCGGTTTTCAGTTCTTGTAGGCGAGCCTCATAAGAAGAGTCCGGATCAAACCCGAGCAGATCAGACATAATCTTCCAGAACGCGTTACGGCGATGGGCATAGTATTGTTCAGCTGCCAAAGACTCCCGTCCCGGCATACTGCCCAAAATCAATATCTCGGAATTCGAATCCGCAACCGGTTCGAAACATAATAAAAGCGGATTTGTCATAGTCCCCAGGGGTTAAGTTAACCGGTCAATGGAAGCAGAATAAAATGCTGTTTTTTCCATCCTTGGTGAGCGAATTGTTGGCCGCTTGGAGCTGGATGATAGTAGTGAGGTAGGTGACATAAAGTAGCAACAGTATTATCCCCCGCCTTTTGCCAATGAAGCCCTGTCGCGAGGGGGTAAGTAAGCACTAAAGTAATCAGTCCAAACGCCAATATAACCGCAACCTCACGCTGATCAACGACTATCGGATGCATAATGGAGGCCACGCCGATAACAAGAAGACCGTTAAAGATACTGCTGCCGAGGAGATTGCTCCCAAGCCAACCTCGTCTTGCTTGCGGAACTTTGCAATGACCTTGGTCGTAAGCTCGGGTGTGGACGCGCCTATGGCTACAACAGTGGTTCCGATAATGAATTCATCTATACCGAATGCCACGGCAATGGCCCTTGCCCCGGTAACGATTAGATTCCCGGCAGCAATAAGATAGGCAAGCCCGATAACGCAAAAGAGTACGGCTGTCCTGTCATGATGTTCACCGGAGGTCGTCTCTCCGTAGCGCTTCTTTGTTTTCGCGCCTCGATAACCGCCGCGCTAAGCCATACAAGAAACAGACTCAACATCAATAAGCCGTCTAATCTGGAAAGCTCGCCGTCCAGAAATAACGCACCGGTGATGAGCGGAATCAGCAGAGCGACAGGAAAATCCCGTTTTACGCTGTCACAGGGCTTTGGATTCCGGAAATTGCCAAGGCGATAGCCAGAACCAGTGCAACATTTACAACATTGCTGCCAAGGGCGTCGCCGAGGGCGATTTGGGGCTCTCCAGCCATTGCCGCATTGATAGAGACCGGCAGTGCCGGGCTCGAAGTGGCAAATGCTGCAATGGTCACGCCGATGATGCCGGGCGAAACCCGAGTCCAATGAGCAAGTCCTATGGTGCCTCGGACAAATAATTCGCCGCCGATTTCGGCGCAGATAATGCCCAGGATCAAGGCAATGTAATCATTCATTGTGAAACGGATCGGCAGTCTAGCAAGCTGTTATCTGAATTTTGCATATCGATACCCATCCTTTATGAGCTGATCATAGCTTGTGCAGCTGTCTTCCTAACAAAATAATCGGCATGATTAATAAACGGGACACTGTTAAAGTTACATTTATAATGACGATAGAAACCAGCGCAAGCAACCAAATAAATTCCCCAAATACAATCTTGAGTTTAAACAAATATGGTTAAACGAAGTATTTTTAGAAAACTTCTTGTGACGATGGTCGGCCTAATTGTCGCCTTGTTGACGCTGTTAACCTTTATCCAGATTGAGTTTCAAAAAGATGTGTTTGAAAAGGAATTGGACAAACGCATTGCGCTGATGAAAGGCCGGTTGATCGATAGAGGGCAGATTTTATCCGATAATTTATCGGATCAAGTTGAGAATGGCATCGCTTCGGTTAACCTTTCTCTGGTTGCCGATCAGTTAAGGAATGCGGTTGGGGAAAATAAGGAACTCCATTACATTGTATTAATGGAAGCATCAGGGCGGGCGTATATCCACACGCTAAAGCCACAGTTAGAGATGGGGGTTTTAACTGAAAAAGAGGATTTGTTTGCGGCGGGCCAAAAGATGGCAACGGTTAATGAATACGTCAGCAACGGCAAGCATTTTATGGAATTTATCATGCCTATTCAAGTCAGTGCAAAGCCATGGGGCGTGCTCCGGCTAGGCTTTTCCCTGGATCTTCTTAATCGGGAAATTGTCAGTTCCAGAGAGGAGAGCACTCGCCAAATTCACGAAATGATAGCCAGGCTATTGATAACCGCGGCCATTTTTATCCTGATAGGCGCTTGTATCGTACTGTTTGTATCTGAGCGCCTTTCCAGGCCGCTGATGCACTTAACTCGACTGGCGGATGAGTTGGCTCAAGGCAATTTTGCGGTCAGCGCCAAGGCTAAAAAAAAACATCCGGATGGCGAAATTGGCGCGCTAACGACCGCGTTTTTTCAAATGGCGCGTAACCTTAAGTTTTCTTACGATAAGCTTGAAGAATACAGCCGAACGTTAGAGCAAAAAGTAATGGAGCGCACCTCCGAATTGGCAGAGGCGCGAGATCAGGCGGTTGCGGCCGATAAAAGCAAATCAGAGTTTCTCTCAACGGTGAGCCATGAAATTCGGACCCCGATGAACGCAATCATCGGTATGACCCGGCTAGCCTTGCAGACGGATCTGACTGCCAAACAACAGGATTACCTGGCAAAGGTTCAGGTTTCTTCGCGCGCATTGCTCGGGATTATTAACGATATCTTAGATTTCTCAAAAATCGAAGCCGGAAAACTGGAGCTGGAAGCTATCCCATTTACTTTGGATGACGTGCTGAATGATCTTTCCAGTTTGGTGAGTGACAAAGCGGAAGAAAAAGGCCTGCATATCTGTTTTATTATCGATGATGATGTGCCTTCCGATCTGATAGGCGATCCGCTAAGGCTGGGCCAGGTGTTGCTTAATTTAGTCAATAACGCAGTAAAATTTACCAGCTATGGCGGCGATATCACTATTAAGATTGCTTTAGCTAATAGCGGTGAGCAAGCAAAGACAGCGGATCAAATTATGCTTGAGCTTTCCGTTAAGGATACCGGTATAGGCTTGACGCCAGAGCAAATAGGCGAGCTATTTCAGTCCTTTAGTCAAGCCGATAAATCCACCACCCGTAAATATGGCGGAACAGGACTGGGGCTGGTTATTTGCAAGCGAATAGTGGGCATGATGGGCGGCGATATTAAGGTACAAAGCAAAATAGGTCAGGGCAGTACTTTTACTTTTACCGCCATGTTTGGGCAACCGTATGAGATAAATCAAAAACTATCGACATCGCATGATACTTTTCGAGGCGAAAAGGCATTAGTGGTCGATGGTAATAAGGAATCACAGAATGCTTTATGCCTGCATTTGGAAGCGCTCTTTTTTCAAGTGATGTCGGTTAGCACCGGTGAGCAAGCTATTCAAATACTGGAAAGCGCCTCCGATGATGATTCTTACCGGCTTGTGCTCATGGACTGGAATTTACCTAAAATGGACGGAATTTCGGTTGCGCGGCATATTAAAAACAACCTTAAAATTGCCTGTATTCCCCACGTTATCATAGTCACTTCGCATAGCAGGGAAGATATTGTACAGCGAGTAAAAGACCTTGATCTGGAGGGCTTTCTTACTAAGCCGGTACATTCGTCGGCGCTGTTTAGTGCGGTTGTTGAAGCCTTTAATCAAAATAGTTTTAGTGAATATACCTCTTCGCAAGTCGCTCATATAACGGCGGAAAAGGAAAAGCTTCGTCAGATCAAGGGCGCAAAGCTGCTGTTGGTAGAAGACAATCCTATTAATCAGCAGATTGCGAAAGAAACTCTGGAACAGGAGGGCTTTGAGGTTAGCATTGCCGTCGATGGCCGGGATGCTGTGCAAAAAATACGGGCAAGCTATTTTGATGCAATATTAATGGATTTGGAGATGCCGAATATGGATGGCTATGAGGCAACCCGAATCATACGTTCCGAACAGCAGTTTGATGATTTGCCGATTATTGCCATGACAGCTCATGCCATGAAAGATGTAAGAGAAAAATGTTTGCAGACAGGCATGAACGGATATGTAACCAAACCTATAGATGTTGGTGAGTTATTGGAGAGCTTGATTGAGTTTATTAAGCCCGCGTTTCGGAAAACACCGGCAACTTGTTCGGCGAAGACAGGTCAGCAAAAAGAAGCAGTACTGCCGGAATTATTGTCCGGTATTGATATGCAGCAGGGTTTAAAAAATGTTGTTGGCAATGTGCAGCTGCTGTATGACTTGCTGCTGAAATTTCATGAGGGCTTTAGCGATGCGCAAATTCGCTTGGATGCTTTTTTACAAGCCGGCGATGTTGATTCGGCATTGCGATTTCTCCATGCAATGAAAGGCGTGGCGGCTAATCTAGCCATGTTGGAATTGAAAGTATGTATAGAAGCGTTGGAACAGACGCTTAATAAACAATGGGAATATGGGCCTGAATTATTAACTGACTTTGCGAGTGCGCACAGCAGGGTGCTGGAGTCAGTCGGATATCTATGCAGTACAAGAGGTAACGCCGGTTAATTGAACGGTGCAACGGATCTTTGCTGGATGATTTGGCGCTTGCTGGGGAAAATAGATAGGGCCGGTAGCTCGGCTGGAAAGTGCTGTTGTATTAGTTGTCTGAAAGAGTGTATAAGGTTTGTAATTAATTTCTATACTGGCAGATCAAAACAAACTGACAATAAGGTTGAGTGACAGGCTCAGCAAGGGATGGTTTTTTACGATGCAAATTAAGTTTCCGTTTGATTTATCCAAACCGATTACGGGCGAAGCAAGCATTGAGATCAATAAACCGATTCAGGATGTTTTTTCTTATATTGGCGAGCATTTTTTTGATAACTATCCTAAATGGTCTGTGGGCGTTGTTAAGTTTGAGCCCTTGGACGGAAAAGACGTTTTTATCGGTGCCAGAGCAAAGCAAATACGTAAAGACAATGGCGATGAAATCGAATCGATTTTTGAAATTACAGACTATCAGCCCATTGTAAGACTTACTTTTAAAGGCTTGACTGAGCCTTATAAGCATAGTTATTTCTTAGAAAGCAACGAACAAAAGCAACCGACCCGCTTGACTTTTCGCTTTGAATTATTAGAGCTTGAAGTTTTTATGCGCCCTTTTGAGAAGCTTATACGTTCTGCTATTGAAGATGGCGCAGAAAATACGGTTGAAAACATTAAAGATCTGATCGCCCTTGAAAGCGCTTAATTGAGCAGATTCGTAATTGCCAGAAAGATTGGAGTTTTATTATGTCTTTTATTGTTGAAAAAGATAACGGCCTTATTCCACAAGTGCTTTCCGCTATCCTGGATGAGTGTGTTAATGGTGTCACTTTAGCTGACCCGGATTTAGAGGATGCTCCAATTGTTTACGTCAATAAAGCTTTTGAGCGTTTGACAGGGTACAGCCAGGAAGAGATCATCGGCCGCAATTGCCGTTTTCTTCAAGGTGACGATAGGGATCAAGCCGGGCGTTACCAAATTATTGGGGCCATGAAAAATAATCAGCCAATCGAGGTAACACTGCGTAATTATAAAAAAGACGGCACCTTATTTTATAACCGGCTGAAAATAACGCCTTTGTTTGATAAAAAAAAACGTGTCATATATTATCTTGGCGTGCAGCATGACATAACCGATCAAGTCAACGCCAGCAATGAAATTCAAGAACTGAACAATTTATTGAGCGCCATGCCGAGCAAATAGCCCTGCTATTTAGAAGTAAAGGAGCCTTATGAATGAGACAAAAGGTGCCAACAGTGACCTGCTTTTTAATGAGGAACTTTTCAGCCTTGCTATAGTGGCTTTTCTTTTGTTGCTGGTCATGGAAAAAGTCAAACCATATCGTAACTTCCCTCAAAAAATCTACAAAGAATCGTTTGTTACCAATACCACGGCATTTTTGGTAAACAACCTGATCCTGACAGCGTTAAGAGCGTCGTCATTATTTCTTATCGCGCAACAGTTTTCCTCCTACGGATTATTAGGCAACTTAGAGAGCGGCCCGGTTAAATGGCTGTTGGCTTTTATCCTGTTTGATCTGGCGATTTATATCTGGCATGTTGCGAGTCATAAATACGAATTTTTATGGCGGTTTCATAAAATCCATCACAGCGATAAAAGTTTTAATGTTTCTACAGGTTTTCGTTTTCACGTTTTCGATTTATTGTTGGAAATTGTTTATAAGTCGATACTTGTTGTGGTCATCGGCGTGAATGCGTATCTGGTGCTGTCTATCGAGATTATCGAGCTGTTTTTCATTTTTTTTCACCATGCCAACCTTCGCGTTCCCTACGAGGAGGCGATCTCGTATGTCTTCATTACTCCATCACTGCACCGTACACATCATTCCAAGTTACGGACAGAACACGACAGTAACTATGGGATTGTTCTGTCGCTTTGGGATCGGATTTTTCGAACTCGAAAAAAGCTGGTTCCTGAAAATATCGGCCTGGATTTAATTGAAGCTGAAAACTTTATACAGCTGTTTTCGCTGGCGTTTATTACGGAGCTTAAAATCCGGAAGTTGTTGAGTTGGATTCCTAAAGGCAAAAAAAACAGATAATCCGGCTTGCTTTGCTCGTATTGATTAATCAATAGGTAATTTTGGTCATGATAATTAAATCGAAAAAAGAGATTCCTGCTAGTGAGATAACCGATCCTTTAATCTTTAAGGAGCGGCGAAACATCATTAAGGCTATGCTGGCGACGATGGCTGCCGGAGCCGTGGGCATTTCGCCGGCCTTGGCTGATGACAATAATTCGGCCTGGGCCAATTTACCGAAAGGCGATTTTTCTGCTGATCTATTAACGCCCACGCCTGCCGAAAGCGTTAAAAACTACACAAACTATTATGAGTTTGCATTAAATAAAAAAGACTCAGCAAAACTTGCGCAAAATCTGCGTACCGACCCATGGTCTGTTGAGATAAGTGGCGAAGTCGAAAATCCGGGCAATTATTATTTGGAGGATATTTTACGTCAGCAGACGCTTCAGGAGCATGTCTACCGTTTCCGTTGCGTCGAAGGCTGGTCCATGGTTGTGCCCTGGGTTGGTTTCTCGCTAGGTCATCTATTAAAAACGGTTAAACCTTTATCAACTGCCCGTTTTGTAAAATTTACCTCAGTTTATCAGCCGGAAATAATGCCCAGGCAGCGTAATAATGCGATGCTGGAATGGCCTTATGTCGAAGGCTTGCGCATCGATGAAGCTATGCATCCATTGGCAATCTTGGCTGTTGGCATGTACGGCGATATTCTTCCCAAGCAAAATGGAGCGCCGCTGCGCCTGGTTGTGCCCTGGAAATACGGCTTTAAGAGCATTAAAGCGATTGTAAAAATCGAGTTGTTAAGAAAACCTCCATTAACCTCCTGGAGCCAGTTCGCCCCTAGTGAATATGGGTTCTACTCCAACGTAAACCCGGCTGTCGCTCATCCTCGCTGGAGTCAACGTAGCGAACGCCAATTAGGCAGCAGTTTTTTTACCCCGCGTCGAAAAACTGAATTATTTAACGGCTATGGCGAACAAGTAGCTTCGCTTTATAGCGATATGAATTTACGGCATTTTTTCTGATGATTTTGCAAATTAACAATTTGAGGCCGAAAGTTATAGCAGTTTGTCTGATACCTTTATTATGGTTATTGATTGACATTGCCTTCGATAATTTGGGAGCAAACCCAGTTCAGGCGCTGCATATCCGGCTTGGCGATTGGTCACTACGCTTCCTTTGTTTGACGCTGGCTGTTACGCCTATTCAAATTGTCACAAAGTGGCGCGGCCTGGCAGATTACCGGCAACTATTAGGGCTGTACGCTTTTTTTTATGGCACCTTGCATGTGCTGGCTTATTTGCTGATAGATCATGGCCTGATATGGCATATGATTAGTATTGATATTATTGAAAGCCCTTATATTTGGCTTGGGTTGTTAGCTTATATTATTGTTTTATTATTGGCGCTGACCTCGTCCAAATGGGCCAAAAAGCTCATGGGGAAAAACTGGAAAAGGCTTCATCGGCTTATTTATATTGCAGCCATTGCAGCGGTTATGCATTATTTTTGGCAGCTCAAAGGCAATCTGGCCGAACCCTTTTTTTACTCAATAATAGCTTTCTTCTTGCTGGGTTTTCGCATTTTAGTCTGGGTTAAAAATCGTCAAGTAAATAAAATAAAAACTGTAAGCGGCCAGCGAACGATAACTTTGGCAGACGAACAAAGCGAGATGCCTGAAACGGTACACAACAGCACTAAGCATTAATATTAAATAATAGGCCTTCAACTTGCTGGATATACTGAGTTTTGGAACAGATACCCCAGTCTAAATCCCCTGCATGGTTACCAACGCTTATTCTTTATTTTGGATTAGCCAATAAGTAATACCCAGCGCTATCACGACCATGGCCGATGCGCTCACATATTCGGATGATAAGCCCTTGTAGTCAAAGACAATGATCTTTCTGCAAATAGCCATCAGCGCAGTCGCTACGACCAGGTTTACCGGGATCACATCGCTTCTGATATATACGGTAATGTTCAGAAAAATTTCAACGGCGATCAGCACGGCCAGAAAAGCCCCGAATGTTTCCAGCATGTCGTTAATAGTCAGCAGCATAAAGGGCGGCTGGGTGAGTTTTTCAAAAATCACATAAACGACATCAATAATGCCAAACAAAATAACGATTACCATCAGAAAAGCCAGAAACTTGAGTCCCAAACGTATGGTTCGGTGTAAAAGTTGTATAAACGGATCTTCGTGCTGGACAGGCAATTCTTCGTGTTGCGTAGGCGGTTGTTCGACACTTGCGAAAGTGACGTGTTTTACCAGCTTGCTGTGCAGGTGAGCTAATAAAGGGCCGATAATGTGCTTATGAGAGGCAAAACCGGCAGGTGTCAAATCCTTCTCAAGGAAGTTGTCAAAGTCTTCCACGCCACTGAACTCGTTGGCTTCCAGCTTCTCAAAGCCCATGCTCCAGTAAGGAAATAGCCGCTCAGTTATCGGCGCTTTTTCAAGCAGGATGACGTCCTTGTGGCGCTTGTCTTTTTTTATGGCTTCAAAGGTCGCGTTCACGGCGGCCTCGTCGCCTTCCAACACCTGAAAAAAAGTGCCGTGGGTATAAATGAGTATCCCGGTTATATTTCTGGCGCCATTATTTGTTCGGCAGGTTTTTAACAGTGATAACAGGTCTTCCGGACTAAAGTCGGCTATTGCGGTGCTGGCGTAAGTCAGTCTGATCATTGCGGCCCTCCGTAAGTGATTGCTGATTTTTTCAGCTATTTAGCGGTTTATGAATAACAGTTTAAGCCTGTGAGATTTTGAAAGTGTTATTTAAATGGAGTATAAAGAGCGCGTAGTTCTCAATATATCGGTAATAGCTCTATTGCTCCAAAACCGGCCTTTTGGCAGATGAGTATGAGGCCTCGCTAAGCGGTTTTATCGATTGCATTCTTCCTGCTTGTGCTAATCACTTTATTTAATCGGCAAGCAATGCTAAAGTAAATGTTTATTAAAACACTTGGTATTTATTTTGTTGCCGGCTGACTGCATAGAGTACCTTACAATAACTTTAATTTAGGAGAATCCCATGGCTTTTGAACTTCCTGCTCTACCTTATGCTAAAAATGCATTGGTGCCCCATATTTCTGAAGAAACTTTAGAATATCATTATGGCAAGCATCATCAAACTTATGTAACAAACCTGAATAATCTGATTCCGGGAACTGAGTTTGAAGGTTTATCCCTGGAAGAAATTATCATGAAATCTTCCGGCGGTGTTTTCAATAACGCGGCGCAAATCTGGAACCATACCTTTTACTGGAACAGCATAGCTCCGAATGCGGGCGGCGAACCTACCGGTGCTTTAGCTGATGCTATCAACTCAACTTTTGGTTCATTTGCAAAGTTTAAAGAAGAATTTACCAAATGTGCAGTCACTACTTTCGGTTCAGGCTGGGCTTGGTTAGTGCAAAATGCTGACGGCAGCCTGGCGCTGGTCAGCACCAGCAATGCTGGTTGCCCTTTAACCGCCGGTCAAAAGCCTCTGTTGACTTGCGACGTTTGGGAACACGCTTATTACATCGATTATCGCAATGCGCGTCCAACTTATCTGGAAGCATTCTGGGCGTTGGTTAACTGGGATTTTGCTGCAAAAAACTTTTCAGCCTAATTTTTAAGTAGTATAAGAAACCTTCTGCGTCTGTTGATGCAGAAGGTTTTTTTATGGGAGAAATAAAATGGCTACAGTTTTAATTACCGGCGCTAATCGCGGCCTGGGTCTGGAGTTTTGCCGCCAATATGCCGAGCAGGGCTGGCATGTCATCGCCTGCTCGCGTAACCCGGACGATGCGTTTGATTTAAATAACCTCGCCAGTCATCATAATATTCAGCTGGAAGCACTGGATGTTTCAAAATTTAAACAAATTGATGCGCTATCCCACAAATTAGCGGATTCGCCGATTGATGTTTTGATTAACAACGCCGGCATTTATGCAGATAACAAGAGTAACGGTTTTGGCCGGCTCGATTATCAAGCATGGACTGAGTCGCTGTTAACAAATACCGAGGCACCGGTCAAAATGGCCGAAGCTTTTTTGCCGCAAATTAAAAAGAGCGATAAAAAACTGATTGTTAATATCAGCAGTCTGATGGGCAGTATTGCCGATAACGACAGCGGCGGCAGTATTTTTTACCGGTCCAGCAAGGCGGCGCTAAATGCGGCAATGAGAAGCCTTTCGATAGAGCTTAAAGATCAATCTGTCGGCGTGCTTATTTTTCACCCCGGCTGGGTCAAGACCGATATGGGCGGTCCTGACGCGTTGATTAATGCCGAGCAAAGCGTTGCGGGCATGCGTACCTCGATAGAGCGCTTTTCTTTAGACCAATCAGGCAGTTTCATCAAGTATGACGGAACGCCAATGCCATGGTGAATGCTATGATTAAAAAGACATTGATTTTGTGGGCCATGCTGCAAGGCGCAGCTTATGCAGGGGGCTCAATACCCGAACAGATTAAAGTGCCGGAAGGCTATAGCCCTGTTTTAACCGTGCATGCCAAGGGTGACCAGATTTACCAATGCTCACTGAAAAACGGCGAGTATTCGTGGGAAACACAAGCGCCGGATGCCAAACTGTTCGACGAGCAGGGCAATATAGTCGGCAATCATACGGCGGGGCCTGTTTGGGAATATAAAGAGGGCAGTCGCGTGGTCGGACGGGTAGTCAAGAAAATCGATATGGCGCCGGATTCAGCCATTTCCTGGTTGCTGGTCGAGGTAGTTTCTCATAAGGGTGACGGCCTGTTTTCGAATGTCAGTTTTATTAACCGGATCAATACGCACGGCGGTCTGTCGCCTTCGTCGGGATGCGACGCTAATCATATGGGCGCTGAAAAACGCGTGCCCTATACCGCGGATTACGTTTTTTACGGCAAATAGCCCAGCTTCAATTCCCTGAGCTTCATCAGTGCGTAGACCGATTCCAGATGCGGCGAAGGTATGCCTAGCCGCTGGGCGGCGCGAAGGGCGTTACCCAGGATGGCTTCGGTTTCCATCGGCTGACCGGACTCATAATCCAGCAACATGCTGGTTTTATAAGGCGGCATCGCGTAGGTGTGTTCGATGTTGATATCAACGATATTGTCGGGCAACGGATGCCCTGCGGCCGCCGCAATGTCGCAGATCTCCTGCATGATGCTGCGTACAAAAGACTCCTGGGTTTGCAGGATGTCCAGCGTCGGCAAGCCGCCCGATAATACCGATAACGGATTAAACGGCGCATTCCAGACGCATTTCTGCCAGCGTCCGGTAACAATGTCGTCGGTTGCTCCGCACTCGATACCGGTTTGATTAAACAGTTCGCAAAGTTGTGCCGTTTTATCGCTGACACCGTTCGGCAGATTGCCCAGGGCCAAACGGCCGTAAGCCAGATGCAATATCTCGCCGGGGCCTACACGGTTGCAGCAAATAAACGCCAAGCCGCTGACGATTTCATTGTTGGGGAAAGCATCCAGCATTTCCTGCTCGATTTCTACACCATTCTGGATAAAGACTATAGAGGTATTTCGACCGACAACAGGACGAATCAGGGCGACCCGGTCCAGCGTCGGGATGACCTTGGTGCAGAGCAAAATATAGTCCGGGGAGCCTTTGAAATCGGCAACATTTTTTAGGACCTGTGTCGGGGTAAAACTCCAGCGACCAAGTGGCTGGCTGTCGATAATGAAACCGTGCTGCCTGACTCGTTCGTAATCGGAGCGGCAAACTACCGACACCTCGGTGCCGGCCTGCGCCAACAGTGAGCCGTAAAACGCGCCGATGGCGCCTGCGCCAATAACAAGCACCGTGCTAGCCATCGCTTTCTTCATCCAATATTTGCTTTAAAAAAGGGATGGTCAATTTACGTTTGGCGGCCAATGAGGCCTTATCCAGTTTTTCCAGTAAGTTCCATAGAGAGGCCAAGTCCCTGTCGTAATGCGTCAGCAGGAAGCGCCCTGTTTGCGGGGCAATTTCAAAGCCCATTTGATCGGCTTTAAAAATTAGTGCCGAGATGCGGTCGCTGTCGGTTAATGGCTGTATTTTTAAGGTCAGACCCCAGTTAAGGCGGGTTTTTAGGTCGGGTAATTGAATGCCCATATCATTGGGTGCAGACGATGCAGACATGATCAGTTTGTGGCCGCGCTCGCGGTGCTGGTTGAAGAAATTGAAAAAAGCCAGCTCCCAAGCTCTGTTGCCGGCTATGCGCTCGATGTTGTCGAAACAAACCACATCATATTCATCCAGACCGTTTAACAATGAAGGATCCGGCAGCTCGGCATTCGCTAAATCAAAATAGAACGAGCCAAGGCTTTGATTCTGCGCTTGATGACAGCAGGCTTGCAACAGATGAGTTTTGCCCTGGCCCGGTTTACCCCACAGAAAAATTTGCTGTTCGCCCAGGCCTGCGACGCATTGCTGCAAGTGAGTGACGATTTCCTGATTGGCGCCAGGGAAAAAATCGTTAAAGGTTTGATTGGCCCTGAATTCGAAATGTAAGGGAAGCTGCTGGGCCATTGTCAGTTTTGTTTTCCCGCCAAGCGGACATAAAATGCGGAGCCGAAAAACAGCATCAGGCTTAGCATGATTTCAAGGGATGCATACAGCCGTTCATCGGCGTTGACATAAGCTTCGGCAGTACCGTGTAGAAAGTAGATCAGGCTGACGTAGGCGGCCCACGCGCAACTTCGAGGATTACGATCCAGCAAGCCGCGCATCGGCAGCAGTAACGGCGTAACTGCGACCAATAAAACCAGCGCTACCGGAAAGCGGGTAGAGGGCGCGAGTACGGTATTCCAAAGCATCAACAGCGCGAACAGCCCGAAAAAGCCAGTCAGGGCCACGATATAGCAATAAATCGGTTTTATATTCATGAAGGTCGTTTCAGTTGAAGCGCGGTTTTGGCTAGTCGTGCGCCGAAAGCTTTGCATAAGGTTTTTTCCTGATCACTCAAACCCGTGTGATGAGTTGACACGTGGCTGGGGCCGTACGGCGTGCCGCCTGACGTAGTTTCCCGCAACGCATGCTCGGTGCTGGGCAAGCCCAGTATCAGCATGCCGTGATGCAAGAGCGGCAACATCATCGATAACAAAGTGCTTTCCTGGCCGCCGTGCATGCTGCCGGTTGAGGTGAAGACGCCGGCGGGTTTGCCGGCCAATGCGCCTGAAAACCAGATTTCAGTCGTGCTGTCGATAAAGTATTTTAACGGCGCGGCCATGTTGCCGAAATGAGTCGGGCTGCCCAGCGCCAAGCCGTCGCAGGATTTTAAATCGTCAAGCGTCGCGTATGGTGCGCCGTGGGCGGGGATGCTCTGTGCGGTTTTTTCGCAGACGGTTGAAACATCGGGAACGGTTCTAAGCAGCGCTTCCGCTCCATCAACAGATTCAACACCGCGAGCGATATGATTAGCCATCCCGGCGGTGGTGCCATTGCGGGAGAAATACAGGACCAGGATTTTTGCCATGCGCTTGAGTCTTATAAAATAGCGAGTACGGTTTCCGGCGGGCGCCCGACTGCCGCTTTGCCATTTGCAATGACAATAGGCCGCTCGATTAAAATAGGATTGTTCACCATGCCTTGTATCAGTGCGTGTCGATCCAGTGACGCATCGTCCAAGCCTGCTGCTTTATATTCGGCTTCTTTTTTGCGCATTAACTCGCGCGGCTCCATGTCCAGCTTTTGCAAAATGTCATCCAGTTCCTGGGGGCTCGGAGGCGTTTTAAGATATTCGATAACTTCCGGTTCGATGCCTTGATCTTTCAATAACTGCAAGGTCTGACGCGATTTGCCGCAACGTGGATTGTGATAAATCTTTACGCTCATGCTTCACCTGCTCATTAAAATAAAAAAGCTATAATAGCATTTTTAACAAAACTCACGCGTTGGAAAAGGCAATAACGATGATGGACAGAGCAATGGATCGAGTATGGGATCGAATCAAGCAGTACTGGTTATTAGCGCGATTTGACAAGCCTATCGGCATTCTGATTTTGTTGTGGCCGGCACTATGGGCGCTGTGGGTTGCCAGCGACGGCAAGCCTGATCTGCTGGTGCTGACCGTTATTTGCCTGGGTGTCGTGTTGATGCGGGCCGCCGGTTGCGTGATTAATGATTACGCAGACCGCGACTTCGACCCGCACGTGGAACGCACCAAGCAGCGGCCTATCGCCGCCGGCAAGGTAAGTCCCAAGGAAGCGCTGACGGTTTTTATCGTGCTGTGCTTGTGCTCTTTCGGGCTGGTATTGTTGCTGAACACCTACACCATCATGCTGTCGTTCATCGGTGCATTTTTGGCCGCCAGCTATCCGTTTATGAAACGTTACACCCATTTGCCCCAGGCTTATTTAGGCATGGCTTTCGGCTGGGCGGTTCCGATGTCGTTTGCCGCGCAGCTAGACAGCATTCCGCTCGTAGGTTGGATAATGTATTTGGCCACCATATTATGGGCGCTGGTGTATGACACCATGTATGCGATGGTGGACAAGGACGATGATTTGAAAATAGGCGTTAAGTCGACCGCCATCCTGTTCGGCGCTTACGACCGTCACATCATGGCCGGATTGCAGTTGGTCATACTCGGATTGCTAATTATAGTCGGGCAAATGGCAAACGCCGGCTGGCCTTATTATGGCGGGATTTTAATTGCGGCCGGTTTGTCGGCGTACCAGCAGAAATTGATTTTTCACCGGGAAAAAACGCTGTGTTTTAAGGCGTTTTTAAACAATAACTGGTTTGGTATAGCTGTATTTTCAGGCTTGGTAGCGGATTATTGGCTTTGATGAATAAAGACGCTTGGCAAGAGTAAAGACCATGCCGTTATTTTTGCGGTCAAGCTTGTTGATTTCTTGCATGATAGCGTTGCTTCCTTTATAAATACGGCATCCCAATGATTGCTCATCAGCCTCGCTGTAGCAGGCTTTAACGGTGATTTCAACAGGAAAGATCAAAAACTGAATTTATCCAATTTGTTAAAAAATACCTTTGTATTTTCTTTAGCATTGTTAGTAATATCACTTACATCTTTAGACATTTTCTACCCAAACATCCTAAAGCATTGAGGAATGATCATGACAACCATAGCAGACCCCATTATCGGCAGTTGGTACAAGGACGTAGAAAACAATCTGAAATTTAAAGTCATCGCCGTTGAAGAGAGCGATGATTCCATTGAAGTCCAGTACCTTAACGGCGATATTGGCGAATACGATCATGAAAGCTGGTATAACTCGACCTTCGATTATATCGAGGACCCGGAAGACTGGAGTGCGCCCTTTGACGATCTTGAAAGCGATGATCTGGGTTATACCGACCCCGACGAGCACCGGCCCAATCCCGAAGACATGGACATCGAAGATTACCTGGATTAATTAGGAAGAACATTACATGAAAATGAGTCCTCAGGAATTCCTGGACTGGAAAACAAAACGCATTACCCTGTTGGCAATGTCCGGTGCCGGAAAAACCACGCTGGCCAATAAATTGCCTAAAGCCAAATGGTTTCATTATTCCGGCGACTACCGGATAGGCACAAAATATCTGGAAGAGCCTATCCTGGACAATATAAAACGCCAAGCCATGCGCGTTCCGTTTCTGCGCGAGCTGCTGCTTTCCGACTCCATCCATATCAGCAATAAAATAACCGTTGATAATCTGGCTCCGGTTTCCAGCTTTCTTGGCAAACTCGGCAATCCTGAGTCGGGCGGGTTGTCGCTGCACGAATTTAAGCGCCGCCAAAGGCTGCATCATCAGGCCGAAATTGCCGCAATGAATGATGTGCCGGAGTTTATTGATAAAGCAGTAGACATTTATGGCTATCAGCATTTTGTCAATGATGCGGGCGGCAGCGTTTGCGAGCTGGACTGCCCCGAAGTGCTGGAAACATTGGCGCAGAATACGCTGATTATCTACATTAAAATACCGTCGGCGCTGGAGCAAACCATTATTGACCGCGCAAAATCCGATCCCAAGCCCCTTTATTATCGGGAAGCGTTTCTTGATGAAAAACTGGCTGAATTCATGCAGCTTAGAAATTACTCTTCCGCCGATGCGATACAACCGGATGATTTTGTCTCCTGGATTTTTCCGGAGCTATTCAAATCCCGCTTACCTCGCTACCAAGCGATTGCCGATCAATACGGCTATACGGTTGATGCGAATGATGTGGCCACCGTTAAAGGTGAGGATGACTTTATCCGCCTTATCGCCGATGCGCTTGCTTCCCAGCAATAATATGGGAGGAGCCCGCTTATGCCCTTAGTTGCTCATACTGATTTACCCACTTTCCAGCGCCTTCGTGAGGAAGGGGAGGAAATATTAGATCCCGACCGCGCCAGTAACCAGGACATACGGGAAATGCACATCGGCCTGCTCAATATGATGCCCGATGCGGCATTGGAGGCGACAGAACGGCAGTTTTTCCGATTGGTGGGGGCGTGCAATCAAATTGTTCAATTTCATGTGCATCCTTTTACCATTGAAGGGTTGAGTCGAAGCCCGGAAGCGCAAGCCCATATTGCCAAATATTACGAACCCTTTGAGAAAATCAAGCGGGATGGATTAGATGCGCTGATTATCAGCGGCGCTAATGTTACCCATCCCCACTTGCCCGAAGAGGAGTTTTGGCAGCCGTTGGCCGAAGTTTTTTTCTGGGCCAAGGAAAACGTCACATCGACACTTTGTTCGTGCCTTGCGACCCATGCGGTCATTCAATACTGCTATGGCATTGAGCGCACGCGCTTGCCGGCCAAGCGCTGGGGCGTGTTTTCGCACAAGCTAACCAACCGCACGCACCCGCTGGTCGCGGAAATCAACACCCGTTTCGATGTCCCTCATTCCCGGTTTAATGAAATATTCCAAAACGATATGGAGCGGCACGGGATTAAAGCCCTGGCTGTCAGCAAGGATGCCGGCGTACATCTTGCGGTCAGCCCGGATGGTTTTCGCATTGTGTTTTTCCAGGGACATCCTGAGTATGATGACATCAGCCTGTTAAAAGAATACAAGCGGGAAGTCTTGCGCTTTTATCGCGGCGAACGGGATGACTATCCGCCGTTTCCCGAAAATTACTTTAATGATGCCGTACAGCAGATATTGGTTCGTTATGAACAAGTGGTCAGGTCGGCCAAACAAAACGGGCAGAGGCTGGAAGAATTTCCGGAAAACCTGATCCTGGAGCACATTGACAATACCTGGAGCGACACGGCAAAAGCGGTATTCAACAACTGGCTGGGAAAGATTTATCAACTCACCCATCAGGAGCGGGGCCTGCCTTTTATGGACGGCGTAGATCCAAACAACCCCTTGGGTTTATAGATGCATACCGAGTTTTTGCAGCAAGCCATTGATCTGGCCGTGGAAAATGCCAAGTCAGGGCAAGGCGGCCCTTACGGGGCGATTATCGTAAAAGACAACCAAGTGATTACCGCCAGCGGCAACAGAGTCACCAGTACCATTGACCCTACCGCTCATGCGGAAGTGATGGCTATCCGCCTGGCTTGCCAGAAACTGCATGATTTCCAGTTGCGAGGCTGCATTCTCTACTCCAGCTGCGAACCCTGCCCTATGTGTTTGGGGGCCATTTACTGGGCGAGGCTTGAAAGAGTTTATTTTGCCTGTAGCCGGCATGATGCCGCTGCCGCCAACTTTGACGACAGCTTTATTTACGATGAGATTTCTGTTTTGCCGCATGAGCGCAGTATTGCCATGCTGCATTTGAACCTGCCGAATGCGATGCAGCCGTTCAATATTTGGGCTGAAAAAAGCGATAAGGTGCTTTATTAAAAACAGGCTAAAGGCGAAGAGAGCGGCCCTATGTAGCTTATGACTTATATGCTCCTACGTGACGGAGTTTTTTCGCCTTTCGCCCTTTGCCTTTCGTCTCCATTATTTATCGGCTATCTTAATTAGCCACCCGGCCTGATCGTAACATCCCAATTCTGCTGTGGCTTTGGCATTGATTCTGACAAATTGGCCATTCAAAGTTGCCGGCAGCTTGGCCTTAACCCGGTGAAAGCTGCTGTTGCTTTCAACCGTATACTCAAGGTTCTGATTTTTAGCCGTCAATTTAATGGAGTCTGGTTTGGCCCAAGGCGAGATCATGAAAGAAAGCGTTGATTCAGGCGGAACCTCAGTTTTCTCGGGTTCTTGATAGACGGGAAGGTTAAAATCCCTGAACTGGGGTTTCTTGCAAATTTCATCTGTCTTGCCAGGATCATAGGCACTTGCCGTGCCGGCAACTAACGCCGCAGCAATAAATAGCAAGGGGCTAAGCATTTTTGTTATTTTCATATCCACTCCTCTAAAAAGGCGTTGTGTCGCCAGTGATGACTCCGGTAAAGCCGCTGTGTTTAACGGGGAGCCATATTAATTATTCTTCTAATAAATTCAACTTGCCGCGACATTTATACAAACGCTACGCGGACGCCCGATAAATCAAATACACATTCATATCCTTCAGACAAAACCGATGATGTCTTGTACAATATCGGAAGTTTAAATTTTAGCAAGAGAACACCACATTGAGCGAACAAAATCAAGAAAACATGACAAATTCGCCGGGAGCGAATTTGCATTTACCCGCAGGGTGCCGGGCAGGAGAGCCCGGCATGAATTATAAAAGTGCCGGCGTTGATATTGAGGCCGGCAATGCCTTAGTTGAACGCATCAAGCCTATTGCCGCCAGAACAAGGACGGCAGGTGTCATGGCGGGCTTAGGCGGTTTTGGCTCCATGTTTGAGTTGCCGTTGGATCGTTATCAGCAGCCGGTTCTGGTTTCCGGTACCGACGGCGTAGGCACCAAGCTGAAGCTGGCCAATGAGCTGGGAGTTCATGACACCATCGGCATCGATCTGGTTGCGATGTGCGTTAACGATATTATCGTTCAAGGTGCAGAGCCTTTGTTTTTTCTGGATTACTTTGCCACCGGCAAGCTGGATGTCGATACTGCCGCGGCGGTTGTAGACGGCATTGGTAAAGGCTGTGAATTGGCAGGCGCGGCGCTGGTCGGCGGCGAAACAGCGGAAATGCCAGGCATGTATGCGGACGGCGAGTATGATCTGGCGGGTTTTTGCGTCGGCATCGTGGAAAAAAGCAAAGTGCTTGACGGCAGCAAAGTCAACGTCGGCGACAAACTGATTGGCATCGCATCATCCGGTCCGCATTCCAACGGTTATTCCTTAATCCGTAAAATCATTGCCCACAGTAATGCAGCACTTTCCGATACCTTCAATGGCCAAACCTTGGGCGCGGCCTTGCTGGAACCGACCCGAATCTACGTTAAATCGTTGTTGGCGTTGCTGGACAAAGTGTCGGTACACGCGCTTGCGCATATTACCGGCGGGGGGCTGACAGAGAATCTGCCACGCGTGCTTCCGCAAGGCACCAACGCCCACATTGATCTTGCTTCCTGGGAGTTTCCGGGCATCTTCAAGTGGTTGCAGGATAAAGGTAATGTCTCTCAGGCAGATATGCTGGTTACCTTTAATTGCGGCATCGGCATGATCGTTTGTGTTGCTCCCGAAGATGAGCGGGCAACGCTTGAAACGCTTGGCCAATTGGGCGAACAGGCCGTTACTATCGGCGAACTGGTTGCGTCGGAAGGCAAGCCGGAAGTTAAATACCTTTAAACTGGCTTTAACTATTCTCACTTAAGGCATATCACACGAAGAACAAGAAGTTTTTATCCTGACTTTTTCTTCGTGTCTCGGCAATTGCTCCTGCATTCCCCCACGAGGATGTGGGGGATGCAGATTTTGCATGGAGCAAAAATCTGTCCATGCAGTCGTTCGTGGTAAAACTCTCTTAAGCTATTGTGTAAAACTGCATAAAACATCAGGCGTTTGATCTCGTAACAACGGGACAAACGCTTCCGCCAGTAATTTAAAGCCCAGAATATGCCCCATCAATAATAGTGGCGGCAATCTCTCTATCATCTTGCCAGTTAGAAATATCATCAATAAAGCTTTTAGCGATTTTTAGCACATCCAGCGGAATTTGCTTCAGATAAGCCATCGTAAAAAGCCAGTGACGATTCCAGACGCTCGTCGGAATGAATTCGATTTTCGGTATTTTATTACCAATATCATGATGATGCCTGTTATGGAGAGATTGTCTGCAATCCATTTCTGAAAGAAGCGTTGCTTTCTTGCAAGCGGTCGCTGTGCTAGGATGCCTTAAATTGTCATCATTGAAAGGACATTCTTATGCAGGAAATTTTAATTGGCGGTCAGAACGGTATTCAAGTCATTATGGACGCTGCAATGGCTAATCGCCATGGCATGATTTCAGGGGCGACCGGTACGGGTAAAACAATTACCCTGCAAATTCTCGCTGAAGGTTTTTCAAAAATAGGTGTTCCTGTTTTTCTAGCCGATATCAAAGGCGATCTGTCCGGTATTACAGTTCCCGGTCAGCCCCATGAGAAAATTTCCGAGCGTGTTCAACAGATTGGCATCGCTAATTATCAGCATCGCGGTAATCCAGCTGTTTTCTGGGATATTTTTGCCAAAACCGGATGTCCGGTGCGCACCACTATTTCAGATATGGGGCCGTTATTGCTCAGCAATTTGCTGGAGTTGAATGATACGCAAACCGGGGTTCTTTACAGTTGCTTTAAAATCGCCGATGACAATGGCCTGCTATTGCTGGATTTAAAAGATTTGCGCGCCATGTTGCGCTGGATGGGCGATGAGTCTAAAGAGCTGCAAACAGAGTACGGCAATATTTCCGATGCAAGCATTGGCGCCATCCAAAGGCAGTTATTGGTGCTGGAAGAGCAGGGTGCTGAGATGTTTTTTGGCGAGCCTGCCATACAGCTGGAAGATTTTTGTAAAACGGATTTTTCGGGCAATGGCGTCATCAGCATTCTTGATGCGACCGAGCTGACTAGAAAATCACCGCGTTTATATGCCACTTTTTTACTCTGGCTGCTATCCGATTTATTCGAAAACTTACCGGAAGTCGGCGATTCGGACCGCCCCAAGCTGGTGCTGTTTTTCGATGAAGCGCATCTGCTGTTTGATCAAGCCCCCAAAGTATTGGTGGATAAGATCGAACAAATTGTCAGGTTGATTCGTTCCAAGGGCGTAGGTGTTTATTTTATCAGTCAAAGTCCGCTGGATGTTCCCGAAGATATTTTGGGCCAGCTGGGCCTTAAAATTCAACATGCCTTAAGAGCTTACACGCCGAAAGATCAACAAGTAATCAAAAGCGTCGCCGCAACATTTCGTAGTAATCCAAAGATAAATACAGAAGCCGCTATTCAGGAATTGAAGACAGGCGAAGCCTTGGTTTCAGTACTGAATAAAGATGGTAGTCCAGCACCGGTCGAGCGAATTTTCATTTGTCCGCCTGAATCTCAACTAGGCTCGATATCCCCGCAGCAACGCGACGAAATAATGCGTCGATCACCCTTTAGCGGCCGGTATGAGCAGGAAATTGACCGGGAGTCAGCCTATGAATTGCTTAAAAGAAAAGCCGAACTGCAGGACAGCCAGGCGGTAAAAGATCCACAAATCAAACAGCCGACAAAAACAACATCCAGTCAGTCAAGTGGCCGGCAAAGCGTCGGCGAAGCGCTGCTAAAAAGTGCGGCGCGTAGCATCGGCAGTACGGTAGGCAGGCAGATTATTCGAGGCATTATGGGCTCGTTATTGGGTGGCCGGCGATAATTCAAGCCCTGCTTCTGCAACAGCTCAACAAGCGCTTCAGCCGATAGCGGCGGGCTTTTGATATAGCCTTGGTACAAGTCGCAGTTTTTTTCCTGCAAGAACGCCAGTTACTGCGGTGTTTCTACACCTGTGTTGTTGAGAAGCCCCATAATCTTCTTTGATTTCCCGACAAGCAGTTTGCAGTCTTTTTCAATTTAAGGTGTGCGGCTGGAAAGCCTGCTTCATCCAGTGCCGTAGGGGCAGCGCGTTAATATCGCTACGCTGGGGCTGCTGTGAGAAAAAATCCACTGTATAGGTTTGTTTTCTGGCGTGATTGAGTTTAATGATAAAATGACGGATTGCTTTTTATCGCCCGGAAGATTTTGCAGCAGGTGCAAAAAATTTTGGCTGATGGCAAACTAAAATTATCTCAATCACCACCACAGCGGAAATTCGTAATCATGAGTACCCAAGCAGTCGATACGGCATCTTCTACCGACACTTTTTCCTCGACTTTTCTAATCGGCAATGTCGGCGCCCCGTTTGTTATCGGACTGGCGGTCGGCTATTTTGCCAAAAAAATGTTACGCACGGCGCTGTTTCTGGGAGGAGCCGTCATCGTGCTGCTATTTGTCGCGGAATACTACGACATCATCGATATCACCGATGAAAAGCTGCAACATGCGGCCACAGCCGCAACGGAAGCAGCCAAAAGCTCCGGTGGTTTTTTGGTTGATCGTCTGACCAGAGTTACCAGCAAGGGCGTCAGCGGGGTGGGCGGTTTTTTTGTCGGACTCAAGCTAGGCTAGGTATTCGTCCTTAGCCACTCTCAATATGATCACACCAACCACTCTATTCAAATGCTTGGCCGATGAAACGCGCTTGCGCTGCGTGGTTTTGCTGCATAAAGAAGGCAGGCTCTGCGTTTGCGAGTTAACCCATGCGCTGGATTTATTGCAACCCAAAATTTCGCGCCATCTTGCGCAATTACGGCAAAGTAACCTGCTGCTGGACAGCCGCGAAGGGCAGTGGGTGTATTATCAGATTAACCCCGAGTTGCCGGCTTGGGCTTTTGAGATTCTGGATATTGCCGTCAAACAATTTGCTACCCATAGCAAACAGCAAAAAGACAGCGACCGGTTGAAGGCGATGGGCAGTCGTCTTGAGATAGCGAAAGATTGCCGCTGAATTTTTTTGCCTTATAATATTCGTTTATTCGAATATATAAATGTTAGGAGTGAGGCATGCTAAACGTTTTAATTTTGTGTACCGGGAATTCTTGCCGAAGCGTGCTGGGCGAGGCGCTTATCAATCATCTGGGCGGCGACCGGTTTCAGGCTTTTTCCGCCGGCAGCCATCCGACCGGCAAGGTAAATGCCAACGCGCTGGCGACATTAGCGCGTCACGGTATTTCAACCGAAGGTTTTTCCAGTCAATCCTGGGATGAATTCGATGATAAAGGCATTGATATCGCCATTACCGTTTGCGACAGCGCGGCCGGGGAAGTCTGCCCGGTCTACCTAAATAGTGTGATTCGGGCGCATTGGGGCTTGCCTGATCCTGCCCATGTCGCCGGCAGTCAGGAAGACATTGAAGCGGCTTTCGAGACAACCTACGCGGCTTTGGAAAAGCGGATACAGCAACTATTGGCATTGCCGGTTGAGACAATGTCCAGGCTGGAACTGACCGGGGCGCTGAACAAGATCGGCGCGGAAACGCTCTAACACACTGGAAATAACAACCATGAACACACAATTAGACCACGCTCCGAAGCGTTTGGGATTTGTAGCGCGGTTCCTGACCTTATGGATATTCCTCAGCATGGCGGGCGGGATCGCACTGGGCTACTTCATCCCCAGCTTCACCCAATGGCTGACCCGGTTCCAGGTAGGGACCACTTCCATGCCCATCGCTATCGGCCTGATCCTGATGATGTACCCGCCGCTGGCCAAGGTGCGCTACGAGGAGCTACCCAAGGTTTTCAAAGACACCAAAATTCTGCTGTTGTCCCTGATCCAGAACTGGATCATCGGCCCGGTGTTGATGTTTGCGCTGGCGGTTATTTTTCTCCGGGATTATCCTGAATACATGGTCGGCCTGATTATCATCGGCTTGGCCCGCTGCATTGCGATGGTGCTGGTCTGGAATGAACTGGCTGAGGGCGATAACGAATATTGCGCAGGTCTGGTCGCGTTCAACTCCATCTTCCAGATGCTGTTTTTTGCTGTCTATGCCTATATTTTCGTTACGGTCTTGCCGGATTGGCTGGGCATCGCTTCCGGCCTTGAAGTTCAGGTTACCATGGGCCAGGTTGCCGAAAGCGTATTGATTTATCTGGGTATTCCTTTTTTCGGCGGTATGTTCACGCGTTTTTTCCTGGTGCGACGCAAGGGTTTGCAATGGTATGAGCAAACTTTCATGCCCAAAATCAGTCCCATTACGTTGATTGCGCTGCTGTTTACGATTCTGGTCATGTTCTCCCTCAAGGGCGAATATATCGTGCAACTGCCAATGGATGTGGCGCGCATCGCCGTACCGCTGATCATCTACTTTTTGATCATGTTCCTGGTCACGTTTTATATGTCGGCCAAGGCCGGAGCAGGGTATCGCGTTAGCGCCACGCTATCGTTTACCGCGGCTGGCAATAATTTCGAACTGGCTATCGCAGTGGCGGTAGCGGTTTTCGGGCTGGAATCAGGACAGGCGTTTGCGGCAGTCATCGGCCCTTTGGTGGAAGTGCCGGTATTGATCGGGTTGGTCAAAGTAGCGCTTTATTTCAGGCAAAGCCTGTTTCAGGCGGGCAAAAAAAATGCGGCTGGTTAAGGCCGCATTAAAAAGGATATAAAACTCTGAATTCCGAGGAGGAAATTGAACTTCAAGAGCGCGGCTATATTAGCATTAAATGATATAGAAAGGGTGTGACATATTGTCGCGCGCACCAGACAGAGTGGCCGTTCGTCTTTTATAAGCACGTGAAACGGCGGGCAAAGCTTCCGCTCCTCGGCAATCGCTCCCTGCATTGCTCTACCTCCTGCATAACCCACAAGGATGTGGGGAATGCAGATTTTGCATGGAGCAAAAATCTGTCCATGCAATCGTGCTCACGCTCCTTACCTACATGACCCACAGGGATGTGGTGGCCGCGATTGCTCCAGGCAATCTTGCGGCATTTCCTCCATCCTTGGAGGTCAATGCAGATATTGTATAAGGCCATAGATGCCTGTAGTAGAGCAACGCAGGAGCGGTTGCCGAGGAGCAAATATCTGTCCCTATAGGCAAAAAAAATGCGGCTGGTTAAGCCGCATTAGAGAAAGATATAAACTCTGAATTCCTAGGAGGAAATTTGCATCTCAAGAGTTGTATATATACTAGTAAAAGTACTTATATAAGGGAATGTGGCATATTGTCGCGCGTCAGAGTATCGCAGAGTTGAGTCAAGCAACATCTGTGTAATTCGGTAGGGAGATATAATTTTTTGCAGTATTTCAGGGTTTTACCTGATTTTTAATTACTTTCCGAAGTTGTATTGTTGAGCCTCACTTAAAAAGCTGAGGGCCACTCAACATAGTTTGCTTGAACAAATTCAGGAGAGTAATTATGAAGTTACAACCTAATGTTCAGACCAAAATCCAATTCGTAACTCCATCGCCCGCTAAGTCGTGTTTGTTAGTATTGATGCTGGCGGCAACAAACCTGGCTCAGGCGTGCATAACCGCCGATGTGGTTGCGCTAGACCAGGTTCTCTATTATAACCGGCTCGGAGCGATGAATCCGTCGGGGATGATTTATGCCCTGAAACGCGATGTCGTTGCCATCACCGGAACGACCCCATCCGCCGGAAACGCGATGCTGCGGCCCGGCAAGCGCCCCAGGCCTTTGGTGCTGCGCGTTAACGAAGGCGATTGCCTGACCGTCAATTTTACCAACTGGCTCAGTCCGACCTTGTCAGGTTCTTTGCAAGCTCCGATCGCACCCAGCAGCCTTGACCCCAATGCGACGGCGGTTAAAAACGACGACGGACCGGCCACGCGCACCGCATCGTTTCATGTGCTCGGCATGCAGGCGCAAGGCATCGAATCGGATGGCTCGTACGTCGCTAATAATGCCGACAGCCTGGCAAAACCGGATGAAGTCAAAACTTACACCTTTTATGCCCAAAAAGAAGGCACTTATTTTGCCTACAGTACGGCGGCGACCACAGGCGGCGAAGGCAACGGCGGATCGCTGGCTCACGGCCTGTTCGGCGCGGTCAATGTAGAAAACAAGGGCGCACAGTGGTACCGCAGCCAAGTGACGGAACAGGATCTGGCATTAGCCGCGACGGGTTCAACCCAATCTGACGGAAAATATTATCCGCTCATCGATTATGAGGCCGTTTACCCCGCCATTGAAACCCGTAAACCGGCCGAGCAGCTCAGCCTGACCACCGCTCAGGACGGCACTACCAAGGCGACCATGACCGCTCTGACCAGCAATACCGGCTTTATTGCCGATGATGCCGGTAAAACCTTGATCGGAGAGAAAGGTAAGGCGCAGATCGAAGAAGTTTTTGCCGATGGCTCGGCCAAGGTAACGATAGCGGAAGCCTTTAACAGCGAAATACCGCCCTATACCTGGAAAATCGAAGGAACAGCTCCCCATCCTTTTGCCGGAACGCCGATAATGAACATGCTGAATGGCAGCGAGATCGTTCATTCCGACCTGAACGCGATCATCACCGGACCCGGTCTGGGAGCGTTTGCAAGCAAGCAGGAACCTAACAACGCGATTTATCCCGGCCGCACCGACCCGTTCCGCGAATTTACCGTGATCTATCATGACGAAATCAAGGCGGTTCAGGCATTTCCAGCCTGGTACAACGACCCGGCCTTTATGCACACCTTGCACGGCGTCAGGGACGGTTTCGCGATCAATTACGGATCAGGCGGCATCGGCTCGGAAATCATCGCCAACCGGTTAAAACTCGGCCCGATGAAAGACTGCGTCGAGTGCAAATATGAAGAATTCTTTTTAACCTCTTGGGTACTGGGTGATCCGGCAATGGTGGTCGACATGCCGGCAAGCGTTAATGCCAAAGGCAAGGGCGTGGTTGACAACCCACGGTTCGCGACCAAAGCCTACTTTCCTGACGACCCGTCCAATGTTCACCACAGCTATCTCAATGACCGGGTGAAATTCAGGAATCTGCATGCAGGTCCCAAGGAACATCACATCTTCCACCTGCACGCCCACCAATGGCTGCACACTCCCGATAGCGACAACTCCGCGTATCTGGACAGCCAAAGCATCGGGCCGGGCAGCGGTTATACCTATGAAATCGCCCACCACGGCAGCGGCAACCGCAACCGGACGCCGGGCGATTCGATATTCCATTGCCATTTTTACACCCATTTTGCCCAGGGTATGTGGGAGTTATGGCGGGTTCATGATGTCCTGGAAACCGGCACCGTCATGGCCACGGACGGCAGGCCGGCGCAAGGTTCCAGGGCATTGCCGGATAATGAAATCAAGGCGGGCACACCGATACCGGCATTGGTACCGATGCCGACCATGGCGATGGCGCCGTTGCCCGGCGCCAAGGTGGAGATCGAATACAAGGCAGGGGCGCCGACGGGCCAGGTCAAATTGCCCGAGGTAGCAACGGGCAACCCCGGCTATCCGTTTTTCATTCCCGGAATTGCCGGACACCGTCCGCCGCATCCGCCGATGGATACCCTTGTCGATGGCGGGTTGCCCAGGCATATAGTCACCGCCGGTACGGCGACCGGCTATCAAGAGCGGGATAATTTCAACAAGATATTGAATACGCTGGTCGCGAAAAAGCTGCCGGAATCCGGAACGCCGTGGGAAAGGCAGGCGATGTTATTCCATGGCGGCGACGGCGACACAAAGGGGCCGAATCAGTACGACACGCCGAAACCGGATGGCAGCGGCACCGGTTCATTCAAGGTCAACGGCCTGCCTGCTGTTGCCGGTGCGCCTTATGCCGACCCGTGTGTTAACGATGCCCAGCAGCCCGCGACCGGCAACAACCGTTTTTACCATGCCGCGGCCATCCAACTGGATGTCAAAATGAACAAGGCTGGCTGGCATTTTCCGCAGCAGCGTATTCTGGCCTTATGGGACGACGTGGCTGATACGATTGACGGCAAAAGGCCGCCTGAACCGTTCTTTTTTAGAGCCAACAGCGGCGAGTGCATCACCTTTGAACACACCAACCTGGTTCCTAATGTGTATAAAAAGGATGATTTCCAGGTCGAGACGCCGACCGACATTATCGGCCAGCATATCCACCTGGTTAAATTCGATGCCACCTCGTCCGACGGTTCCGGCAACGGTTGGAACTACGAAGACGGCACCTTCAGCCCTGAAGAAATCCACGAGCGCCAAGTTGCGCTGAACGCTCCCGAAGGGCAATGGCTGGACCCTGACGACGCCAATGCCGTCAAACCCTCCGTATGTACATTGGATGGATTTGAAAAAGGCAAGGGCAACTGCGTGCAAACCACGGTGCAGCGTTGGTACGCCGATGATGTGACCAATAATGTCGGTGAAGACCGGACGTTGCGCACGGTCTTCACCCACGACCATTTCGGCCCGTCAACACACCAGCATCCGGGGCTTTATGCCGGTCTGGTTATTGAACCGGCGGGTTCGATATGGAAGCATAATGAAACCGGGGCGGTCTTGGGCGGAAGAAATGATGGCGGTCCGACCAGCTGGCAGGCCATCATCGAGCCCGGCAACGGCGAAAAACCTTACCGCGAGTTCATGCTGGAAATGGGCGATTTTTCGCTCGCCTACCGGCCGGATGGCACACCGGTTAACCCGCCCGGAAAAATGGAAGACGGGCTACATAATCTGCTGGCTGTCGCACCGACCTGTCCGGGCGGCGGCGCAAGGCCCTGTCCTGAAGCCATTTCCGCGGAAGACCCAGGGACCATGACGGTAAACTACCGCAACGAGCCAATAGCCCAACGCATCAATAACGGCACAAACGGGCAAACAACCGGCAAGCCGGGGGATCTTTCGTTCGCCTTCGAATCACGGACGGACCGGGCTATTAACGAGTTGAACACTCAGCCGGCGTTTTTTTCCTGGCCGTTAACCAAGAATGTAATGCCCGGCGATCCGTTCACCCCGTTATTGAAAGCGTATACCGGCGATAAGGTCCAGATCAGGGTTCTGATGGGCGCGCATGAAGAAGGGCATAACTTCAGTGCCCACGGTATCAAGTGGCTGTTCGAGCCGTCCTTGAAAGACTCCGGCTATAAAAATTCGCAAATGCTGGGCATTTCCGAGCATTTCGAGTTTGAAGTGCCCGCTGTGAACGCCGTCAAAGGAGATACCCCCTGGGCCGATTTTGCCTACTTTCCGGGAGCCGCTACAGACGATGTCTGGAACGGTCTGTGGGGACTCATACGGGCTTATAACGGCAAAGGAACCTTCACCAGCCAATACCCGGCGCCGACCCTGGCTAAATTGTCCAGCAACCCGAAAGGGACAGCGCTGCCGGCGATGACTTGCTCCGGAGGCAAAAATAGCGATCCCAATTGCGTAAGCATGAGCGGCGTCTGCCCGAGCAATGCGCCCCAGGTTGGCTTCAAGGTGCATGCTTTTCTGGCGCGTGATGTGCTGGGCGGTCCGCTGGTTTATAACTACAGCGCCGGCCTGGAAGATCCGGGGGCTATCCTGTATGTTCGCGATACGGATTTCGACAAAAAAACCAACCGGTTGAAACGGGGCGTTCCCGTAGAACCTTTGATTCTTCGCGCCAGGGCGGGGGACTGCATTACCCTGGATCTGGTCAATCACCTTCCGGCGGATCTAAGCAGCACCCAAGCCGACGGCTACAGCACGTTGCCGATGATCGTGGAAGGCTTCAACAACAACCATATTCTGCCGTCCAGCTATACAGGACTGACGCCGCAATTGCTGGAGTTTGATGCGCTGACCAACGGCGGACTGAATGTCGGACTTAACCCGTCGTTATGGACAACAACACCTTCTGTCGCAGCGCCCGGGCAGACCGTCAAATACAAATGGTATGCCGGCAGGGCGACTGTCAAAACCGATCCGACTGCCACATCGGACCCGCTACGCCGGTTTGCCGAACCGGTGGAATATGGCGCCATCAACCTGATGCCGTCGGACCGGATCAAGCAAACCGGCAAGGGCGCCATCGCCGCGATGATCATTGAGCCGTTGGGGTCGACCTGGATCGAAGACATCGATTCGCGCGCCTCGGCGACGGTGACGCTGGCTGACGGAGCCACTCAATTCAGGGAACATGTGCTGATCTTTCAGGACGACCTGAATCTCCAGCAGAATGGAATGCCGGTACCAAACACCGCACAGTCTGAAGATCCCGAAGATTCGGGACAGAAAGCATTCAACTACAAAACCGAACCGCTGTGGACCAGGATGGGCTTTGCTCCGGAAACAGCTCTGGAGCTGACCCGCAACGAAGACTTTAGCAACGCGCTGCAAGGCGTTTCGGAAACCCCGATCTTCAAGTCCAAAGTCGGCGATAGTGTTCGTTTGCGGGTTTTGCAACCGGGCGGTCACGCGCGCAACCATGTATTTCAGCTACATGGGCACGGCTGGCAGGAAGAACCCTACGCCAACGGTTCAACGGTGATGGCTGTCAATAACTGGTCGGAATGGAAGGGGAGCGAAGCGGGCATAGGTGCCGGCAGCCATCTTAATTTGCTGTTGACCAACGGCGCGGGCGGTTATTACGGCACGCCGGGCGATTATTTGTACCGGGATCAGGCATCGTTCCAGTTTGACAATGGCCTGTGGGGGATATTCCGGGTAGAAAAGTAGAAGCTAGCGCATTGCCGATGAAGTCCGGTTAATGCGCTGGCTCGCCGTTAAAAAGAACTGGGGCATTGGTATGGCCTGTGGCGATCTGAGGGATACGTAACAGACGAGACTGTGAAAGTATTATCCAAATCAGGCTGAAAGAATTATTCACCACAAAGAACACGGAGAACACAGAGTTAATGCAATATAAAACTCCGTGTTCTCTGTGTCCTCCGTGGTTAATCTCTTAAACAGCACCGTAGGGTACGCATCGCGTACCTTTTTGGAATTTAATTCAGCGGAAAATGTTGAAAATGGTACGCAATGCGTACCCTACCGGGCTAAACCACAGGGATGTGGTGGCCGCGATTGCTCCAGGCAATCTTGCGGCATTTCCTCCCTCCCTGGAGGTCAATGCAGATTTTGCCTGGAGCAAAAATCTGTCCATGCAAGTCGTCTGTGTTCTCCGTGTTGAGTCTCTTAAACAGAATACTTTCACAGTCTAAGACGCTTTACGGCCCTATCAATGCTGAGGGATTTAAAGATCCTTTCAGGTCTGCGGGGAAAATCCGGAGCCTGCCTGACCCGCAACCGATAGCAATGTCGCTACATTATGCGCATTAAATTTCTTCATTAATGTGGCGCGATGCGTTTCTACTGTCTTTATACTGATACAAAGACTATTGGCGATTTCCTTATTCTTGTAACCTGCGGCTATCAGTTTCAGCAACTGTGCTTCCCTGTAAGTCAGGTTACAGCTTAATCTGTTGTCGATAGGTTCTTTTTCCGCTTCAACATAGCTATGGATAATCTTTGGCAGGATGTCCGCGCAAACGTAATACTGGCCTGCTACGATATTTTTTATGGCTTCAACCAATTGCGGCAATGTTGTGCCTTTGAGTATATAACCGTCGGCACCGGCGCGAAATGCAGCGTAAATATTTTCTTCGGTATCTTTGAGCGTAAAGATCAGGATTTTAGTTGTCTGCCAGCGCCTTTTTATTTCTTGTATGACTTCTACGCCGTATCTTTTCGGCATCATCATGTCCAATAAAACCAGCTTTGGCGGGGTTTGCCAAACCTGATGAAAAAGCGCGGCAGGGGCGGAAGCTTGAAAAACGACAGTAAAACCGGGTTCTTTGGATAATAGGATACAGAGCCCCTCCCTGATAATGGGTTCGCTCTCGATTATCGCAATCTTGTACATATTGATCCTCCAAAATATCACTTAATGTTTTTAACGGGCTGCTGCCCTCGCGCTTTTTAAAACACAAATTTTGGTTGATCAAAATTGTGCGCCGGGAAGATGACCATGTTCGGAATTAAGAGTTATTTAAGGCAAGGCGGACTAAAATTTGTCCATGTCATAAACGGCTACAATATAGGTTCTACGACAGTTACAAGCTATATGGCGGCAGTTACCCTGCTGGTTCTATGGTAGCGTTGGGCGTGTGTCAAAGAAATAAGTACCAGTACTAGGGTGGTATCGAAACGCTATGATGACGAGGTGATTTACCGGCTTATTCAAGCAAAAAAACCTGCTCGAAGTGTCTCCGAGCAGGTTCAGATAGCTCATCCTTTTGGAATGTTGTACTTACAGCTGCCGATAAACCGGCATCGACCGTTTGGATGGGTCAGTTCGTCTGGACATAGGCTTCCATATAATTGATCAGCGCTTCTATTTCGGCGTCGGTTAATCTAAGGTTCGGCATCGAAAGCTTCCGGTAGCGATTAAAAAGTTCGGTGGCGACAGGGTCTTTTTCCTCCAGCATTCGATCCGGCATTTTTAGCCAGCGAGCCAGCCATGCTCTATCACGCCGCTGGGTCACCCCTTGCAGCCCAGGCCCCAAGCCATCGGCTGCACCCAGACTGTGGCAGGAATCGCAGCGGGAGCGGAACAGGTCTTCGCCCTTGCTGATCCTAGGTATTTTTTGTGCCTGTGCATAACCGGCGAGTTCTGCTTTTTGATCCGCCTTGGCATGACTCAAAGACCGGCCCAATAGCCAAGCCAAAACCTTGGGTTCGTCGAAAGGAGAGCGTTTTATCCATTGCCCCGTGCTTTCATTGCCTACGAGAAAACTGGTGTTATGTTCGCCGAGTTTATTGGCTTCGATACCGTCTCTGAATAAGCCCAATTTTTTTCGCAAAAGAGTGGTATCCGCTTTGGGTCCCGTCAGAAAGCTCCAGCCGGAACCGGAACCAATCTTGAACCTTTCGGCATATTCTTTAAGTACTTTGGGCGTATCGTGCTCCGGATCAATACTGATCGAGTAAAAGAAAATATCTTTTCCCATACGATCAGCCAACAGCTTGTACACTTGGCGCAAACTAGCCGTCTCGGTCGGGCAAGTATCGCCACAGTGCGTATAAATAAAGTTAATGGCGACGACTTTATCTTTGATCATGTCATCATAAAAGCGCACCGTTTTGCCATCTTGATTGACTAATTCGACATTAGGAAAATATTTTTCTCCCCAAGGGGCCCCCTTGGGAGCGGCCCAAACCGGGCTGCCTCCAAGCGTTAGCATAGCGACTATGAATACAAGCCTCTTCAAATAACCAAGGGCGCTATGCGTTGTCATCGTTGTCCTCCTGTGCCCTGACTATTGAGGTAAAACAAACGATTTCTTTGCATCCAGATCACCGGTTTTAGCGGTCGGTAAATAAACGCTGGGATCGTATTGAACACCATCCCAGTCCGGCATGGGTGTAGGTATGGCTAACGTTTGACCGGGATTCTGAACATCCCACCGCAACAACATCGCCTTATCCTCATGCTGGGTATTGTGGCAATGTTCGACATAAGTTCCGGCAAACTCCCTGAAGCGGATAGCAACATCAACACTGGCGGTACTGTCCGGCAGTCCCCCGATCCGGTACACATCTTTACGCGCATATTTTTCCCAAGGCGGCGGCGCCTTGCCGCCACGGTAAAGAATTTGCCCTTCTTCAAAGTGAATATGCACCGGATGGCTCGAACCTTGATTATTAAGCTTGATATGCCATATCTCGGTTTTGCCGGTGCCGGGAGCCGCTGAAACCCGGTGCGGATCCGCAGCTAAGCCGTCGCCGCCATCGGTTTTGATGGTCCATGGCACTAGATCCGTGCCATTGGACCTGCCGAATACGAAGGTTCTTTGCACCGCGGCTTGCAGTTCCTGGGTCGTCGGTTTATTCAATGGGATCATCTGTTTCTTGCCTTCCGCATAATCCGCCGGGTTCATGCTCAAATCGGTACCTGAGTAATTCTGGACCCGGAACTCAAGGAACTTGCCGACACCCGGATCGCCGTTTTTGCCATCCGCCCTGTATTTCCCGCTGAGCACATCGGTCAAGACAATGACTTTTTTCGGGCCTCTGCCGTCTACATGCTCCAGCAAATTAACCAGGTACAATTTTTTGCCTGCCATGCCCTTAAAATCGACGATCATATCGTAGCGTTCGGCAATGCCTTGCTCAGGCCAAGCCCCTTGGGCAGAGGCTGAATTGGGGAACTTTACGGCGTGCTGCATGAGGTTGCCGTCGTTAGCGATCATGTAGGATGGGACGACCTTGCCGGCTTCATCGACGATAGCGATCTTGAACCAACGCGAGACACTGCCGTTCAAAATGCGCAGACGATAGCGGCGGGCGCGAACGTCGACATAAGGCTTGTAAATCCAGTTGACGGTAATGCGGTCGCCCAGGTAGCCATCGGTGTTAAAGATATTGAATTTAAGCTGGCCGTTATTATCCCAGGCCTTGTCGGCAACCAGCAGATTCATATCATAATCGCGGTTTCCCCAATCGAGTCCCGAACCGCTAGGTAAACAAAGATTCACGTTGTAAGGGCTAGGGTGGGCAGGGTCAGGGTCGGCGTATTGGCAACCGTAACCCGGCTTGGAAGGATCGCCGCTGGCTTCCTTCATATCCTTAGGCTCCCTGCCACGATCCAGGGCACTGTAATAGTTCATCATGGCAGCGTTGCCTTTATAGACATTCTGCGCAGTGTAATCCAGCATGTGGTCGTGAAACCAATGGGTACTCATGGTTTCGTGCCAGTCGCCGGGAACGTAGGCGATATCGCCGTTACCGTCAGGCGCGCCGGTCTTCATGTCTGTAGCTCCGGTATTAATGCTGTCATGTCCCGCTAGAATCATCGGCCAGTGGTAATCATAAAACTGGCCAGGATAAAAGTAGGCATGCATATAGCCGTCGCTTTCGGCCGGGTTATGACCGTTATGCTCGTGGGTAGTGATAGTGTTCTTGCCAAAACCGTTGTTGGCCGCCACATCGATCGGCAGGGCGTTGTAATGGCGGAACAGAATGGATTCCCCATAACGCGCCATCAGCAGTTTGGGGGGCAGTGTGCCGTCAAACGTCCACACGGAATTGGCATCCTGGATAGGCAAATTAGGATGCATCTTTATTGCTATTCCCGCTGTGGTGCCGTCAGGCAGATAGTAAAGTCCGCCGGGGCCGAATTCTCCCTCTTTGTACTCATGCAGTTGGTGCTTGTCGCGAAGACCGCCATTAACACGCGATCCGGCCATCGCCGATTGAAAATAGGCCTGTGCCGGGAACTCATCCCAGCGTTGATGGGCAAACCATTCGCCGCCTGGACGGCCGTCGGCGGTTGTCGGCGTCTCAGGCGTTAACCCGACGCAAGTCCGCACTTTAGTGTCCCAAAGATTAGGCAGCGCCTGGTCAGCTGTACGAGTGGGAACAGAATAAAGGTCTTCATGAAGAAAGTCGTCCAGTGCCGGACCGTCCGGTGCGCTCTGGCAATCAGTAGGTTCCGGCAATGCTGAGATTGTTGATGAAGATGAGCTGGACATGTTCTTAAGCCCGAATTCTTCAAACATCAACATCTTGGCGGTAAAAGCTGTCGCACACGAACCATTAATACACAGCGGGCTGGGTTCGGGAGTAAAGAGTCCGGTTATCGGATCCACAGTCGCGGTCGGGATGTTGAATGCCGCATGAGCCTTGTTCGTGCCGCCGAAAAGGCAGAACAGAATTGCGGCCAGGAGAATCGGGTTATTGAGTAAAAAGTTACGTTGACCAATGCCTGTGGTCAGGTCGGGTTTGAATGAACAGCACCGTCGCTGAACGACGTTGACTCGCCTCATACCGCAGGCCACAGTCTTTTCTGGTCGGTTTTCATGTGTTTTCTTAAACATGATACACCTCGGTTTTTATACTTTAGACAGGCACCGGTTCTTTGCGGAACCGGTGCTTTGTTTTTCAATGCATTCACGTATTTACTTGAGGTTAACGGCTATATTGGCCCTCGTAGCGCCTGTCGCTGATGACCGCAAGCTGATCGGCGTTTTGCAGGCAGGCCCCGGTTTTGCCCTGAAATCCCACGCACCGGCGGCTACAGGAACTGCGGCGCCCAGCTTATTAGTATTCAAGTCGGCCGGCACTGAGGCTGTCAGGTACAACTGGATGTTGTTGTTACTTTGCACCGTGCTGGTTCCAGAGACACGCCATTCGCCCGAAGTGGCATTGATGATCTTGCACAGCGATGTGGTTACCTGGATATTTTCAGTATTAACAATGGTCACGGTAACATGCGCAGATGGCGAAACCTGGCCGTTGTCATTGGCTACCGTGTAATCGAAGCCGAAAGTGCCCGCCGTCGCTCCGGCCGTGTAAGCCACCTTGCCGGTTGCATCGACAGTTGGCGCGACAGCGGTTCCGGTGACGTTAGACACTAATACCGATGCAGGATTCAGCGTACCGCCGTTGCCCGAGTCGTTGGTTAGCACGTCGATCACTGTCGACTGGTTGACAGCCACATTGACCGGGCCATCGGGATTAACAATCGGCGCAGGCCCTGCTGCGGACGGTGAGACCGTGACGGTTACCGTTGCTGCATTGGACTGGCCGACGCTGTTGGTGGCGGTATATTGGAAAGTCACATCGCCGTTCACAGAACCCGGCGTATAAGTGATGACTGCACCATTAACGGTCGCCGAGCCGGAGCCGGCCGGTATCGCTGCGCCAATCAATTGCACCGATGTGATGGGGGCAGCCGGATTCGCGACATCATTAGCCGTAACCGGAATATCTACTGCCGCACCTCCCGCTTCAACTGCTGCGGCATCATCCAGGGCAAGCGGCACGCCGGGCGCGGATACGGTGCCGCCACCTATGATTATCTGAGGGCGTGCCACAGGGAAGGTTCCGCTGCCGCCGGCAGTCGATTTAACGGTAACGGTATCCGGCGGTGTGACGACACCGGTCGCTGTTAATACCATTTCCGCAGGGTCGTTAGCGTTATTGTTTGACGCGGCTGTTCCGCTGTAGCCCTCCAGCGCAAGAGCAGGCGCCTGATCGCCATCGAAGCCCTTGTCGCTGCTGGTCGCAATCACGGTCAGCGTCTGGCCGGCATAATTCGCCGAAGCCGCCGTTACGACATCGACCGCATGCTTGGTGAAGATGCTGGGCGGGTTGTCGGCGCTGTTGATGACCGACACAGGACCGGGCAACGCACCTAAAGGATCGACCAGGCCCTGGCTGTAGAATTCCCCAAGCGCGGCGGGACCGAAAGGTATCATTTTGACTGGCGCTATGTTAGTTGCCGCCGCCGTCAGCGAAGGATCAGGCTGCGAGGGCAGCAGCTTGGTATTGCGGGCATAAACATCAACCTGCGTACCGGCAGCATCGCGTTTGTAGAAGCTGTTGTAGATATCCAGCGGACTGGGAATTGGATTGGCAACAAAGTCGTGCAGGCGGCCCATCAGGCTGAACTGGTCTGAGCGCAGACACGTACCGGTAGCGCCTTGGTCACCCAATAAAATAGGGGAGTCGTCGGCACGGACGCCGCAGATCTCGAAATAGTTGGTACCGAAGGGACTGCCGGTGACGAATTCCGTGTCAAGCCCGTCTGACAGGAATTGAGCGCCATTGAGCGTGACCGGTCCGACCGGAGCCCCAAGACTGTCGGCCCGTTGCAAGAAAGGCCCGACACGGCTGTGGAGCGCGCCGTTAAAATCGCCGCGCGCGACGCCGACGTCTTCGCTGAAGCGGATGTCGCTATTGCCGGCAGAAACGGCATCAACCGGGAAGGTCTCGACGCCGTAAGGATGCGTCACGGTGTAAATGCCGGCTTCTGGAACGCCCGCAAACAAGCGGATGCGGGTGAATACTACCTGATCGCCTGGGACCACAGGGCCTATGGAGAAAGCCGCTTCCAGCGCCAAAACCAGGGTGGCGCGCTTGCCGCCTGGCATATCCAGCAAGGACGTGGCATTAAAGTAAAAAGCCTCGTCAGGGAAATTGTTCGGGAAGCTATAAGGCGGATCGGGCAAGCCTGGCCCGACCAGCAAACAGGCGTTTTGCTGAGCCGCACCAGGGTCGCTGGCGTTGGGCAAGCATAAATCGAGGACGGTTCCGTTCAGGTCCTGATACCAGTTTGGAAAACCGTGTCCCGCTGGGGAAGGTAAATTAGTTGGCCCGACTCGTGCCAGATCGGCATTTGCGGACAAGCTCAACGCAGTAAGCGCTACTGCAACTAGTGTATGTTTGGTTTTCATAGGATCACCTCACTATCTTTTGCCAAAGAGCCAAAGACCGATGTATTTTGATATTGACATTCTTAAACATCGAAAAACATCGAACCTTGATTTGCATCCATGCCCGAGATTGGATAGACAGTCCGACTGTCCTGCTTGAAGACTACCGTTCAACGTCTCCTCCTGTCTGGAGACAAGGCGAACAATATTGACTCCGGTCTGGATGATTACTCCGTTGAAAGTAATGTATAGGAAAGCTAAAAAAGTAAACTCGGGTAAAACCCTGATTCAAGCTCAGGTGTTAACCTGATTTTTATCGGATGTAACGGCCGAAATCAGGCGTTATACGTAAAAGAACGTGCTGTTTGCAGGGAATTGAAATAACAATGGAATAGTAGGGCAGTTGCCGAGGCGATGCGGGGCTATTGTCGAGAGCCAGAAAATGGAGGTATAAAACCGAAATTTGAAGCCGGATGAGGCTGGATTTGATTGGGAATAACTTTTCTTGTCTAAACCGCAGTTTTAGGCAAAAAAAATGCGGCCGGTGAGGCCGCATTAGAGAAGGATATAAACTCTGAATTCCAAGGAGGAATTTGCATCTCAAGAGTTGATATTATATTAGCGATAAATGATGGGTAGGGGAATGTGACATATTGTCGCGGTTTTTCAGTGAGTTATTGCTATCGCATTCTTCCCTGGCTTTGTTCCGGGCAAGGAAAGAAAGCAATGGCTGATGAACGGTTGCCTAGTGCTGCTTCATGAAGAGACAATGCAGTTATAGGTTCAACTCCTGAATTTTCCGGGTTAAGGTGTTTCTTCCATAGCCTAATAAAATAGCCGCTTCGTGGCGTTTGCCGCGGGTAAATTTTAACGCCGCTTTAATCAGAATGGATTCGACAGTGGGAATGACGTGTTTGGCGATTTCGGCCTCATTGCCAAGCAACAACATCTGGTCTATCGAATCCCTCAGCAAGGCTTCCCAGCCGGTATCCGCGGCACTTTTTTCCGATGTGGTTCCCAGCAATTCGGGCGGCAGGTCGTGCAGGTGAATTTCCCGGCCCGAAGCCATCACGGTCAGCCAGCGACAGCTGTTTTCCAGTTGCCGGACATTGCCCGGCCAATCCAATGTGCTTAAAAACGCCTCCGCATCCGGTTTTAAGACTTTAATTTCGGTATTGAGCTCGGTCGCCGCCAGGTTCAAAAAGTGATGCATCAGCAACGGGATATCCTGTTTGCGCTCACGCAGGGACGGGATATGGATACGGATCACGTTTAAGCGGTGGAATAAATCTTCCCGAAAACGGCCTTGCTCTACCAGAGCTTTAAGATCCTGATGGGTGGCGGCAATAATGCGTACATCGGCTTTGACGGAGGCATGCGACCCGACCGGATAGAACTCGCCGTCGGCCAGAACCCGTAATAAACGGGTTTGCAGTTCGGCGGGCATGTCGCCGATTTCATCAAGAAACAGCGTGCCGCCATTGGCTTGTTCGAAGCGTCCGACGCGGCGCGACTGGGCGCCGGTAAATGCGCCTTTCTCATGGCCGAACAGTTCCGACTCCATCAGGTCTTTGGGGATGGCGGCCATATTCAGCGCAATGAACGGGTTGCCTGCCCTGGGGCTGTGGCGATGCAAGGCTTTGGCGACCAGTTCCTTGCCGGTCCCCGACTCGCCGTTGATTAGCACGGTAATGTTGGAGCGGGCCAGTCGTCCTATCGCGCGGAATACCTCCTGCATAGCGGGTGCTTCGCCGATAATCTCCGGCGTGTTTTCCTCAGCCGCAGGCGTATCCGATGCCGCCTCCGTTTGCTGCTGCCTGCTGTGAATGCAGGCCCGATGAGCCAGATCGATGACTTCCTTAATGTCGAAGGGCTTGGGCATGTATTCAAAAGCGCCACCGTGGAATGACGAGACCGCGCTTTCCAGATCGGAATGCGCGGTCATTACAATCACCGGCAAATTCGGATGGCTCAGCTGAACCTTATCCAAAAGTTCCAATCCGTCCATGCCCGGCATGCGAATATCGGTAATCAGCGCATCGGGCAGGTCGTCCTGCAATGCGCTCAGCAAATCGGCCGCGCAGGAAAAACTGCGGGTGACGAAGTCCGCTTTTTTCAGGGCTTTTTCCACGACCCAGCGGATGGATTGATCATCGTCGGTAACCCAGACGGTTTCTGGTTTAGCCATTGGTTTCCTCCTGCGCAATAATCGGTAAGAAGATTGAAAATACCGTGTTTCCAGGTTCGCTGGAGCATTCAATCAAGCCGCTATGCTGATTGATCAGTGCTTGGGCTATCGATAAACCCAGCCCCGTGCCTTCCGCGCGCCCGGTAATCATCGGGTAGAATATTTGGTTCATCATGTCCGCGTCGATGCCCGGACCGTTATCGACAATGTCACACTTTACCGCCAGTTTATAGCGCTTGCGGCCGATGGTGACTTGCCGGTGAATTCGGGTTTTAAAAACGATCTCGCCTTCGCCGTTCAATGCCTGCACGGCGTTTTTGGCGATATTCAGAACAGCCTGGATCAGTTGGTCTTTATCGGCCAGTATGTCCGGAATGCTGGGGTCGTAGTCGAATTGAATGGCGAGGCTGGATTCGGCCTGAACCAGTTGCCTGACCCGCTCCAGCACTTCATGAATATTGATGGCTTTTTTATCGGGCAGTTTGTTGGGCCCCAGCATTTTATCCAGCAAGCCTTGCAGGCGGTCGGATTCGGCAATGATGATACGGGTATATTCCTTAAGTTCCGGGTCGTCTAATTCCAGATCCAGCAATTGCGCCGCACCGCGCAGGCCGCCCAGCGGATTTTTGATTTCGTGCGCCAAGCCCCTGACCAGCAATCGCGCAGTGTTTTGCTGGGTTAGCAGCTGCTCTTCCTTGGAGATGCGCAGATGGTTATCGACCTGCTGCAACTCGACCAAAATCTCGTTAACCCGCTCATCCTTTAATAGCGGCGTTGCGCTAAGGTTGATGGTCAGGCTGTGAGTCATGCGGTCCAGCATAAGCTCACGGTCCACCAGCGGTTCCGCCATAGTCAGGCATTGTTGTAAATTCATCAGCAACGCCGGGTCGGAAGACCTGAACAACTCATGAGCGCCAAGCCCCACCAGATGGCGCGAGCTGTCGGCAAGCAGGATTTCTCCGGCAGAATTAAGGTAAGTGAGAACCAGGTCGCGATCAAATAATAAGATGGCGGCGTTAAGGTGATCAAGTATACGTTTATGCATGGCTGGCGTATGGTTAGTAGGTATTACGATTTATATAGCAATTTACAGGCCGATATTCAGAATAGGCGAAAGCTTGGGCTTTTGCCTGTCGGTTTGCACTATTATTGCCTGTTTAAAAGCATTAGCAAGCTATTTGTGCACCATATTAGTGCGATGGTGGCTGCTCGCATGCCTTTAGACATAGGCTGCAATAAGACCCTTCAAAGTCGGCATAGCGTTTGCTACTGAAACTTCATACAGATTGACCTGATGCATTTACATAAGGAGCCAACAGATGAAGCAACGCTTGGTCGTAATCGGCAATGGCATGGCGGGTATGCGTACCGTCGAAGAACTGCTAAGCGCCGCCCCGGATAAATACGACATTACCGTGTTCGGCGCCGAACCTTACGGCAACTACAACCGTATCATGTTGTCCTCGGTGCTGTGCGGCGAGAAAACCATTGAGGACATTGTTATCAATGACCGCCAGTGGTACCTCGACAACGGCATAAAGCTGCATGCCGGTGAGGGTAAAACCGTGGTGTACATAGACCGGAAAAAAAAGGATGTCTACGCCCAAGACGGGACAGTGGCCGGCTATGACCGGCTGTTAATCGCGACCGGTTCCAATGCTGTCATGCCTGAGGTTCCCGGCAATAATCTGGAAGGCGTGATCAGTTTTCGGGATATTGTCGATGTCAATAAAATGCTTAACTACAGCCGTAGCCATAACAAAGCTGTGGTTTTGGGCGGCGGGCTGTTAGGTCTGGAAGCCGCCAACGGCTTGGTTTTAAGAGGCATGGACGTCACCGTGATTCATAACCATGAATTCTTGCTAAACCGGCAAATGGACAGGCCTGCCGCAAAAATGCTGCAAACGGAACTGGAGCAACGCGGCCTGAAATTTAAAATGGCCGCCAAGCTCAAGCAATTATTGGGCGATGAGAACAAGCATATTACGGAGGTTAGCTTCGAGGATGGCGGCCGACTGGAATGCGACCTGTTTGTTACCGCCATCGGCGTGCGCCCCAATGTGGCGCTGGCCCAGCGAGCGGGGATTTATTGCCAGCGCGGCATCGTCGTCAATGATACCTTGCAAAGTTACGATCCCAGCGTTTATGCGGTAGGCGAATGCATCCAGCATCGCGGCGCCACTTTCGGACTGGTTGCCCCGCTGTTTGAACAGGCCAAAGTCTGCGCCAACCATTTGAGTGCGCATGGTGCGGCGGAATATGTCTCCTTGCCGGCTGCCACCAAGCTTAAAGTGACCGGCATCAACCTGTTTTCGGTCGGCGATTTTCAGGGCGACGACCACAGCGAAAGCATCTGTTTTACCGATCCCGCTGTAGGCGTTTATAAGAAGCTGGTCGTTAAAGCCGGCAAGCTGATCGGCGCCGTGCTGTATGGCGACACGGCGGATGGCGGCTGGTACCAGCAATTGCTGGAGCAGGAGGACGATATTTCGAATATAAGAGAGGCTTTGGTTTTTGGTAAAGCTTACGCAGGCATCGCATAATTTTTGGCATTACAAAGCTCACGCCCCCTTACCTATATTCAAAGCCAGCTTTGAACTCCGGCATTAGTGTTTCTTGGAGTCCAAAGCTTGCTTTGGATGTTTATTACGAGTAGTCCCAATGACTAAAAACATCCAAACCACTTGCCCTTACTGCGGCGTAGGCTGCGGCATCAGCGCCAAGGTCGATGCAGCGCAGCATCGTCTTAAAATCAGCGGCGACGCCACGCATCCGGCCAATTTCGGGCGGCTTTGCTCCAAAGGCTCGGCGCTTGGCGAAACCGTTGAACTTAAAGGCAGGTTGTTGCAGCCGAAAATTTACGGGCGCGAAACCGGCTGGAATCAGGCATTGGATCTGGTCGCGGGCACCTTTAGCAGCGTTATCGAAAAATACGGCGCGGACGCGGTGGCGATTTACGGCTCCGGGCAATTGCTGACCGAAGATTATTACGTCGCCAACAAGCTGATGAAAGGCTTTATCGGCAGCGGCAATATGGATACCAACAGCCGCTTGTGCATGTCATCGTCGGTCGCAGGCCATAAGCGCGCCTTCGGTTCGGATACCGTGCCGGGCTGTTATGAGGATTTTGAACAGGCCGAGATGATCGTGCTGATCGGCTCGAATGCCGCGTGGTGCCATCCGGTCATTTTCCAGCGGATACGCGCGGCCAAGGAAGCCAACCCGGCGTTAAAAATCGTCGTGATCGACCCGCGCCGCACCGCCAGTTGCGACATTGCCGATTTGCACCTGCCGCTGGCGAGCGGCACCGACGCGGTTTTGTTTAACGGCTTGCTGCATTTTTTAAGCGATCAGAACGCGCTGGATTTAGCTTATATAAAAGCCCATACCGAAAGCTTTGAGCCGGCCTTGGCTTCCGCCGGCATCGATCTGGAACGGGCCGCGGCCATCTGCCAACTGAACAAAGACGACCTGCACCGTTTTTATGGCTGGTTCGCCGGACATAAAAAAATCATTAGCCTGTACAGCCAGGGCATCAACCAGTCGTCCTCCGGCACCGACAAGGTCAACGCCATCATCAACTGCCATTTGGCAACCGGCAGCATAGGCAAGCCGGGAATGGGCCCATTCTCGCTGACCGGACAACCGAATGCGATGGGCGGGCGCGAAGTCGGCGGACTGGCGCATCAGCTGGCCGCGCATATGGATTTTTCCAACGCCGACGATATCGACCGGGTCGCACGGTTTTGGGGCAGCAAGAATATTGCCCAAAAGCCGGGCTATCCCGCCGTCGAGCTGTTCGATGCCATCTACAGCGGCAAAGTCAAAGCCGTGTGGATTATGGGCACCAACCCCGTGGTCAGTTTGCCCGATGCCGACAGAGTCAAACTGGCCTTGCAGGGCTGCCAATTTGTGGTGGTGTCCGATTGCATCGCCGATACCGATACCACCGCCCTGGCGCATGTGCTGCTGCCCGCGCAAGGCTGGAGCGAGAAAGACGGCACGGTCACCAATTCCGAACGGCGCATTTCCCGGCAGCGGGCGTTATTCAAACCGGCGGGCGACGCCAAACCGGACTGGTGGATTATCACTGAAGTGGCGCGACGCATGGGCTTTGGACAGGCATTCCCGTACCAAAGCCAGGTCGAGATTTTCAGAGAACACGCCCGGCTGTCCGGTTTTGAAAATAACGGTTCGCGCGATTTTGACATATCGGCGTTTGCGGACATTACCCGGCATGATTACGATCATTTACAGCCGATCCAGTGGCCGGTCAATCAGGCCTATCCGCAGGGCAGGGCCCGGCTGTTTGCTGACGGGCAGTTTTTTACCGAATCGGGCAAAGCCCGGTTTATAACCGTCAGGCCGCTCCGGCCGGTCAATCTGCCGGACCATGCATATCCGCTGATTTTAAACACCGGTCGCTTGCGCGACCAGTGGCACACCATGACGCGCACGGCCATTGCGGCTAAGTTGAATCAGCACAAGCCCGAGCCTTTTGTCGATGTGCATCCGCTTGATGCCGAGCGCTACGGCTTGGCTGGAAACAGTCTGGCTATGATAAAGAGTTTTTGGGGATCAATGGTCGCGCGGGTGCAGATTACCGACAACCAACTTCCGGGCAGCCTTTTCGTTCCGATGCACTGGACCGAGCAATATGCCAGTCGAGGGCGCATGGGCGCGCTAGTGAATGCCGTGGTCGACCCGATTTCAAAGCAACCGGAAAGCAAGCACACGCCGGTGCGTATCAGCGCTTATCGATCCGCCTGGCAAGGTTTTATCCTGTCCCGTAGCGAGCTGGTCATCAACGCGCCGGATTATTGGGTAAAAATCAAAGGCGAACAATTCTACCGCTATGAGCTGGCAGGACAGGCTGTGCCTGAAAACTGGCGGGATTGGGCGCAAAATAACCTCGGCGGCAGCGATGCCGATGCCTCGCAGTGGCAGGAATATCAAGACCCCAGCCTTGGCAATTACAGGGCCGCGCATATCGTGAATAAGCAGCTGGAAAGCGTGGTTTTTATCGCCGCCGGGTCTGGGCTTCCTGAACGCAACTGGCTGACGGGGTTGTTTGCAAAAACAGAATTGGAAAAAATAGAGCGCGTGGCGTTATTGACCGGCTGCCCGCCGGTAGGTGAGGCCGATGTCGGCGCCATCGTTTGCGCCTGTTTTAATGTCGGGGAACTTACCATCAAAGCCGCGATCAGGGAAAAAGGCCTCAAAACCCATCAGGAAGTCGGCCGTTGCCTAAAAGCCGGAACCAATTGCGGCTCTTGCGTGCCGGAGATTAAGGCGTTGTTGTAAGGGCTTTTGACTGTACGAGCATTGCCAAAATCCCGTGCAATTTAATTTTACTAGGCCTTTTTCTTGTCCCGCCAGATCATTAACGAACCGCGCTGACAAAGAGCTTGGTTTCAGGGCTTCCAGTTGGTGATACGGTACTTGGGCGAGGTGGGTTCGCTCATGCTGATGGACTGTTCAACAGCGATCAGCTCAGTTCAAGCACTGTGCGCCGATTTATACAGCAAAGCCCTATAACACCACAACTTCATCACTAAAAGCATCCTCAACTCTGGAGCCAGCGCAAAGCACGGAATAAACAGTGCAATTCAAGATTGTTTTTTGCGACTTAACGGTTTTCGTAAACACAGGCGACAAACTGCAATCGCCATCAGAAATCATCAACACGTCGGCTTTCTTATAATCCTTCTGAGATGCAATAATCTCAAAGGCGTGTTGTAACGGCGTTTCAAAATCGGTACCGCCACCAAAGCCTTGTTGCAAGAACTTCAACAAATCTGCCGAATCATTCTGTCCAGCCATCGAATATTCTCGAATTTCCCCAGTCGAGCCAAACAACAGCACATGCAGCGAGCGGTCTTCCTGTTTCAGGATATTGGCAATCGCCAGCAATAGTGCTTTGGCCTTCAATAGCGGTGCACCTTGCATGCTCGCCGATGTGTCCAGACAGGCCACTACCGGCCCCGTGCGTTTTTGGATGGTTTCCGTTTCTTCGCCGTTGATGAAAGTCACGCCTTGCAATTCATACGACAGCAGATTTTTTTCCAGCAGGCGGGCATAAAACAAAGTCTCCAGCGTTTCATCTTCGAGATTCAACAACTCGCTGGGCAATACCCGCATCACATCGTCGCTACGGTGCGTGCCGTGAACTTCGCTTTTGCTGGCTTGAGGAATTCTGACTTGTTTCTTTTTCTCTTCCGAGATGTAATCGCGGCCCATTTTTCGGGCGAGTTCCTTTATTTTCGCGTTGTTTTGCAGTTGTGCCGCCAACGCGGCAAAGTCATCCGCGCAGGCTTCCAGCTCGGCATAGGAAAAACTCGCGCCATGACATGAGGCGAGGAAGTCTTTCACTTCCTCATATTTTTGCGAAATATCGTCTAGCGTTTGCCGGAAACTCTTAAGGCGCTGACGAATAGGTTCGGGAATCTTTTCATCGGCGATTTCTTGTTCATAAGTTTGGGTTGCCGCCAGTTCGGTGCGGATTTGTGCAATGCTTTGTACATCGAGCGGGAGGTTTCGAAAAAAATCAGTGTGCGCTCGCCAATCAGGCTCGGAAGGCGGGTTATGTTCGGCATCTTTATCCCAATCCCACAGGCGCCATTTCGTTGCCCCCAATTTTTTCCGTGCCGCATCCTTCAAGAGGCCCAGCGTCGGTTCCCACGTTTCCCCTGGGAGCACCGACAGCAAATTATCCCACAGCGAGCGGCCAGCGTAATCCCGGTCCGCATAATTCACGCACTTGCTGGAAAACTGGTGGCAATTTTTGATGACCAGACCATAAAACGCACGTTCGCCGACATGGGCGTCCGCGCCGTGTGCCACGGAAGGATGCCCCACCGGACCGTGACTATCGCAGGAAACATAAATCTTGCGCCCCAGCGTGCTTTTGGAAGTAAAACTCTGCGGACTACTGCGGCTTACCGTGCTCTCCGCCAAGCCATCGACGACGATATTCGAAATTTCCCCCTCGCCTAGATAAATGCCCGAGTGCTCCACTGCAACCCATAAATCGCAATACAACACACTGCCGGGCACTGGTGTCACCTTATCCCGAAAGGTACTGTCGACAAAATACTTGAACGCTTTTAGCCCAATAGGGATGCCGGCCTTGAGCGCATTCATCCCAGATAGGACGGTATTGGCAACAATGGAAAACATCGGGCACTGCTCCTTACAGCCAGATGTTGGCGCGCATTTGCAGGGTAAGCAAGTCCACCATGTTGTTATCTTTGCCAGCGGGTTTGGCCTGTTGCGATATCGCGCCCATACCTATCGAACGCAATGCCGGCCTGTCTTTCGCTTCATCCCATCGCCACACCTCCTTGAAATCCCAGTCCAGCGTGTGCTCAAAGTAACGCTGCTTGAATAACGCTGAATCAACGGTTTTGCCGTCCTTTCCATTCATATCGTCCGTGCCGGGATTGCTATCAATGGAGACATTGTTTTCAAGTGTGGATATGGCCTCGGCATCACAGATACGATTCTGCACCCACCATGTCTCCCCATCAAGTCTGCCTAAAGCACATTTTCGGACGATAGCGTTATAACAGTATCGAGCGATGCCACAGAACGCACCAATATTTCGTAGTCCCCCCATAACAAAACACCGCTCAACCACGCTACCGTTGGCTAAGGTAGCGGCTATGCCGCCATATCCACCATCATAATTAGTATTCCTATCTACACCTAGCACCGCCAAACAATCCGTGATGGTAGAACTGGTAACAGCACCTCCAATCAAGAAACCGCCCGATTCGCAGGCAGTAATGTTACAGCCGGTTGCCGAGCCCCAGATCAAGCTCTCGCCTGCTAGACAGGAAGCAATGGTGCAATTAGTTGCTTGATCTTTTATCAAATCAATAGTCGATAAGCAGTGGGTGATGTTGCTGCCTTTTGCGGTGGCGGCAAGCCTTAAGTCTTCCAGCATAAGGTTTGTGATTCTGGATTGAGTCTCAATATTGCGGAAGAGCTGACACCAGTCATCTCCGTTTTTTTTGTATTTAATGATGTGCCCACCGCCGTCGTAATTCCCGATAAAGGAAATGTCTGTCCAGGTGCTGAGCGCGGAGCAGTCGATGTCGGCGGTTTGCCGGAAGTAATAGCCGTTCAGACCCACCTCCGGCCGGCTTAGGTCCATGAGTTCTTCGACCGTTTGAATCAATAGCGGATCTTCTGCGGTGCCGCTGCCTTTAAAACCGCTGACCACCGTATTAAGTTTTGCGCTGGCTTGGGCGGGAGCGGATGGCGATTTTCCTGTGACACCGTCATAAGTCTGTACTTCGTCTTCAATAACAGAAATTGCCATAACTTCGACTTTCGGCACCGAGCGGCTAAAGCTTCGCAAGGTTTTCAGGATGAGGTCACGCACTTTGATCGCATTTTCCTGATGATTCCACAGGCAATCCTTCAGCAGAAACACATCGGACAAGTCGACCTGGCTACGCCCATTTGTGGCTGCGGAAAAGCACAGCAGCTTGATCACTTTCTTTAAGCGGCGATCAGACAGGTTCTCGCGGCGGTCTTCCTTGAAGGTCTCTTTATGCTGCCCCCAAATGCGCTGCATGGCTTCCACAATATCCGGCGGAAGGGTGACGGATTCGGCCTCACGCTTAATATCGGCCAGATCGGCCTCAGTAAGCTTGTTTAGTTCCAGCATTTCTGCCGTCTTCTCAAACAGGCGATGAAGGTTGTCCTGTCTGACATAATCCACAAAGCTCCGCACTAAAAAGCGGTCATACAGAGCGCTGAGTTCTTCCTGGTCGGTGGGCAATTCGTTGGAGGCGGCAATCAACGCCTGCATGGGTACACGTTGCGGCTCCGCGCCATTGTGATAAATACGCTCGTTCAAAATCGTCAGTAGCGCGTTGAGGATGGACGAACTGGCTTTGAAAATCTCGTCCAGAAACGCCATGTTCACCGTCGGTAAATAGCCCTCTGTGTTGCGCTTGAAGCGGTCTGCCTTGAGTTCAGTTATTGACAATGGCCCAAAAATTTCTTCCGGCGTCGAGAACTTGGTCAGCAGATATTCGAAATAAGCGTTGTCATCGCTGCTGTGCGCCAAACTCTCGGCAATGCGTCGCGCAATAAGGCTTTTGCCTGTGCCGGGCGGGCCAATCAGCACCAGATTTTCGCCAGCCAACACGGTGAGCAGCGCAGTTTTTAGGGTATCTTCACGTTCAACCAGTCCGTGGTTGAGTTGGTTCAGCAGGGCTTGGATTTTTTGTTTCATCGTGAGTCGGTTGCAAATTGTTTGTAGGCGCTGGCATGAGGTGCCGCCTTGCGAACTAAGCAAGACGCAAGCACAGCGTGTTTATAATACCAGCTTTAGCCGGAACTGCTCGTGCGAACATTGGGCTGGGCCGCTATAGAGTGCAAAACGTCCATTCAAATGGCCGGTCAGTCGAATATGCGAAAGACCGATTGTGGCTGCTTTAACGGGAGAGGGGATAAAGGCGTCGAATTTTGATGTGCGTTTATTGCCAGTTAATTTAAAAAATCATCCAGCGATACCGCAATTTCTGGAAATTCACGCAGTATCTTTTTGTCCTGAGTCACCAGTTTTACGTCTAACTGTTTTGCCAGGGCGACAAATTCACAATCATAGGCAGAACAATTGCCGCTATCGGCTAACGCCAAAACTTGCACGGATGTTACGGTAAATTCATGATCGGCCATTAACGCTTCAGCTTCTTCCTGGATCAGCAAAGCTTCTGCCAAGGTAATGATTTGTTGTCGTAAATAAAGTGCAAGCACATTACGAAATTCGCTACGCCAAAGGCTGGGTGCGGCCCAATCGGCGTCGGTTTGATAAAGCCGGCTCGCTTTTTCCGAATAGACAGTCGGCAGAAAAAGATAGCTGATGATATTGGTGTCCGCAATAATCATGGCCGTCCGCTGTTAATGGCCTGTTCAATGTCTTCGAGCGTGATGCGGTTAGTTTTGATGCTGGAGCGCAGCTGTTCAATGCGGCTTAAGCGGTCGGCGGGCGTTATTTTTGTGGGCGTTAGTATTTTTTCAAGACAAACGATAACTTCACTGTTGATGCTTCTTCTGTGCAATTCGGCCGCCGTTTTTAATTGTTCGTAAAGCGAGTCCGGGATGTTTTTTATGGTCAGTGCCGGCATGGTGGATTCCTTGATGATGGGCAAGGTTGCATTATGGTTTCGATTTGCAATTCTAGCAATATTTAAACCTTTTAAGTAGGTGATTGACGTCCCGCACTTCATGGTGTGCAAAGCTATGCGAAGCCGGAGCAGTTCTAGCATTCCAGGTGAGACCTTGGGACTGTAATTTGCAAACGCACTGCGCCGCATAATTTCATGAAATGATAACCGGGAAGCTATTTGCCGAAACTCATGGGGTCAGACTGAATTAATTGCAATTCAAAAATCAATCAGGTTGGACCAATCGTTGGCATGCTGTCTGTTATGAGGGAAAACAGTATACAAAATACATTATTTGCAATCTGCCCAGGCTGTTGAAATGTATAGCCCGCTTGCGCCATTCGCCAGAACCTAAGGCATGATCATTCCCGCTCCGCCGCCGCTCCCACAATTATGACAGCGCCTTAATTTAATGACGGGGCCCTATCCGTGGGGGCGTACCTCTTATCTCATGTAGCCCAATAACAGATGGAATAAACCGCTTTTATGAAATCCATAGCTTACTATGCAAGCCGTTTATTAGCGGTTATCATGAGGGCCGGTGTCTATCGACGTATTGTCGGAACTTAATGGCGAAGATCGGGGATACACAAGCAGCGCGGCTGCTTTGGTTCGCCAATGCGGATTAATCCGGGGCAGGCGATAAAATTTCCGTTAGCCGCTGTACGGCTTTAGCGATGGCAATCCACTATAAACTTCAATAACAATAAGGAGAGAAGCATGGCAGTATCACTTACGAAAGGCGGTAACGTTAATCTCAGCAAAGAAGCGCCGGGATTGAATAAAATCGCAGTCGGATTAGGCTGGGACGCTCGTGCAACCGATGGCGCGGCGTTTGATTTAGATGCCAGTGCCTTTCTGGTTAAAATGGACGGTAAAGTCCGCTCAGACAGCGATTTTTGCTTTTACAATAATAAAGTCGTCGGCAATGGCGCGGTTCAGCATATGGGCGATAACACCACCGGCGCGGGTGATGGCGACGATGAAAGCGTCAAGGTTGAATTATCCAAAGTCCCCGCTGACCTGGATAAAATCGTGTTTGCGGTAACCATTCATGAAGCCGATGTGCGCAAACAGAATTTTGGTCAAGTCAACCATGCTTATATCCGTATTATCAACGAAGACGGCGGCGCGGAAATTGCCCGTTACGATTTGAGCGAAGACGCTTCCATTGAGACAGCCATGATTTTCGGCGAAATCTACCGCGTCGGCGCGGATTGGAAGTTTAAAGCCGTCGGCCAAGGTTTTGCCGGTGGCCTTGGGCCTTTGGCCGCTTCTTTTGGGGTTAACGTTTGATTGCGACCGGATAGGCTGCAATAATTGATCCGAAGCAGGGAGGGGCTTTTACATTGGGCCTGCTCAAAGCAGGCGTTTTAAGCGAAGCCCCTCCTGCAAAAAACCTTCATTCTCAAGAACTTTCCCAATCATCAAAAAACAGCATTGGCTTAACGGGGCTATGAGTCCTGTTAGTAAGCTATGCGGTCCATTTATTGAGGTATATGTATGGCTATTAATTTACAAAAAGGGCAAAAAATTTCTTTGTCCAAAGAATCCGGCGGTACGCTGAGTAAGGTCGTCATGGGGCTGGGCTGGGATGCCAAAAAAGTTTCCATCAGCAAGTTGAAAGGCTTGTTTGGCGGTGGCGGAAGCGATGAATCCATTGACCTGGACGCTTCTTGCGTATTGTTTGACGATCAAAACAAGGTGGTTGACATCGTTTATTTCGGGCAGCTGAAAAGCCGCGACGGCAGCATTGTGCATACCGGCGACAATCGTTCCGGCGCCGGTGACGGCGATGATGAACAAATCAAGGTTGATCTGGATAAAGTGCCTGCCAATGTCAAATCCATGGTATTTACCGTTAACTCCTTTTCCGGCCAGACTTTTGATCAGGTCGAAAACGCTTATTGCCGCATAGTCGACAGCAGCAACGATGCGGAAGTTGCCCGTTACACCCTGAGTTCGCAAGGCTCTCACACCGCGCAAATCATGGCGAAACTGTACCGTCATGGCGGCGAATGGAAAATGCACGCGATAGGCGAAAATGGCGTAGGCCGCACCATTGATGGTTTGCTGCCGCAAATTGTCATTCATCTGTAGGTATCAATGAGAATCTGGTTTAACAAAACATTTTCGACCATACAATCCGTATTTAGAAACCTTCGCCAGTCGGTTCCGGCTGGCGAAATCACCCTGATTTGCACTCATACCCATGCCCACGCCACCGCCTTTCTGGCAGCGGATGAGAGTTACCTTGAACCTGCCGAACTCACTGAACAAGAGTACCTTGAATGGTGCGTGGCTTTTTGCCGTCAACACAATATCCACTTATTCTGGCCCGGCAGGGAAGCGGCATTTATCAGTAAACACCATGAGTTTTTCCATGCGGTTGGCGTGCAGGTGTTGTCGGTTGCCGATGCCGGCACGCTGACTTTATTGCACGATAAAGCGGACTTTTATACCGATCTGGATGCAGAAGTTGCCCAAGCCATGGATTTTATCGCCGTTAATAACCGCGATGCGTTTGACAGCGCGGTTGCCAGCTTATCGGTAAAGCATCAACAATTGTGCGTCAAGCCGGCGGTTTCGGTGTTCGGCCTGGGCTTTCGGGTTTTGGATACCCAGCGCGACAGCATCACCCAAATACTTAAAGGCGTTGAATACCAGGTTCCGTTGCAGGAATTGCGCTCCGGTATGGTGAACACCCCGGAATTTCCGACCCTGTTGGTTATGGAGCATTTGGGCGGCCCGGAATGGAGCGTTGATTGTGCCGCGCGGCACGGCAGATTGCTGTGTGCCGTACAACGCAAGAAATCGCAGCGGGTCGGCGGCGGGCAAACCATCGATAACAATGCCGAGATTGACGGCATGGTGAACCGATTAACCGCCCATTACCGGCTCAACGGTTTGTTCAATGTCCAGTTCAAGGAAGGCGCGCATGGCGTGCGTTTATTGGAAATCAACCCGCGTCCTTCAGGCGGCTTCGGCATGGCGTGCTTATCCGGCGCCAACCTGGCGCATATTGCCTTGCGAAGCGTTAAAGGTGAAGTATTCCTGCCGCCGACCATTCGCTATGGGCTTAGGGTGAACGAGATTAATACGCCGGTGGTGATGCAGGAATTGCTATGAGCTTCTACCGTTCCCGCGCTGGAGAGACTATGAAAGTATTCGGTTTAAGGGATTAACCACGGAGGACACAGACGACTGCACGGACAGGAAATGATCCTGTCATTTCTCTGCATTCCCCACATCCCTGTGGGTTATGCAGGAGGTAGAGCAATGCAGGGAGCAATTGCCGAGAGCACCAACAGTAGGCGCTCTAGGCGATGCAGGAGCAATTGCCGACGACTGCAAGGATGCAGGAGGTAGAGCAACGCAGGAGCAGTTGCCGAGAACACGGAGTTTTTAATATATTGAATTAATAGAATTATTTTCTCCGTGTCCTTCGTGTCGCCTAGAGGCGCCTACTTTTGGCTTCGTGGTGAATAATTTTCTCGGCCTGATTAAAGATAATACTTTCACAGTCTCTGGAGTGTGGAAACAACGCATGACCCTACAACAGAACACACTATGCAAAAAACATTAACCGTAAAATTAGACACAGGAACCCTGCATCTCGATCTGGAGCCTGGACACATCCCGCTTAACCGATTGCTGGGTTTTGCTGCAAGAGTCAGCAGCAAGCGCAAGTTTTTGTTGGTCAGCAAGGTATTGGGCAAACATTATCCGGTATCGCCAAAGCTGATGAGCTGGTCGTACCGCGCACTGGCGCGCGAGGTATTAAAGCGCGGCGTAGGGGCCGGTTCGCTGTGGATCGGTATGGCGGAAACCGCAACCGGCTTGGGCTACGGCGTATTTGAAGCGGCTTGCCGCGAAGGCGCCAAGCACGCGCTGTTTGTTCAGACGACCCGTTATCATCTGGATCATATCGAACGGCTTGAGTTTGAAGAAGCGCATAGTCATGCTACTGACTTTTTTTTATATTATCCTGAGCAGCCAAGTCACCGGAAGCAGTTTTTAACGGCCGAAACGCTGGTGTTAATCGACGACGAAATCAGCACCGGACTTACCTTTTTACGCCTGATTAAAGCCTATCAACGGGTCAATCCCGGTTTGCGCAAAGTGTTTATTGTCAGCCTGGTCAATTTTGCCCATGCCGATGACCGAACTGCCTTGGAAGCTCAAGCCGACGTGGCGGTGGAATGGGTGTGTTTCAGACAGGGACGCTTGCGTTTTGAGGACAGCCAAAACATCGCCATCGACAGCATTACCGTCAATGTGTCGGGTAATGGCGCGTGTAAAAAAGCGCTGCTGGCCTGGCCGGGGCGGTTGGGTCTGGATGCGCCGATCAGCCTGGACAAAGACGTAGTCGAGCAGCTATGCGGCAGCGGCCTGAAGCGTGATCAGCGCCCGATTCTGGTGCTGGGCACAGGTGAATGCAACGCTCCCGCCTATCTGCTGGGGAGGGAATTGGAAAGCCGGGGCTTTAAGGTCAAGGTGCAGAGCACCACGCGTTCGCCGATTCATCAAGGCAACGATATTGGCCGCGTTTGCCAATTTGAAGACAACTATGGCGACGGTATCCCTAACTTTATTTATAACCTGAACCCGGACGATTACGGCGACATTATTCTTTGCCATGAAACGCCGCTGTGCGCATCGCTAAATGACCGATTGCACGCATGGCAAGCCATTAGCGCAAGATTCGAACTTCAACCGGACAGCCCAAACCATGCAAAGCTACATTTTTTTAGACCTTGACGACACGCTGTTCCAGACCCTGAGGAAATGCGCTCCAGGCGTGGACGATCAAACTTTGCAAGTCCGGGCTTTTTTGCCGGACGGAACAGCCAACTCGTTCGCTACGCAAAAGCAGCAATGGCTGTGGCACTGGCTATCCAAAGGCTTCAAAATCGTACCGGTCACGGCGCGCGATGTTCACGCCTTTGAACGCGTCAACCTGCCGTTTCAGGAAGAAGTGGTATTGAATCACGGCGCAGTTATTCTGGACAAACAGCGCACTATCGATCAGGTGTGGATGGACCGCATCACGCAAACCTTGCCCGCATACCATGAAAAGCTGCTGGAAACATGGGCTGAAGTTGAGCTTTATGCAAAATGCCATTGCGGTTTTAAACCCCGGCTGGTCGACGATTTCGGCATAACCTGGTATGGCGTAATCAAGCATAGCGACGGCACCGAGGCGATACTGAAAACGCTGCTGAATGAGGTCATCAAACCGCATCGGCACGTTGTCGACGGCAGTCTGTATTGGCATTTGAACGGCAACAACCTGGCGTTATTGCCGAAAGTTATCAACAAGGAAAGCGCAGTCAGTTATCTGCTGGAAGGCTACAGAAAGCAGCACCCCGACTTGATAACCTTTGGCGCGGGCGACAGCAAGACCGACGCACCGTTTATGACGTTGTGCGATTACGCATTAATTCCCAAAAATACCCAGCTGTTTCAAACGCTGGCTGCTGCCGAAACACGCTAATGACAATCCCTTTCTCAGGCAGTTACAACCTGGACGATGTACAGTTCCTGTTAAAACCGATAGCGATGCAGGACACGCCGATCCACGTCAAGGAAGCCCTGATTCAATCCGGCAAAAAACATTACTCGCAAATGCTGACCCATGAGTCCTTGCCGCCGGATAATTATTTGCCGCTGTTTTATCAGGCGATGGACTTAAATCAGCAACGCATGGCGAGACATTTGCTGGTGCTGGCGGAGCGCATTCTGGCGACCCGTCCGCATGGCATTACCCTGGTTTCACTGGCGCGCGCAGGAACACCGGTCGGCGTACTGCTCAAGCATGTACTCAAACGCCATTTCAACACCGAGGTCAGCCATTATTCCATTTCGATACTGCGGGATGTCGGCATGGATCAAAATGCGTTGCGCCATATTTTGCAAAAACATGCGCCGGAGTCGCTGGTTTTTGTCGATGGCTGGACCGGGAAGGGCGTGATTGCGCGGCAATTGGCCGCCAGCTTGCAGGATTTTGCCGCAACGGATGGCGTGACTATTCCGGCTGAATTATACGTGCTGGCCGATTTGTCAGGCAGCGCGGCGGTTGCCGCTGCTTCGGAAGATTATCTGATCCCTTCGTGCATCCTGAACGCCACCATATCGGGGTTGGTCAGCCGCTCGGTTTACGACCCGCAGTCAGCCGCCGCTAGCGATTTTCATGGTTGCGTCTATTACCGGCAGTTTGAGCAATATGATTTATCCCGCTATTTCATTGACACGATACTGGCTTGCGTCGACCATGCGTGGCAAGAATACGAGTGCGGCTTGGAAACCGGCTCTCATGACCGGCTACAATTACAAAATGTTTCCCAAGGACTGCTGAACTGGATTAGCGAGCGTTACGGCATTACACAGCATAATTACATTAAGCCCGGTATCGGCGAGGCGACGCGGGTTTTACTGCGCCGCGAAGCGCAGGTATTGCTGTTGCGGGATATGGATTGCGAGGCCACCCGGCATTTGCGCTGGCTGGCTGAATCTCGTTCTATCCCGATAGATGTTGTTGCCGATCTGCCGTACCGGGCGGTGGCATTAATCAAACGACTTGCAGACATGCAGGAGGCAGAGTAATGCAGGAGCACTTACCGGGAGGTCCAATTATGAACACGCTGCCAAAATCTTTTTCACCCTGGTGTTTAGGCGCGTCGCTGTATATGCCCGCGCATCGCCATGATCTGATGGATTGTGCCAATGGCGAAAAACTGCAATCCTTGCGTTCGATGATTTTTTGCACCGAAGATGCAGTCTCCCATACCGAGGTAGACAGCAGTCTGCGTCATTTAGGGCTTTGCTTGCAGGGTTTTAGAGATACGCCGACCCGGTTCCGTTTTATCCGCGCCAGAAATCCGGAAATTCTGGCCCGGCTGCTGGAGTTGCCCGATATTGAAAAAGTCGACGGCTTTGTGCTGCCGAAATTTAACGAAACTAATTTTCACGCTTATTTCGATCAATTGCGGGGCACAGCGTTTAAGGTCATGCCTACGTTGGAAACCCCCGATGTTTTTGACGTAGGCGCGATGAAGGAATTGCGCCAGGGCTTGCTGCAGGACGATATTTTTGCGCGGATATTAATGCTTCGGGTTGGCGGCAACGACTTGATGAATCTTTTAGGCATCCGGCGGCCAAGGAACATGACCTTGTATGAAACACCGCTGGGCCTTGTGATAGCGCAGCTGGTGACGGTGTTTAACCCTTACGGCTTCTCACTGGCGGCGCCGGTGTTCGAATATCTGGATGACGCCGTTACCCTGCAAAAAGAGATTCGGCTGGATTTGGCGCATGGGCTGATCGGCAAAACGGCCATTCATCCTACCCAGGTGCCGGTTATTGAGGCTATGTACAGCGTCGATAGTGAAGACTATGAAATGGCGCTCGCCTTGAATCAAAGTTCATCGCCTGCGGTGTTCAGGATGCACGACGCGATGTGCGAAGTGGCGACGCATAAGGAATGGGGGCAGGGTATCATAGACAGGCAGCGGTACTATGGCGACAGGCGGGCCTTCGTCTTGCTGGAATATACTGAATCGCCTTGTTTGACTGATGTTGCGCAAGTTTCAGATAGAATGGGCTGAAGCACAAAGCCCATCCTTGGCTCCATTCAATAAAAATAAAAAAGGGGGAGATAATGAGTAACCGTATTGATTTGGTTGCAGGACAAAATTGTCCGTTACCGACGATGGCGCTTCATGTTTTAGTTAGCCACGGACAAAGAACGCCGGGTATTACTGTCGATTTCAGCGCTTTTTTGCTTAACAACCAGGGAAAGGTATCAACGGACGAGGATTTCATTTTTTTTAACCAACCGGCCCGAGCCGAACAAGGCGTTTTGCTTGAACCGGATCAGGATCGGTTTACGCTGCATCTTGATCGCACCGGCGCTGATATTCAGAAAATTGCCTTGGCAATGACTATTTTCGACGGGCATACAAAAGGGCAAAATTTCAGCCTGCTTAATAATGCTACCGTTTTGGTCAAGGACTTTTTGAGTGGTATCGAAATCGCCTGTTTCTGTCTCGACACGCAGCAAAACAAAGAATCGGCATTAATTGTCGGCGAGTTTTACCGGCATCAGGACAAATGGAAGTTTCGCGCAGTCGGGCAGGGTTTTATTGGCGGGCTACAGCCTTTAGCCGAGTTTTACGGTGTCGACGTCGGCGAAGGCGAAGCAAGACCGGCACCTCCTGTCGCCCCTGCTCCAGCACCGGCGGGAAAAGTTAATTTGAGCAAAATCACGTTGGACAAGAAAGGCCAATCCGTTTCGCTGGAAAAAAATACCGGCGAGTCCGGCGAAATATTGATCAACCTGAATTGGAACGCAAAACCTGTTAAATCGGTAGGATTGTTTCGCCAATCCTCATCTTCCGGCATCGACCTGGATTTGGCCTGTCTCTGGGAGTTTGAGCAGGGCGAGATTGGCGGAGTACAGGCGCTGGGCGGGCATTTCGGCAATATACACCAGTTCCCTTTTATTGAACTGGATCAGGACGACCGTAGCGGTAGTTCAGTGGGTGGCGAAACGCTGCGCATCAACACTAAACATTTGCATGAATTTCGGCGTATTTTGATTTATACCTTTATTTATGAAGGTGTCCCGAACTGGTCGCATGTCGATGCGGTTATTACTATTAAAAGCAAAAGTCAGCCGGATATAGAGATTCGTCTTGATAGTTACCGTGATGACCAGTTTCTGTGCGCCCTTGCGATGCTTGAGAATATTAACGGTCGGCTTCAGATCACCAAACTGATCGATTATTTTTCAGGCCATCAACAAATGGATCGCGCTTACGGCTGGGGGTTAAACTATGTCGCGGGCAGCAAATAAAAATTCACACAACAACATTTATACCAGGAGAACACAATGAGTTTCGATAATTTTCTAAGTCAGCTAAAAAGCAAAGCCAATGAGTTAAAAACAGAGGCTTTAAAGTTCAAGAACAAGGATTTTTTGAATGCCGCGATGGCAGGTTCCGCATTGATCACCATGGCTGACGGCAGCGTCAGTTCGGAAGAAAAACAAAAAATGGTTAGATTTATCGAAAGCAATGATGCGCTGTCGATTTTTACCACCAGCGATGTTATCAAGGCCTTTCAGGACTTTATAGGCCAGCTTGAATTCGATAAGGACATTGGCGAAGCCAAAGCTTATGAAGCGCTCGGCAAGATGAAATCCAATGCCCAGGCTTCGCGCCTGCTGGTTCGCATGATTATCGGCATTGCTTCTTCAGACGGCGTTTTTGATTTCGATGAAAAAAAGGTGGCTGTCAGAATAGCCAAAGAATTAGGGATTGATCCTGCTGAATTTGAACTGTAGGCGCCTGATACGTGGTAAAGCTTCGATGGGCGACCGGGTGCCCAACGAAGCTTTACTAATACCCGGTTTTTCACCAGCGACATGCCGCATTATTAAAAACTGATATTCGCCTGTACCCAGATTTTTTGGGTGTCCGTACTGAATTGATCCGCATCGTAATAGGCGTATTTGGCTAGCACCGAGTAATGCTTGCCGAATTTCTTGATGGCCGAAAAATCCCATTCCTTGCCGTAATGAAGCTGCCCGGTGTCATCGGTAAAATCATGGTAAACCCCGCTTAAAATGACGTTGCCGCGATCCAGCGTGGCGTGTACGGTGCCGAATACATCGCGAATACCGTTATTTGGCGTAACCAGGAATAAGTCCGCCCAGCCCTGAAAAGCATGGTTGGTGCCGAGCGGCGTATCGAAAGTCCTATTGAGCCCTTTGCCGTCAAGCTGTTCCATAGCGCCCTGGAAGGTGAAGTTGTAGGCGGTAAAACCCACCATCACATTGTAGCGGTTGGCTTGGTACTGTGCCGCCCCATGACCGTAATCTTCTTGATGACTCCATTCAGCGGTATAAACCAGGCCGTAGTTATCGCCTATCTTGTAAGTATCCCCCGGTTTTTGAAAATTGGTCATCCGCAAGCCGTAGGTTTGGCTGGATTTTTCATAATTTTCCCGCTCGGTATAATCCAGCCAATAGCCGTAGCCGACCAGATTGCCGTAATCACCGACTTTATAATTGACGTTCAGGATTGGCGCTTCGATGTTTTCGGTCGTGGAAGTAAAGGTTTGCACATTGCCGATATAACCTGCGTTAACGGTCAGGCCGTAGATTTGCTGATTGTTGTGGGTAACCAGCACCGAATCGAAGGTCGTTTCCATCTGCCGCCAGCCGACGTTGCCAATAAAGCGGTCGTCATCGAGCTTGATGCGTTGCCGACCGCCTTTAATCACGGTATCGGGGATGCCGGCATAGCTGATCCACAGTTGATTGAGTTCGCTTTTTTCCGGGTCGGCCACTGTTGAGTAAGCGGTCCTGTTGTTGCGTAAGCTGTTGAAGTCTTCCTGCATCGCCAGATTGCCCTCGTATTCGGCATAGCCTTGCAAGCCGTGAAATACCGGCGACAGCAAGCCTGCCCGCAAGCGGGCGGTATTAGCGTTGGCGGTTCTTTGCGGCCCCCGGTCCTGATCGACGTTTTCATAACGGTAGTTCAGGTCAACCTTGATTGCGCCGTTTTTACCGTAATGATAGAAATTGAGCGCGTCTTCGACTTGTTGAGTAATGTCGGCAAAGGCCGAGCCGCTCATCACCGAAAGTGCCAGCAGTGATGCTGAAGATATTTTTTTTTGCGGCATAAAGCCTCCTTTTGTATCTGATATGGGGTGTTGCGCGCCATCCATGAAAATTCTACGCATGGAATGTTTTCATGCTTGTCGTGGATTATTTGCGTTAATGCGTGTGGTCGCATTCGGTCAGAAAGCTCAAGATGCTCTCCCGGTATTTGTAATAATCCGGATGCTCCAGCAGGGCTTTGCGGCTGCGCGGCCGGGGCAGATCGATGGTTTCGATTTTGCCGATTTTGGCGTGCGGACCGTTGGTCATCATCACCACCCGGTCCGCCAGCAGGATGGCCTCATCGACATCATGAGTGACCACAATGGCCGTCACCTGAGTCCTTTCCCAGACTTCCATCAGCACTTCCTGTAATTCCCAGCGGGTCAACGAATCCAGCATGCCGAACGGTTCGTCCAGCAGCAGCAGTTTGGGCGACAAGGCAAAGGCGCGGGCAATGCCGACCCGTTGGCGCATGCCGTTGGACAGATCGGCGGCTTTTTTAAACAGTGAGTCGCTCAAACCGACGCGGGTCAGATAATATTCGGCGATGTCATTGCGCTCCGATTTGGCGGCATGGGGATAGACCTTATCAACGCCTAACATCACGTTTTCGAACGCGGTCAGCCACGGGAACAGGCTCGGCGACTGAAATACCACGCCGCGATCGGGTCCTGCGCCGTCAATCTCCTTGTTATCCAGGATAATGACGCCCTCGGACACGCTGTTCAGACCTGCGGTCATCGACAACACGGTGGATTTGCCGCAACCGGAATGGCCGATGATCGAGATGAACTCGCCTTTTTTCATTTTCAGGTCGAAGCCGTCCACGACCTTGACCGAGCCGTTGCCGTCGGGCGTCGGGTAGATTTTGGACAGCTGAGAAAACTCCAGGTAACGCGGGCGGACAACACCATTCGCCGTGGATTTTATCGCCAGGGATGGCGTGTATGCCGCAAGTCCGCCGGGAGCGGACGCGGCGATCACCAGGGATGGCGTGTATGCCGCGAGTCCGTCGGGAGCGGCGAAGACCGGATAGGCTCGATCGATGTCAGTGCTGGTATTGGGCTTGATTTTAGGCAGGACGATTTTATCAACGCCTGAATCCTTGTTCTTTTCGACGCCGATGTCCATCAAATAGCGGGTTATTTCGGCACGCAAGCGCTTAAACTCGACGTTATGATTTAACGCAGTCCGGTCTCTGGGACGGTCGATATTGATATGAAAATCAGGGCCGAAAGTCGCATCGGGGCCCGGATTAAGCGGGATAACCCGGTCCGCCATGTAGATGGCCTCATCGACATCGTTGGTGATCAGGATCACGGTTTTCTTTTCCTGCGCCCAGATTTGCAAAATCTCGTCCTGCAAATTGCCGCGCGTCAGCGCATCCAATGCGCTAAGCGGTTCGTCGAGCAGCAGGATGTCGGGACTGGCGGCCAAGGCGCGGGCGACATTGACCCGTTGGCGCATGCCGCCGGACAGTTCGGCGGGTTTTTTATCCATCGCCGCGCCGAGGTTGACCATCCGGACGTATTTTTCGGTATGCGCTTTGCGTTGCTCGGCGGGCCAGTGCTTGAAAATCTGATCGACCGCCAGCGCCACGTTTTCGAATACCGTCAGCCACGGCATCAAGGAATAGTTCTGGAATACCACGCCGCGATCCGGCCCCGGCGCGGTGATCGGTGCTCCCTGTTTCAGCACTTCGCCGCTATCGGCCTGGATCAGCCCGGCAATCGTTGAAACCAGCGTGGTTTTGCCGCTGCCGGAAAAGCCGACAATCGCAATGAATTCGCCTTCCTTAATGCTCAGGTTAATGTTGTTGAGGATGGAGATTGAGCCATAGCTTTTGCATACCCCCTTTAATTCAAGCAAAGGCAGTTGCGCGTCATTCGATGGCGCAAGCGGAGGGGTTGGGATGCGCTGATTCACAATATTAAGATTTACGACGGACATTTCAGGCTCCTTATTCAAAGCGCTCTACCGAAAGAGAACAGGTTTTGTAATGAGTGCATGATCCGGTCCAAGGCAAAGCCGATCAGCCCGATGGTAAAGACCGCGACCATGATTCTGCCCAGCGAGTTGGAACTGCCGTTCTGGAATTCATCCCAGACGAATTTGCCTAGTCCCGGATTTTGCGCCAGCATTTCCGCGGCGATCAGCACCATCCAGCCCACGCCCAGCGACAGCCGCATGCCGGTGAAAATATAAGGCAATGCGGACGGCAAAATGATTTTCTTGATTTGGGTGATCCAGTTAAGGCGCAGCACTTTGCCGACATTGATCAGGTCTTTGTCTATCGATGATACGCCGACCGCGGTGTTGATCAGCGTCGGCCACAGCGAACACAGCGTGACGGTAATTGCGGAGGTCAGGAACGATTTTTCAAACCAGGAATCGCTAGTCGTCACGTACATGGCGCTGACCACCAGCGTGACGATCGGCAGCCAGGCCAATGGTGATACCGGCTTGAAGATCTGTACCAGCGGGTTGATCGCGGTGTTGAAGACCGGGCTCATGCCGCAGAACAGGCCGAGCGGCACGGCGATTAATGTGGCAATCACAAAGCCTGCGAACACCGTGTACAGACTGGTGAAAATCTTGTCCAGATAAGTGGCTTGGCCGTTATAGGGGCGGGTTTTGGTTTCAGCGGCCGGATCTTCCGCAAGTTTTTGCTCGTTGCGGGTTTGCTGACGTTGGTAATACTGGGCTTCTTTGGCTCGTTCAGCGTAATGGTCGTCCAGCAATCCGGCGGCTTCATGCCACACCGCGACAGGGCCGGGAATGGCGCCCAGGCTGGTGTTGACCTTGGATGCGGAATAACTCCACAGCCCCAGGAAGACCATAAAGGCGAGTATCGGCACGCCCATGACCAGCCACAGCTGGCGGACTTGCAGCGAGGGGTTTTCTCCGGCAGCTATTTTTACCAGAGGGACGAACCAGGTGAGCCCGGTTATGTTTAAAAATTTTATCAATTGCTTGTGCATGGTCGGTACCTCTAAAAGCAGGTGAAAGGCAAAAGGTTAAAGGCAAAAAAGGCGCGTCCTTGCACCAAATCAACGTCCATTGTTTGTAGGCACTCACACGTTTTTTGGATTCATATCGTTCCCACGCCGGAGCGGTAGGGTACGCATCGCGTACCGTTCGAGTTACTCAACTACCTTGCCGCCGACTACTTTTTGCTTGCCCTTAAGGCCGATAGGAAACTTAGTCAGATAGTCATTGGGCTTGGTAGCATCGAACGCGATACCGTCGATAAAGTCAGCGCTGGGCGGCTTGATGCCGGTTTCGTTGTCGGCCGGAAAATCGCCGGCTTTTGCCTTACCTTCGGCAACCAAGGCCTTGGCCGCAGCCATATAAATGTCAGGCCGGTACACTTTTTTAGCGGTTTCCAGGTACCAGTCATCAGGTTTGTATTCGTTGATTTGTCCCCAGCGGCGCATTTGCGTCAGGCTCCAGACCGCATCGCTGTAATAAGGATACGAACCGTTGTGGCGGAAGAACACGTTGAAATCGGGCAGGTCGCGTTTGTCGCCTTTTTCATACTCGAACGTACCGTTCATGCTGTTGGCAAGCACTTCGTAGTCGGCGCCGACATATTGTTTTTGCGACAGCATTTCCACGCCTTCGTTGCGGTTCTTGTTGTTTTCCGCATCCAGCCACATCGAGGCGCGAATCAATGCCTTGATGACGGCCTTGTGGGTGTTCGGGTTCTTATCGGCCCATTCCTTGTTAACACCGAAGATTTTCTCGGCGCTGTTTTTCATCAGCTCGTAATCGCTGATGACCGGTACGCCGATGCCTTTGAATACGGCTTGCTGGTTCCACGGTTCGCCGACGCAGTAGCCGACAATCGTGCCCGAGTCCATTGTTGCAGGCATTTGCGGTGGCGGGGTGACCGACAGCATCGCTTCGGCGTCGATCTGGCCGGAGGTGTCCTCAGGCGGCGCGTAAAATCCGGGCTTGATGCCGCCGGCCGCCAGCCAATAGCGCAATTTCATATTGTGTGTGCCGACCGGAAAGGTCATCGCCATGTTGAAGGGTTTGCCGGCGCTTTTGTATTTTTCCAGCACCGGTTTTAGCGTGTCCGCTTTAACCGGATGTACTAGCTTGCCGTCTTTTACCGGAATCTGAGGCTTCATTTGCTTCCAGACATCGTTGGATACGGTAATCGCGTCGCCGTTTAAAGTCATGGTGAAGGCACTGACAATATCGGCTTTGGTACCGTAGCCGATGGCTGCGCCAAAGGGCAGGGTGGCCAGCATATGCGCGCCGTCCAGTTCGCCGCTGACAACGCGGTCCAACAAGACTTTCCAGTTGGCTTGCGCTTCAATTTGAACGGAAAGGCCTTCATCTTCGAAATAGCCTTTTTCCAGCGCAACCGCCAAAGGCGCCATATCGGTCAGTTTGATAAAGCCGAGTTTTAAATTGTCCTTTTCCAGTTTTTCAGCTGCGTAAGCACTGGCGGTAAAGGAAAAAGTTGATACCGCCGCCACAGCAATAAGTGCCGTAGCCAGCTTTTTAATCGCAAATCGTCCGGTTTGTTTCATATTGACCTCAGCAGGTTTGAAAAATCAGCAAAAAAAAGGCGTCACCCGGTTGAATACAGGTGCATTCAACCGGGGAGACGCCTTTGTCTGTTTGGGCTCGCCGTTGAACCCATATTTTTTAAAGTTCCATCGTCGGAACCTTTGTAATGGTTAAAGCAAGCGTTGTGCCAAAGATGGGAAATGATTATTTTGCGTATTTAAGTTAACAAAAATAAGCAGTTATGCTCGGTATTGGGTAGGGTAAGGTGGTTCGGGTTTCTGTCGGAGATGCATCAATTTTGTGCGTCCGGGTGTCTGTTTGCACCAACGATGAGAATTGATGTGTTAAAAAGTTTAAAAAACTCACCACGAAGGCACGAACGACTGTACGGATGCAGGAGGTACGACTCCACGGATGGAGGAGGTAGAGCAATGCAGGGAGCAATTGCCGAGAGCACCAACAGTAGGCGCTTTACGACTGCAGGGATGCAGGAGGTAGAGCAACGCAGGGAGCGGTTGCCGAGGCGCAGCTTCCGCTCCAGCTCACGCTAAGTACCTACATAATCCACAGGGATGTGGTGAATGCAGATATTGCAGGAGCAAATATCTGTCCATGTAGGCAACGCAGGAGCAATTGCCGAGAACACGAAGAAATATAAAGCTCCGTGTTCTCGGCAACTGCTCCTGCGTTGCTCTACCTCCTGCATCCATGCAGTCGTTCGTGTCTTCGTGGTGAATTAAAGATCTTTGCATTCAGCTAGCGTAGGGTGCGCCGTGCGCGCCAGAGGGGACTTTTTTCGTGTCTTTCGTGCTTTTCGTGGACCTTATTATCTTTTATGGATCAGCGCGGAGTAGGCGCGCGGCACGCCCTACGCTTGAATAACGATTAAAACTCTTCCCAATCATCATTGCCGACAAGCTGTAGCTGTAATTTTTGTCTGGCCGGCAGTTGTTTAGCGGCAGCTGTTCTGGCGGGAGGAGTTTTCTTCGGTACGGATTTTAGGTGAAGGGAGCTGCCCGCATTACGCGGGATAACGTCCACTTTAAAACCGTCTACCGTGCCCGACAGGTTGTGCGCCTGTTCTTCCAGCGATTCCGCTGCCGCTGCGGCTTGTTCCACTAAGGCGGCGTTTTGTTGGGTTACGTCGTCCATTTGGGCGATGGCCTGATTGATCTGCTCGATGCCGGAACTTTGTTCGGCGGAGGCCGCGGTGATTTCGGCCATCATGTCGGTAACGCCGCGGATGGAGTTGACGATTTCTTCCATGGTTAACCCTGCCTGGGTAACCAGCTGACTGCCTCCTGAGACTTTATCCAGGGAATCATTAATCAAGTCTTTAATTTCTCCGGCAGCCGTCGCGGCGCGTTGGGCAAGATTGCGCACTTCCACAGCCACCACGGCAAAGCCCCGACCTTGATCGCCTGCTCGGGCAGCTTCCACGGCGGCATTGAGGGCAAGAATATTGGTCTGGAAAGCGATATCGTCGATCACCGAGATGATGTTGCCGATTTTGTGTGAAGATTCGTTGATGTCCTTCATCGTTATTACGACTTGATCGACCGCTTCAACGCCTTTGCCCGCTATGTTTGAAGCATCAACGGCAAGCTGGTTGGCATGATGGGCGTTGGCGGCATTATGCTGCACGGCGGAAGTCAACTCTTCCATGCTGGCTGCGGTTTGCTCCAAGCTTGCGGCTTGCTCCTCGGTACGTTGCGACAAATTATTGTTGCCTGCGGCGATTTCCTGGGCCGCCGTGTTAATGGTATCGGTGGAGTCCTTGATGTCTTCTACCAAGTCTTTGAGGTTTTCTACAATGCTGTTCATCCCGGCAATCACTTCACCAAAAGTGCCGGGATAGTCTTTGTCGATGGTTTGGGTCAGGTCGCCTTGAGCCAGTGCATTAGCGACATGCAATACGTCGTTGAAGCCAACATCGCAGGTTTCAATCAGGTTATTGAAATGAGTCAAAATCCCTTTGAACATAAACTCGAATCTATCCGCATCGCTACGCTTTGAGAAATCGCCTTTAGCACCGGCTTCTACGAGCATTTTGATTTCGTTGTTAACGTCAAGGAAGGTCTTTTTGGCATTGTCCATGATCTTGGTAATGGCGATTGTCTCACCGGGCAGAATATCCATGTCCATGGAAAAGTCGCCTTTGGCATACTGGTTGACGATACTGATCAGTCTTCTATTGATAGCGATGCGCGATTGAATCAATTCATTAACTTCATGCGCCATCTTGCCAAAGGTGCCGGAGAATTTTGAAGCGTCGAGCTGCTCTTTGACCCAGCCTTCGGCATGCTTTTTCGCCATCACGTTCAGGTCGGCAACGAAGGCGTTAATAGAGTCCTGCATGGCTTTCATGGCGCGCAATAGATCCCCGATCTCATCCTTTTGATGAATATCAATGTTGGAGTTCAGGTCGCCCACGGCAATGGCTCCCGCCACCTGTTGAACGGTTTTGAGCGAGCGCAAAATGCCGCGACTGATCAGTACCATCAGTACGATAACCGCCAAGATGCTGCATACGAAAATGCCGACTAAGACGATTTTGTACCCGTGTCTTGTCGCGCGTGCCTGCGCCTCATCTTTTACAGTGCGAGCTGCCGTAAGCTTTACCACCTCATTAATAGCGGCACGATGCTGTTCATAAGCGTGGCGCATTTGCATAAGACCGGCCTGTGAGCCGGCTCGGTCGCCCGCCTGGATATTCGGCAGGAACCGTTGGTTGGCTTCATTGTAAAAGGTTTGCGCCGCCCGGTAAGAACGCTCAAGCAAAGAAACATGAAGATCCTGCTCCAAAGACTGGCCTAACCAATAACTATGGCGGGACTCGTATTCCGTTTTCAGCTCATGAAAACGCGTCACTAATGCGTTGATTTCAGCAGGGTCTGCGGCTTGGGTCAGTTGCAGCGCGACCAGATAGGATTCGATGATGTATTCAGGCGGAGGCAATACATCGGCAATAATATCCTTGCCTTGGATAATACGTTGATAAATTGAGCCATCAAGATTAACGGTATTCATGGCCTTGAATGTTGCGAAACCGAACAGCGAAAAACCGATGACCAAGGTGCTCAAAATTATCGTAAAACGCATTTTGATAGTTAATTGCCCGGAATTTTTCATGTTGTTTAGCATGATACCCACCTATTTTAATTTTATGATTGGGAATGTTAAGTAGTAAATATTTCTATATCCGGTGCAGAGAGTAATTTGCCTGAGCAGGTAACCCGGTTATCGATATCGACTTGCCGGGTTAAAGCTTCATAACCAAGGGTATTTCCGCTCGCAATGACCTGGAAATAAGGGAGTGGTTTTCTTCTTGATTCATATAGCAGTGTTTAATTAAGGCGCTCAACCGTAAAAAAAATAACGTGTTTTTGCCGTTTCACCGATTGCGATAGTTAGTTCCTCAAGTTCGGATTAATTCGTTGACAGATTTTTCTGATCCTAAAGATAAGGCAAAAAAAAACGCCTCCAAACGGGATGCTCGATGCATTCAGTCCGGATAGACGCCTTTGTCAACAGGGTTCGCCGTTGAACCCAAGATTTTTGGTGCTCCGCTATTGGAGTCCCTATAGTGACGGCGAGCAATCGTTATGCCAAAACTGATATTTGGGTTTGATTGTAATCCTTGTTTAATAAATACAAGTAGTTATTAGTTGTCTTTTATGTAACGAGGGTGGGTAGTTTTTGAAAACAACGCATCGAATGTGTGCGATTTTTTCTGTGTGCCGCACCAATTGAGTTCTTTTGATATGCAAGCGAGGGGAGGGTATACATCAAGCGGAGGCCTACAGGGGCAGATGTTTGCTCCTGCATCATTCGACTACATGCCATTCATGGCGTTATGCAATGTCTGCATTGACCTCCATGGAGGGAGGAAATGCCGCAAGATTGCAGGGAGCAATCGCGGCTGACTGCCAGGGATGGTGGAAATGCCGCAAGATTGCCTGGAGCAATCGCGGCCACCCTATCTCTGTGGATGATGTAGGTAAGATGCAGAAGATGCACAGTCATCCGGGCCGTCTCTACAATCAGGCATAAATCCTGCTTTAGATTGGACAGTTATAATTAATCCTCAGGTATCCCGGTTATGTCTGAAACAAGCCCTCTGTATTTAATATGAAAACGTTTATCAAGGTAGCCGAAATTTGGATACCGACAAAAGATCGCATCCGCCTGGAGTTTGGTGCCGGTTTGTACGGCTCCTTAAATGAGTTTCGGAGCGCCAGTGAAAAAGAATCTTTTGCTTATGACGAGGGCTTGCCCGGCAAAGCATGGGCCGCAGGCCATCCGCTGGTATTAACCGAATTCGACCATTCTTATTTCAAGCGGACAAAATCAGCCAAAAAAGCCGGTTTGACCTGCGGGATTGCCATACCCGTTTTTTCAGGCGAGTTTTTAATGGCCGTAGTGGTTTTTTTGTGCGGGGACGATCAGCATCATGCGGGCGCTATAGAGCTGTGGAGCAATTTGCAAAACAGTGACGAGCTGGCTGTGATGGACGGGTATTATGGGACGCTGGATGATTTTGAAGCGATATCCAGGGCTATGAAATTCACCAAGGGCGCCGGTTTGCCGGGACTGGTATGGGAATCGGGCATGCCTGTGCTGATTGAGGATATGGGCCAATCACCTGCCTTTGTCAGGAGTGCGGATGCTAAAAAAGCCGGGATAACGACAGTGTTGGGCATTCCCGTTTCGGCGGTTGCAAGTCAGGTTTATACCATGACCTTTCTGTCGGCTAAAGCCACGCCGATTGCCCAACGGCTACAGATCTGGGTGCCGGATGAAAGCGGTCAGTGTCTGGTATGCCAGTCAGGATACAGCAGGCAAAATGACGAATTAGCGGAAATCTTTGAAACCATGTCAGTTCGCAAAGGCGAGGGATTATTGGGCCGGGTATGGCTGACTGGAGTGCCTGTTATCAGGGATAACTCAAGTTGCACTCTTGCGGAAGGCGGGCTGAATTCCATGCTGGCCGTGCCTGTGATAGACGACGGGCATTTTAAGGCGGTGGTTGCGTTTCTATTTTAACGGCTTGGCTATTTTTCCATGTCTTCCAGCTCGATATTGAGCGCTCGGGTTGAAAGCAAAAGCTCACTTACCGAAGCCAACAGCGATAGCACGATAAAGGCCATGCTGAAGCCGAAAGTAATGTTGCCGTAATATTGTTGTCCGAAAAAGATCAGCCCCATGGCGAGTATGCAGCAGATAATCCCAACCACCGCCAGCACCTGCATCGCCACAATGAAGCGGATACGGAGCCTCAGGCTGGCGATCTGTTTTTTTGCGGCCGGGCTTTGGGTTTTGGTTAACAGGTTATGCTGCTCCCTAATCCGGTTGGCAATTGCCAGAAAACGGTTGGAATAGGCTAAAAACAGAACTGAAATGGCCGGAAATAACAGGGCAGGGGTGGTGATGGTGATGTCCATGGCTCTTAAGGTTTATTAATTAATGCGCGGCAAAACAAAATTTTACTGCTTTATTATTCACTGATGTTACGCATTCAGTCGAATTTAAGGCGTCGCTAACGCGACAGTTTATTTGAGTCGGGTTTGTCGCACCCGAGGGAGAGATACTTTTCGCTACGAAAACCCTCCCTGGTTTTCGCCCTGTGCGGGCCAGCCTTATGTCTGTTCAAATTCGCTCCAGGCGAATTTGTGCTCCGACCCGGCAAAAGCTCCGGCGCTCGGCGCGGCAAACGGAAGAAGTACATCTTGTGCGTAACATCCGCCTGGGCGACCAGCCGGCTGCCGCCGGAGACCTTGTCCCAAAGACTGGTTCAGCTAATAACGGCGACGGAACTCGTAGTCCGCTTTCAGCGCTTGAGAGTGAGACATCATGGCCATTCGGCGGCAATGTCGATCAATAAAATACGCTCGTCGTCCAGTCTAAGGGAGAAGGTTTTGCATAGCATATCGGTATTAAAATCCCTATAACGTTCAGACGTTACAATCCGGTAGCTGTCCTTTGCCGACTCAAGCGCCAGCAATTGGTAGAAATAAGGCCGCCATGCCCAGTTAAAGCCAAGCTGCTTGGGGTCTTCGAACCATTTTGAGGCTGCAAAATTAAAGTTGGATGAGATTTGGTCGCCAGCGTTATTGCATAAATAAAACCTCAGCACGCCGCTTTCTTCAAACGGGTGCGCTGATAATTTATTGAGGTTGAAGTCGGTTTCCAGGGCTTTTCTCAGCAACTCGATCAAGCTCTTGACCTTGGCGATAAACTGAATTTTGTGCTCTTCGGTGGCTAAGGTCTTTTTCAGGAAAATTTTTCTAAGTGAGGTGATTTGTTTTTGATAATGCAGCGGCTCTTTAAACTCCGCGGTGGCGGGCGAAAACAGATAGCCCTGCATATATTGAGCGCCGCAGCTTAAGCCGAAATGAAAGTCCTCGGCGGTTTCAACGCCCTCGCAAACAATACGGCAACCGGTGCGTTTCGCCAGATGGGATACTAAATGCACTATATCGCTGGCTATGCCGCCTTTGACCGCATCCTGGAATAGCCGCATATCCAGTTTGATGATGTCGGGCTGTATGGCCATGACTCTTTCCAGCTGGGAAAAGCCTGCGCCGAAGTCATCAATCGCTACCTTCAAGCCGTGCTTGCGATACACGGCGGCAGTGGCAACGAGTTTATCCAGATCACCTTTTGATTCGGTTATTTCAATAATGATGCGATTTTTGTCGACATTAAATTCGTCCAGCATCAGCAGGGTGGGTAGCGAATTAAAGTCGGAGAGCTGGTCGATCCAGGCAGCCGAGATATTGATGGTTAAATAACCGTTGAAATTTGATTGGCTAAATTGCTCCAGCGCTAACCGCCGAACCATGCGGTCCCAAGCTATCAGTTGCTCGGCGGTAATATCCGGCGAGGAAAATAAGCCGCCTGCCGAAATAACCCGGCCATTTGCATCGTGTTGCCGGGCTAATGCCTCATAACCGATGATAGAGCCGCTGGCAGCGCCGATAATAGGCTGGAAATAAGGAAATAATTTTTTTTGTTGATACATATCGACATGAGTTGTTTTAGGGGTTCGCCATTGAACCCGCAGCACTCCAATATTGGAATTCATGTTATCTAAAGCAAGCGATGTGCCAAAATTGCCTGGTGCGGGATGCAAACTTTATCCGCCTGATTTAAACGGTCGCAGCTGGTATGGGCTGTGGCTTGGCGAGTGGTGCAGGCAGATCGGGTGCGCTAAGTTGGTGCGCAATTTCATGGTATCGCACCAGTTTGGTTTTATCGCGGTGTCCCTCAAGTCACAGTGATAATTTTTAAATTTGCGGAAAGAGCGACAGCGAACATATTATTGAAGCGCTATGGATTATTATTGCCGCGACAGTGCTGTCGGCATCGGCAGGGTTTTATGGTTATTGGGCAGCAAAGTAGAAGGAGTGCTGGCGAATAATTGTGACAAGCACAAATCAGATTGATAGACGGCAATAATAACGTCATCAAGACAACGTATAATCTTTTAGTCCGGTCATTAACTGATACTGCGCACCAGGCATGAAATCATGGGTTCATGATTGAGCCTTAAACACAACAAATTATGGATTGACATTATGGCAACAAAATATACCCCTTTAAAAGATCACGATACCCCCATCAAGGTACTGTTTACCGGCTATCTGTGTACGGTTGGCATAGGCTATCTTTTCGCATTAATCCAGATATTGTTTACCCATGGCATGGCGGACGGCAAATTCGGCCTGTCTGTTGAGGACATCGTTTACAGCTATTACGGTAACCGTTCAGGCACGGTCCTGGAGCAGAAACTGAATGGTTCGATGAAGGATAAGGCGCCGGAGCAGGAGCGTTTCAAGATCATGGAATGGGTTAGGGAGGGTGCGCTGATTGAAGATTACAGGGATGACGGTATCGACAAGATAATCGAGAGCCGCTGCGTGATGTGCCATAACGAAAGCGCCTCCGGCATACCGGACTTTACCAAGTTTGAGCAGCTAAAAATCTTAACGGCACAGGATACGGGTGCTACCTTCAGCTCATTAATCCGCGTTTCGCATATTCATTTGTTCGGGATCAGTTTTATTTTCATGTTCGTAGGGCTCATTTTCAGCTTTGCGGAGACTCCGACCATGCAATATAAGTGTATCGCTATCGGCATGCCCTATGTGTTCCTGATCGCCGATATATTGTCATGGTGGCTGACTAAAATTCATCCGACGTTTGCGTGGCTGGTTATTCTTGCCGGTATGGGCATGGCTGTTTCATTCGCGTTCATGTGGGTGACCGCTCTGTTGGAAATGTGGTTTTTTAAACCCGTCTTCGTTGATGGCGTAGGCTCACGTTATTTACAGTGGCGCGACAGCTCGGAAACCTCAGTTGCCGATAGAGTATGGTTTTACACCAAGGTGCTTGCGGAGCAAGTTAAACGGGCCGCCTATTTTGCAAAAGAGCAATGGCTGGCACGCGGCTGGCCTGTTATTAAAGACTTGTTAAAGAAATAGAGGGGATCGCGGGCTTGTAGCGGCGCAGCCCGTATATTCTTTCTAAATTACTGGATTTCATCGCGTTCACATTCAGGCTTGGAACCATGCGCAAAATAACTTGAGCAAGCTGCCAATAAGCGGGAGTGCAGGCTTTGCCTGCCAGCGCAAGCGCCAAAAGCAGGTGCTTGAGGCAAAGCATGCACTCCAGTTAAAAATTTATCCGCGAGTTGTTCAAATTGTTTCATGCTCATTCCTTAGCCTGATCAATCCATGACCGCGTCTTTTTTACCGTGACGATAGAAACAGGCGCGTCTTCCATTGCCGAATTTCCGGCAACATGTCCTCTAATAATTCTTGCCAGCTCAAAAATCCCGTTATCGAAAGGCCCATAAGCAAAACGGTTCAGGCGAGAAAAGATTAATGTAGGGAATTTGTTGAAACGTTAGATATTTCGTTGAGCTATGCGCGGCTCAATTAACGCCGGCGGTTGTATTACTGCGATTTAAATTGACATTGGTATGGAAGGAATATCGATACTGTGCTCTGTCCTTATTGAGATTAGCAAAGCTTGGATTTTTACTAGCACGTAATAATACTTATAGAAATAATTTTGATTGTTTTTTGATATCGGCTCTATGGAATTTTAAGGACCAGCTCGGGATACTGTTATTGCGATGGCCGTGTTAGCTCATCGAAGTGGAGGGATAGGCGGTCATTGTATCCTCGTCAGATATTTTATTTAGCCACATCTGATTATATTTTTTAATATATTCTATGGAGTAATGACAATGAAACAATTCAATAAAAAAATATTAACTGCAAGTATTATTCTTGCATTGGGCTCCGTTTCTAGTGCATGGGCGGCAGATATCACTAATACAGATAGCTTTAATACTAAAGACTTTACTAAAGACATTACTAAAACCAGTACCGACGATAGCTATAACACTAAAGACATTACCAAAACCAGTACCGACGACAGCTATAACACTAAAGACATTACCAAAACCAGCACCGACGATAGCTATAACACTAAAGACATTACTAAAACCACCTTCGATACCAGTTTAGACGACAGCTTCAACACTAAAGACATTACTAAAACCAGTACCGACGATAGCTATAACACTAAAGACATCACCAAAACCAGCACCGACGATAGCTATAACACTAAAGACATTACTAAAACCGTAGACAGCTATAACACTAAAGATATTACTAAAACCAGTACTGAAACCGAAACCAATACCGACAACAGTGTTGCCGATAGCTATAACACTAAAGATATTACTAAAACCAGTACCGAAACTAATACCGATAACAGCGTAGATGACAGCTTTAATACCAGCACTAAAGCCGTTACTAAAACCAGTACTGATAATTCTGACCATAGTTCCGCTTCTGCAAACGATGCAGCAGCCAACAATAACAGCACCGCTTACTCAGATCGTTCCGACAATTCTGACAACAGCTACGCTACTGCGGACGATGCGGCAGCCAATAACGGCAGCACCGCTACCTCAGACCGCTCTGACAACAGCTATGCCAGTGCAACTGCCCAAGGTTCTGCCGCAGCTAATAACGGCAGCACTGCAACGGCAACTACCGACAATAGCGCTGCATTTGCAAACGGAACCGGATCGGCAGCGGCTAATGGCGGCGGCGATGCAACTACCCCCGACAACTCTTTCCATGATTACAGCGTACTAGCAGCGGAAGGAGATGGTTCTGCGGTATCCAGAAACGGCAATGCTACTGCCGAATATAAGGTGAATAATTCAACCTTGGATGGCTATGTAACAGGCGCAACAGTCAGCTACTCTACTGGCGATTATGCGGATCATAATAAATTTGTAGCCAAGAACACATTGGAAAATGCTTTCAACGGCAGCGCAGGTATTAACCAAAGCGTTCAAAACACTGCCTCTAATGCTCTGGCTCAACAACAAGTGTCTTTCCAAGGCAACGTCAATGTTAATCAGTAGCTCCTTAAGCTTTCATCAGTTAATCAGCTGATGATTCATGCTGGTGAGCGAGCAATCGCTCGCCGGCTTCTAGCTGCATATCACCAAATATGTAAAGAGGGCGCTATGAAAACAACTATAAAAGCTTTAGAAGGCAGCCTTTTAGTCTTGCTTGTCGTTATTTTGCACAGTCAGGAAGTAAAAGCCGAGGCTCTTCAAGATCAGAGCGAGCTACTTTTTTCTTCGACCCAAACAGCGATGTCAGATGAACTGGATAATGAGCGGGGCCGGGAAGGCGTGGATATGACAACCCTGAATAATATGAATGTGCGGGCTACGCTAAGCGGCAACCAGGCAAACAATACCGTCAACGGTTACAACATCATCGATCACGGCGCATTTGCTCAGGCCAGCGGCATTAACAGTGTCATTCAAAACACTGGGAACAATGTCGTTATTCAGGATGCAACGATCGTCAACGTAACAATCATGCCGTAATAATTTGATCCGGTGAAGCGCGACATGAAACGATTTTTTGTTAAATACATTCTGCTGATGCTGCCCGTTTGTAGCCATGCCGGTTCATTGAACTTTAACGGCATAGCGGGCGCCGGTAACTATGACGTTCCGGTAACGACTTTTGCGGAGCGACGCTTCAAAACCATCTACAAACAACAGTACGATTTCAGTTGCGGCTCGGCAGCTTTGGCCAGCTTGCTGACCTATCACTATGACGATACGGTAGACGAGCAAAGCGTATTTACCGATATGTATAAAAACGGCGATCAGCAAAAGATCCAAAAACAGGGATTTTCGTTGCTGGATATAAAACTTTACCTCGAAAGACGCGGCTATCGATCCGATGGTTTCAAAATCAACCTGGATCAATTGCTTAACGCCAAGGCGCCGGCACTCACCATTATCAATAACAACGGTTACCTGCATTTTATAATTATTAAAGGCGTCAACAGCGAGGAAGTTTTGGTGGGGGATCCCGCATTAGGCGTAAAAGTAATGCCTCGCGATGAATTTGAAGCAATGTGGGGGAATCGCATTTTATTTTTAATACACGGCAAAAAAGATATAGCGGCGAAACATTTTCAAGATCAGCAAGAATGGGCGCTTCGGGTCAAGGCACCATTAGGATCTGCGGTCGACCGAGCCAGCTTGGGCCAATTCAACATGTTGCAACCCGGACGTTGGGATTTTTAACTAAGCGGAGTGTTTAATGTGAAAGCATATAAATCTAGCATCTACCGGACATTCGTGATGGCGGGACTCTGGATAACCGTTTTGGTCGGTCCGGGCGTATACGCGGATGAAATCGCAGGCATTACCGATCAACCATCCGACAGCTGGAGCCGCGCATCAGACAGTGAGTTGGACCAGCTAAGAGGCGGTTTTGCGCTTGCAAATGGAGTGAACATCGATTTTAGCCTTGAGAGACTGACTACTTTGAATGGCACAGTTGTTTCTTCCACATCTTTTCGATTGCCAGACGATGCTTTCTTGTTTCAGAACGGAGGCTTGAATCAAGCTCCGGTCATGACAGGGTCGGCCTTGAATTCAGTTATACAGAATAATATGGATAATCAGGTTATTAAAAATATGACGGATATTAATATAGCGGTTAGTAACTTGAAAAATATGGATTTAAACAGCAGAGGCATGGTCTTTAATAACCTTATCCTGCCCAATGCGCGTTAATTACAGGGAATCCATTGCAGCCTTGGGTTGTTGAAAAAAACTCACCTTAAACCTTTCCGTTTATAGCCTTGCATTATTCTCATACCCTGCCTAATTGAATTGCCACGTCTTTCTGAACACGGGTTCGGCCATTCATTATCTGTCAGCAAGATAAGTGTTTATACCAATTGTCGCCATCGGCATAATAATTTATAAAGTTAACGGATCGACTATTTGGTTGCGCATGTCTTTTTAGCGAGAGATTTTACTTATTCATAAGGTTAATTTAATAAAACGTATTTAATGTAATTAAGGAATAATTATCTTCTATTAATTGCCGAATCTAATTTCAATCCTAAATGACAATGTAGGGGATTTAATCGCTATTAATCTAATATATAAAAAATGGAAATAATAATATGAAGATGAAATTTTGGCATCGGAAATTTCTTCTGCTTGGGTTTATTAATGGGTTTATTTATATTTGTTGTGTTTTTTTTATAAACAACTGTTATGCAGAAACAGGCAAGCAAAATGATTCTTCGGCACAATATAAAAAACTGATTGCTGAACAGCAAAAAGAATTCCAGATACAACGACAAATTATTGCTGAACAGGGAAAGCAACTGGAGGAGCTGAAAGCGCGTCTTGATACTTTAATGAATCAAACACCAGTCACTAAGCAAGCGCCAGTCAAGCAAGCAGCCAATAAACCTCAAATCGTTGCGGCAAAAGATAACAACCAGCCGCCGTCATTGCCTAATAAGCTCCCGTCCAAGCCTGTAGGTCAAGCGCCCCCAAGCGCCACGGAAAAGCCAAGGCCACCGGAAATACCACGATTAAGCGAAACCGTAGGGGGGGTGTTAACCAAAAAAGGCAATATCGTTTTTGAGCCGTCAATGTACTATGCCTATACCAGTAATAACCGGGTATTTCTTGATGCGTTTACCTTCCTTCCGGCTATTGCCATCGGCCTTATCGATATGCGGGAAGTTAAACGGCACAGCTTTATCGGCACGTTAGGCGCCCGTTATGGCGTAACGGATCGGTTAGAACTGGAGTTCAGGCTTCCTTATGTTTACCGTGATGATACTCAGCGTTCCCGGCCGGTTAGTATTGGGGCGGGAATTGACGAAACTTTCAATGCCACCGGAAGCGATATCGGCGACCTTGAATTTGCCGGTCGCTATCAGCTTAACAGCGGAGCCAATGGCTGGCCGATTATTGTCGGCAATGTCATCGCAACGGCGCCGACGGGGAAAAGCCCTTTTGACATCGAATATGTACTGGCTCAAGGTGTCCCTGGCGCGACATTTCCCACCGAATTGCCGACAGGATCAGGATACTTCAGTTTCCAGCCCAGCCTTACAGCGCTTTACCCAACTGATCCGGCGGTCTTTTTCGGTAACCTCAGCTATAGCTACAATGCGGAAACCAGCACCAAAAACGGCGACATTGATCCGGGAGACACGCTGGGATTAAGCTTTGGCCTCGGTTTCGGCGTTAATGAGAAGTCATCGTTCAGCTTGGGGTACTCACATAAACATGTTCTGGATTCTGAGATTAATGGCGTAGAAATTCCGGGAAGCACACTGGATATCGGGCAGCTTTTGGTTGGCTATTCTTTCAAATATTCCCCAAGGACTACTTTCAACTTATCGTTAGGCATTGGCACTACGACAGATTCGCAAGATGTTACGCTTAATTTCAGGGTGCCGATGACTTTCGGTTTGTTCGACGGCTAAGGCTTTTGCCACGAAGTCTCAGCCCTTCGTGGTATTTTTTTCAGATTCCATAGCATCAGCTACTTAAGCAATTCAGCCATGGCGATAATATTTTTCGCCATTTCACCGATGGCGATATTCCGGTCCATCGCCAGTTTTCTCAGGGTGTGATAAGCGTCGTCTTCGGTAAAGCCTCGGGTCTTGATTAAAATGCCTTTGGCCCGGTCAATCAGCTTTCTGTCTTCAAGCCTGGATTTCGTTTTTTCCAATTCATTTGCAAGCCGTTGCTGCTCTTTAAATCTTGCCACGGCAATATTGATGATGCTGCTGATACGACTGGCTTCCAAACCGTTGACAACATAGGCGCTGACTCCGGCTTTAACGGATTGTTCAATGGTGTCGGGCGTATCGTCAGCTGCAAAAATAATGATGGGGAGTGGCTGGTTTCGGTTAAGGGAATGAATATACGAAAAATATTTTTTGGGACTAGCAATATTAAAAATAACAATATCCGTTTTATGGCCCATCGCTAAGGATGGCTGGTTGGGTTCGGATATTGCAGCGGGTGTGACGGAATAGCCTTGAACGACCAGCAGCTGCTCTAATAACTGATCCGTAGTTTCATCTTCAATAAGTAATATATTTAAAATATTCATGCTTAAATAATTAGCACAAACTACGCCAGTTGTTGCAAGTGCTTGAATTAACCGCCTAAGCCGTCAATTAAATAAAGTTTTATTGATTTCCACCGTTGTGTTGAATCATGGGGATAGGTCTCGATACGATAATATGCTTACGGTTCGTGAGGCAATTAAATTATCGCCGCACTTATAATGGGCATTAATTATTTATATGCACCATCTTGATTCATTGGAATGCTTTATTTTCAGATTGATTATTCAATAAGTAATTAAAATCACCGGCTTGCTTTTTGTGGCACAGGCATTGCTCTGTAACTCCAGACAAGAACATTGTTATCGGGGTTGTATATGAGCATAAAACAAACGTTAGTCGTTATTGGCAATGGCATGGTCGGACAGTCTTTTCTGGCGAGCCTGGTCGAAAGCGCCGTTAAAGAGCAATATCAAATCATTACCTTTTGTGAAGAACCCAGAGTGGCCTATGACCGGGTGCATTTATCGGCATTTTTTACCGGCACAACGGCGCAGGAGCTGTCCTTGGTCGAAGACGGCTTTTTTGAACGGCACGGCATTACCATTCATATAGGCGATAAAGCCGCAAGCATCGATAGAGCGGGTAAAACCGTCACTTCGGCAAAAGGACTGACAATACCTTACGACAAGTTGGTACTGGCGACCGGTTCTTATCCGTTCGTGCCGCCCGTGCCAGGGCATGATAGGGCGCAATGTCTGGTTTACCGCACGATTGAAGATCTCGAAGCCATTGCCGCCGCAGCCGAAACAGGCAAGGTCGGCACCGTGGTCGGCGGCGGCTTGTTAGGCCTGGAGGCGGCCAAAGCATTAATGGATTTAGGCTTGGAAACCCATGTCGTTGAGTTCGCGCCGCGCTTGATGGCGGTGCAACTTGATGACGCGGGCGGCGCAATGCTGCGGCGCAAGATCGAGAATCTGGGCGTGACCGTGCATACCGGCAAGAACACCAGCATCATTACCGACGGCGAGCGGTGCATCAACAAAATGTGTTTTGCCGACGGTGAAGAATTGGAAACCGACATCGTGCTATTTTCGGCCGGGATTCGTCCTCGCGACGATCTCGCCAGAGCTTGTGGCTTGGAAGTCGGCCAGCGCGGCGGCATCGTCATCGATAACCAATGCCGCACCTCCGATGACAGCATTTATGCGATCGGCGAATGCGCGTTGTGGAACGGCATGATTTACGGGCTGGTTGCTCCCGGTTACGCAATGGCGCGCACCGTGGTAGCCGATTTGGCCGATGATGAGGCCAGCTTTACCGGTGCGGATATGAGCACCAAGCTAAAACTGATGGGAGTCGATGTGGCCAGTATCGGCGACGCCCATGCCAAAACCCAGGGCGCGATGGTTTACAGCTATCAAAACGGTGACAGCGAAATCTATAAACGCCTGGTCGTCAGCCAGGACAAAAAACAATTGCTGGGCGCGGTGCTGGTCGGCGATGCGTCGGGTTACGGTACCTTATTGCAATATTGCCTGAACGGTATTGAACTACCGGAAAATCCCGATGCCTTGATTTTGCCGAACCGTTCCGATGCCTCAGTCGGCTTGGGACCGGATGCGTTGCCCGCTTCGGCGCAAATTTGCTCCTGCCATAACGTGACCAAAGGAGCGGTTTGTTCGGCGATTGAAGGGGGTTGCATGACGATGGGCGCCTTAAAATCTCAAACCAAAGCCGCAACCGGTTGCGGCGGCTGTTCGGCCTTGCTTAATTCGATTTTGGATTCGGAATTGGCAAAGCGGGGTTTTGAAGTCAATACCGATCTTTGCGAACATTTTGCCTACACCCGGCAGGATTTGTTCAACCTGATCCGGGTTGAGCAGATCAAAACTTTTGCCGACTTACTGCACAAACACGGGCAGGGCAAAGGCTGCGAAATCTGCAAACCCACCGTTGCCAATATCTTGGCCTCGCAATGGAACGAGCATGTTCTGGAAAAAGCTCATTTGGGGCTGCAAGACACTAACGACACCTTTTTAGCCAATATGCAAAAAGATGGCACGTATTCGGTGGTGCCGCGCATTCCCGGCGGCGAAATCAGCCCCGACATGTTGATTGCGATAGGGCAGGTCGGTAAAAAATACCAGCTCTACACCAAAATCACCGGCGGCCAGCGCGTGGACTTATTTGGTGCGCGAGTCGAGCAATTGCCGCAGATCTGGAAAGAACTGATAGCTGCCGGATTTGAATCAGGCCACGCTTACGGCAAATCCCTGCGCACCGTTAAATCCTGCGTCGGCAGCACCTGGTGCCGTTACGGCGTCGATGACAGCGTCGGTCTGGCGATAGAGCTGGAAAACCGCTACAAGGGTTTGCGTTCGCCGCATAAAATCAAATTTGCAGTGTCCGGCTGCACCCGCGAATGCGCCGAAGCGCAAGGCAAGGATGTCGGCATTATCGCTACCGAAAACGGCTGGAATTTGTATGTCTGCGGCAACGGCGGCATGAAACCGCGCCATGCGGATTTATTCGCCACCGGTCTGGACAAAGAAACCCTGATTAAATACATCGACCGCTTCTTGAGTTTTTATGTACGCACCGCAGGCCGCTTGCAACGCACCTCGGTATGGATGGAGAACATGGAAGGCGGGTTGGATTACTTAAAATCAGTCATCATTGAAGACAAGTTGGGGCTGTGCGATCAGCTGGAGCAGCAAATGCGCTATGTGGTCGACACCTATCAATGCGAATGGAAGACAGCGATTGAAGATGAAGCCAAGCTCAAACGTTTCAGGTCCTTTATCAACAGTGACCAGCCCGATGACAACGTAGTCTTTGTTGAAGAACGCGGCCAGATAAGGCCCGCCAGAGACAGCGAGCGAAAACATTTTAAACTGATGGAGATAGCGTAATGGCTAAGTGGGTAGAGGTTTGCAGTGTTGATGACTTACAGCCGGATTCGGGCGTATGCGCCTTGGTTGATGGCGAGCAAGTGGCGATCTTTTGCATTCAGGAACACGGCGGCGAATCCATCGGCGCAACGCCAACCGATCCGCGCGCCGCAAAAGTCTACGCGGTCGGCAATTACGACCCGATCGGCAACGCCAATGTCTTATCGCGCGGATTGATCGGTGATATTCGCAAACAGCCGGTCGTCGCTTCGCCTTTATATAAACAGCACTTTAACCTGCAAACCGGCGTTTGCCTGGAAGATGAAACCGTGAAAATACCCGTGTATGGAGTTCGCATTGAGGACGGCAGCGTTCAAGTCAAGCTTTCGTCAATGCCGCATAGCGGGGTGCAAGCGTTATGAAATATAACTATTACATCGCCGACGTCTTTACCAAGCAGATTTTCAGCGGCGCGCAAATAGCCGTTTTCCCGAATGCCGAAGGCTTAAGCCAACAGCACATGCAGCTGGTGGCCAGGGAGTTAAACCTCTCGGAAACGGTGTTTGTATTTCATCGGGATAAACAAACCGCAAACCGTAGGATGCGGATTTTTTCGCCGCTCAGCGAAATCGATTTTGCCGGACACCCGATTATCGCCACTGCTTTTGTGTTGGCAAGTTGCGGCGATATTGAACTGAATGACTCGATTACGCCGATGGTTTTTGAGCAAAACACCGGCCCGGTTAACGTTAATATTACCGCAGAAGACGGCCAACCCAGTTTCGTGCAGTTCACCCGCAAGACAACTTCCATCATTGACCGCTTTACGCCCAGCGATGAGGAATTGGCGAGTTTTCTGGGCATACAGCAGTCGGAACTCGACCATAAAAAATATGCCACGCGCTTGGTGTCTTGCGGCGTTCCGTATCTGATCGTCCCGGTTTGGCGCTACGAAAGCGTAAGAGCCGCAAAATTCAATTACGCGGCCTGGAGCCAATCGAGCGCCCCGCAAACCGCCGCCCAGGAAATCCTGCTGTTCGCCCCGAAAACGCCGTTTGCGGATACCGATTTTAACGCCCGCCTGCTCGGATCGCGTATCGGCATGCACGAAGACCCGCCGGTCGGCAATGCCATGCCGGCGTTTGCGTCGTACCTGTGCTCATTCGATTTCATGCAAAAAGGCACCTATACCTTTGCCGTAGATCGCGGCGATGAACGCAATCGCCGCAGTGTGTTGAATCTGGAAATGGATCATAAAGGTAGCGACACCCTGACTATTCGGGTCGGCGGGGCGGCGGTGATGGTGGCTGAAGGGGTTATGAATATTCCTGAGGGATAACTCGACTGAACGCGGATACAGTTGTAAGTTGGATTAGAGAATTTTAGAGGTGCATTTTTAGTTGGCGTAAAGAGGCGGCTATCAATAGCCCGATGTATATAGTACCCTGTCTAACGGATCGCAGGAGTTGCGTTATACGCCTGTTATTGAAAATTAATATACACCTAAAAAGGTGTCTACTTTACGTTAGACGGTGCCCCGTATGACATCAGCTCTTCGCTATGACGACTTGGACATGAATCGCGTGGATGGCATCCTCGACGAGAAGGGGGAGCTACTTATTTCACTTCCGCCTAATCATGCCTCAGCACTTATTTCGTTTATCGAGACCGTTCAGGTAGCTCAGAGTTGGTCGAAAAATCACACACCTTTTCTTGCGCGTCTTGTGCCTTTGGCGAAAGGCCTGCTCGTTACGCTACGGATCACCATCATGCATTCGCGCCTCTTTGATTTAGGGCGAGTGGTTGTTCTTAATTCGGCATCCCAGACTTGGGAGAAACTTCCCGATGGTCATGTCTTATTCAGGTTTGTGCGATGAAGACAAAACCGTCTAACATGGCGCTCAACCGGAGCGCGGTTATAATGCGGTTTTGTTTTTTCAGCTTTCCGGGTCGCGCCCGGTTAGCTCTACGTTAGGGCTTATCCCAGATGGCATTTTGTGCTCAAAAATATTTGCCTGTTGGTTTTGGGTTGTTATCAACCATT
>Ga0265297_10000553_pt1 | contig 108041 bp, 94 predicted proteins | sample Munlanlwell13791_FD_192502 | JGI IMG/M metagenome (GOLD analysis project Ga0265297, IMG submission 192502) | Leachate microbial communities from a municipal landfill in Southern Ontario, Canada - Leachate well 137-91 | ecosystem: Engineered > Solid waste > Landfill > Unclassified | place...
GCAGGTCGAGTGTCCAGAAACCTTCATGAATACCCTTAATAAAACTGGCCATTGGTGTAAAGGTGGACGGAGCTGGATGTGTGGTTGCCAAAAGGCCAAGAATAACAATGGAAAAGAGCAATAAGAGTTTAATAGGTCCAAGAAGCTTGCCCAGTAGTTCGACAACGTAATTTTTTTTCATCGTTGCCAGGAATACCACAACGGCAATGATGATGCTAAAGAAGAAAAGCGAAAGATGCGGGATATGCCATTTGATTGCTGCGTAGGCAAGTGTGATGCAACGGGGCGTGGCGCCAAAAGGGCCCAAAAGTAGCATGCATACCAGTGCAACTAACATGCCGGGAACGCGTCCGGTCATAGCAAGGAACCGTTTATAGTCGCCGTCAAATAGGGTAGCCGAAATCAATCCAATCAGTGGTACCAAAATTCCGGTAATGGCAAGGCCGATAATAGCAAATGCCACATTTGAACCGGTTTCACGACCGAGTCCAAGTGGGAAAACAACGTTGCCAGCACCAAAAAGCATTGCGAAGATTGCGATGCCGATAGAGATGATGCGCATATTTTTCATAAAAATCCTTGCTAAAAAAAGAACTCCCCAACCACAAAAGATGACAAGCGCACGAGTATATCACAAATGAAAACAATTTCACTATAGTTAAAGTATAGAAAAATTTATACTACCAAGCAAGAAATTGCTAAATTGACAATACAAATCAATCGTGGCGGTTGCTGGAGTAATTGAGCATTTTTGTATACAGCTTTGGCAACAGATTACAGAGATGTGCTTGAACGTGTAAAAAATCTTCGTGGGTAACCAGTGCCGAGCTTGGTGAAAGAGTACCAATGTGCGATTTATGTTTTTCTGTGAATGGTCCCTGGTGTTCAAGTGAGTGTGTTGGTAGCTTCCAGTATGCATCGAAGAATGTAATATCCATAGAGCCAGCGTTATTGCAAAGCATAAAAATGACACGCATGGTCGGATCATAGTTTTTATTGTTAACAGTAATCGATTTTGATGGGGTAAATTCTTCGACAATAAATAATGGGTTATGGTCGAGGCGCCAGTACGAATAGGAAGGATCTCCGTGATAATTTTCAAGGGCTTTTTTATCCTGAAGAATGAGATACAGTGTTTGATCGAGCTGCTTTTTGTCGACCATGATAATACCGTTGCCACGAGAGGCGTTGGTTGGTTTGATAACAAAAATCTCGCAATCAAGGTCGTTGATAATGTTTCTTGCAAGATTAGGTGAATATTGTTTCTCATATAATTTAAACTTTGGGCGATAACAAAGCAGTTCTGGATCATCCTGAAAAAGAATATTGGTTTTATCTTTATTGCGAACAAAACATGTTGTTGCTTGCCCAATAATCAAGCATTGAGGGTATTTTGCAGTGAAGAGTTTGGCTACCGATGAACGGTCCCCAAGTGTGTGTAGAACCAATAATGCTGCTCGGTGAGCAAGCCCGGATTTTTTTCTTGCCTGGCGTATTTTTTTATGAAAAAATTTTGAAGACTCTAGTTGTTTTAGCGTTGATGAACATAAACCCTTGTGTCTGAATAAATTGTGCAGCGCGATCTCTTTTTTATTGATTTGTTTAAGTCGCTTGTTAATAAGCCAGATGGGAAGCTTAAATGTGCCTAAAGAATCCCAGAACATTGACCACAGCTTTCCCTCTCCATGCAAAAGGTCGTATCCTTTAAATTTTGATTCTATTCCTTCGCCGAATTCACAGACTTTAATAGTGTTACCATCGTATTTCAGATCAACAATGCAAAAGGATATATCGTCAGGAAATGTATTTTGATTTGGAAAATGGTAGGTAAACGGTTGAATCGCATCGTCTGTAGCGCTCGATGAAAAAATGGTAAAAGTTGTCGCAAGAACTGCAATCAAGGCAATACGCTTCATGACACATTCTCCTTTTATAATGATGGCCTAAAAAGCTTCGCCTATGGTCAGATACCATGCATATGATTTTGAATCTTCTTTAAATCGTTGTTTCCATTTCCAGCCAAGATCAAAACGGATTGATCCAATAGGGGTTTTGTATCGAAAGCCAAAACCGGAGCCCGGATACCAGCGGCCTTTAAAACCAAGGAAGCCAGACTGGCTTAAAACACCGATGTCCTGAAAGAGAACAGCTCCTAGGGCCTGGTAAATCGGAAAACGGAGTTCGAGATTGGCATTACACATTGAGCTACCGCCCTGAATGGTAGTGACTTTGCCGTCGGCCGAATAGCCAAAAGGAGGAAGCGAATTGGGTTCATAACCGCGGACTGAATATGGACCGCCAAGGTAAAAGCGTTCGATAGGGAGGACGCGATCAAATCTTTCATTGAAAATATGGCCCAAACGGACGTGGCCTGCGATAGTTAATTTTTCATGAAATGGATAAAACAGTGATTGTTCGGCAAGAAGTTTTGCCGACAAGTCGCCTTTATTTTCAGGTACCATCGCTTTGATTCCAACCATGGTGTAGGACCCTTGTTTTGGATTTAATTTGTTATCAAGGGTGTCGATTTCAATGGCTGGTTCAACGAAGAAGTATGGTAATGTTCGATGCATTAGATGTTCGTCGAATTTAAATTCGCCCTGCTTGCGTGAAATTTTGTGCCACTCATTGCCAACTTTGACGCTCCAATGGAAGTTATCCTTGAAAGAGTCTTCAACGCCAGCAACGATGCCGTATTGGTGGCCTCGATATGCCGAACCGCTTTCTTGGATTTCGGCAGGGTGAATATATTTGGTGCCAAAGCCTTTGAGTGTGCTCATTGCTGCAAGACCGAAAGGTGATGGCAGTTGATAGTCCATGGTGAATTTACTTTCGAACTTACTCCAGTCGCCGGCCATTGAGATGCGGTCTGCTCGATTTGTTGGATTTTTGATAATGAATGACGCGCCAACTTTTGGTGTAGATTGTTGCTTGAAGAATATGTTTTTGCTGTTAACAAAATAACCTATTCGCGCACGCAGTTCGACAGGGTCGTCATCGACAATGTTTATGAGGATTGGTTTTTTGCTTTTGTGTTTTGACATCTGTAGTGATTGCACTTGTACGACTTTGAAGACATCAAGATTTTTGAGTCGCTTTCTGGTTTGATCAAGCTTTTCTCGGTTCCAGCTTGAACCTTTTTTAAAGGCGCACTGTTTTTTAATTCTGCTGTATGGAATAGTGGTTATGCCACGTACAATGGTTTTGCCAAATTTGACCTCGGGCCCTTTTTTAATTTTCCAGTGAACTATAATTTTAATCGGTGTTGTTGGGCCTTGTGGTTGTTGAGGGTTTGATACAATTGATAGTTCAGGTTCAACGCTTGCGTACCAATAACCAAGTTCTTGGAAGTAATGCAGCAAAAAGGTGCGTTGTTCATTGAGCCAGAAGAGGTTAAAGGGAACACTCTTTTGACCACTAATAAAATATTTTTTGAAAAATTCGCTTGTCTCAAGGTTTTTGCATTCATCAATGGTTAATCCATCCCACAAGCGTTGAATTCCTTTAGAAATTACGACTTTGATTGAATGAGTACCTTTTTCGGTTTTGGCAAAATGGCGGTCAAGAATCTTAAAATCCCAAAAACCGTTACCGACGTAAAAGTTTTTTAGTCGTTCCAAGCTTTCATCAAGAAGGTATTGGTCGCAAACCTTATCTTTCAAAAATTCATTCAGAATAAACGATGAACGCTCGGGCAAGTGAGTAATGCTGTCGATAACTTCAACGCTGCGGATATTGGTTGGAGCGCCTTCGTGGATTGCAAAGTGATAGCCAACGTCACCAACTTTTTCATGAGAAACTTTGGTATGCCAGTAGCCTTTTTTGTAATACTCATACAATAATTGTTGTGTAATAATTTCTGGGGTAAAAAGCCAATCTGGAATGTCTTTGCCCAAAAATTCATCTTTGATAAATTGTGATGGGAAAATTGAATTGCCTTGTAGCGTGATAATTTTACGTTTTCTTAGTTCGATGGTGAGAGTCAAATCGAGTGTTGGGTTTTTGGGATGAATGACGCGGGTTATCTTCATGCGTGCATTAAAAAAACCGGCCTTTTTGAGCAGCCCCCTGATTTTGTGTGAGGTTTTAGTGAGCTGTTGCTTGGTGTACACAACACCTTCAAGGTCAGCGTGAAAGCGCAGCGTGATTTTGTTAATGAGCTTGTTGATATTTCTGTTGTGTGATAAAGCAGATTGTTTATCCAAATCTGATATAACAACCGATGCCTTTGTGATGGTAAATTGGCGTTTTCTTCTAATTTTTAAGTGAACATTAAGTGTTTTGTGCTTTTTGGCATAACGTAACTGGTCAATCACTTCGCTGGCGAAGTATCCGTGGTCATGCAAGTAGGCTTGAATAGCTTTGAGTGATTCTTCATGCAAATGGACATCAAAAATATCGCCAGGTTGTATGAGGTAAAGGTTGGTAAAAACCGATTTTCCAAACCAGACACCATCACATTCAAGTTTTTTTAAAAGCCAGTGAGCCGTCAGGTCAACTTTTAGGTTTTTGCCCTGTGGCTCTTCAGTCACATTAAAAGCAATTGATTGAAAACGTTTTTTGAGGAGAAGGTTTTTATAGGCGCGAACAATGTCTTGCTTGGTGATTGAATGAGGAAATTTGAGTTGCGTTAATACGAGAAGCTCATGAGTGTTAACAGGAATGTCACATGAAAATGTGATTTTATTGATAAAAAGCGATGTTTGTTGCGCAGGGCCAAGTTGGGATAATGCTGCATCGATATTGCCGCTGTATTCGAGGGGGTTTGCAAGGATGTGGGGCAAAAGCAAAAACACCCACAAAAGGTTATGAATAAAAAATTGAAATTTGAATGACACGGTATCCTACGATTTGCTTTACGCCGATAGGCTGTTTGTGTATGATTTACTATTATTTTGGTTGTTTTTGAAAAAAATGCAAAAGGCCCTATCGTCTAACGGTTAGGACACTGCTCTCTCAAGGCAGGAACAGGGGTTCGATTCCCCTTAGGGCCGCCATCTACTTGTGCTAGTCACCAATAATTCTAAATACACTGCGAAAATCTTTCTCTTTCACAAAGGGCTCGGTAACAAGCTCCTTGAGGTTTCCTGTATGACTGGTTGTTGCTCCCTTGTACAAAAGGTCAATAAATTGGTCCAGATTGACGGATGGGCCACAGCAATGGACTACCACACTATCTGTGCCCAGGTTTTGAACAGTACCCTCGACGCCTAAACTTTGGGCGTTCTTTTGAATAAAAGCCTTATAGGCCGTGTTTTGAACACTACCCGTAATTTGTATCTTGAGACACTTTCTCATGCTCTCTCCTCCTTTTTGATCGCTTGCTTGTTGTAAAACTACGCGCATGAGATGGAAGATCTTCAACGCACGTCTTTTTTAAACATCTTGGGTAGTATACTGAACTATGGTGTGAGGGTGAAGTTTTCTAGCATGTTACTCAAAGATCGTAGTTTTTATTAGCTAAAGTGTGATACAAGCCAATGTGTTTTTGCACCATGGTTGAGGTATGAAAATCGTTTAGCGCATCCTGATAAATGCTTAAGCGACTCCAGAGCGACGGCTTATTGATGATGGTGTATATTTTTTCTGCCAGTTGGTTATAGTCCCCGGGTGGAATCAAAAAGCCATTTTTATCGTTATAAATTACCTCATAAATGCCACCGACATTGTACGCAACAACAGGGATCTTACACAGGCGTGCTTCGACGACCGCCATAGGCAAACCTTCCCAGAGCGAACTAAGTGCAAAGAGGTTCCATGAAGCAATGAATGGAGCAATGTCTTTCTGCCATCCCAGTAGAATAATGTCATTAGTAAGTTGGTGTACCGTGATCCATTCCTCAATTTCTCCGCGCCCACGACCATCACCGATGATATGGAGTTTTGGTGACGGAATGCGGTGCGCTTGGCAACGTATGTAGACTTGTTGGAATGCGTTGAGTAGATCAAAAAGATTTTTTTGTGGCTTGAAGCATGAAATAGTGCCGATAACAAATGTTTCTTTTGTCTCAGACGATTGCCAGGAGGTTGTTCGGGAGGGAATTATCGAAGTAAATTTCTCATAATCAACGGCAGCGCGAATGATCGAGCTTTTGCGTGCAAACCGTGGGAATAATCGAATTCCGGTTAGGCGGTCTTTTTCTGAAACACATACAAAATGGGTAGTGATAAAGCCTGTGATAAGTTCGCAAAGATACGTTGCAGTCCAGCTTAAACGCGATTGTTTGTCATGAAATCCGTATCCATGGATTGTGTGTATACGGCACGAAATACCTGCGCACAAAGCGGCCCAGCGACCTACGAGACCTGCTTTGGTGCTGTGTGTGTGAATAACCAAAAGGCCGTGTTGTTTTTTTAATTGGCGTAAGGTTGTGACAAGGGTTATAAAGTTTTTTAGTTCAGTAAACAAAGCAGAAAAAGCCACTTCGCGCTTGAGTGTTGGAAGTAAAATAACAGAATCAAATTTCTTTGTTTCGGAAACAAGTGCACCTTCGGTGCCGGAGATCAGTGTATTTGGAATGTGATTGCTGGCAAGGCCGTCCATTAATGCAAGACAAACCTTTTGAGCGCCGCCCAATTCAAGCTTGGTTAAAATGTAGATGACATGATAGTGCTCGATATCCATGGTGGGCTCCTTTTTTCGTGAAATTCAGAGTGTTTGTTGTTTACATAAGCAGAAAAATGGCAACAACAAAGGCATAAATCATAATTGATTCAATAAACGCGGCGGCAATCAGTGTGGTGCGCGATAGTAGGCCAGACATTTCTGGATCAAGGGCAATATAATTGCAGCTGCGTGAACTAACATATCCAATGCCAACCGAACTGCCAAAAGCTCCTACGCCGAGGGTAATAGCGGCGAGTAACATCTTAATTGCAGCAACCATCGGAGCGGCGGCAGGCAAGGGGGTATACATGATTAGAAATGAGAGCAAAACGCAAAAAATCATTGGTGTTTCGATAATAGCTTCGTTAAGCAAAGAAAATGAAAAAATCTTGTTGTAAGCATTTTTGTTTGTGCCAATGGCAGTACTAGCGGAACGCGCAAGAAATGCTTGCCCCGCAGATGGACCTATGCATCCAAGCGCGATAACCAGGCCGGAGGCAAAAAGTTTAATGCTTTCGGCCATATCGATGGTTGGCGTGATGTATTTGCGCATAACAACAGCAATAATGAATGCAAAAATCGCTGGAGCTTCAATAATTGATTGTGAAATGAGCATGAAAGTGAGTGTTTTTGTTGCAAAAAATGGTTGCCGAGCGATTGCTAATGTTGATGCGTGAACGACAAAGCTGGAAGCAACGCTGATAGCTGCGGTAGCACATCCAACGGCCAAGCTTCCGCCAAGTTCAGCCAGGGCAATTTCCCAGGTGATTGTCTGCCGAAACCCGCTGATCAGTGTGATGAGGGTAAACAGCAGTGCAAGGATTGGTCCGCTTTCGATAAGTGCAAGGCCGATAAACATGGCGCGGAGTTGTGCAGCACTACCGGTTGGCTGACGAGTAATGGCGTCTTGGACGCCGCTTGATGCAATACCGATGCCAATGCCGCTACCAAGGGCGCTGAGAATAATGCCAAGGCTTGCGGCGAGGTAGTGCAATAGTTCAGGGGTTATCATGTAGCTTCCTTATGCTCATGGGTTGGTTCTTCGGTTGTCCCAATCGACAAATAGGTTGCAGTGAGCATGGTGACAACAAGTGATTGGATAACACCTTCAATGATTCCGAATGCGATTTGGACCCATGTAATTAAAAAAAGTACCAGAACAAGCAATGAGCTAAATTTTGAAACGAAAGGAATTTTTTTTGCCAACGGTGGGAGTGAAAAAATACAAGCAATGACAACAGTAATTGCCATGAAAGGCAGGAAAAGCCCTTTGTACTTACTGAGAATTTCAATCAACATTGTCAAAATAACACTTCCACCCAAGATGTTACCAAAGAGTCGAAAGGACATTGAGGCAATTTTTGAAAGTTCGCCAATCAAATGGATGGGTAACATGAGGATAAATGGGTCGGTAAATTCTTTTAAGTAGCCCCACAGCCCATGCGCCTTAATTTTTTGTCGTTGAACATATAAAAAACTGGTGAGTGCGACTGCAAGCGTTGTGTTGATGTCACGCGTGGCCTCTTCAACAAAGGGTAAAACGCCTACCAAGCAACAGAAAAGCGTGAAAAAAAAGAGCGAAGTGATAAATGCAAAATATTTGTAATTGAAAACGGGGAAAGAATCTTTGCATAGCCCAACAAAAAACGAAATAGCGTTTTGGTAGGCCACTGAAACCAAGCCTTGTTTGCGATTGATCACATACCGACCAAGCAGCGAAAGCATAAGAAGGCAACCCATGGCAATCCATGTTGCCGTCAGAATATCAAGATGTACATTCCAGAAGTTGCCGGTTAATCCAAGTGATTCGAACGGTTTGACTGTTTTATAACTAAATATGTCGGCGCTCATAACAACCTTTTCGTATACAGTGCCACCACAGACCAAAAGGCTCCAATGAAAAATGTTGCAGTTATAAAGAGGTTACACCCAGATACCGCAAAGAGGAAATATAATAAAAAAGCAGTTAAACAGAAACTGAGAACAAAGGAAAAGAAGAACGAAAGCATGCGGGGCTTGTCGTGCTGTTTTGGCATAAGATAGCGTTTGGTTCGTTGGAGAAAAATGTAGCCGTACAACGAGCCAAGAATAATTCCAAGGCTTGCCGATAAGAGAAATAAGATAAAGTTCATAGGTCGGTATCCAATGTGTTTAAAAGACCTGAAATTAATGCATTTTCTTCATATTAGTCCGACATCTAGTTTGCTGCAAGGATGAAAACACAAGATAAGCATTGTCGCAACTAATAGGGTTTTTGTTGCAATCAATTTAATGGCTTCTGGCGACAATTCAATTATAATATTTTCAAATAGTTGATTTTTAAAAGATGCGACTTTTATACTGAAAATGAGGACCCACAGAACGATGTAACGGCTTTTGTAGGGAAAAGGGCCGTCAATATGATAAAAAAGGGTAGTTTTAGCGGTTTCTATTTTTGAGGGGGAGTCTATGAAGATCACATTTTTCCTGGGGCCATTAGCGCTTGGGCTTTTAATGACTGGTTCGCTACTAGCAAAACCATTGCCAGTCCCTGTAGTTGGCGCGACATACACCATAGGCCAACTGCGTAATATAATCCGCACCAATTCTAAGCTGGCTGATTTTATAGTGCCGATCAAAAATCAGAAGGCTATGACCGCTGCTCAATGTGCGGGTGCTGGTATTGCTAGCATGGACGGTTCGTGGTCGGTCGACAGGGCGGGCTTGAAAGGTATCATTGATGCCAACCTTGCAGCGCAAGTTGTTGTTTATTACGACAATGACTTAATGGATAAACTGGTTACGACCAAGAGGGTGGTAGCAGCAAACAAAGCACGTTTTGCTCGTATTTTGGTTTATTTTGAATTCAATGGTTACCGTTTTTATTTGACTGATCCATGGCCACGGCTTGGCGCTACCTATGCTCGTGGACGCAAGAGTGTGAGTGGTGTTGATAGTATTTTAAAAAGCTGGGGCATATAGTCCTGTTTTGACTTTTGTTCTCAACGATAAGAGGCATGGCGGCCGTTGTTAGCTTGTTTGTAGACAAACTTTCATAAATATGCTTAACCTTAAAAATAGTTGTCAGCGGTTATTCTTAAAAAAGGAGAATTCCATGCCTCTTAAAAAATTTCTCTCGTTACTTCTTGTGGTGGCTTTTGCCACAGGTTTCTTTGATAGCGTTTCAGCTAAGCCGAAAGCAATGAACTTAGCAAAAAGAAAAACCTTTACCATGCAAGAACTTTTGGCGATGACCGGAAGTAAAAACTTTATCGTGCCGGTTAAGGCTGGTAATGTGCCGCTTAAATCAACTGAATATACAGCAAATGGTGTAGCACAAATCACTGGTTCTGCATCGGTGAGCGAAGTTGGCCTTCAAGGTGTGGTCGCGGCTGCTATGCAATCAAAAACGGCCATTATGCTCAGCGAAGATCCAATTTTGATTGAGCAGTTGAGAAAAGTTGGCAGCTTTGGCTCTGATGTTACCCTTGAGAAATATAAAAAAATATTGTTGTATTTTGAGACAGGCGGATACCGCTTTTACCTTGTTGATCCATGGCCAGGAAGAGCTGTGCGATCTGCCATGGGCGGTTCAAGTAGAGCAGATCAGATTATAGATAACTGGGACCTGAGCGATGTACAAGATTCGATTAATACGGAGCTTTCAAAAAGAAGAGCTACGCCTGTAACCGCGGCTGTTGCTGCAACACCATCAGTTGCTTCAGCAAAGGCAGCGGCGCCTAATACTCCTGCTGCTGTGGCAGCAGTTGTAAAACCTACAACGACAACTGCCAAGGCGACAACAAAGCCAAAACCTGCAACTACAGCAAAGCCTTTAACCACATCGGCTAAGAAGACCACGACAAAGAAAAAATAATATTACATAAGAAAAGAAGAAGGGCACTGCTACAAAGAGCGGTGCCCTTCTTCTTTTAAGCAAAACTACTTTTTCCCCAGAAGCATGATTTCTTTCAAGACGGCGTCAGGATTGAGTGACATTGAATCAATGCCACAGGCGGCCAAAAACTCTGCAATTTCAGGGTAATCAGAAGGTGCTTGGCCACAGATGCCAATCTTTTTGTTGTTGCTTTTGGCGCCGTCAATGGCCATTTTGAGCATCGTTTTTACTGCAGGATCGCGTTCATTAAAAATGTGTGAAACTAGTTCAGAATCGCGGTCGACAGCCAATGTTAATTGAGTTAAGTCGTTTGAACCAATTGAAAATCCATCAAAGATTTTGCTGAATTCATTGATCAAAATAACGTTTGAAGGAACTTCGCACATCATATAAATCTGAAGCCCATTTTTACCTTGAACAAGCCCGTATTTTTTCATGATATCGATGACTGATTGTGCCTCCGGGACTGTTCGTACGAATGGGATCATGAGAATGACATTGGTCAGCCCCATGTCTTCACGGATTTTTTTCATCGCTTTGCATTCTAGCTCAAAGGCATCTTTGTAGCGTTCATGAAAATAGCGGGATGCGCCACGAAAACCGATCATGGGGTTTTCTTCGGTTGGTTCAAAGAATGAGCCGGCAATCAGTTTGCGGTACTCGTTACTCTTGAAGTCTGATAGGCGAATGATGACGGGGCGGGGATAAAATGCAGCGGCGATGGTTCCAGCTTCCTGCGCCAATTTATCAATGAAATACTTTTTTTTGTCATCATAATCGATGGTGAATTGTGCGATAATGGCACGATCTTCAGGCGAAGTAATTCTTTCTGGATGCACCAATGCCATTGGATGAATTTGGATACTGTTATTGATGATAAACTCAAGACGAGCCAGTCCGACGCCACTAGCGGGCAATTTTGCCAGCGAAAATGCCTCGTCTGGATTTCCCAGATTCATCATAATGTCGACGGTTGGCTTTTTAATCGATTCGAGTGGAATTTTGTTGATATCAAAGGGAATTTTTCCGTTATACACCATGCCATTCTCTCCGCTGCTGCAGTCGATGGTAATCTCTTGGCCGGGCTTGATTTTTTCTGTTGCACCGATTGCTCCGACTATTGCAGGAATCCCAATTTCACGACTGACAATGGCGGCGTGACAGGTTCGACCGCCACGATTGGTGACTATGCCTGCTGCAACGCGCATAATCGGCTCCCAGTCAGGATCAGTCATATCGGTAACTAAAATCTCACCGGGTTGAACGTCACGCATGTTCTTGGCCGATTCAATGACTCGTGCTTTGCCGGTTGCAATCTTCCGGCCCACGCTTTTGCCGATACAAAGGATGTCATTTTTATGAACCGAGTTTTTTTGCAATGTATATTCTTCAAAAACTGCGACATGTTGTTTTTGTGAGTGAACAGTTTCTGGGCGCGCCTGAACAATATAAATTTTCCCATCAAGCCCGTCTTTTGCCCATTCAATGTCCATGGGGCACCAGGCATTTTTCTTTGTCGAATAATGTTCTTCAATGAGCAGCGCTTGTGTGGCAAGTTGAAGTATTTCATCATTTGAAAGTGAAAAACGTCGGCGATCACTTTCTGAAACCGAAATATTTTTTGTACTAGCAGTCCCCTCTTGCAGGTAAACGAGTTTAAGGCTTTTATTGCCCAGACGTTTTTTTAGAATTGGTTTGAAACCTGCTTTTAGGGTTGGTTTATGGACATAAAATTCATCAGGGTTCACTGTTCCTTGCACAATGTTTTCACCAAGTCCGTAGGATGACGTTATAAAAATGACGTCTTTAAAGCCGCTTTCTGTATCAAGTGTAAAAACAACGCCGGAGCTAGCCTTGTCCGAGCGAACCATTTTTTGTACGCCGATTGAAAGAGCAATGCTCATATGATCGAAGTTGTGATCCATGCGATATGAGATTGCTCGATTGGTAAACAATGATGCAAAACATCGTGCGCAAGCGCTTAGAATTTCAGCATCGCCGCGGACGTTGAGGTATGTTTCTTGTTGTCCGGCAAAGGATGCTTCTGGCAAATCTTCGGCTGTTGCTGATGAACGGACGGCGACATCACAACCGTGACCATAGCGTTTTTCCATATCGTGATAGGATTGAATAATTTCTTCTGCAAGGTCATTGGGTAGCGGGGCATTGCGGATAAGTGTGCGGATGTCATGTGCTGTGGTTGCAAAAATATCAAGATTTTTTTTATTGATATTGGTGAGCAATTTTTTGATTGGTGCGACCAGGTGGTTATGCTCAAGATGGTAACGATATGCATCAGCGATGATTGCAAACCCTGACGGAATTAAAACGCCTTGAGGGGTTAGTTGCTGCACCATTTCACCAAGTGATGCATTTTTCCCTCCAACTACCGCAACGTCATTTATGTTAATCTGTTCAAAAGGTTTAATAAATTTCATACAAAGGGCCTCCGGCTATGTGGGCAAAAATACGCTAGTGCAAGCCTAAAGAATACCGGCGGTTTTTAGAATAAAAAAGGTTTTTATGTTGAATCCGCACAGCAATCACCTCATGTACATAATTTATGATGGTGTTGAAAATTCTGTTTTTCAAAGCGTGGTACTTGCGCCACTACTACATCGGTTGGAAGCTGATAGTAACCTTGAAATTACGCTTGTTTCATTTGAGTCACGGCAAATACCGGCGGTTAAGCTGATGCGTTTGGTGCCTGCACATGATCGCTTACATTTTGTTCTACTACGCAAAACTGCATTTATTGGGAAAATTGTTTTGTGGTTTGGTGTATTGCAGCTGTATCGGCTTTTGGGCCGGTTGCCATGTCATCACATTATTACTCGCGGACCGCTTGCAGGTTGGATAGCGATGCATACGTTGCGATTAATTCGATTAAAACGCATTAATCATCAAAACGGTACCGTGCTGCCATCACTGGTTGTGCAGGCGCGCGGTTTATGCGCTGAAGAGTATCGGTATACTCATGTGCGGCAGAAGTATGGGGTTGGTAAAAGTGTGTGCTGTTACTTGATGTATCGTTCTTTGCTCAATATTGAACGTGAGGTTTTTGGTGGGCAAATTGGTGTTGATTTTGCTATTGAGGCGGTTAGCCAGGCGCTCAAGGAGTATTTGGTCAGACATTTCCAAGCGAACCATGCGGCCATTTCTGTGGCATCGTGGGACATTCCGCAGGCCGTTCCTGGTGCCCAGGTTTCTTCGTGGCGGCAGCACGTAAGAAAGTCTTTAAAAATTGATGAAAATGCGCTTGTCTATTGCTACAGCGGTTCTTTCAAGCCATGGCAGTGTGCTGAAGAAACAATAAAGTTCTTTGCCGAAAAATATCAAAAAGATCCACGTAGTTTTCTTTTGATTCTGTCGCAAGATAAGGATTTATTCATTCGAGTATTAGAAAAGTGTGCTATTCCACGGTCGCAATATCGGGTGATTAGTATCGGCCCGCGTCATTTGCTTGAATATTTGTCTGCAGCGGATATTGGATTGCTTTTCCGTGAACCAGATGTGATCAATTGGGTTTCGCGACCAACAAAATTATTGGAGTATCAGGCTGTTGGTCTCAGGGTTGTGCACAATAACACGGTGGCGTGTCTGGTGAGTTAGTTGTTTTTGTGCGTGATTTTGAATAATCTTGTTTTCAGTGTTGAAAAAGTACCCTTTTTACTGAGAGGAAACTCAATGAAGAACATTTTATATTTGAGTGGACTTATTTTATTAAGTTCTACGGTATTTGGTATGCAACAAGAGATACCAATGGATCAGGATGATCAAAAAGATCCAGTGGCTCAACGCCTTGTTCGTTCACTGAGGCCTGAAGATAGAGTTGTGAAATGTTGCGTGTGTGGGCAAAAAATAGAAACCATATCTCCGGACACACTCAATCAACTCAGATCACTGCCAGAAATTAAGGAATATTTGCGTTCATTAGGTTTGGAAGATTGTGATTCTTGTGCAGTGGTATTTCATGCTGAATGTCTGAAAAAGGCTAAAGAAGATCCTAATTTCAGTCTTGCACTCTGTCCCCATCCGGAGCTCTTTAAATGGCGTAGTTTTTGGCGGGCAAAAAGATATTTTCAAGAAAAAATTCTTTCTAATACCATGAGGTATGGCATTGAGTTGATTCAATATAATAGGATGCATTCCGATTGGGCAAAGAATCTTCTGGGAACTCTAGCTTTCATATCATTAGGCGAAATTATCCTCGGGGTTGCATTTGAAATTGGAGACGAAACCAAGGGGCGCCGTGGTTATGCTAAAAAATGGGAAATAATGGCAGCTGCTATGTTAATGTATTGTGCGCTGCAGATGCCAACACCGTGGTGGTAGTGCTTAAAAAATTTGATATCTGAAGCAAAAAAGGCTCTGATTTTTCAGAGCCTTTTTTGCTTGTTTCTATTAATAATGATCAGTGTTTTTAGTTGTTGTCAGGGTGTTCTGGATTTATGAATGGTTGTATAACGGAATTAAGAACATCAAGTGGGCATGCAGGCCAATTATTCTCGGCAATTTCCATAGCTTCTGCAATCTGTTCGCGCGCCAGGGTTTGTTGTTGCGTTATTGCGGCTATGGTGTCATGTTTTCGATAGTCAGCGACACAGATATGATGTCTTTCTAGTGTATGAAACCCCTTTTGTTCCGCCCACTCAAGAGCAGACAGGCCGCGATTGTCTCGCATTAATGATCTCGTGTTTTGTGCTAATACTTCATTTTCTTGGTCTACATCATGCTTACGTTTGTTACTAGGCTTACGTTTGACGATAGGCTTGTGCTTGGCAGCAGGATCAAGAAGCAATTCTACGGCGGGAGTATTGGCGAAGCCAGCGGCCCACATTAAGGCGGTTTCACCATAGATATTTCGCATATCGATTTCAGCGCCAAATTCAAGCAAAAGGTTTATAGTGTTCATGCTGCAATGTGCTACTGCATACATCAAAGGAGTTTCGCCGTCTACATTTTGTGCATTAACATCTGCCCCCGCAAGGACTAGTGGAAGTATTTGCGTGTGCGTCAATCGACAATGAGTAGCCCATAATAATGGCGTATTGCCTTGATTGTCTCGAGCATTAACATCTGCGCCGAGATCTATAAATTTTTGTATCAATTGAGGTTGTTGGCATTCAATTGCCCACATTAATATTGTATGACCATAAACATCAGTTACCTTGATGTCACCTGTTGCGTTATAGATGGTGTTTAAACCACGGTCAAAACTGGTTCCTTCAAAATTGCCTCTGTATATACGACAGTTGTTGAATAGACGTAAATCTGTATTTTCAAAGTGAAGTGGCCTTTGAGCTCCATAGCTTTGTTCGCATAAACCTGCAAGAACGAAGGTAAGAATAAGATGTTTAGTTATTGTATTCATAAAAACCTTTCTAGAAGATTAGATTAGTGCAATAGGAAAAACTGGACATGCTGATTTTATACTCTAGATAAATCATGAGGTTGTTATGATACACATAGAAAAATTTGAAGCAAGAATTAAAAAATGCAGAAAGTGCTTAGCACTAATGCTTAGAAATTGAGAAAGTTCGGGCTTTTCAGTACTACTGTCCTGAGCGAAGCCGGCCATACGAAGCTTTAGCGAAGTATGGTGGAGGCGATGGGAGTCGAACCCATGTCCGTAATAAACTGCCTACTAAGTCCTACGTACGTAGCTTTTACTGATACTTCTATGCAACGGTAAAAGCGCCTACGCATAAAAGCCGGCTCAGTATACGAGGTTGGCTACAGAGCCTGTCAAATTCTTGCCACCAAGTTCCATCGGTTTATACGAGTGAAGTCAGCTGATAGACACGCCAGCTTCCCAAGAAGTGGCGCAAATGCTAATTAAGCGAATGCACCAACTTGAGTGTCAACGTTTGTTGCACTTATTTGATTTGAGGGCTTCTTTAACGAGTTTGCCATCAAAACTCGGTACGCACTCAGTCCACAACCTATAACGTCGAAACCAAATACGCCCCCGAACGTTTCAAAGATCTTTACTATTTTGAGGTTTGAGTTTACACTAAAAATGCTGAATGTCAATTAAAATAAGTCCAAAATGAAATTGTAGAATCCATGAAATTCCTTTTTGATCCAACCAAAAATGAGCGAAAGCGCAAGCGATTTGAGGCAAAAAAAAGTTGCAAAGAAAATGATTTTTCGCCTCGGAAAAAAAAGTCTTTTGGTCAACATTTTTTAAGAAAGCAGTCAGTTGTTGATCACATGATCGATCATGTTTCCATTGCGGCAGATACCTCAGTTTTGGAAATTGGTTGTGGCGACGGCTTTCTGACGCAATCCATTTTATTGCAGACAAATTGCAAACAATTACTGGTTTATGAAATTGATTATGAGTGGGCCGACTTTGTTAAAAATAAAATCAGGGATTCACGTTTGGTAATCAAAAATCATGATGTTCTAGAAGTTGATTTTTCAGCGCTTGCGTCGCAAAAGCCCTGGGTGCTGCTTGCCAATCTTCCCTATCAAATAACGTTTCCCATTCTTTTTTTGCTTCAGAAGAACAAAGATTTATTCGCTGAAGGCGTTGTGATGGTACAGGAAGAGGTTGCGCAGAAAATTGTTTCAAAAAACGGCAAAAGTTATAATCCAACAGCCCTTTTTCTTCAGTATCATTTTGAGTGGAAAATGCTTGAAAAGATCGAGCCCGGTGCATTTAGTCCGCCGCCCAAGATCTTTTCTCGATTACTCTATTTCAAGCCTCGTTACGATCAAAAACCAATTAAAGATGAAGAGAAGTTTTGGGACTTTCTAAAGCATTGTTTTAAACATCCAAGACAGACATTGCGCAATAATCTGCGCTTGTTTGTGCAATACGATCTTGCAACAATACCCCAGGATGTGTTGTCTCTTCGCGCTCAGCAAATAACCTTCGAGCAGTTCTTGAATTTGTGGATTCTCTTGCAAGGTCACTAAAAATCCTCTATACGATTAAGGTGTGTTGAAATTTGAACCTGAATTACTAAGGACAGGAACGATTATGGCAATAAATGGCAACTACAAAACAATCTTGCAAATGATTGGCAATACTCCCTTGATTCGCTTGGAATTTGGCACGACGCCAACACTTTTGGCAAAACTTGAAATGCTTAATCCTGGTGGCAGCGTCAAAGACCGTTCTGCGTTGTTTATGGTTGAAGAAGCTGAGCGCACTGGCAAGTTGAAAGCCGGTGGCACGATTGTTGAAGCCTCATCGGGTAACCAAGGTGTTGCGCTTGCCATGATTGGTAAAATCAAAGGCTATCGCGTTATCATCACCGTTCCTGAGCGTACCGCAATGGAAAAGGTTGCTGCGTTGCGTGCTTATGGTGCCGAAGTGATTGTCTGTCCAAATACTGATACGCACGACGATCCCCGCAATAATCACGCTGTGGCCGAGCGACTAGCTCATTCTATCACTGGTGCTTACATGCCAAATCAGTATTTCAACAAAGAAAATCCACGTGCTCACTACACCACCACGGGTCCAGAAATTTGGCAACAGACCAATGGTACGGTGACCCACTTTATTTGTGGCGCAGGAAGCTGTGGAACCATTTCTGGCGTTGGTCGTTACCTGAAAGAGCAAAATCAAAATATTAAAATTATCGGTGCCGATGCGGCGACATCATTTTATTCAAGCAAAGAGCCCAAAGCGTACAAGGTTGAGGGTCTTGGAATCGATATGATTACCGATACCTTTGATCGCGAAGCTATCGATCAGATCATTCCTGTAACAGATGATGAAGCTTTTGATATGACGCGTCGACTTGCGACCGAACATGGTTTGCTTGTCGGTATCAGCAGCGGCGCTGTGATGCATGTTGCGCTGGAATATGTTAAAGGGCTGAAAGAGTCTGACATTGTTGTGGTTATTTTGGCTGACTCAGGACGCAATTATCTGAGCAAAGTTTTCATACAGCCGACGGCTGAGATCAAAACACCTGAAGCCGTTGATACCAAAAATCTTGTATCATTGACGTAAAAAATAATGGATTGCGATGTCAATTCTGAAAAATTTCATCAAATATCAATCGCTGGGCAACGATTTTGTTGTATTCGACTGGTACAAGAAACCATCAGTTTTTATGCAGCAAGAGTTGCTTGATTCGACGTGGAAGCAATTTATTGTAAGAATTTGTGATCGGCATTATGGTGTTGGGGCTGACGGTGTGCTGATTATTACCGGTAATGCAGCAATGGGCATGCCTGAAATGCTTATCTTTAATGCCGATGGCAGCCAAGCTGAAACGTGTCTCAATGGTGCTCGCTGTGTAGCGCACTATCTTTTTACCAATTATCATTTTCCCGAGCATTTTTTTATCAAGCTTGGTGCGCGTCAGGCAGAATGCTTTGTTTCGCAAGCGGCTTATGGAAGCGAGAATTGCCAAATTACCATGAATATTGGCTCTATCGATTATCGTGGACAACAAACATTGGTATGTGATGATAAAAATTTCAATGGCCACTGTGTTTCGGTTGGCAATCCGCATTTTATAATTTTTGAGCAAACGACATTGCCATGGCTTGCGTGTAACGGCAAAGCGATTGAATCACACGAGCAGTTTCCCAATAAAACAAATGTTGAATTTGTTTGGGAGTCGGCACAATCTTCGGCCACAGAGAGAATATTTGATGTTCTTGTGTATGAACGAGGATGCGGCATTACGTTAGCCTGTGGCTCTGGTGCCACGGCAGTGACCGGACTTTTAGCCAATCAAGGCTTGATAAACACATCACAAAGAATTGCTTTAAAAATGCCCGGTGGTGTAGTAACAGCCTGGGTTGATGCCGATGGTAGTGTATTTTTGCAGGCAGCAGCGCAGTTGATTTTTAGTGGCATTTTTGAAGATCACATTGAAGAGTATCGTCAGTTGCGTCCACAGCTTGCTGGACGGATCTAAAATTTTGCATAAACATTGTTTTCCGTCGCGCTAAAAAGCAGTTTGTGTTTTTTATGCTGACTTTCCTTGTTATTCTTTTCTACAATGAAAAAAAGGTGGAAAAAGGAGCAAGGAGCGTAGTACGTAAAAACGGAAGGTTCTATGAATCTAATAGATATTCCAATCCCGCTAACAGTTCCAGCAAAGATGCGTGATATTTTCTGTCAGAATTACAACAAAGCAACGTTAAATTCTGGCCGCATGTTCTTGTTTGCTGGCGACCAAAAAGTCGAACATCTGAATAAAGATTTTTATGGCGATGGTATTGCGCTTGATGATGCAAGTCCACACCACTTATTTAATATCGCCAACAAGGCGAGGATTGGTGCATTTGCAACTAATTTAGGTTTGATTGCGCGCTATGCAGCGGACCATAAAAACATTCGTTATATCGTAAAATTGAATGGCAAAACAGATCTTGTGTTGCCAAAGTATGCCGATCCATTGAGCAAGTGTTGGTACAGTGTTGGGCAGATTGTTTCCTTTAAAGCATCGACGAGTGTTGATATTGTCGGTATTGGCATTACGGTTTATTTGGGTAGTGAGTATGAATCGGAAATGCTCGCAAAGGCTGCCGAAGTTATTTATGATGCGCATCAAAACGGTCTGTTAACCACCGTATGGATGTACCCTCGTGGTAAGTCGGTTAGTGAAGAAAAGGATGCTGATATTATTGCTGGTGCAGCTGGTGTTGCAGCGTGTCTTGGCGCTGATTTTGTCAAAGTGAATCCTCCTGAAGCTTCCAATGGGCTTCAAAGTGCGACACTATTGAAACAGGCGACGTTGGCGGCTGGCAATACGAGGATTGTTTGTTCGGGTGGGAAAAAAGTTGATGAAATGCAAATGATTGAAGATATCCATCATCAAATTCATGTTGGGGGTGCAGCTGGTATTGCTATTGGCCGCAATATTCATCAACGCTCGCTTGTTGATGCAATTAAGTTTTGTGAGGCATTGGCCGCCTTGGTTTTTGATGGTGCTGATATCGAAAAGGCGCAGCAACTGTTACGATGAAATCTTTTTTTTGGGGGGCGTTTTATGATACTTCGTCGCATTCGCGAATATGCTCGTTTTTTAAAAAGTCTTTTCCGTATTAACATTCGATTACTGTGGGGTATGTGGCGACTTACCAAACTTCCACAGCCAGCAATTACTGTTTTTGGCGGTGCACGCATTCCTGTTGATAGCGTGCATGCAAAGATGGCGTCTCAACTGACCAAAATGCTTGCTGGCGAAGGGTTTTCTATTATTACTGGCGGTGGTCCTGGCATCATGTCTGCAGCTAATCAAGGTGCCATAGAGTATCTAAAAGATTGTCACCTGGCTGGCAATTGCCAGAATCAGGTGATTTCTGCCGGCATTGGATTGTTGCGTTTGAATATTGAAAAAATAAATCCGTATGTTCAGGAAAACATTCAGATGACGCATTTTTTTTCACGCAAATGGTTGTTGGTTCGTTATTCGGTTGGTTTTGTTATTTTCCCCGGTGGCTTTGGAACATTGGATGAATTGTTTGAAGTGATAACGCTTGAGCAGTGCAATAGAATGGCACGTGCGCCGATTATTTTAATGGATTCTGGCTTTTGGCAGCCACTGATCGATTGGATTGAACATCGTGCTATAACGTATCAATTGATTAGCCCCGAAGACCGCAACATCATTAAAGTTGTCGATACAGTTGATGAGGCTTTTAAAATTATTCATGATCATTGTAAAAATGTTACGTGTTCATCGATGTACAATGGTTTTGACAAAAACAACAACAATCCAATTTAGCTTGGTGTTCCGCTATTCGTTTCAGTTGGTTCCGTTTTAGCGGCAGCTTGTTGAGCCTTGTAGGTTTCAATTTCTTCAGAGGCTGCATAGTACGGATCTTCTTGAACATTCACCGACTTTGGTCGTTGTCTACCGTACGTGAAATCATCAACTGGTCGCAGAATACCACGTGACGCATCAAGAAGACGGTTTTTAATTGTTTGGTTTGTTGGCTTAAAGAACCATCGCTGAATTGGATCGCGATCGTGAATGTAAACGTCATTTTTCATAATTTGTAGTTTTGCGTAATCCAGTTTGAGCTGAGTGTATTCGTCAGGTGCGCCTTCAAAGCGTGGTTTGATGATGCTTGGGCGCATGAAAATATATAAATTCTTTTCGTTTTTTGTTTTCTTTTTGCTCTTGAACAGTGTGCCAATAAATGGAATGTCGCCAAGAATCGGCGTTTTGTATATTGACTCGCGCAGTTCGCTATTGGTAAGTCCGCCAAGCACCAAAACCTCACCTGCTGAAACAGTGGTTTTGGTAGTTAATTTTCGGGTGGAGCGTGCTGGATTATCAGTAGGGTTTGTGGAGGCAAATTCTTCAACAGCGATATCAATCGATAAATCAATGATTCCGGATAAATTTATGTACGGAGTAAGCTCGACTTTGATTTCAGCGGGGACATCTTCCTTTTGCTGAATTGCTTGTCCAGCTGACTTGGAAAGATCAAGTTGACCAGGAAGGCGGTAAATTGTTTTAACTGATACGAGACATTTTTGGTTATTGTTGGCAATGATGTATGGCTGCGAAATAACGTGTGAATTGTTAAGAGACAAAACAGCTTTAATTAAAGCCCAAACATTTTCTGTGTTTCTAATAGCTGCCTTGTTGTCTCCTTGTCCTACTTTGCCTAATGTTAAATATGATCCATGTTCATTGCCTTCAATGTTTTTGTCCAAAAGCTCTACATACGATTTTTGAAGCGCATCAGTGTCGCTTGAGCTTGATGATGGAACAGCGCTCGTCAGGTTGGTAAATTCTGCATTTGCATTATGTGCAAACGGGTTACCCTTGATGCCAAACATTTGAGCGCCAAGTGATTTAATTTGCCCAATGCTGACATCAACAATCATAACTTCAATAGCAACTTGTGGCTGTGGTTTATCAATTTTTTCTATAAACGATTTGAGTCGCCCCCAGTCTTCTCGATTGCAAGCAATCAAAAGCCGATTGCCGCTGCCATGCCGACCTGTAACCCCTCCAGTCGAAGAGTCATCATCTACTTCAGCACCAATAATGACATCTTCAAAGGCTTTGTACCCACCTTCCATAACCAAACCTTTTTCGGTGGTTGTGCCTTTGGGAGGTCTAATGACATCTTCTAAGATTGGTTTTATGTCTTGGGCACGGACATAGCGAAGCTCTTTGATGTGTAATCTTGATTCAGAATCGTCGATTGGAACATCAATGTATTTGTAAATGAAGTTTTTGATGCGATCGACATTTTTTTGCGTGCCAAGCAGGATGATGCTATTTTTTACCGGCTCAGGTAAGACCTTGGTATCTGTGGTAAAGTAACTACTTTCTTTTTGGCTTATCGATGTAAAACGTATGATCCGATCGCTTTGTTGGTCTGAAGTTCCCAGAATATCATCAAAAATCTTTTTTACATTATCTGCACCAGTCCAACGCAGTGGAATGACTTCAATGGATTGACGCAATCCTGTTTCATCCAGCTCTTTGATAATGCGCATGGCGGCTTTGATGTTGAGCGATTGGTCTTTGATGATGCAGGCGTTTAGGTCAACGTTTTTTTGCAGATTTTTTTCATCAATCATCTTTGCAAGAATACTTTGTGCGGTCTCAACCTTGATGTTCTTTAGAAAATATACATAACGAATAACCATGTCGTTGTCAGGCAATTGGTCTGGTTCTGTGCCTGTTCCCGATGAGAAGGTTGGTAGCGGTTCTTGGCCATTGCTGACATTGGAAACAATACGATACACCGAACCAACTTTAATAATTGAAAAACCATTCATTTCAAGCAATGTGAGCATCACATCCCACGCTCGTTCCAGCGTGAGTGGGTTACGTGTGCTTAGGCTAACCTTGGCGCCCTCAAGATCTTTGTGCGGTATGACATTAATTTTTTTCTGTTCGCCTAAATAGTTAACAACACTGGACAGCGATACATTATCAAAGTTTAGGTAAATATTGGCTTCGGTTTCAGATTGCTGATCGGTCTTTGTTTTGTCTGTGCTTGATGTAAAGGCACCTATTTGAATAACTGATGGTTTGCTCGGTGTGGGGACGCTCATTGAAGCCCCTGGTGCAGGCGAAGCGGCTGGTGTGGCTGGAGTAACTGTTGGCAGTGATTGTGAAGTTGGTGGCACAGTAAAGGGCGCTTGGTGTTGTGGCAATGAGACTTGCGGCATGGTTGGTGGCATTGATAGTGGTGTGGGCGGTATAACAGGATTTGTTGCACCAATAGTTGGTTGAACGCTCGGTGTTGCTGGTAGAATACTGGGTTGTTGCGCTGGGATTGCGATTGGTGCAGCAACTGCCGGCATCATGGGCATGGCTGGCATGAGCGCCTCAGAGACTACTGCTGCTGGAGTTGGTGTGGCAGGCTTTGATGTAATGGCATGCGTTGACATGGTGATGGCAGTTAAAAGCCATAGAGAAAAAAAGTAACATTTTTTAGAATGCATCATGGATTATTCCCAAAGAGATTTAGTCTTTTTGGTTGCAAGAGCTATATCAAAACCTATCTTTTTGTTGTTTTCGTTACGAAGTGTAAGATCTTTGATGTACACAATTTCTTTCTTTTCCAATGCCTCAAGCAAGGACGTTAATTTCTCAGTTGTTTGTTCCTTAAATGTTGCTTCCAGTACAATTTCATCAAACTTATCATTAACCTGTTCTACGCGTGCGTCCCAGCCCTGTTCAGGAATTATGTTCTGTTCGCGGCAGAACTGCTCAAAAAAACCTTTCATAGTGAAGTCTTTGTTCTTATCGAGTAGTTCTTTTAGTCGTTGTTCTTCAATGACCATTTTTTTGTTATCAGCAATGATGGTGAGTGATTTTTCCGCAAGTTTATGCAACTGACGTGTGTAGCGCACAAGCTCAGATTTTTCTTGGTAAATAAAATAGGTGATTAATCCTGCTACGCAGGTTGCGCCAATCAGAAACATCAAAAGGTATTGTTTAAACTGTTTGGGAGATGCGTTTTGGATATATGCAGCTAGTTTGTTGAGTGCTTCCATGGCTATTTATCTTTCATTCTCATTCGTACCACAAAATTAACACCCCCATCCGGTGCTGGTGAGGCATCGATTGGTTCAATAATTTTGAGTAATAACGAATCTTTGAAGCGATTTTCAAGCAGTGTGAAATCAACGAAATGATCACCTGTTTTTGATTTAAAAAGACCTTCGACTTCAATTTTAGGGAGCCCTGCATCTTTGCGTGTTGAACCATCCTTCTCCTTCTCCCACCCTTTTTCTTGTGTGGTGCAAATCAAATCTTTGATGGTTACATCAAATTGTCGCTTATTAATGATGCGTGTTAACTCAAGCCACAATTCAAGTGGGCGCATGCGTTGTTGTGCAAAAGGAGCCCAAAGTTCAAGTTTGCCTTGAATCACTTTTTCACTTTCTCGAATGACGCCGGCCAGAGTAGGCTTTTTTGGAAACTGATCACGAGTGAATATGTTTTCAGCTTTGATACGATTGATTTCGCGCAGTTCAAAATTTTTTGCCTCGGTAGATAATTTGCTGATGTCCAAATAACCCTTAATGCCAATAACCGAAAACATAATGAGCACGATGATAAAGATAGTTCCCAGCTGGCGGACCAGAAGGCTGTGTCGTTGAAAGGCAAATTGTTTGCGACGAAGGTCAAATGCATTTTGTTCTACGGATGGCATAGCCGTGCCGAGTGTAACAGCAAAATCACCCCAATGTGGAATGCGATCCCTAACTTTGTTTTTGACATTTGAGATGAGAAATAACTTTTGACAATCGAAGATTTCACATGGAATTTGCAGCGTGTCACTACAAAATGTCATTAAGTTAGCGATGTCAGGAATATTGCCGGTAAAAATAATTTTATTTACCGCTTCATAAAAATTGAGTTTAAGGCTGAATGAATTTAACGTGAATTGAATTTCGTTGAGCAACAAAACAAGATGCTTTTGTAATGCCCGGACAAGGGTTTCATCGCCAATGTTACTAAAGCTTTGTCCGTGAAGCTTGCTAGCGATATTTTCAATGGACATGCCCGTTTCTTCGGCAATGTGCCCAAAAACAGTTGTCAACCCACGTTGTATGTAACGTGTCAGACGCAGTTGTCCGTTTTGAACAAAGGCAATACGTGTGGTGTCTTGACCGACCTCAACTAATGCAGTTGCATTGGGCAGGCTGTAATATTCAGGAATTTGTTGATACAGGCCATAGAGTGCAAATAAGTCGATGGTTACATGTGCTGGATTGATTTCTGCCTTTTCATAAATAGCCAAATGTGTTTGCAAATCTTGGCTTCTTATCGCAGCAACAAGAACCTGCGCAGATTGATTTTTTTGTGATTTTGTGATGATAAAATCAACGATTGCTTCATCAATCGAAAATGGCAGCATTGTTTCAATTTCATAATCCAAAACCATGCGAATCTTTTCTGGATCGCTAAATTGTAATTGCAACTCTTTGAAAACCACGATCGATGCCGGAATACATACCCTGATATAGTGATAATCTTTGGTGCTTGCAAGCAGTTTTTTTATGGCGAGTGCGGCACGATCGGCATACGTATCTTCGGTGCCATTTTCAAGTAGTTCTTCTTTGAGTGTTTCAACAATAGTTTTGTGTCGCTTGGCATGAATAAGCGCGAGACGAACGGCGTTTTCATGCAATGATAAACCGACAATGCGTTGTGCAATGATGCGTTGAGACCCAATTTTTTCAGGTAAAAAGATTTCCTTGATCATGCATGAACCTTCCGCTTAGTCGTTTGGTGCTGAAAAGATGGCCTTTCAGGAGTATGGCTTGCGGATAAAAATTGTTTAAGAACGTTTCTTTTGTTGGGATCAATTGCAAGTGTTTCGTTGTCCGGTTCCTGGGTTGACTTGGTTTGTGGTACGGCTAAAAGGTCCTTGAGCGATTCACGTTTGTTTTGGGTTGATACCGGTGGCGGTGAAACTGTTGTGGTTGTAGGAGCTAGTAAATCCTTTAATTTCTTTCTGCGTTGTGCCAGGTCATCTGTCGGTATGTAGTTGTCGGTAGGAACTGTGGTCATTGCTGTAGCGTGCGTTGGAACATCTTCAGCGCCGGGGTGTATTGGTGGTGGTTCTATAGATGGCGTTTGCTGCGTAGCAGCTGATAACAGTGGTTGGGGTGGAGGCGGTGGGGTATCATCTTCTTCGCCACTGCTTTGAGCACGATAATAAGGATCGTTTTTGATGTCAACGGTTGTTGGTTGATAGCGTGCATTAGCAAAATCAATAACCTTATGCGAATAATTCTCTTTCTCAGGATTAAAGAACCAGTTGTGAATTGGATCGACTGTACGTTTTGTTTGAATGGCTTCCTCAATATCCTCAGTTGCTTGGTGCAGCTTCATTTTTGTATACAATTTCATACCCGGTGCTTGACGCGGTTTGATGATTGTTGGCGACATGAAAATGAAAATGTATTGTTTTTCAAGGGAGCGTCTTTGATTTTTAAAGAACCAACCCAACACTGGAATATCGCCGAGGATCGGCGTTTTGTTGGTTGTCTCGGTAACTTTTGTTTTGACAAATCCGCCAAGTACCAAGACTTGTCCATCTGCCACCGATACATTGGTATCAAGTTTCTTTTCATTCCTACTTGTGCCGTCTTGGTTTAAAAATTCAGAAATATTTACTTCTACTTTGAGACGAATAACGCCATCAAGGTTGATTTGTGGCGTCAATTTAAGTCCTGTATTGATGGGAACATCTTTGTAGCCTTTTGTTGGCGTATCACCTTGTTGTTCCTCATAAACAATACGACGAACTTCGCCAACCTCAATGGTAGCGCTTGTTTTGTTGGCAATGGTAAGAAATGGTTGCGAGAGAATGGAGGCGTTCGTTTGTTGTTTTATGGCATGGAACACTGCCCAGATGTTACTTGCATAAGGTCCAAAGGTCAAAATTGTTTGCCCTTTGGTTGCGATGATTTGGTTAAAAAGATTTCCCAGAAGACTTTTGGGCGTTGAATCATCTTTGGCAGTTTCTAATGATGGACTATCAGTTAACGATGCCGACTGGAAGTCTACATTTTTGCCGATCTGTCCGTGTTTTTTATTGCGGATCATGCCGCCCATTTCTTTAACGTCATCAGCGTTAACGGTGACGATTAAACATTCTACTGCAACTTGTGGTTGTGGCTTATCAAGGTCTTCAAGCGTACGTTTTAATAGTCTCCAGTCTTGTTTATCAACACAGGAAACGATTAACCGATTGCCATCTTTGTCGACTTGAAAATTCATACTGCGGAAATATTTGACGCCACCACGAATTGAACCAAATTTACCTGCCGCTTGTCCCGTTGAAGATTCTGGTGTTGCAGTAACCTCTTTGAGAATGTCCATGACTTGCTTGGCGTCAATGTGTTGCAGTTCATAAATGTGCAGCGGTGATGCGGCTTCTTTCAGATCGGTATCAAGATTCTTGGTGATGAAATCGACGATTTTTTCAATTGATTTATTATTGCCAAGCAGTATCAATGAGTTTGTTCGTTCTTCTGGAATAATGCGAGTGGTAGGTGAAAAGTATTCGGTACCGCCTTCTGCCGCTTTGCCTAGCAGGCGGGCAAGTGGGTTGCCTTCAGGCTTTTTGATTAACGCATCAAGCAGTGTTTTTACATCAACGGCGTTGACGCGTTTGAGGCGAAGAACGGTGATGCTTTCAGGCAGGCCCATTTGATCGAGTTCATGAATAAGCTTTGCAGCAGCTTTAACGTTGTATGATTTGTCAGTGATGATGAAGGCGTTCATGTCTTTTTGGTCATGCACCGAGCTTGGTTGGCTGAGCATACTGTCAAGCACAGGGCGTATGTCGCCAACCTGAATGTTTGTTAAAAAGGTTACGTAACGAATGGTGATGTCGCTGTCTGGCAGCGATTGGTAAGGGACGTTAATGTAGGAAGGGAGCGGCTGCAATAGTTTTTTGTCTTTTGGAATAATTTTATGAACAGGACCGGCTTCGATGATGCTAAAGCCTGTCATTTCAAGGATGGTTAAAAAGACGTTCCACGCGCCATCGACGGAGAGTGGTTCGCGAATGGTCAATGAGATTTTTGAGCCTTCAAGTGCTTTATCTGGGATGACATTAAGTTTTTTGATTTCAGCAATGTAATCGATGAAGCTGGATAGATCGGCATTTTCAAAGTTGAGGTAGATGTCCTTTTTTTCTTCCTGGTCTTTCTGGTCCTTGTCAGTGTCTTTGTTTGCTTCTTTTTCGGTTTTTACCTCAGGTGCTGTGTTCTGGTCTGTTGCGATTGTGGCTTCGGTTGTTTCCGCCTGCTGACTTGTTACCGCGGTGTCTTCCATGCCTGTGGATGGTTGCTCAGTGCTTTTTGGTTCTTCCTGTTTTAGCGCAGCTTTTTTTTCGGCTTCTGGTTGCATGCCCGGTGCCGTTTCCTGCGTTGTTGTTGGTAGTTTGTCAGGTGCTGGGCCCTGTTCCGGTTTTGGCATTTCAGCTTCAGGCATTGATGGCATTGCTGGCGCTTGAGTTTGATCGGTTTGTGTTTGTTGATTTAATTGATCATTAGTTTTTTGATCGGATTGAATTGGTTGGTCTGGCTGGGCGACCGGCGATTCAGTCGGAGCCATTGCCGACACTGAAAGCACGACGAGTGCTAGTGCGCATTGGAGTATTGGTAGCAAATTTTTAAGGCGTTTTTTCATGGTCCATTCTTCCCCATGCCAAACGGTACATTAGTGGCTTTGATTTGTTTGAAAACGTCGCTGCAAGTTCTCAAGAATTCTTCGTCGTATATCCATGATCGTTTGTTGGCGTTGTTGGTCGGTTGGATGTAATCGGTCAAAGTCTCTCATTGTCTGTTCACGTTGTTGCAGCCTATTCAATTTAAACGGTTCTTGTGCAGGAGTTTGTGCCAGCGGCGCAGCCATCGAAATACCAGGGAATGTTGATTTGCGTGGCCGATCAATCTTGTCAAGTTTGTATAGCAGCGATACGTCTTTGTCAGCGCGACGGATTGTTACTTTGATACTGCTACCAAGTGATGATTGGACAATCGAATCGTATGCTTTTATGCGGTTTTTTGTGTCGGCAACATCTAGATCATTTACTGATATGATGATGTCATTTTCCATAAGTCCGAGCGATGATGCAACCATGCTTTTATCATTTTTCCCAATGCGAATACCAAGCGGTTTACCTGACTGGAAACTTGTTCCTACAACGCCAGCTTGCTCAATGAATGCGCCAAGTGACTCAACTTCTTTGGTGAATGCAAATGGATCAACCACATAACTTTGAGCGTCAAGCGGTTTGACAATATACTTCCACTTTTCCGCTGGTTCAAGTTCTTTGGTTAATTCGTCCTTGCGCAAATAAAAAATCTCTTGTTGGCCGTTGGCGCGCAAAACAACAATGCGGTTGTGGGCAATTTTAACGATTTGACCATCCTTGATTTTTTCGCCTAGGTGATACAACCCTTCTTTGTTGGTTTCATCGCTGACCATGGCAACGTTTCTTGCTTCGTCGTGACCGGCAATGATACCGCGAAGGGTGATTGATAACTGTGGAATAAATTCTTGCTTTTTAGGCTCTGGAGGAGGGGGGAGAATTGGTGTCCTTGGTTCAGGGATTGGAGTTATGAGGCTAACCTTTTCTGCTTTGACTTCAGTTGGCGTGTAGGTGCCAAAAATGTCATCTTGGTAGATCTTTTCCCACGTCTGGGCGGGCGTTGTTAGCTCTTCTTTTTTTTTTTCAATTGATGATAACAAGGCTTTTGGTGGCTTCCATGATGGAACTTCCTGTTGCAAAAGCTCTTGTGCGATTAAAACAAGCGCGAAAATCAGCAACAACGAGCTATTTGCTAACCACAGATCTTGTTTCATTGTATAAAATCCCTTCATAGACTACGAAGATACTTTTTTCGTAGCCAAACTGTCAAGCCAGAAAAAGATAAAAAGAAAAAACGTTGTGCTTACGGTGATGGAATAACGTGCAAAATCTTTTGAATGATTGTATCAGACGATATGTTTTCCGCTTCAGCTTCGTAAGTTAGCAAAATTCGGTGTCGCAGAATGTCACTCGCGACTGCTTTGACGTCGTCAGGGATAACAAAATGACGTTTTTTGAGAAATGCATGCGCCTTGGATGCAATAGTTAATGCTAGCGTAGCGCGAGGCGATGCGCCGTATTCGATAAACGATGCAATGTCTTTGAGATTATGATCGTTGGCATTGCGTGAAGCAAAAACGATTTGAAGAATATAATCGATAACTTTGTCGTCAATGTAGATTTCTTGGACAAGCTTTTGGCATTCGGTGATTGTTTCTTTATCGATAAGTTTATAAATCTCTTTGGGGTTGAAGACCTTGCTAATAATTTCTTTTTCTTCAGCCATTTTCGGATAGGTGACGATGAGTTTGAACATGAAGCGGTCGACTTGTGCCTCGGGTAAGCGGTACGTACCTTCTTGATCAATTGGGTTTTGTGTCGCCAAGACAAAAAATGGTTCGTCCAGCTTATATGTGGTGTCGCCGATGGTTACTTGATGTTCTTGCATGGACTCAAGTAGTGCTGATTGCACCTTGGCTGGTGCTCGATTGATTTCGTCCGCAAGAATCATGTTTGCAAAAATTGGTCCTTTTTTGACCTGAAATTCATGCGTTTTTGGATTATAAATCAGTGTTCCAATTAGGTCAGCTGGCAAAAGATCGGGGGTGAATTGGATGCGTTGGAATGATAGTCCAAGAGTTTGGGCAACGGTTTTGATTAACGTTGTTTTGGCAAGGCCCGGAACGCCTTCAAGTAGAATATGTCCATTGCAAAGCAGACCGACGAAAATGCGGTCAACGACATAATCTTGCCCGACGATGACTTTTTTTATTTCATTCTTGAGATCAACCCACTTGAGACTTTTCTCTTTGATTTGTTCGATGACATAAGCTGACGTTGATTCCATGGTTTGTTACCTTTGTTTTTTGAATATTATTGGTTAATGTGTAACTCCGCCATTTTATCATGTAGTTGCGTAAGCGGCATTTCCAAAAATTCTGCCAACTGAACCGTATTATAGCGGTGCAATTTGAGTAAGTGAACCAGGTATTGTCGTTGAAACATTTCCGTTGCACACGTGAATGAATGAAAGCGTGAGTATTGCTGTTCTTCCATGCAACGTGTCGGTGGAATAGGCAGTAATTTTTGAACATCGATGTGATCAATAACGGTAGTGTTGTGGAGTGCTGTGTAGACAATAGTTTCTACGATTTTTTTGATATGTGCGACGTCGCCGATCCATTGATAATTGCGTAAAAAACGAAGCGCTGCTGGGGTTAACGAAATTGATTTTTTGTAGGCAATATTTGCTTGGTTGAGGAAGTGGTCAACCAGCAGTGGAATGTCGTAGCGACGCTTGATGATGGCAGGGATTTCGAGGGGTGTTACGTGAAACTTACAAAATAATGATCGGTTAAACGTGCCATCTTGTGTTTCCCTAAAAAGCGTTGGAATACTGGATGCAATAAATCGTTGGCACGGTTTTTCTTGCGAAAGAATGGAAAGTAATTCTTGTTGTGCCTGTGGTGACAAAGAATGAATATTTTTTAGGAAAATTGTTCCGCATGTCTCTTCAACAGTTGCGTCAAATGTCGTTGCAGCGGAACAGTTAATAATCGTAAAATCGCATGTGTTTTGAGTGCTCAATGTGTGTATGTAGTTTACCAGTAATGTTTTGCCTGATCCCGGCGGACCGTAAATGATGATGGGTAAATTGAGCGGTGCGATCAGTGATGCGTGATGCATCAGTTCGCAAAAGAGTGCGCTTGCACCAATAATGCCGCATGATTGATAAGGTGGCGGTGTGTTTTTTGGTTGCGCAGCGGTGATGGCTATTGGATTTTTCAAAAAGGCGATTTTGGTAAGAATCTCATCCAAATTAAGGGGTTTTTCAATAAAATCAGAAGCGCCTTTTTTGATCGCATCAATGGCAATTGAAATAGTGCCAAAGCCGGAAATCATTATAACTTTTTGTGCCGGGTACTCTTTTTTGATGCGAACGAGTAGGTCGACGCCGTTGCATTGGGGCATGAAAATATCAAGTAAAACCAAATCAGGTACCAGTCGACCAATGTGTGCAAGCGCCTGCTTGCCGTCGGCGAGTGTTTCGACCACAAAGTCTTCGTCCTCAAGCGCTTGTTTGAGGGTATTAAGAATTGCTGTTTCATCGTCAATAATAAGCAGCAGGGGTTTTTTATTTTCTGTCATCATAATAGGTATCACCGATTATACAAAACCGATTTGTTTGATAGGACCTTCAGGTAGGCCTCTGATGAATTGATGGACGTAAGGATTGTCACAGTCCCAAATGTTTTGCGCCGATCCTTTGTAAACAATTTTTCCTTCGTGCAACATGGCCACGTGTGAAGCGTATTTGAAAATTTCAATATCGTGCGAAATGACGATCGATGTGATTTTTTGTTCGTCGTGCGTTTTTTTAATAAGCTCGTGAATCAGCCTAACTGTTATTGGATCAAGGCCAGTCGTTGGTTCGTCGTAAATTAAAATTTTAGGGCTCAACATGAGGGTACGAGCAAGGCCGACACGCTTTTTCATACCGCCGGATAGTTCATCCGGAAATTTGTTCAGAACATCCGCCTCAAGTCCGACGCTTTGTAATTTTGTTAGAACGATTGGGCGTACTTCAGTAAGGCTTTTGCCCTCCTCGAGCATGGTGATGCCGATATTTTCGAGCACATTAAGTGAATCGAGTAGCGCAGCAAATTGAAAAACGTAGCCGCATTTGTGGAAAATCTGTTTGCGCGCTTTCCCTTTGAGGGCGGTGATATCTAGACTATCGATTAAAACGTTTCCGGCATCGGGCTGAATGAGTCCAACCATTTGTTTGAGCAAAACCGATTTACCTTCGCCCGAGCGACCGATAATTGCCAAAAACTCGCCGTCATTGACCGTGAGCGAAAGATCTTTGGTGATCGCTTTTTCTCCGAATGATTTTTTTAGACCGGTTATTGTAATCATTTTGCAAACATTAATGAGGTTAAAATGTAGTCAGCAATAACGATGGTTACGTTTGAAAATACGACACTCTGTGTGGTTGCAATGCCCAACCCCTTGGCGCCGCCGCGTGTAACATAACCCTTATAGGTGGCGATGATGCCAAGCAAAAATCCAAAGATGAGGGCTTTGATCAAACCATTAATAATGTCTGACAATTCCACGTTGGCTCTGATTGCTTCCATATAAATTTCTGAATTAATACCCAGCAGGTATACCGATGTAACATGACCAGCAATGATACCAAAAAATGAACAAAACATTGAAAGAAAAGGAAGAATGATGGTGCTTGCAAGGACTCGTGGCACAACCAAATATTGAAAAGGATCAATGCACAAGGTTTGTAGTGCATCAATTTGTTCGCTGATGCGCATGCTGCCAAGTTCAGCGGTCATTGCTGAGCCTGCACGGCCAATAACCATGATGGCTGTAAAGACGGGGCCAAATTCTCGGGTCATCGAGAGGAAAACAATTGGTCCAATGAACTGTGTTGAACCAAAACGTTCAAGGCCGACATAACTTTGAATGGCCAAAACGGCGCCAATCGTTACACCGGTTAAAAACACGATTAGTAAAGACCCTGCGCCGATATATTGCATTTGATAAAAAACTTTTTGAACTTTTAGCCGTGAGGTAAAAAGTGTGACGACTGCTTCATATGTAAAAAGTCCGACCTTGCCAAGCCACTGACAACTTTCTAAGACTGCGTTACCAATTCTGTCTAAGAATTTTATAACCACGGTCTCCCTTTAATTAGGTAAGGGTTACGCTGTTTTTTGTGCTTTTTCTTCAGCTGCAGGAATTTCTGGGGCGAAGGCTGCTTTTTGCGGTGTAGCACCGTCTTCGTCATCATACGAATCTGATGCTGGAGCTTGGTGCGTGACATCAAGCGGTGCTGGTTGTTTGGTTGACAATGGTACAGCTTTGGTGACGGTTTCGGCTTTGACACCGTCTAAAATTGAACGGCGTACTTCTTTTGACTTCAGAACCGAAAGACCCAGTGCGCCGCATACAAATAGGGCGCCCATAATCCAGGTTGCCTTTTCAAAGAAATCTTGTCCGCCTGAACCGCCAAAGAGCATTTGACTGCCGGCCATACTACCAAGGCCTAAATCGCCTTTGCCTTGTTGAATCAAAATAAAAATTGCAAGGAAGAAGGAAAGAATAATGAAAAGAGTCATTAAAAAAGCGTACATGATGCCTCTCAAAGTTTAAAATTATGAGCAATACATTGCTTCCATACTACTACCAAATCATTGCTATGACAAAATTTCAATTATAAAGTGTCATCTTTATGGTATTTTACAATTTTTTCAAATTCTTGAAAGTCCAGGCTTGCATGGCCAATCAAAAAGCCGTGAATCGATGTAATCTGTTTAAAAATTTGAATCGAAGAGCTTGTTACACTGCCCCCATAAATATGTTTCCAGGTAAAGGCACTGAAGGTGGCTGTTGTTTTGGCAATCCATGCGTATACCGTTGACAAATGCTCGAGCGATGGGATGTTGCCGCTGCCGATTGCCCACACCGGTTCATAGGCAACGATAATAAGGTTATTGTCGCGAGGTGGCGCGTCGGTGTGCAGTCGCGCAAGTATGGGGTCAAGTTGTTCTTGGAGTACCGAAAGTGTTTGTCCGCGATCGGCCTGCTCTTTGGTTTCTCCAATGCATAAAATCGGGGTGATATCTGCTTGTAATAACTGCAAACACTTGCTGGCAATTGCTTGGTTACTCTCATGCAGTAAATTTCGACGCTCGCTGTGGCCGATAATGCAATACGAACAGCCTGTGGTCTTGAGGTAATTGGCAGACACTTGGCCGGTAAAAGCGCCTTGATGATGTTCTGAGCAATCCTGTGCACCAACGGATAGCGGTGATTCTTTAAAAATTACCGATAAAGGATAGAGTGCTGGATGCGATGGACACAAGATAATATTGGTGTTGCTACGACGTGCAAGCTGTAATAAATGATCATAATGTGTTGTAATAAACGATGTTGTTTCATCAAATGTCCAGTACATTTTCCAGTTGGCAATATAAAAATATTTTTTGTTCATGGGCACAGACCTTTCTGCCGTGGTGTAAGCTTGACTAAACACAAATTTGTCGTATCATCAAACGTACCTTTCTGATACGTATTTTCATTATCATAATTTGTTGGGAAGATGCATTACATGAATATTTCAACCAAGAAACTTTTAAATACGGTGTTTGTTGTCGTTGTTTTGCACCAATCCTTTGTTTCCGCAACACATAATGTCAGTCGATATTTTCCTTTTTGGGAGCGACCTGAAGAGTATACCATCAAAAATCGCTCTCACGTAAGTGCCTCCTTTGTTTACATCAATGCGTCTACAGCCTTTCGCAGAGGCGGTGGAACTGGCGGAATTCCTGAGTTGTGGGGCAAGTATGATCTTAAAGATGTTATTGAAAGTTTGCAGGCAGTTCAGGGTCAGAATGTTGATCCAATTCAAGCTGTGATGCAATCGGATGACTATAAAGACAAATCGATAAAATTTGGCGTTGGAGGCAAAATTCGTTCGCAAGGTATTTTGCTTAATTATGAGCAGAATCTGCGTTGGGGGTTGCAGTGTGGCGCGTCGCTTCCGGTGATGTCGTTGCAAACGACCAACCGTTTTAATTTTGATCGGGCTGGGTCTGACGCAATATTCAATGCATATAATTTGACCGATCATGAAATGGCTGATCAAGAATTTTATGTTGATAAAATCAGGCGTAAGACGCATCAGATGATTGGCTTTGAGAGCAACGAATGGAATGAAGATGGGTTGGGTGACCTTGATCTTCATGTGCGTTGGAATCACATTTTTGATCATGTTCTTTTGATGCGTTCAATTGATATCAATTTTCAATTGGGTACCATTGTGCCAACCGGGTTTACTTCGTATACCAATGCTCCATCATCGTTGTCAATCGGTAGCAACGGGCATTGGGGAATATATGGCGATTTTGTTGGCGCGCTCGAGCTGAAGCAGGATTGGACATTTGGTTTAATGGTTGGTTTGGCGCATTTATTTGAGCACACCAGATCGTTACGAATTCCTGTTGGCGCTGAGCCGGCAATCTATAGTGCGCTCAAGGGGCGCGTGCGCATGGATCCAGGGCTAACACTCAAGGTTTCACCGTACTTTATTTTAGGTAATCTTACTGATGGACTTGATTTTCAGGTTCGCTATACTTACCTGCGTCACAACCAAGATCACTGGAAAGATGCGCGTGATGATAAGTCAATTCGGACATATTTTGATAATCCCACCGTGGTAGTTCAGAAAGATCGTTTATCAAAATGGAGTTCGGATTATTTTACGTTACAGCTTTCTTATGACACCAAAACAGCCTTGAAAAAGATGATGCTCGATCCAGTTTTCTTTGTGGCGTGTGAAATTCCTGCAAATGGAAATGGTGTGGCGAAGACGCACCAAGTGGTAGTCGGTTTAGAAATGCATTTTTGAGCCCTGAAGGGTGGAGGTGCAATGAAATTTTGGCCAGCAAAAAAATTATTTAGTGTTTTCTCCAACGACATGGCAATCGATCTTGGAACAGCAAACACGGTTATTTATGCAAAGAACCGTGGTGTTGTTCTTGACGAGCCAACGGTCGTTGCTGTTAAAAGTTCAACCAATGAGGTTTTAGCAGCAGGCAACAAGGCAAAATGTATGCTTGGCAAAACACCTGAGAGCATTATCGCCTGTCGTCCAATGCGCGACGGCGTAATTGCAAACTTTGAGTTAACTGAAAGTATGTTGCGTTACTTCATCAGCGAGGTTCATAATAACCGTCGCACATTCGTGCGCCCTCGTATGATCATTGGTGTTCCTTCTGGAATCACCCAAGTCGAAAAGCGGGCGATTGAAGATTCAGCCAAGCAGGCTGGCGCGCGAGAAATTTATACCATCATGGAGCCTATGGCTGCTGCAATTGGCGCAGGGTTACCTGTCGAAGAGCCTACCGGCAATATGATTGTTGATATTGGTGGTGGAACAACAGAAGTTGCCATTATTTCGCTCAAAGACATTGTGTATTGCAAATCAGTTCGTGTTGGCGGCGATGAAATGGATCGTGCCGTTGTACAATATGTGAAGCGCAAATACAATTTGTTAATTGGTGAAAAAACAGCTGAAGATGTCAAAATCAATATTGGTACGGCGTTGTTGAGCGGTGAAACGCGCAATAGTGTTGAGGTTAAGGGTCGCGATTTGGTGACTGGTGTGCCAAAAACAATTCGCCTAACTGATGCTGAAGTGTTTGAATCACTGACGGAACCAATATCAATTATTGTTGATGCGGTTCGTTCAGCGCTGGAAAACGCACCGCCTGAACTTTCTTCAGACCTTGTCGACCGTGGTATTATCATGGCTGGCGGTGGTTCGCTTTTGAAAAATCTTGATGTTCTGCTTTCAAAGGAAACAGGCTTGCCTGTAAGACTTGCACCAGATCCACTGTTGTGCGTAGTGCTTGGTGCTGGCAAGGTACTTGAAGAGATTGATTTCTTTAGAGAAGCATTAATGAAATAAGCTGATATTTAATAAGCACGATATACTGGGACCAATGTCAAAAACGTTGGTCCCAGATTTTTTTGTAGGGGAAATATTAATGAAGTATTACGTTATTGTACTAGGTTTAGTTTTTAACGGTATGTTGGTTATGTCTCTATGTGCTGACATTTGTCAAATTGACTCGATTGAGCAAGCGGCGCCTGAATTTGTGCAGGCGGACAAAGATACGCTTGTTGTCTTTGATATCGTTCACACACTCATTTTTCTGAATAAAAAGAACGGAAAATATGCACCAAAACCGGTTGAGCAAAAGACATTGGACTATATAGCTGACCTGCAAAAACGTGGCATCAAAACGATTGCGCTTACCAAATGTGAGTCATATAAATTCGAGCAACGCGTGTCTTTGCTCCAGATGGTTGGTGTTGATTTTAGTCAAAGCTTTAAGTCCCCAACCATAACATTTAAAACATTCAAACTGATGAACGGACACAGGCCAATTTTTTACAAAGGTATTTTAATGTCGCTTGAGTACAGCAAGGGTGAAGTTCTTGGTGCATTTTTGGATTACATGCAATTGAAAAATGTGAAAAAGGTTCTTTTTTTTGATGATACCAAGCTATGTATTGATCAGGTTGCACAAGAAATGGAAAAGCGTAAAATTCCGTATCGTGCGTATTGGTATCATGGTGCAAAAAAACAAAAGCAGTAGCGATCTGAAGTTCAAATAGTTCATCACATTAGTGGCTGATATACAAACGAAAGATTATCATATGAAAATTGAGCATATTGCTTTGTGGACGCAGAATTTGGAATCATTGAAGACGTTTTATGAAACTTACTTTCAGGCAACGGCTAGTGCAAAATATCACAATCAAAAGACCCATTTTCAATCGTACTTTCTTACCTTTCCAACCGGTGGAGCACGATTGGAGATTATGTATAAACCAACCGTGGTGCCCAGTGGTCGTGAAAATGATGCAATAGTATCAGGCTTAGCACACTGTGCTTTTTCTGTTGGATCAAGGGACGCTGTAGAAGCATTAACAAGTCAGCTTGAACACGATGGCTTTACTATTGCAAGCTACCCTCGTACGACCGGTGATGGCTACTATGAGAGTTGTGTCCTTGATCCTGATGGCAATCTTGTTGAAATAACTATTTAGATCCATATCTTAAAAAAATGTTACTACTAAAGTTGTTCGGCTACTGGTACCAGTGATTCTCGACATAATGGGCACCGTGGGTTGATTCTATCGGCGTTTTGTGCCATTTCTTGTTCATAGTGACCGTTCCATGCTAGTGGTTTTCTTCTTTCCTTATCCCATTCTTTGAAGCATTCATTGCAGGCTCCGTGATGACATGGAAATTCAACCGGATTGCTGACTTTTTCCAAACAATACGGACAGTCATCGTTGGTTAATTTTTTGTTTGCAGGTGAACATGCTGGTTTTGGTGGTCTCGCTGGTTCAGCTGATTGTGCTTCTTCAAAGTCTGCTTCTTCGAAATATGGTTCTTCAAAATATGGTTGCCACGCAAAGTCAGGTACATTCACCACTGGAATTGAATGATCTGCTTGTCTCTCGCTCTCTGGTGAAGGCGTGCTTGGTTGAGAGTGGAATTCTGTTTGATAAAGTGATTGTCTCCTTGCCGTGCGATAGCTTGGTTGTTGTTGTGGATTAGATGCAGCAGGCGCGGTGGGTGGATTATCTCCATTGATATTGTCGTACAGTTTGTAAAAAACATAGGCTGCATTGACAGCAAGTAACAATCCAACAAACTGCTGGCGATTGGAACCTTTTTTGCTGAGCAAAAGCATCTGACTCAAACGAGCAATGGAGCCAATACTAAAAAAAAGGTTTCTTTTTTGGGGTGAAAAATATTCTGCTGCATGGAGCGTTGCACATGTTGCTTCAATGAATGGCAATGTGGTTCCGCAGATGTAGTCTTGATGCTTTATTAAAAATGCGTAAAAAGCTGAGTGTTTTTTTTTGGTTGCTTTTACAGCGTCGGCATTTGTAGTTGTCTTTTTTATGCCTTGTGTTTCAGGAATGTTGTCTGTGCTTTTGTTAACAAATTCAACCAATTCGTATTGAAGATTGTAAGCATCAAAACCTGTCCAGAGAAGTGGGATTATTGTATCTATTTTTTCAGAAGAATTGTGATTGGTTACGGCTAAAATACTATTGATGATGCGAATGGTGTTAATAAGAATTTTAATCAAATGGGCTTGTGTCGAAGGATTGTCTCTTAACTGATACTCAAGATATCCTGCTGGAAAACGAAGAGCGCCTGTTATTCCTTCGGTAATATGGAATGTCGGCGCTGGTAAGGCTTGTGAATATACGGAAGTATTGATCACAGTGCATGAGAAAAGTGCCATTGCAAGAATGGGGCCATAAAAGTATTTTTTGTATGTTGCGTACATTGTCAGCTTTCGTATGTTCAATTGAAAAATTCAGACTTCATATTAAGAACAAATGGGTTAAAGTATATAGCAAAATGGTTTTCAAGCGTCAATAATCATGCTTAGAAATCAATATAAATGGCTCTGAGTAGAAGTCGTTTATATTGATTTCGCATACTGAGTCATTAATTGTTATCTGTTGTTTAAACTAATTTTTCTGATAATCTTGCCCGCACTTATATCTTTTTCAATTCCAGGCATATTTCATGAAAGATCTTTCTATGATAAAAACTATGATAAAAAAATCGATTGGACTTGTTCTGTCTTTAACGTTTGCATTGTTTACCGCGAGTAATTGTGCTATTCGTCCCATTGAACGCATAAAGCAACTGAAGCCATTGCTTGCGACGTTTACAGAAGATGATCTGGTCGTCTTGGATGTCGATTATGTGATTATGGAGCCGGAGACATTTTTGAAATTACTCTATGTAAAGACCCCTCCATGTGCTGAAAAAGATAAGTCATGGCTCAAAGGTTTTTATGCCGATTTTTATAGTTACTGTGCATCTTTATCGAGGGATGAGTATGTTGATCTGAATAATTACATCCTTGCACGTGTAGTCTATGAACTTGTTGAGCCAGAAATTGCATTGATAATTAGGGAATTACAGTCGCGTGGTGTTAGGGTTTTGGCGCTTACATCGGCAAAGGCGGGTAAACAGGAGACCTACTTGGGTGGGCATAGAGAAATTATTCTTGAAGAATTACGTTATCAAATACTATCAAAACTTGGTGTTACGTTTGATATAAGTTTTTCAGGCATAGATCCTTTTTATTTGCCAAAATCTGAGGGTGGATCTATTGCTCCATATTTTTATAAAGGAATCTTATTTGCGCGGGAAAATAAAGGTGATGCGCTTAAAGCTTTCTGCGAGTACATGCAATGGAGACCAAAGAAAATTGTCTTTGTTGATGATGCTGTTCCTTATCTGCAACAAGTGATGTGGCATTGTGACTCGACTGAAGAATTGTATTGCTACCATTACACAGCGGCCTATAAAAAAGTTATGAACCTGGATCATAAAATTCTTCTCAATCAGTTGGATTATTTGAAGAAACATAACAGTTTTCTGAATCGAAAAGAAATGCAAGCGCTCATGAAAAGTCCTAATTTGCTTATGTATTAATGAAAGGGCATCGTGTGATTGAAGTTGAAATTAAGGTACATGTTACTGATGAGCAAAAACAAAAATTGCTTGATGGTGCGCAAAAAAGTTCCGAAGAGACGTTGGTTGATGAATACTACGATTCTCCTGATTTTAAGCTGACGACCAAGGGATACTGGTTACGAAGAAGAAATGGTCACTTTGAGCTCAAGCGCCCAGCAACCCAGTCAGAAAAATTTGATATTAATCAAAACATTCCCATGCAAGAAATTGTCGACGAAGATGAGATTGCACAAGCGCTTGACCTAACAGTTGCCGGATCATTTATTGAATCACTTGCAGCTGCTGGCTATCAATTGCTGTACAAATTTACCAACCTGCGCCAGCGCTTTGTCAAAAACGAATTTACTATCGATTTTGATCATGCTGATTTTGGCGACTTACAATATCAGATGTGTGAAGTAGAAATGATGGTGAATGATCAAAGTGAAACGCAAGCAGCGTTGGACAAGTTATATGCATTTGTTTCAGCTTACGGTATTCCGACGACCAAAGCCGAAGGTAAAATGAGCTACTACATCAAACGTAAAAATCCAGAGCACCATCATGCGATTTTGCGGGCGCAAGCTAAGCGCTAGTCGTGATGTTCTTGCTGAATGGGTAGATTTGCCTGATTCGACTCTAACCAGTTAATGATTTCTTCAATTCGATGTGCGAGTCTTTCTGGGAGTGTAGAGATTCGATTTGCAGCCCTCGTTGTTAATTCTCTTGTTTCATAAAAAATTTCACGGAGTTGATAGGCGGTGTATACACAAGCCAGGCTCGTGCATATGCAACAGGCAGGTGCTATATTTTCTTGATTGCAGTAATGTCTTGTTTCAATGCTCATACGTTCTTGGGGTACGGTTGTACAAATAAAAAGATTCTCTGATAAGGATTGAAAAGATACCATGCAAAGGCAGCAACTGCCGGAGCACTTCAAAAGGTGACAGAGGCAGCTTTTGCATATTGCTGAAGATCCTCTGAGTTCTAGTGGTATGGCATTCTGGTCCATGAGTTCTTGTTGCGTCATCTCATGGTCATTCATCTGAGGAGCTCGTGGCCCTTCGTGCATTTCGTCCATGTCGGGAGCGCTTGGGGTTTGCGACGCTCTTGAGTCTTCTGATGTATCGTATACGTCAAGAGGAGTGCTTGGTTCTTGCATAGCGCAACAATTTTGATTAAAAACTACTGCGGATACTATGATTAGTATTAAAGATTTAATTAATTTCATAATGAATCTCCGTATTCGAAAATTTTTTTATAAATCTTGTTCATCTGCTGTCAAACGCAACAATTCTCCAGCTTCTTCATCAAACTCATGCATGAGAAGCATGGTAGCGACTTCAATTTCAGTGTCAGGGTACGTCATGTTTGCATCGTGAGAAAGTTTAATACGTAGCAGTATGCTTTCTTTATTGAGGATTGGTAACGGTCTATTCCAGCCAATCGTTTTGCCGTAGAAAATCGCAAAGTACGTATTTTCATACAGTATGGTTGAGTAGATGTTGGCTACGATTTCATCATCAATTCCGGCATTGTCAAAGCCCGCTATACGGTGTACATAATGGGATATTTCATGACCAATTATTCCCTTGAGCCGATCATCTGACCACCTGGTAAGTGCTTCTTCGGTAAAAAGGAGCCCGTGTACCTTAAGCCCATTATCTGTTTCTGCGCTGAGGGTAGCGGCAGCGACGCATGCTGGGGCTTGGCACCAATAAACAAAAATTCTTGGTAGTTGATACAAAGGGATGCCGACCTGTTGACTGCATTCTTTGACGAGAGCTTGAAGTGCAGGATGCGTAGACGGGTAGTTACTGATGTCGATAATTTTTGTTCTGAAATCATCAAGCTCTGCCCAGTAAGGAACTCCTTCTGGCTCATGAAGCTTAATCGTGCATTGTGTGCCGTTTATATTTTGCATCTGAGTTAATGATGATGCTTCATCAGCTATGTAATGAGTGTGAGGGAGTAAGTCATGTTCACGTAGTTCTTCAGCATAGGCCTCAGTTACATTGAAATTATCAAATTCAACTTTACCACCAATGACCCCGCCTAAATCAAAATAGACGCAACGTGGAGGCTTATAAGCACAGCGAGCAACCAGAAGGTCTTTGTGAAAACTATAACAAGATTCCAGACCATCAGAGAGTCTCTTGCGCATACCAAGTTGCTTACAATGCCAGTTAACATTTTCATCGGTGACACGATAAACACCTGATGATAATTCTTGGTCAATAGTGTGGGCGGTGATCATCGGCAGCAGTACCAGGATTGTCAGCAAAGTTAACATCGATGCTTGACGGGCCGAAAGCATTGCGTGGCGGCATCGGTGCCGCCGCATAAATCTTCGGGAAGTTTCTTGCTCCATGTGTTGAAGATGCTGCGCAGCATCTTGTGCTTGCTGCTGCTGTTGACGTCGATCGGGAACTTTATAGCCCATTGGGCTTATCGATGAAATTGAGAGTGCAAAAGCAACAAAAAACGTTATCGTTTTGCCCGACAATGTCATGAATTATTCCTTTTTCGCTTTAGAGGCCTGATCAGCTCCAGGTTCAGCTGGATTTAGGGTTGCTTCAGCAACTTGATTTCTTACTGGGCCTCTTCTACGCAGGCCTTCTTGGTCTTCTGTAGCCAAATAATTTTCAATTAACTCATCCACTCTTATTCCAAGCCTGCGAGAATCGGCGCAAAACTGCCAAAGTCCATAGACTGAATAGAGCACAGCTCCTCCAGCGCCTAAGTAACAAACACAAGGGCCTGCGCCATTAAGGCAGGTGATATGCTCGATAAAATCACCTCTCCCTTGGTGGCAGAGCCAGCAAGCATGATCAGTCCAAAGTGCTCCCAAAATACAGGCAATAGAACAGCCAGTCATAGCAGAAAACTTGCAAAGACTGCACAGGCAATCTTTACATAGCAATTTGGTATTACGACGTGTTGGCTGTTGTGATCTCTCATGGTCATCCATGCGCGGAGCACATGGTCCTTCTTTCATTTCGTCCATGTAGGGAGGAGGCGCACTTGGCTCTTGCATGGCAAAAACATTGAGATTAAGGCTTATTGTGGTGGTGGCGATTAACAGTAACAATTTAATCAATTTCATAATGAATCTCCGAATTTGAAAGATTAGACTCAGACTTCGTTTTATTCTTTGTGTTCGCGTAGCTCTCCAGGTTCACGACGTGCATTTTCTTGAATGATAGTTTCAACTTGCGTAGCAAGTTGGAGAATTTTTCGTTCTTCCTCAACGCTTTGGCGCCAGCGAGTTAGGCAGCATAATTGGCAGTATTGGTACACCATGTATACGCCGGAGCTTGCGGCACAAATGGTACAGACAGCGCCGCCGGTTCCATCACAAAAAATTCTACCCCAATCACTCATATATTCTCTAGGTGCTGCGCAACCAATCATGGCGTCAAACATTCCAACGAGAGAAACTGCGCAACATCCACAACCAGCAAGAAGTTTAAGGCTATGACAAAAACACTCTTTGGCGTCTCTACTGCAACATCCAGCTTCATTTAAACGATCGAGAATTCCATAAAAACATCGTGCACATATGTTTGAAGAATGCGGCAATACTTCAGGGCGTCTTGGTTCTCGCATATCCATATGTAGTGCGCTTGGTCCTTCTTGCATCTCGTTCATGGAGGGTGCACTTGGTTCTTGCATAGCAAGAGCATTTGGATTGAAATTTATTGTGGCGATGGTGATCAGCGTTAGAGAGTTAATCAGCTTCATAACAGACCTCCTAAAAAAAGTTGGAACAATAAGACATTTTTTTCGTAGGTAATCATGCCAGAGCATGTCTCATTGTCAAGATAAAAAGGTTACTGCAAAAAGTTGCTTGTGCATTTGTTTGATCCAGCGGCGATAATCAAAAAAACTTTGAAATCTGTTGTCGCTAAGTTCATTTTTCATGAATTTTTGCGCTTAGTGGTAGCAGATTTTGAAAATGGTTTGCTTTGTTGGGTAAAAACCGATGAAACCAAAGTGTTCCTTTTTAATATTCACTCAAGATTTCAGCCGGATTGAGCCGAGCAGCCATTTCGGCTGGATAGAACCCGAAGCCAAGGCCAATAGCCACCGTGGCTAAAAATGAAATAATTATTGGAGCTAGTTCAATAATAGTGAGAATTCCGAGCCAGTGGAAAAGGCCATAGGCAACACCAATTCCGGCAAGAATTCCAATCAGGCCGCCGAGCATACAAATAATGATCGCCTCGATTAGAAATTGCATTCTTATTACGTTCATCGTTGCACCAAGAGCCATCTTTGTACCGATTTCTTTGGTGCGTTCTTGTACTGCAACCAACATGATATTCATAACCCCAATGCCTCCAACAAAAAGAGCAATGATTGCTGCGATGAGTGCAAAAAGGCCAACCGACTTTGATGCTTCTTCGGCAGCCTGAGCGAATGTTTGATTATCAAAAATCATAAAATCATTGGGCTGGCCAGGCACAAGGATATGCATGGCGCGGAAGATTTTTTCCAGTTGTCTGATAACTTCTGGTACTTGTTGTTCGGTGTAGGTTGAAAGCTCCAGTTGAGGAATGCTATTGCCAAAATATTTGCGATGTGTACTGAGCGGAATAAAGATATTTGGCAGACCGATGCCGTCAAATTTGCCTTTGAGCTTGCGCGGTGCCAAAACTCCTATAACAGTGAAAGGGATTTTGTTGATTCTGATGACGGCATTGATTGGGTTTTGAAATTTAAAAAAGACATCAGTCATCTCTGGACTGAGGACGGCAACATTGTCCTTGTGGTCGACATGCACGCGCGAAAAAAAATTACCGTGCAGGATCCGTTCTTCTGAGATTAAAAGCTTATTTTCAGCGCTTCCGACAATGTCTGCTGATGAATTGTTGCCCTCATATTCAACAGCAACACGATGTTGGTGCGCCAGTGCTGTGGCGTATTGTACCGCGGGACATTGCTGTAAGATAATATCGACATCTTCCAATCGCAGTGGCTTGGGTGGTTTTTGTGTGTGCGACATCCAGTTGCCGGCATACAGGCCAAGTGTTTTGATTCCGTAGGCCACATATTGGTCGCGGGCTTTTTTTTGTGTGCCCTTACCGACCGCTGAAATAGCAATGATACCAGCGATGCCAATGACGATGCCGAGTAAGGTTAAAAATGAACGTACCGTGTGGTGTCGCAGCGCGCGGACGGCCATCACCAAAATCATGTGCATGATCATATATACTCCAGACTTAGGTTTCGTTGACCTTGTTGTCGTAAAAGTCAACGGAGCCTAGGCGAATTGTTTAGCAATTTTTTTCATTTCATCAGAAGCGGTCATATCATCAGCGACAATGTTGTCTGTTTCAGTAATGCCAGAAAGTATTTGAAAGTAAGCGTTGTCAGTAACGCCTATTTCAATAGCCTTTTCAATGAATGTTTTATTTTCAAGGATCCACAATGTTTTGATTGGATTTTTTGTCTGTTGTTTGATGAGCTCTGTTTTTTTCTCTGGTGGCATCGGTTTAAAATCATAATGCAGCTGCTGAGCAGCCTGCTCGAGAACCTTGCTGTTGAGTTGAAAAACAAAACCGGGAACAGCCAGTACATTCTTTACGTCTTGGATGATTGCTTTGGCGTGAGCTGTCATGCCAGGGCGCAGAAGTCCTTCATTGTTGTTGATCAAGATTTCTGCTTTGTATGTTACAGGTGCTGTTTGGCCAGATTGTTGTTGTTGGTTATTCTGTGGTGTTGCCTTGCTCATGCCAATTGAACGAATTGCGCCGGTCCATGGTTGGCGGTATGGATAGGTATCAACGGTAATTTCAGCATTGGTACCGACGGTAACGTCGCCAATTTTATTTTCATCAATGTAAAAGGTGGCTTTCATTGTTTTTAAATCACGTGCAATTTCAAAGAGAACTTTTGGTGGCGATGCTCCTGGCGAAATTGCTTCACCTTCTTCAACACCGACGGCGATAATGGTTCCATCGTGTGGGGCTCTAACATTGGTTTGCTCAAGAAGTGAACGTTCTTTTTCTACCGCTGCTTTGCGGAATTTGACGTCAGCTTTGGCTGATTTGTAGGTTTGTGTGATTTTTTCAAACGCGTCGTCAGCCAGTTGCCCGTCTTTAAAAAGTGTTTTTTCACGTTTGTAGTTTGCTTCAACGTATTCGAGTGCTGCTTGTGCTTGTTCAAGCTGAGCTTCGGCTTGCTGGCATTCCGCATCGCCGCCGCGATCATTTTCAAGTTCTGCTAAGACTTGGCCTTTGGTGACAGTTTGTCCTTCGTCGACGTGAATTTTTTTTACTTTAGCGGTGATCAACGGGCCTATTTTTGAAGTACCTTGCGCTTCCAAAAAACCTTCCGCCAAAATAACTTTTTTAATATCACGCTTTTCTGGCTTGTTAGTTTTAAAAAGCTGTTGTTGATTTTGTTTGAAGAGTGGGCCTTGTGTTAACCAGACCATGCCACCAACAATGACGATGCTGATGATTATGATGACATCACGTACCATTCGCATGTATGGTTCCTTTCTACGATTTATTGTGATAGATACAAGAAAGCTAGCATGTTTTTGATCACACTTGAAATATTTAAAACATTGAACCGACAAAGACGCGTAATCACATAATTGATGATTTTCTAGCCGGGAGATATATGAAGACCATAAATTTTTTGCTCGTATGCAGTTTGGTGCTTGTGCAGAATCTTGTGTACGGTGCTGTAGCCACGCAGCTTACGATGCAGGATGCGGTGAACCATGCACTGGCGAATAGGCCGGACTTGGAAGCGCTTTCATTTGCCACACAAGCGAGCAAATCAGGAGCCAAGGCTGCTATTGCAGGGTATTATCCTAACATTACCCTAACGAGTGATTTTGATAGGACCAATGGGCAGGGTAAGTTGCAAAACACAACGATGCTCGGTGTCAACCAGCACATTTACTCATTTTCTGGGCCGCAACAACTCTATAAAAAAGCAAAGAAACAGGCTGAACTTGCAGAACTTGATGAAGATACTCAAAAGAATTTGGTTCGTTTGACGGTGGAGCGTGCCTTCTTGGGTGCGTTTTTACTGCAAGAACAACGTAAGGTTGTTGATGCACAATACAAAGCGTCGCAAGCGATGTTTAAACGTTCGTCTAGGGAAAACAAAGAAAAGCTGCTTGATAAAGATGTATGGCTAACAAGTGCTGAGACCTTTGCTTCCAATGTTTCAGATGTTTATAAATTTAGTAACGCGCTTGATTCTACGTATCGAACGCTCGAATTTCTTACAGGACAGAAATTATTAAGTGAAATGCACGTGCAAGGGAAAAATGATGTTAAGGCTGAACGTGCGCGCTTGCTGTGGGATTGTAAGCAGCGTATTGATGTTCAACCATTGGAGGTGTACTACGATAATGCATTAAGGTATCGGCCAGAAATTAAGCAAGCAGTTAAGCGAGCGGAGATTGAGCGAGCAAATGTGCATATTGCACGTGGCAAGCGACTTCCGGTTTTGAGCGCCTCCGCAATGACTGGGTATGCCGAGAAGGATACCGTGGTTGAGTTGAATGAAAAGATTGTTTCTGGAGACAAGGGATATTGGACGGTGAACGCGCACCTTTCGTGGAATGTTTTTGACGGTTTGGTGACACAGTATGAAGAGCAGCAAGCGGAGGCAAATCGCGTCAAAGAAATGCTCAACAAGCAGCAGAAGGTACTTGATATCAAACAAGAAGTGCAGGAGTGCTATCGCAACTTTGTTGATGCCTTAATCCAGCGAAAATCGCAAAAGGTATCTTATGTTCGAGCGCATAATGCCTTTGTGTTGAGCCAGAAAAAATATAAGATTGGCAAAATTGCGTTCAATGAATTTAAGTCGGCAGAAGCACTGTGGTGTAGCGAACAGTTTAATTGGATCAAAAGTACGGTTAATGTTGCATTGCAGGAGCGAACGTTGCACTGTGCCTGCGGCTATCCGGAAAACAATGAGAAATAACCTTGAGCATGTTGTTTAGAGGTTATACGGAAATTAGTTGAATGACTGAAATTCCGTTCGTGGTGATTGATTTGCCTTGCAAATTATATCGAGGGATGCGAAGCAGCCGGTATCAATGTTGCTCCTCGATACCATTTTTGGTTAATCGATTTAGAGAATTGGTTTAGGCTATGAACGAAAAATAATTCTCTTGATTAACACATTCAAATGAAGCTTCCGGGTATGTTTTTTGCCAAAGGGCAGGTGCTTTTACATCTGACTTTCCCCATTTGAATTCATAACCAAAAAGCTTGCCGTCACGCTCTTCGACAAAATCGATTTCTTTTTGATCATACGTTCGCCAGAAGTAATTGTTACTCCATAGCCGTAGGCAGTTTTGCTTTTTGATTCGTTCAACAACAAGATAATTTTCCCAGAGTGCGCCGACGTCGTTTCGTAAGCTCAGTTGATTGAAATTGTTGATAAGCATGTTGCGAATACCGTTGTCGCTGAAATAGTAGCGGGAGGTTTTAGTGACTTCCGAGCGTAGATTTTTACTAAAGCCACGAATGTTAATGAGCACAAAGGTTTTTTCCAGGAGATCGAGATACTTTTCTATTGTTGCCTTGCCAAGCGACAACTGTGTTGCAAGTTCATTGTGCGAAACTTCTTTGCCCACCTGAAAAGCCAACAGAATGAGGAGGTCGACTAGTTTTTTTGTTTTCTTGGTTCCTTCCATTGCAAGAATGTCTTTAAATAAGTACGACGAGACTAATTCATGGAGGTTCTCTTTGCGTGCACCATTGTCTCCAAGCGTGATGACCTCAGGGTAGGAACCAAAAAGTAATCGTTCATCCAAGCGTGCTCTGCTTTCTGCCTGATTTTCGATATCAGACAATTCTACTTGGGCGATTGGAAGCATTGTGATGGTGTGCTTGCGACCGGTCAGAGGTTCACTTGTCGATTCACTCAAGTCGAGCGTTGATGAGCCGGTAACGATGACGCGGACATCGGGGATGTGGTCGACAATAAGTTTAAGGTTTTTACCGATATCTGGCACAGCTTGTGCCTCATCAACGACAAGCCTTTTTTTGTTGCCGACGAAGCTCTTCAATTTTTCAATCGAATTGCTTGAAAGATATTCGTGAACAAAGATGTCTTCACCCGTGACGAAAAGATAGTCCTGCTTGGTCTCAAGGTATTTTTTGAGCAGCGTGGTTTTCCCAACCCGTCGAGGGCCATAAATAACAACGACCTTGCCTTCTTGTTCAAGGTGTTCTAATTGGCCTAAGGCTTTTCGCGGAATATACATAAAAAAGCTCCAAAATAGCTAAATTTAGTAAAATTCAGACATTTGTTAGTCCAAATTAAGCTAAATTCGGATTAATTACAAGATAAATTAGATAATCGTTGTAAGTATAAAATAATTATAGATCTCAGATCGGCGCTGCTGTACTGCTTTCTCGTAAGGAAGTAATTTTCGGATAGGTTCTAGATAGAACAAAAAAAGGTAAAGCGCATCTGTTGCGCTTTGCCTTTTTTTGTGTGCGTGTTTTACGGGGCGGTGGTTTTAATTTCAGTCTGATTATTTTTTGACTTCGTCGACCAATTCGTTCAAATCTTTAATGTGTTTCTCTTCATCGGCTAGTATCTTGGCCAGCATTTCGTGTGTGACGGTGTCTTCTTGTGGTGTGATTGCAATGATTTCTTTATAAGCGTTAACCGCGCACACTTCGCCTTGAATGTTTTGATCCAAAATTACCTTGGATTCAGGGTTGTTTGGTGTTAAAAAACCACAAGTGGCTTGAACAAACCAGTCTTTTGGATGCAAGAGCGGAGTGCCGCCAAGTTCTATGATTCGTTTGGCAAGCATACCGGCATGATCATATTCCTCTTTTGCATGTTCCATTAATTCTGAGACGATCTTTTCGGCAAGAGGGCCTTTGACGACTTTGGCGCCAATCCAGTATTGATAATAAGCGAGCCATTCATCGGCAAGTGCTTTGTTGAGCATGGTGACCAAGTCTTTTTTCGATGTCGTATCAGTTTTCATCTCGTTCATTTGTGGCATTGCTTTGAATTTTTCAAGAACCTGTGGGTAGTACCTATAAATAACATACAGTGTTGCTCCTAAAAGAAGGAGTAATAGTATCCATTTACTCATGGATTGTTCCTTTCCTGTTAAAAATATGGAATAAACGACTCTCATTTCATATCAAGAAGATATGATTGGTTGCAGGAGCTTTTTGCAACTATCTCAAAAAAATTGGTATTTAAAGAAGGTGCTCAGGGATCTGTTAAAACTTTTAAATTTCAAATAAATCAGGCCAATAATCTAGGACGCTATCCCGATCCGATTCCGAATCTTGGTTGCTTTGTGCTTCCTCGATGAGGCTGACTATTGTGTAATTTTCAGCAGCTAATGCGTACATTCGAGCAGTGTTTCCAAAGAAATCGATTTTATCTATAATTGCACCGTGAGCAAGCAAAAGACTGACAATGTTGCTGTGATGATTGAATGTTGCTGTGATGAGGGGCGTTTGTTCATTGGGCCCAAGAATATTTAGATCAACGCCGATGCGTAAAAGTTGTTCGACAAGGGTGTAACAACCGATTGCTGCTGCACGGAAAATCAAAGGTTTGTCAGGATCACCATAAAAGTCGTCTTCGTCGCTAAGGTCAAATTCAATTAATTCTTTATCAATAAGAATCTGTTTGGCAATGCAGACTTCAAAGAATTGTGCAAGTTCGGGGCCGGTGGGGCTCTGTGTTGCATAATCATATGCAGTGTTATTGTCATCATCGCATTTATAAAGATTAGCGTGAGGAATAAGGAGTTTGATCATTGCTAAGTTTTCCTGCAAAACCGCGTGCATAAGGGCTGTGCGGCCATATTCGTCGGTAGTGTCAATAGGTGCATTTTTTGTAATGAGCCATCTGACCAGTGCGCTGTCGTTGTTACGCGTTGCCTCGATGATGAGTGGTGTACCATAATGCCCTTGATTGATATCTGCGCCGGTGTTAAGTGCTCGCTGCATGGTGATCAGATCGCCTTGGTCGATGGCATCCCACAAAAGCTCTTGGGCATTCAAATTTTTGATTGTAGGCATGCATTGCTGGCGATATTCAGATTTCCAGTTTTCATGGCGATGCTGTTTGCTAGGTTTGTGCATGGCGGAGCAGTCCTGCTGTGAGCCGACAATAATCGTATACATACTCAATGTGAGAGGAACAAAATGTTTTTTGAAATTCATATGACTCCATTCTTGATTTGAGTTTGTGGTATGAGGCGCGACATACATTACAGGCGATGAATCATAGCTTGTTGTATTTTGTCCAGCGACCTTTGGCTTTTTCGACCGGATATTTTTCTTTGTTGATAACCATTTTGCGTTCTGCTGCACTTGCCAAGTCGACGTTGTATGCATTACACAAGCACAACAGCGTGATCATAATATCTGCTACTTCAGTTTCGATTTCTTGGCGATTATCCTCCATGATCTTGTTTGCTTCTTCATTGGTGCACCACATAAAGTGCTCCATGAGTTCAGCAGCTTCAACAGCGATGGCGATGCTTAAGCTTTTTGCGTTGTGAAACTGGTTCCATTCGCGGTCTTTAACAAATTTCTGGACGAAATCCTTCATTTCTTGAATATTTGTCTGCTTGTCGTTCATGAACATCCTTTGTAAGAGTGAGAATACTTAAAATATGTACAGTATACCGACATTTAGCGGAATTTTAACGACGTGGTTTTTCGATATTCAGCTCACGCATCTTGCGGTACAAAGTACTGCGGGCGATTCCCAAAAGGCGTGCCGCTGCCAAATGATTATGGTTGGTGTCATCAAGGACGATTTGGATGATGTACTTTTCGATTTCTTGCATAATCAAGGGGTGTATATTGCCGCGATGATTTCTGCCGATACCAGTGATCATACGTCTAATTTGTTGGCGGAGGAGATCATATAAAGTCATAGGTGGCAATTCCTTATGCAAACGTACCTGTAAAATATTTCATGTAAAAAAGATCCAAACTACAAAATGTTGAACCTGTTTTTAGTGCATAATCCATGTGATACAAAAATTCATAGGCCTGTGCCAACTCTTTTGCATTTGATTTCTGCCAATCCCGATTCATAAAGGAATATGGTAGTCGAGAGCCGATACGTTTTGCCGCTACGAAGTTTTTTTCTTTTAGGTAGGCACCAACGTGATGAGCTTTCCATATTTGTTCTGACCAAAAAACAATCCAAAAAACGTCTGGGTATTGCGTGCGTGTACTGCTCCATAATTGAAAAAATGAGCGACTGTTTTTTGCAAAGAAGTGTTCGGATAGCGCAGAAAGTGAAGGTGACGTGCCGATAAGATTGGTAAGAAAGTTTTTATATTCTTCCGCATATTTTGGATTAATTAACTCTATATAGGTAAGAAGCATGCAGATAGTTTCTAGGTCGCACGTTGTGGATGTTGGAATAATACTTTTAAGGAGAGTCTTTTTTTTGTCATCAAGATTAATGCCAAAAAAGCTTGCCAGCTCAACAAGATGTTTGTTGTCGACTGCCGATGGAAGCTGCACGACTATGCTGGCAGTGGGCAAGTTTTTGGGCTGTTGTGTGGTAAAAAAAGCAATGGCATGTGGACCACGGTAGGAAAACAAGAAAGCGGAAGCTTCAAGCGACGCTTTTGTTTCTTTCTCAGCATTGATGTTACCGAGCCAAAAAAAAGAAAAGTCGCCAAGCATTGATTGAGAGAGTGTTGCGTGAAGCGCCTTCTTTTCGGTTGCATCGAAGTGAAGGTATTGGACCGGATATGGAAGCAAATGCTTGTGCTGGAGATTCTCAAAGAGCATTCGGAACCATAACATTGGATAGGTGGTGCCGACAAAACAGAACGTGGTTCGGCCTTGCCAAAATTCGGTAGTTGTTGCAGATGAAAGAAAGGCAGAAAAGTCCATAATGTTACGGTGTGAAGGCTTGTAGTAAAAATTTTCTAAAAAAACGTTCTATGATTGGCGCTGCTTTTTCGAACAATTGTGTGTATTCAAAGTCAACAAAATCGCTGTTGAGGATAGGGTTTTTTGATTTTGAAATCAAGGATGAGAAGAAAAATGTTTTTTGTGCGACAATTCTTTGTTTGAAGTCGTAAAGTACACACTCAACTTCAAGGCGAATGATCGAGTGCATGAGTACAATATCCGGAGAGACCAATTTTGTTGTTGGTTCAAGTTCTTTGGTCTTCATACGGACAGTGTAACCGTTGTGTGATGAGTCCACCAAAATGTACCCGATCCGAAGGAAGTGGTTGTGAACTGCCTGATACAGTTGTGGTCCGATGTTATCAAATACGAGTGGGTTACGAGGCATCTCGATGAAGACTGGAATTTGTGCGTTGCGAATGGCGACGTCTGAGATTGTATTTTGGCGGGAGCAGCTTGCGATGTTGAGCATGAGAATAAGTGTGCAGTATATTAGTTTCATGAAGCCACCCTATCTGGTGATACCGGTGAATATTTCCAGGTTTTGATAAGTTTATCCATTGCTTTGCCATGAATAAATGGGATATGAAAATATCGATATGAAAGTTGTTTTTTTGCCTGCTTATAGGAAATATGTTTATACATCAAAAGCCACAACGTTGCTGCGGCGCCGGTTCTGTCTGCGCCACCATAACAGTGAATAAGCATTGGATAGGCTGCAGTATTGTATATATGTAGTAATTCATTAATTTGTTCCTGCGTGAAAAATGAGTTGCTGCATAAAGGCAAGTCAATCATGGCAACGCCATGTGTGTGCGCAATGTGCATTTCGTCGCGCCACCATGCACAGTCTTCGTGTTTGCCGCGTAAATTTAGAATAGTTTTGATGTTGTAGCATTTAAGCGACTGCGTTAACTTTTTTGAGGGCATTTGCCCTGAGCGATACAGTGTTTTGGGATAGACTTCTCGCAGTCGATAATACAGAACATTTGAAACTTTTTCATGGAAAGCGACCGGCTTGCTATCACCAGCTTGTTGTTTGCAGCTGCATAAACAGAGGAGCGATATGCAGCAGACTATGTGAAGAGGGCAGGATGCAGGCGACATTGCAGTATCGCTAGCGAGTTGAATTAGAATCGGCGGATTTAATAGTTCGATTGCCAAGGCTGAAGAACGCAGGTTTGTGTTGCTGTGCTTTGACATCTTCTTGTGCGGTGACTGAGTAATTGCTAATCGGGAGAGCAAACGTTTGGCATTGCGTAAAAATGTCATTGATGCTGGCAATGGCCATGTTCTTGAGTTGTTCAAAAAGTTCAAGACGGAGCGGTTTCTTTTCGCTTGTGCCTTGGATTTCAATTAGTTCTCCGCGTTGCGTGAAGATAAAATTAAAATCGGCTTCAGCCTGGTTGTCTTCTACATAAGCGAGATCACTGCAAGCAAAACCATTGACGATTCCGACGGAAACGGCGGCAATGTGCTCTTTGATGATGTTTGTATCAACCATTTTTTTCTTGAGCCATCGCTGTGCTGCGAGCGTGAGAGCGAGGCTTGCTGCAGTGATACAGGCGACACGTGTGCCGCCATCAGCTTGCAGAACGTCGCAATCGATAATAATACTTCGTTCGCCGATTGCGGCAAGATCAACGCACGGACGCAGACTGCGTCCAATGAGACGTGAAATTTCTACACTACGAGCGTTGCGCTGGCTCTGAGAAGATTCTCTTTGTGTGCGTTGTTGCGTGGCGATGGGTAGCATTGCATATTCAGCTGAGAGCCACCCCGTCCTCTGTCCTTTGAGAAAAGGCGGAACGTTTGGTTGCAGTGTAACGCCGACAAGAACTTTGGTGTTGCCTTGCGAAAAAAGAAGAGACGCATCGGCATAGCCGTATGCGTCATATATAATCGAAATTGGACGAATTTGTTGCGGTAATCGATTGTCTCTGCGGATAAAGGCATCCATGCTAAGGCTTTTCAAGATCCGGAGCAACAAGTTTGATGCGACCCGTTTCTTTATCGAGCGCAACAACCTTGACGACTAATTTGTCACCAAGTTTGTAGTTTTCTTCAAAGGTGCGTTGTTTTTCACGCGCAATGGTTGAAATGTGAACCATGCCTTCTTTGCCGGTAACCAGCTCAACAATCAAACCGAATTCGGCGATACGTTTGATGGTACCTGTGTAGAAGGACCCGATTTCAATGTCGCCTGAAATAGTCCTAATCCAATTTTCAGCTTCGAGCGCTGAATCACGGTTTTTGGCATAAATTTTAACCGTTCCATCATCTTCAATATCGATTTGCGTTTCGGTTTTGGCGATGATTTCACGGATATTTTTACCAGAAGGACCAATGATCATGCCGATTTTGTCGGTTGGAACCTTAATCATGAAAACTCGTGGTGCAAGCTCAGACAGTTGTTGACGAGGTTTATCGAGAACCTTTTTCATTTCCCCAATGATATGGAGACGTGCTTTGCGTGCTTGTTCAAATGCTTTTTCAAAAAGTTCTTGTGGCAAACCGACTTTGTCTTTGATATCGAGTTGAAATGCAAGAATACCGGTTTCGGTTCCTGCGACCTTAAAGTCCATTAAACCGAAGTTGTCTTCCATACCTAAAATATCGGTCAAAATGTGGTACTTGCCAGATGAATCACGCAACAAGCCCATGGCTATACCGCCAACGACGTCCTTGACTGGAACGCCGGCGTCCATCAGTGCCATTGCGGTGGCGCAGACGGTGGCCATTGATGACGAACCATTGGATTCCAAAATATCGACAACTGAACGGATAACATAAGGAAACTTATCTTGTGGTGGCAGAATGTTAATAAATGCACTTTCTGCTAAATAGCCGTGACCAATGTCGCGACGACTTGCTCCACGGATTGGTTTTACCTCGCCGGTTGCAAATGGAGGAAAATTGTAGTGGAGCATGAACGAGCGTTCTCGAAGGCCGCCAATGAGCATTTCCACCTTTTGTGCATCTTGACCTGTGCCTAGTGTAAGACTTGCAATTGCTTGCGTTTCACCGCGTTGGAAAAGCGCTGAACCGTGTACACAAGGAAGTGTTGAAACATCGACAGAAATTTTGCGTACTTCATCAAATGAACGACCGTCAACTCGTACTTGTTTGCTAATCAAATAATCAGGCAATGTTTCTTTGATTAAAGAATCGAAGATGTGGCCGAGTGTGGGCTCTGTAATGACTTCTGTTTTGATATCATCAGCAAATTTTTGAAAGATTTCTTTTTTTAGAGAATCCAAACCTTCGCTGCGCTCAAACTTGGTTGCAGCAAAAAGCTTTTCGCTAAAATTGGCTGGCAATGCGTCATGCATGCGTTTTTTCCAGTGGGCCCAATCGATAATATCAACAATTGGTTTTTTCTGGACATTGAGTGTCGCCTGAACTTGTAATTGCCATTCAATTTGTTTTTTGATTTCGTCGTGAGCTAAGAAGAATAGGTCGACGAGTTCTTTTTCAGAAATATTATTGCAGTGACCTTCTACCATGCAGATACCGGCTTTGGTTCCAGCGATAACGATGTCTGAATCGGCTGCGTTTACTTCATCATAGCCAGCGTTGAACTTCCATTGGCCGTTAATTTTACTTGCTTGTACAGCGCCAATTGGGCCAAGAAATGGAATCGGTGAAATGGTCAATGCAAGAGACGCTCCGACCAGAGCGAGGATATTCGTTGGGAATTTACCATCTGACGAATAGACTGTAGTGAGAATTTGCACTTCATTGAAGTAATTTGACGGAAACAGCGGACGAATTGGGCGGTCGATGAGACGAGAAGTAAGGACTTCGAGATCGGACAGCTTACCCTCACGCTTAATATAACCACCGGGAATTCTACCCGCGGCGGACGTGCGTTCGCGATATTCGACAGTAAGTGGAAAAAAACCAAGAAATTCACGGATTTCTTGAGAGGCGATGGCGGTTGCTAAAACAACGTTGTTGCCGGCTTTGATCCAGACGGCGCCATCTGATTGTTGTGCGTGTTTACCAATTTCTACTTCAATATTTTGTTCTGGAAAACTAAATGTTTTATGCATAATGACTAGTACCCATGTGCTTTAAGCGCACTTTGAACGCGCTCAAAGCTTGTCTTGTCATTCTTTTCAAGATAAGCACTTGCGCGACGGCGCTTGCCAACCAAACTTATCAATCCTTTTTGAGAATGGAAATCTTTTGGTGACTTTTTCAAGTGCTCAGAAATTTGATGAATTCTTTCTGATAGCAATGCAATTTGTATTTCGACTGAGCCAACATCGTTTGCTGATTTGGCGAACGATTTAATTAAGCGTTCTTTTATGTCTTTAGCAATCATGTTTTTCTTTGTCCTTAAGATAATAACCTATAAGTTTCTTTATGTTATGGTAGGCGCGAGCGGATTCGAACCGCTGACCCTCGCTACGTCAAAGCGATGCTCTGCCAACTGAGCTACGCGCCTTCACTTGATTTTGGGTGTGTCAAAGGCATTTTATCCAAGCCTATCTCAAGCTGCTCTTCTTCACGAGCTTTCTTCTCAAATTCTGAGATTTCTTCGCCGATGTATTTCAACTTGAATGAGGATATACCTGTACCGGCAGGGATAAGTTTACCAATAACTACGTTTTCTTTCAATCCATAAAGGTAATCTATTTGACCAACTAACGAAGCTTCGGTCAACACGCGAGTCGTTTCTTGGAACGATGCCGCTGAAATAAAGCTTTCAGTGCCCAAAGAGGCTTTTGTGATACCCATCAAAATAGGTTTTGCGGAGGCTGGTTTTTTACCTTCTTTGACGGTGAGTCGATTTACGGTTTGCATGTGAAACTTATCAACTCTGTCACCAGCAACAAATTTTGTATCACCTGGATCGACAACGCTTACCTTACGCAACATCTGACGAACAATAATTTCAATATGCTTGTCATTGATGTCGACACCTTGGAGTGAGTAAATTTCTTGAATTTCACGGACTAGATAGCGTTGTACTTCGTCTGGACCTAAGATTCGCAAAATATCGTGAACACTTGGAACACCTGATGTTAAGGCGTCACCAGCTTTGACACGCTCACCGTCTTCAACGGTGAGGTGACGGCTTGATGCTGCAGTGTATTCAAATACTTCACCGTCATCAGTTGTTACGGTAAGACGTCGTTGACCGCGATGTAATCCACCAAAGCGAACGATACCTTCAACTTCACTTAAGACTGCAATATCTTTTGGAATACGTGCCTCAAAGAGTTCAGCAACGCGAGGCAAACCACCGGTAATATCTTTTGTACGTTTTTCTTCGCGAGGCATTTTGGCAAGCATATCGCCAGGAGCAACTGTTTGACCATCGGTAACAGTTAAAATAGCTCCTGTTGGCAGATAATAGTGACTTTCTTCACTATCATCTTTGCTAACAATAGCGATAGATGGTTGTCGCTTATCATCGCGACGTTCAAGAATAATACGCTGTGGTTGTCCGGAACCCTCTTCAAAATGTTCGCGGTAAGTGACATTTTCCATCAAATCGATGAAATGAACGGTACCGCTTTTTTCAGTGAGAATAACTTTAAATGCGTCCCACTCAACAATTTTTTGTCCGGCAGTAACGATTGTACCGTCATCAACCAAGACTGTTGAACCATATTCAAGTGCAAATTCTTCAAGTTCGCGACCATCTTCGGTAATGATGACAAGGCGAGATTTGCGGTTCATGACAACCCAATGATTGTGACGATTGCGCACCGCGTATACACCTTGGAATTGGACTTTGCCGCTGAAACGAGCTTGATGGAAAGTTGCTTCAACAAGACCTGCTGCAATACCACCGATGTGGAAAGTTCTCATGGTGAGCTGTGTGCCAGGTTCACCAATTGATTGTGCTGCAATAACACCGACAGCAACGCCGATATTAACAAGACTAAGTGTAGACAAATCCATTCCGTAACAATGTGCACAAATACCGCGTTTTGCTTGGCACGTTAACACCGAGCGAACGGCAATCATTGAAACGGCAGAATCGCGAATTTTTTCTACAACTGCGTCATTAATCAAGTCGCCCTGACGAGCAATTAAAGTACCAGAGACAGGATCTTTGATGTCTTCTGCTGTAACGCGACCATAAACACGATCGGATAATGGTTGAATAATTTCACCATATTCTTTCAAATCGCTGATAGTGACATAACCAAGGGTTTGGCAGTCTGGCATGGTGATGACAACGTCTTGTGCTACGTCAACCAAACGTCGAGTCAAATAACCTGAGTCGGCGGTTTTTAATGCCGTATCTGCAAGACCTTTTCGTGCTCCGTGTGTTGAGACGAAGTATTCAAAAACGTTCAAACCTTCTTTAAAGTTTGCAAGAACTGGCGTTTCCATAATTTCGCCTGATGGTGTTGCCATCAATCCTCGCATACCAGCAAGTTGTCGGATTTGTTGACGAGTACCACGAGCGCCTGAGTCAAGCATCATGAATACGGGATTAAATGGTGTGTTGGCGCTGTCTGCATTTGCCGATGAACGACGATCTTCCTCTTCAAGCACACCTATCATGTCATTGACAACATCTTCTGTTGCGCGTGCCCAAATCTGAATGATCTTGTTATAACGTTCACCATTGGTGATTGCACCATCTAAGTATAACTTCTCGGTTTTTTCCACGTCGTCTTGTGCTTTTTTTACAATACCGTGTTTGGTTTGTGGAATTACTAAGTTTTCAACTGACAAGGAAATACCACCAAGTGTGGCATAGCTAAAGCCAAGTGTTTTGATTTTATCAAGAGTTTCGACGGTAGCTGCTGGGCCAAATGCCTTGTATATTTTGGCGATCAAGCTGGCCAAATCTTTTTTCTTAACCGCTTTGTTTACCCATTCAAACACTGTATTTTCAGGGAGTGCTTCGTATAACAGTACTCGTCCAACCGTTGTTTCAACAATAGTGTTGTTTGGTAGACGGACTTTAATACGTGCTTGAATGTGCACCTTGCCGTGTTGATAGGCATATACAACTTCTTCAATTCCGCCAAAAACCAACTTTTCACCGAGATTATTTTTGCGGCCTTTGGTCATATAGTACAGACCAAGGACCATATCTTGTGTTGGAATGGTAACAGGGCGGCCGTTGGCTGGTGTTAAAATATTGCGAATCGAAAGCATCAATTTAATGGCTTCTGAGCGTGCCGTTTGGCTCAATAGAACGTGAACTGCCATTTGGTCACCGTCAAAGTCTGCGTTGAATGCTGCGCAAACCATTGGGTGAATTTTGATTGCCTTACCTTCGACCAGCATTGGGAAGAATGCCTGAATACTGAGTCGATGCAACGTTGGTGCACGATTTAGAAGAACTGGACGATCTTTGACCACTTCCTCTAAAGCTTCCCAAACTTCTGGTGTCATTTCTTCGACCATGCGTTTTGCTGCGCGAAGATTTGGTGCTAATTCACGTTTTTGCAATTCAACGTACACGTATGGCTTGAAGAGTTCAAGTGCCATAATTTTAGGCAAACCGCACTGATTCAATTTCAGTTCAGGGTCAACAACAATGACCGAACGACCTGAATAGTCAACGCGTTTACCAAGTAAGTTTTGACGGAAACGACCTTGCTTACCACGGAGCATTTCGCTCAATGATTTAAGCGGACGTTTATTAGAACCACGCACTGGTTGACCGCGGCGACCGTTGTCGATCAAAGCATCAACCGACTCTTGAAGCATGCGTTTTTCGTTTTTGATAATGACATCAGGAGCTTCAAGTTCAATCAAACGTTTGAGTCGAATATTTCTGTTCAAAACACGTCGATACAAGTCATTTAAATCGGAGCTGGCAAAGCGGCCACCTTCTAGTGGAACCAATGGACGCAAGTCTGGTGGAAGAACTGGTAACACCTCGAGGATAATCCATTCTGGACGTATATTGGCTTGCATCATACCGGACAAGACTTTGTATCGTTTGGCGATACGATGTTTGATAGCGACAGATGCTGTTTGACCGTATTCTTCTTCAAGTTTGCGAACTTCGAAATTGATATCAAGCATTGCCAAGAGCATTCTAATTGCTTCAGCGCCCATGCCGGCCTTGAAAATCAAGTCTTCAGGGTTGTTGCTTGCGTATGCTTCATAATCTTGGCTGCTTAAGATTGTTTTTTGTGGATAAGGAGAATTTCCCTGATGAATAATGATATAGCTATCAAAATAAATCACACGTTCTAAATCGCGAACGGTCATGTTCAGGATCAAGCTAAGGTAGCTTGGAATGCCTTTGAGAAACCAAATGTGACACACTGGGGAAACCAGATTAATATGTCCCATGCGTTCACGGCGAACGCGTGCTTGAATGACTTCAACGCCGCATTTTTCGCACGTAACGCCACGGTGTTTCATGCGTTTATATTTACCGCAGTTACATTCCCAGTCTTTGATTGGACCAAAAATACGTGCGCAGAAAAGTCCGTCGCGCTCTGGTTTGAGCGTGCGATAGTTAATGGTTTCGATTTTTTTAACTTCGCCATATGAAAGCGAACGTATCTTTTCTGGCGATGCAATGCTCAAACGCATTGCGTTAAATTGAGTTGTATTAAGATATTCTCGGAATCGTTCAAGCATTCTGTTATTCACCGACTTGCTCCTTACTTGTCTTGAAAAGATCCACTTGTAACCCTAAGCTTTGCAATTCTTTGACTAACACATTGAATGATTCAGGGATACCAGGATCAGGAACCTCCTCACCACGAACAAGTGCTTCGTATGCTTTGATTCGTCCGTTTACATCATCAGATTTGATTGTAAGCATTTCTTGAAGTGTATAGGCCGCACCATAAGCGTACAACGCCCACACTTCCATTTCTCCAAGTCTTTGACCACCAAATTGTGCTTTACCACCCAGTGGCTGCTGTGTAATTAATGAGTATGGGCCTACCGAACGAGCGTGCAATTTGTCATCGGCCAAGTGATTAAGTTTCATCATGTAGATATGTCCGACAGTTACTGGTTGATCAAAATTCAATCCTGTTCTGCCGTCGTACAAGGTGTAATTGCCAGTGATCGGTAGATTTAAATCTTTTAGAAGCGGTTTGATCTCGTTTTCATAATCGGCGCCATCAAATACGGGGGTATTGAATGCAATACCTGTTTCGATGGTTTTTTGTGCTAACTCGTTGATAGCAGTTTTGCCATGGCTCTTTTCGATCGCTTCTATCAATTGTGTGCCATAATATTTGCTCAAACGGGCCTTAAGTTCTTGTTGTGACATTGCCTCAATGTCTTGGGCAAGACGTTCTGCAATTTCTTTACTTGCCATGCCAAGCATTGTTTCTAAAATCTGACCAACGTTCATACGACCTGGAACACCAAGTGGATTTAGAACGATGTCAACTGGTTGACCGTTTTCCATATATGGCATGTCTTCCATATTGACAATACGTGAGACCACACCTTTGTTACCATGTCGACCGGCCATTTTATCACCAACAGAAAGACGACGTTTGGTTGCAACGTACACTTTGATCATTTTAATAACACCTGATGGAAGTTCATCACCCTTACGTAATTGGGCAATGCGATCCTCTTTCAGAGCCATTAAAATATGCAATTGATTGGTTAAAATTTCTCGATAGTTTTTGATTTTTGTATCGATATCTTTGCTGCTTATTTCAATATTTAACAAAGCTTCGAGTTGGCAGTCAGTTAACTTGCGTTCAGAGTAAACACCCTTGTCGCATAGCTCTTTGGGAGCATTATTTTTGCATGGCTTACCTGAAAGCAAAGCAACAATCTTTTCTTTGATACCTTTTTGCAAAATACTCAAATGGTACGCAAAGTTTTCTTCAATTTTTTGTGTCTCGCGATGGACAATTTCTTTGTAGCGTTTGTCCTTGCGAATACCACTGCGGGAGAATACTTTCACATCAACAACGGTAGCTTCAACTCCAGGTGGAACGCGCAATGAAGTATCACGGACTTCACGCGATTTTTCACCAAATATTGCACGAAGCAATTTTTCCTCTGGTGAAACCTGAACGTCACCCTTCAGCGTAACTTTACCGACCAAAATGTCGCCAGGTTTGACGCGTGTACCGATTTTGACGATACCGTCCTCATCGAGTGCAACGAGGTCTTTTTCTGGAATATTTGGAATGTCGCGGGTGATTTCTTCTGCGCCAAGTTTGGTTTCACGTGCTTCAACAATGAACTCTTCAACGTGAACCGAAGAAAATGTATCGTCGGCAACAAGACGTTTGCTGACGACAATTGCGTCTTCGAAGTTGTAACCTTGCCATGGCATAAATGCGACAAAAATGTTGCTACCAAGTGCAAGTTCACCATTACTGGTTGCAGCTCCAGCGGCGAGTAGGTCGCCTTTTTTTATCTCATCGCCAACAACGACGATTGGATTGAAGTGAATCCATGTGTTATGGCTTGAGCGTGCAAATTTCTTCAATTCGTACACATCAATTGGCTTGGAGAGCCAATTGGTTTCACTACTTTTATCTTCTGTGATTCGAATAACAATTTTCTCTGAAGAAACATATTCAACAACACCTGAAGTTCGAGCATTAAGTGCCGCACCTTCAAGTGAACCGAGTTCGCGCTCTATCCCGGTACCGACCAACGGAGACTGACATTTGATGAGTGGAACTGCTTGACGTTGCATGTTCGAACCCATCAATGCACGGTTGGCATCGTCATGTTCCAAAAACGGAATTAATGCTGTAGGAACGGAGAAAACTTGCTTTGGTGAAGCGTCGATGTAACTAATATTTTCCGTGTTCTCTGGGATAATATTGCCATCTTTGCGAATAAGTACGCGACTGTCTTTGATGCGATGTGTTTCAGTATCAACCGGTGTGGTCGATTGCGCAATGCGTTCACCAAGTTCTTCAAACGCGTCTAAATAACGAACTTCTTCTTTAATTATCCCATTTTTGACTGGATGATATGGGGTTTCGATAAAGCCCAGTTCGTTGACGCGCGCATAGGTCGAAAGTGAGGAAATAAGACCGATATTTTGACCTTCTGGTGTTTCGATTGGACAAATACGACCGTAGTGTGATGGATGGACGTCACGAACCTCAAAGGTTGCTCGTTCACGAGTGATACCGCCGGGACCGAGGGCTGATAAGCGACGCTTATGTGCCATCTCAGCAAGCGGATTGGTTTGGTCCATAAATTGCGACAATTGACCTGTACCAAAGAATTCACGCAATACAGCGGCCAATGGCTTTACATTTAAAAAGTCATAAGGCATCAATGAAACGTAATTTTCTTGGAGTCTAAAGCGTTCTTTGACTATGCGCTCAATACGTGCAAAACCAATATAAAGTTGACTTTGAAGCAGTTCTCCGACCAGACGAATGCAACGATTGCCTAAATGATCGATATCATCCAATTCACCCTCGCCGCGCTCTTTGAGGTTAATTAAATAGCGTAATGTCGCGATGAGGTCTTCTTTGGTCAAGCTTGTGATACTTTCACTGACGTTAAGACCTAGCTTACGATTGGTTCTGATACGACCAACAATTGTAAGATCATAAAAACGGGAATTGAAAAACAAATTGCTTACGTAGTCTTTCATGATCTTGATAGCTGGAATGTCACCCGGTTTAAGACGGACGTACACTTCTTTCAACGCTTCTTCAAACGATGAAGTGTGGTCGTGAGCGAAGGTGACCGCCATGGTCGATTGTGTAACGTAACCAGAGGTTTGAATGATTTTGAATGAAAGATTATGATGTGCGCCTAGTTGTTCAATGGCTTCTTCTGAAAGCTCACTACCAAGTGTTGCTAAAATCTCACCAGTTTTAGGGTCAATAATATCTTGTGCGGCGACGCGGCTGACAAGGCTGTTTTTACGAACGATGAGATGGCGAACGCCTTCTTTGGTAAGTTTTTCAATATGTGCTTTGGTAAGACGTTGGCCGATGGTGAACTTGCCCTCGAGTTCCTTTGGAAGTGCGCCAGCATCAAGACGTTGCCCTACAAGGTTGTTGTCGACCTTGCGATAGAATTTTCCGTCACGAATTTCAATGGTGTCGAAATCATAGAAAAGCGACAGCAATGAATTCTTTTCGATACCAAATGCTTGCAGGAATGTGGTAACTAAAATTTTCTTTTTCTTGTCAATGCGTACATAAATCAAATCGTTGTGATCGAACTCAAAATCCAACCATGATCCACGGCTAGGAATGATGCGTGCGATATGATAAGGCTGACCGCGATAATCTTTAGACTTCTTGCTTAATGTGAACATGACACCAGGAGCGCGATGAATTTGGCTTACGATGACGCGATCAACGCCATTGATAAGAAATGTTCCCTGGCTGCCAAGATAAAAAGTTCCGTCGTAATCTTCGTACAAGTCGACCATTACCGGTAAATCGCAAAAAAAGACATCTTGCTCTTTGATATCGCGAACAACTTTTTGCGAGGTTTGAGGATCAATGTCCCAGCTGATCAGTTGCATTTTGACTTTAAGTGGCAACGAAAATGTTTTGCCACTGTAACGACATTCGTCAACGGTGGCAGGAACTTTGATGGTAACGCGGGAAAAACACTTTTTACAGTGAATATAAGCAACGGTTTGTTCTTTACAATGAGAGCAGGTTTTTTGTTCATTCAAACGACCGCAGCCGCTTTTTTTGCACGAAGAACATGTCCATTTGTAACGATTTTGAATGCCGGTCAGTTGACCGCAAATACAGGCCCAATCGCCGAGTTCATAGCTGACATATTCAAGGGAAATTCGTTCATTGTGTTCGATTGGAAAGGTATCGCGCAAGACCTTTTCTAGGCCACTGTGCTTACGTTCGGAGGGAATGCTGTCAAGTTGCACAAAATCATTGAACGACTTCGATTGAACTTCAATCAGATTAGGTAACGAAACAACTTCCTTGATTTTTCCAAACGATTTTCTTATTAGGCCTTTGCCTCTACTGAGTACAGACATTCATCTGCTCCTGTCGCGTAAACACACCGTACTTTACAAACCCCACATAAATATTCGATGCACAAGAAACCAAAGGGATACCGCTTACAAGTTAAAACGGTATCCATTTAAGTTTGCGTGCCTAAACACAAAGCGAACAATTGCAATTAAGCAAGTTCAACTTTAGCGCCGGCAGCTTCAAGTTCTTTTTTAATCTTTTGAGCGTCATCTTTTGGCGAAGCTTCAGCAATAACAAAAGGTGTATTTTCAACAGCTTCTTTAGCGGCGCCAAGAGCAAGAGACGTAACAGCGCGCAATGCCTTGATGACGTTAATTTTATTAGCGCCGGCATCTTTGAGTGTTACTTTGTATTCAAGTTTTTCTTCAGCGGCTGCTGCAGCTGGAGCTGCTGAGGCTGCTGACATGGCGACAGCGGCAACAGGAGCGGCTGCTGAAACACCGAAGGTTTCTTCCAATGACTTAATGAGCTCTGCAAGCTCCATAACACTCATCTTTTTTACTTTATCGTTTATTTCTTCTACGACTTTGGATGACATGAAATAACTCCTTGTGACGTACAGTATTAATTACTTATTTTCCATTAACCTTCGCCTATAACCCTGAATCTTATTATAGATCCCCCAATAAGCGACGAATTAGGCTTAACTTACCACAGTATTGCATATTTTACTACTTTTTTTCTGTCTGTTGTTTCTCAATTTCTTTCAAAACAACGGGCAAACGTTGCACCAACTGATGCAAAATTCTGACCAGTCCAGCCATTGGAGCTTGCATAGTGCCCAAAAGCTGAGCTACAAGAACTTCACGAGATGGGAGCGAAGCTAAGAAATCAAGTTCCTGTTTGCTCAGAACCTTGGCTTCGTAGAAGCCTGCTAACACCTTGAGAGCTTCGTTGTCTTTAGCAAAATTGACCAGCTGTTTAGCTGTGCCCGAAACATCCTTGGAGACAAAAACAAGGCCAATTTGATCTTTGAATGATTCTGAAAATGACTCGGATCCCGCAATGTCTTGTGCGGCGCGTCGCATCAAACTTGCTTTTGCAACTTTGAGTTCGCTTCCTTCGGCACGTAAGTTTTTGCGTAATCTTTGTGAATCAAAAACGGAGAGGCCTTTATAATTGACCAAAAATACCGCTTGCGCGCCGGACATCATTTGGCGAATTTCTGCAATTTGAGCTTCTTTTTGTTGCCGATTCATGATTTCCTCTCGTATTCTTAGTCTTGCGCTATTTCATCTGGGTTGATAATAATACCAACGCCCATGGTCGATGAAACAGTGATTTTTCTGATGTATTTGCCCTTGGATGTTGAAGGTTTGTTTGAGCGCAAAGCTTGAACAAATGATGTCAAGTTCTCAATAAGCTTATCTGCGCCAAAAGAAACCTTACCAAACGGTGCATGAACCACGCCTGCTTTATCGTTTCTAAAGGAGACGCGACCTTTTTTTAGGTCTTGAACGATGCTGGTAATATCAAAGGTAACCGTACCAACTTTTTTATTAGGTAACAAACCTCGGGGGCCCAACGTTTTTGCGACCTTACCGACGAGTCCCATTAAATCAGGTGTAGCAACTGCGGCTTCGAAATCGCACCATCCGGTTTCGATTTTCTCTACCAAGTCTTCTGCCCCAATATAATCGGCGCCAGCTTTTCTTGCTTGTTCTTCGTGCTCGCCTTTAGCAAAAACAAGAACACGCATTTTTTTGCCTGTGCCATGAGGAAGCAATACCGAGCCACGCACGGTTTGCTCACCCTTAGAGGCGTCAATGCCAAGAACAACGTTTGCGTCAACCGATTCATCGAATTTTGCATGTGCATTTTTAACGATGAATTCTAGTGCTGTTTTCCATGAGGAAATTTGAGCTGCGCTCAGTTTTTCCTTGACTGCTAAGTGTTTTTTTCCATGATTACTCATTACAAGTCCACTTCGTATATCAATGTGAGCTCTATTTAATCGACGACTGCAAGTCCCATACTTCTTGCGCTGCCTGCAACAATCTTTTTGGCGGCTTCAATATCCATTGCATTCAAATCAGGCATCTTAACTTTTGCAATTTCTTCGATGTCTTTCCACTTGATTGAACCAACAGTCTCCTTGCCAGGATTCTTTGCTCCAAGCTGAATGTTGGCTTTTTTGCGCAGAAGTTCAGAAACCGGCGGCGTTTTCAACACGAACTCAAAACTCTTGTCGGTGTAAATAGTAATGAGTGCTGGGACAGTTTCGCCCTTACGATTGGCCGAGGCTGCATTGAACTTTTTACAAAAATCCATGAGATTGACTTGATGCTGACCAAGCATCGAACCAACTGGTGGAGCAGGGGTTGCAGCACCACCTTGAAGCAGCAACTTAACTTTCGCTTTAATTTTTTTCGACATATTCGTCTACCCTATAGTTAAGAGTTACTTTTTAACTTGATCAAAACCTAATTCCACTGGTGTCATTCGTCCAAAGATGCTCACCATTACCGTCAACTTTTCCTTTTCTTCATCAACTTTATCTATAATGCCAACAAAACCTGCAAATGGACCGTGCGTGATGTGTGCTTCGTTGCCAACAATAAACGGTGCTTTTTCATGTGCAACAGCAAGCTTGCCAGACATTTGTGCAAAAATCCGGTCAACTTCTTTATCAGAGAGTGCGACAGGACTTTCACCACCCAAAAATCGTGTGACGCGTGGTGTTTGGGAAACGAGACGAAATGAATCGCCCGTCATTTCCATCTGAATGAGTAGATAACCAGGAAAGATTTTTTCTTTTTTGGTCTTGTTTTCGGTGAAAAATGATGTGACTTCACCGGAAGGAATTAAAACTTGTCCAAACAACTCTTGAAGACTTTCTTCAATAATACGTTTTTCGATATCAGTTTTAACGATATCTTCAAAACCTGTGTAAATTTGAACAACATACCAACGCTTCATTGTGTAACCAACCACGTAAAGATTTTCAGAGTTTTTCCCTTGTTATCAACGCGTTAAATTTTTAATAAAAATAGTAAAGAGAGCGTCCATTCCCCCAAGAATAGAAGCGAAAATGACAACCAAAATACAGACGATAATTGCTGAACCCACCAATTCGTCACGTGTAGGCCACGTAACCTTTTTAAGCTCGACTTTCACTTCGTTTAAGAAGGTGAAAACTTTGTTCATTTTTTGATCTCCGTCTACGTCTGTCACTGCTACTAATAGGTGGCAGGCCAGGAGGGATTCGAACCCCCAACCCGCGGATTTGGAGTCCGCCGCTCTACCAATTAGAGCTACTGGCCTTTATAAGCCATAATATTTATTTAGTTTCTTTGTGCGTAGAATGTTTACGACATTTTGCACAAAATTTGCTCAGGGCAAGCTTCCCAAAATCACGTTTTTTGGAAATCTTTTTACTGTAATTTCTGAGGCCGCAGCCTTCACATTCAAGATGGATAATAACCCTATTCTTTGCCATAATCAAACTTTCTTTTGTCTACGTTACCGTTGGAGCGTGGAGCCCGCGACCGGGATTGAACCGGTGACCTCTCCCTTACCAAGGAAGTGCTCTACCAACTGAGCTACGTGGGCACTTCAAATTAGCTTTGTCCGTACGATTCAGGTTTTTCAAAATTTCAAATCACAATTCTCGCGACGAGCACAGTATAAATGCTTTTTCTGGAGCTGGCAACTGGACTCGAACCAGCGACCTGCTGATTACAAATCAGCTGCTCTACCAACTGAGCTATGCCAGCACAATCTTCAAGTGGAGCGGGAAACGGGTCTCGAACCCGCAACCTTCAGCTTGGAAGGCTGACGCTCTAGCCAATTGAGCTATTCCCGCGGCCGCGTTTACTAAACCAAATCTCGAAACGTCAAACACCTTCTAGCAGGTTTCATTCAGTATAACCGAGCTACAGGTGGAGTCAAAGTAACGTTAGCGAAACTCGCTTTTTGTTTGCCTTGTATGTCGGGATTGAAATGGTGGGGAGAACAGGATTCGAACCTGTGAAGGCTGAGCCAGCGGATTTACAGTCCGCCCCCTTTGACCGCTCGGGAATCTCCCCGCATTTAAAAGGCAAATATTTCAATAGTCGCTTAATTTAATGTCAATCAGGATAGATATTTTAATAAAATTTTCAATGTTTTTGTTACTTTGTTTTTAGCGGCATAAAGCCCATAGCTTTCGCTGCAATTTAATTACTATTGTTAAAAAACAATGGCGATTGTGCGTTTGTCTATCGTCTCGGGACAGTATGAAAGACTAATAGAACAGACTTTGTGACGCAGATCGGGACTGTTCAAGAATTGTTGTATAACTTCGGGCCATTCAATGATTGCATAGGTGTTTGGCTGATGAAAATACTCGGCAAACCCAGCATGCATAAATTCTTCGACTGAGGTGATGCGATAGAGGTCAAAGTGGTGATAAATGTGATTTTCGCTGCCCTGGTAGGTATTGACGTAACCAAAGGTCGGGCTCGTAATGACACTTGTAACGCCGCGTTGTTTTAAAAATTCTTTGATCATGGTTGTTTTACCGGCACCCAGGGGGCCAACGAAGCTGAAGATGGTGTGTGTTTTGAGGAGTGGAACAAGGTGTGAGGTTACAAGGGAAGGGATTTGGTCAATTGAAAATGTTGTTTTCATGGTGGGTTGATTACAATTTTTTAAGTTTTGATTGGAGGCGTCGCTCATTTTTTGACGGGGTGTACGATTTTTTTCTTACTGGCGGTCGAGTGGATTGATTGTCGTCTTTTTTGACGTTGGGAACTTGCAAACTTGCTTGCTCCATCAATAGATCGACAGCCTGTTTATCAATAGTATCGAAACTATCAAATTCGTCTATCGGTATCGATTCATATTTTTCATAGTTGGTTGTTTGGGAACCTTGCGGCACAGGCATACCGCGCTCAATAAGAGTATTTTGCAAAAGTGCATAAAACTGGTGAACATCAAGTGATTCTACATTGTACTTTTCACACAATTTGCGCAGCTCCCGATCCATGGTAATTATTAATAATTCATTGTTTCTGTGCTGTTCAACGTATTGTACGATCCAGTCATCGGCGGTCATGCGTGACCCTGAATAAATGATGACAATACCCGATTTAACCATTCGTGTGGCGTGACTACTAGGGCCGGCGTCAAAGACAACAATGATGTCGCGTAGGGTGGGCTTTTGCTTTTTGTAGTACGCCAGGTGTTGGATAAAGACGTTTTTTTGGTGATCAAGGGTGTTTTTTTGTCCTGGAAAAACCTGTTTGAGAAGATTATAGCCATCAATAATTAGATTCACTGCCAGATCCCTCCCTTTTTTTGTTAGGGTAAAATAACCATTGTGTGAAAGACAATTGCGTTGTAAAAAAGTATTTTTTGCGTTACCTTCAACGCATCGTATCGTGCGATGCAACAGTTGAAATATCAGCGTAACACAGACGCGTAGATGTGTGGTAGTACAAACGGGGGATGTCCATGTCACAGTTGGCTCCATTACGACAAAAAATTCGCTTAATTCAAACAACAAAAAAAATCACCCATGCGGTTCGCTTGGTCTCAATGTCTTTTTATAACAAGCTGGATAAGTTGAACGCTCCCATTTCGACATATGCTGAGAATGTTAAAAGTTGTTTTCTTGATGTTTTGGCACACGCGCCGGAGTGGAAGAGCGATTTGTTATTTCCAGATGATGCATTTGATTCTCGCCCCTTGTTTATTATCATTTCGACGTCAAAAGGGTTGTGCGGCAGCCTTAATTCGAATTTGATTCGCTACATGGAATCATCGTTGTTCATTGAGAAAACGCAGGCTCCGCATTTTATTACGATTGGTCAGAAGGCTACAACATTTATCAAAGAAAAAGACTTTGGTGAAATTATTTGTAGTTATACCGAAGTCAATTCGCATAACTTCCTCACGCTAGCTGACGATTTAATTGATAAGGTCAGCAACAGTGGGTTTCGCTATTCGTCGGTTTCTTTTTTTAGCAGTGTTGCAAAATCATTTTTTGCGCAAATGCCATCCAAATTCACACTCATTCCCATGTCGCTTGACCCCATTATGAAACAAGGTGTTCAGGAAGCTGAAGCGTTGGAAGGTACAGAGCCAATTTGGGAGCAGACGCAAGAAGAAATTCTTGAACATTTATCAATTCGTTATTTGCGCAGTTCAATAATAAATATTCTTTTTCAAGCTATACGTGCTGAACATGCAGCACGCTTTTTGGCCATGGAAAATTCAACCAATAATGCCGAGAAATATTTGGAACGGCTAACGCTTCAATTCAACAAAATGCGTCAAGCATTGATTACGAAAGAAGTGTCTGAGTTGTCGGCAAGCTTTCCTGTGCGATAGGGAGTTCTTCAACGAGCTCAATAAGCCCGCCGAGTTTTCTAATTTTTTCTTCTAATTGATCGTAGCCACGTTGCCAGTGATGAATGCCGGTCATTTGGGTTTGACCGAATGCTGCAAGGCCTGCCAGGACCAGTGAGCATGAAGCACGAATGTCTGAGGCGATAACCTCTTGGCCATACAATGCATCGACACCACGGATGGTTGCCTTTGTGCCTTCGACTGTAATTTGAGCGCCCATTTTGCCAAGTTCTTTGGTATGCAACATGCGGTTTTCGTACACCGTTTCTTCAATGATGCTTGTACCTTCGGCTAGACACAATGCCGCCATGATTAATGGCTGCAGATCGGTTGGAAATCCCGGATACGGACCTGTTTTGATTGAAACAGCTTTAGAGCGTGGTGCCGCTTGTAGGGTGACGCCAGGGATGAATTGATTGGTTGCAGGGTCAAGGCTGGTGATTACCGCATGGCCCATTTCTTTTAATTTTTCTAAGAAAATATCCAAATGTTCTGGTAGCGCATTTGCCACGGTGATGCTGCCGCCAGTAATTGCCGTAGCCAAAAGTAATGCGCCTGTTTCAAGTCTGTCAGGAATAATGGCATGAGAAATAGGTTTGAGGCGGCCAACACCTTTGATTGCAACGGTTGAACCTGGTTGGATATCAATACAAGCGCCCATTTTGCGTAGTACGGTAATCAGGTCAAGGACTTCTGGCTCAAGTGCGGCGTTGATAATAACTGTTTCGCCTTTGCCCAAGCAGGCAAACATCATCAAATTTTCTGTCGCGCCAACGCTTGGATACTCGAGAATAATACGGGTATAACTTGGCTGTTCGTGCGCCTGAGCGACTTGTGCGTTAACAAAAGGTTCTTGGTGTTCAACGGTGATGCCAAATTTTTTGAATCCGTTGAGGTGATAGTTGATGGGACGCAAACCAATCAAATCGCCACCAGGGTAGGCGACTTTTACTTTACCGAAGCGGGCCAAAAGAGGTCCCATGACTAAAATTGATGCGCGCATTTTAGTCATAATCTCTGGCTTAACTTCGAAGTGACGAATGCCAAACGTGTCAACGGTAAGACGTTTGGTTATGATGTCAAATTCGACGGAAGCGCCCAAATCTTTGAGTAATTGAATCATCAGCCGGACATCGGCATTGTTTGGCACATTGTCCAAAACCGATATTCCATCGGTCAGGATGAGGGATGTGATGATGACGAGAACGGCATTTTTGGCGCCGTTAACTTCAACAACCCCATGCAGGGGTTCAGATTTTTTAATTACAATGTGTCCGTTAACCATGTCATTGTCCTTGATAAAATTTATTTTTCGTTTGATGTACGCGTTTTTATGTGGGTGTGATAATATCACTAAACCCAAAGAATTGAAAATATCTCCGCTAAAAACAGGTGGATTTGCTATGAAACAAAATAAAAAAATTGTTTGCATCATTCCGGCGCGTTTGGATTCCAAACGCTTCCCGCGCAAAATTCTTTCAACACTGTACGGCAAACCTTTGCTTGCATGGATTTGGCAGGCGGCCAAGCGCGTCGCCTTATTTGATGAGGTGTGGTTTGCCATCGATTCACCAGAAGCAGCGGCAGTAATCCAAAGTTTTGGCGGGTCTTTTGTTATGACCAGTCTTGCGTGTCAGTCTGGAACCGATCGCTTGGTTGAATTGGCGACACAGGGAAAAATTCAGGCGGATGTTTGGGTTAACTGGCAGGGTGATGAACCTTTTATTAATGAAGAAATGATTGAGACGTTACTGCAATCAATTGACTGTTCTACACAGCACCTGTGGACGCTTAAAAAGTGTATTGAACATGCACATGAAATTACTTCACCAAAAGTTGCCAAAGTTGTTTGTAACAAGCAGGGTGATGCGCTGTATTTTTCACGAGCACCGATTCCTTTTTTCCGTGATGAAGTTGATGTGAATGCATTAGTAGCAAAGCGAGTGTATTACAAGCATGTGGGGTTGTATGCCTACACAACGCAGGCATTGCATGCGATTGCTTCGCTTGGTCACAGCGTGCTAGAAGACGCAGAGAAGCTAGAACAACTGCGCTTTCTCGATTATCAGTTATCTCTCAAGGTACATGAAACGACCCATGATGTTTTTGGCATTGATACGCCAGAAGATTTGCAACGAGCGGAGCAAGAAATGCGTCGTCGTCTTCATTCTGGATCTGAAACAGTGATGTATTGACACAAATGTACTTTATTTCGTAAAAATCAAACAATTATTGCCGTTTTGACTTTGTCTTTGTGCGGGCTACACTGCTAGCTCGTTCTTAAATCTGCGTTTGGTAATGGGGGTTGCATTATATAACGGATGTAATGTATGAATTATAAAAAATATCTTGTAAGTATTGTAATTTTTGTCTTTACGTCATGTTGTGCACAAGAGAGTCTTACGCACAAATTATTTGATGATGATGTTGCCGACAAAACTGAAAGAGTTCGTCAAGATTTTGAAGATTTATATTATCGCTTTGCCGAAGCCGGCCACTTTCCTTTGCTATACAACAACAATCTGATTATAGATACTGCGCTTGAGCAGAATGTTGCAGAAGAAGCAACTATTTTACTCAAACTGGTTGAATGGCTCGAAAACCAGAGTGATCAGCACAGCCAGTTGTTACTCAAAAAATTAAACAAACTGTGCAATCTGTATTTTTTGGATTTTATTTGCTCCATGAATTTGCAGGATAAAGCGGGCGATACGTTGCTGAAAAATTTTCAGTATTTGTACAAAGTCAAACGAACAATTAATGGCAAAGCGGTAAAACCATTCCGCACGTTGCTCTGTAAGGCGTTTTTATTAATCACTATCATCAATGACAAAATTGTTAACTACCAGGGCAAAAAAAAGGCCATGGCCTATGTACTTGATGAAATAGAAAAACGCATGTATGTGGCCAATGAAGACTTGGGGAATGAAAAAATTAAAAACTCACGTATTGAAAGTTTTGTGCATGCCTTAAAGACGTATGCAGCCAGAGAGCCGCTTGTGCAGGACCGAACGTTCTATATTGTGCTAGCCGTGGTAATAATGGTGGCAATAATAGTCATAGTTATTTATTGGAAGTTTCCTGAATTATGGGATTCTTTGGTAACAAAACTTGCAAAATTTGCAGGGGATATCAGAAAGAAGGTTTTTAGTCCATTCATCGAAGATGCAGTGGATGTAATGCTTGATAGGTTGGCAAGGAAAGATTATAAACCAAATGAGAAGCTAAGAGTTATTGGTAAACAACTTGGTGGTGGCATGGGTGAGGGGTTCCAGGAATCGCTGAAGGTGGATGGCCTTGCGGATGCGACGAAGAAATTCACTGAGACTTTTGTTGATACCACAAAAGAAAAGTTTGGGGTCAAAGATAAAAGCCTTCCAGAAATTACGCATGATGCCGCAAAACGTGGAATTGATGGTGTAAAAGAATCATTTGGTGCTCAAGGTAAGGATATTGATCGGATTTGCCACGATGCAGCTAAAAGTGCTGCTGACGGTGCTAAGGATTCAGCTAAAGATGCTGCAAAGGCTCCATTTGTTAAAGCTGGAGAACTTGCTGTCGCTGCGTATGATAAAGTAAAGGGTCTTTTTGGTGCCGGGCAACCACCGCAATAACTTTTTTGAACCGTCATTACGGATTGTTATGGCCTTGCTATACTACGGCAGTTTGTTATAACGATCATTTTTTCAGAGCAGGGTTGCTATGAATACATTAGAAAAAGCCAAGGGTAAGGGATATCTAGAAATTGTGTGCGGATCAATGTTTTCCGGCAAAACCGAAGAACTGATGCGTCGCCTCAAGCGAGCTGAATATGCCAAACAACGCGTCTTAACGATCAAGCACCATATCGACAAGCGCTACAATAAAGCTGCAACGAGCATTGTTTCACACGAGGGTCGAGAACGTTTCGCATTTGTGATGACCAATGATGTGGCAGATTTTGACAAAGCTTTTGAAATTGCGCATGCCGATATCGATGTTGTTGGTATCGATGAATTGCACTTTTTTAATAAAAATTTACTTGATTTTATTATGCGATTAGTTGCGGATGGTAAACGAGTTATCGGTGCTGGGTTGGAGCTTGATTTCCGTGGTGAACCGTTTGACGTTGTTGCAACATTGCTAGCACTGGCTGACGATGTTACCAAGCTGAAGGCGATCTGTGTTGTTTGTGGAAACGATGCCCATCATACGCAACGCATTATCAATGGTAAACCTGCACGATATGATGATCCGATTATTTTGGTTGGTGCTGCTGAATGCTACGAGGCACGCTGTCGCGGTTGTTTTGCGATTGAAAGAGCAGTTTCTGGAAAGGTAGAGTCAACCAGAAGCTGTAGTTTGTAGGGTAGTGTGTGAGCAAGCAAAAAACATCATTCTCCTGTTCAAATTGTGACTACATAAGTATTAAATGGATTGGTTGTTGTCCTGCATGCAACGAATGGAATAGTTTTGTTGAGCAACAGCCGCAATCACCTGTCATGGTTGGTGCAAAAAATTTAAATAGTCAGGCGGCACGGGCAACGCTTCTGCCGCTTTCTCAAATTCAATGTATTGCTCAAAAACGCATGCTTACCGGAATTGGTGAATGGGACAATGTTTTGGGTGGTGGAATTTTGCCCGGTTCATTTATTATTCTGACCGGTGACCCTGGGATCGGAAAATCAACGCTTCTGTTGCAAGTAGCCAATGCTATTGCTGCTACGCGCAAGGTGCTGTACTTTTCGTCCGAAGAATCGCTTGAGCAAGTCAAAAGTCGTGCACAACGGTTGGGCGTTGCTCATGAAAATCTGTTATTTTCCGACGAAGCGTGTTTGGATACCATTTTGGTGACGGCGCAGTACGAAAAGCCTGAGCTGCTCATTGTCGACTCGATTCAAAATTGTCACCTATCGTTACAGTCGCATGCCATTCCTGGTACTGTTGCACAATTGCGCGAGGCGGCATTTCATTTGATGCGTTTGGCTAAAGAAAACGATATAGCAGTGCTCATTACTGGCCATATCACCAAAGAGGGTGAAATGGCAGGCCCAAAGGTTTTGGAGCACATGGTTGATGCTGTGTTTTATTTGCAAGCAGAAGATCGTTGGCATACTCGCATTTTGCGGTCGGTCAAAAATCGATTCGGGACGATCAATGAGGTTGGTTTTTTTGAAATGCATGAGGCTGGACTTGTTGAATTTGCCAATGTGAATCAACAATTTTTAAATGAAGCATCTTGCTCCGCTGGTGCGGCGCTAGTGTGCTGCATGGAAGGAACCCGTCCGTTGATTCTTGAATTACAGGCGCTGGTGGTTGAATCAAAATTTGGTATGCCACAGCGTGTTGTTGCAGGCCTTGACCCAAAACGTGTAGTATTGATTGCTGCAATTTTGGAAAAATATTTGCACATTCGCTTCAGTGCCCATGACATTTTCTTCAAAGTGAGTGGTGGTTTTAAGATTCGTGAATCATCAGCAGACTTGGGTATCGCGCTTGCCTTACTTTCGAGTTATTTCCAAAAATCATTGCCGCCAAAGTCGGTGGCATTAGGTGAAATCAGCTTGCCGGGTTTGGTTAAAAGTATTAATCAAATTGGGGCTTGCATTAAGGAAATTGAGAAATTTGGTTTAGAACGAATGTTTGTCGCCAAAAATCAAAATATCAAAACATCGTGCCAAGCGACTGGCTTTAAAAATATTTATGATTTGCTGCAGCTTTTTCCTGATGGCGAATAAATTAATCAAATATTTTTCTGAGTTTTTCATCAATTTCTGGTGTTATTAAGCCATAGTTCATGATGTTGCGTGGATTGAGTTGAATCCAATACATTAAGAGTGCTGGCTGTATTTTTACAAGCATATGCATGGCTGTTTGCCCTGCGAAATTTGTGTCAGCTGGATTTGCTCCGTGCGCGAGAAGCTCTTTAAAAACGTTTGTGCGAAAGGTAGCGTCTTCTTTTGCTCTTGCATTGGCGCCTGCTTTCTTGTTTTCATATACGCCTTCTGTTTCACGAGCCCCTTGTGCAGCATACATCAGTGCTGTGTTGCCGTAAAAATCTGTTTGCGCAATATCTGCTTTTGCTTTAAGCAGTGCAAGGACAGCTTCAGGGTTCCCACCGAGTGCTGCTGCCATGAGAGGAGTTTTGCCGCTCGGACAACAGGCGTTAACAGATGCGCCGTGGTTAAGCAAAAGCGTAATCATGCGGGTATTTCCCAGAAATGCTGCAACACAGAGTGGAACAAAAAAGCCATGTTCAAGGAGAGCCCCGTTGGGCTGCCCGTTGATTATTGCGGTCAGAAGCATGCTTTGTGTGAGATAATTTTTTTTGTACATGGTAGTCTTGTGACCATTGCCGCTTCTGTATAACCATACTGCCCATGCATCTCCAATGGTTTGTTCACTTTCAAAGGCAAATCCGTTTGGATTGACCCGGCCCGCTTCGCGTTCTAGTAACTCTGTAACGTAATCATAGTTATTATGTGCAACGGCATTAAGCAGTTCGCATGCAGCAATAAAATGTGGATCGCTTTGAATTGTTGCAAGTAACGTTGTGAATTCGTCCGTATCACCGATTTTGACGGCTTGATGTATAGGGCTATCTTGAGAGGCTCGGTGTGGTAAAACGATATCTTCTGACATTCCTGTTGCAGTGTCACTGATCATTTCGACGATGCGGAGAGGAGAAGACTTTTTTTTACAGGCTAAGGCGGCGTGCATGCCATTGAATGAGAATGCGCTGAGTGTAGCGATAACAATGAGTACTGAACGTATTTTTTTCATTATAGAGCCTCAATAAAATGTGAAGATCAGACAAAGAAAGTTCGGCAACTATAACGTAAAAGCGAGAAATTTCCAAATGTTTGTTGCGATGTTTTGTGCGCGCTTAACTCAATGCACATTATTAATAACAATGCGGCTGTTGGTGTTGGCAGCAATCAAATCGAGCGTTGCGCCTGGTTCAACGACGATATGAAAATCGTTGTTTGGATTCATGCCGTCACCAATGCTGAATGTTGATGTGCGATCTGCTGATAACAAATCAGTGGTTGCCTGAAGCGTTGAGCGGCCACGAACAACAAGGGTACCATTGGTGAGTGTGACGGTCTGGTCTCGAAGCCCTTGTGCGAAAAAAAGACCGGTATCAAGAATATTGTTATTATTGGCAAACGTTGCATTGTCCAAAATTAATTTAGAGGTATCTGATTTGAACCAGAAACGGATTGAACGAGGCGTGCCACCAAGATCCCACCAAAGCCCACTGGTTAGCGTAGAATCCTTGATAATCAATGATGAATTCTCTTCAATAACAAGATAGCTTGTTCCGCCGGGGCCGATATTGAAAAATGCGTAATCACCAAAATTACCAAAGGTTGTATTGCCTCTGATGATGAAATTAAATGGTGCATAAAAACCAAGCATGAAAAAGCTCATTGGCATTCCACGGCGAGCAATGAAATTAACATTTTCGAAGGTGAGCCCATTTTGATCGTATGGTTCGCTTGCGCCGCTATACACGAGGGTTCCATACCCATCGTTATAACGGTTCCAACAATTTTTGATGGTTACGTTATGGAGTCCTGCACGTGCTGACAGATAAAAAGCGCCAGCGCTTGCATTAGCTCCTAATGTTAAGGTATGACCATGTCCGTCAAGATCGGCGTTAAAGAGACCAATAATGCTTGCAGAGTCTGCTATTGCTTGTCCAGAAATGGTAACATCACCGTCCAGATGAACAGTTCGCCGTTCCCCTTCTGGTGATTCAAAAGCAACGCCGCCGTCATTAGGGCCATAAATAATGGTGCCTTCAGCGAGATGGAGATCTTTTTTGAGTATGATTCTGCCTGTTGCATATTGGTTGCGTAGGTTTAGTTGTTTTCTGATGGGAAAGTTGAGCCCAAGCCATACTTGACCCGTGCCTGTAACACTCAACCCTTCGGTGAAGGCTATCGACCCCATGGCTGTTTGGGTAAATGTGGGATCAAGATTCCATGAAGTGGTAATGATCAGGCTTTTGTTCATGTTTGTGCCACTGGTGGTGTCAAGGCTTGGTGCATACAACGTAGAGCAACTGGCAAGCAAGATAAAATATGCCTGTGTGAAGTACTTCATTTTTTCTCCTTTTTTTTATTACAGAAGCGACTTTTTCAGTTGTAGCAGAAGACGGAAAGAGGGTCTAGTGTTTTATTTGCTGCTACGACTTACCAGCCAAATGCCGGCCAAGCTGAAGGCAAAGCCGGGGAGCATCGCTGGAATGGCTGAGTTATACAGCGGCCAAAGGACCGCGGTGAGTGCGCCGATGATGATGCCGGTAATGGCCGCCCAGGTGTTGCGCAACGTGCTGTGTAGTGCAACGAGCATGAGGGGGCCGAAGGAGCAACCTAGTCCTGTCCAGGCATAAAGAACCAGATCATAAATAGTTTTTTGGCGATTCGTGACCGCAAAAAACATTGCCACAATGCAGATGGCAACAACGCTGAGACGTGACGCTATTTGTACAAGGGTATTTGTTTTGGTTTTACTGTTAGTAGTAATCCAGTGTTTGAAAAAATCTTCTGCCAGAATTGATGCTGATGAAAGCACTTGAGCGCCGATGACATTGATAGCGGAAGCCAAAATTGCGCACAGAATAATGCCAGCGAAAAATGGGCTGAAGAGTATCTTGGTCATTGCAACAAAAATAAGTTCATTGTTGGCAAGGCCTTGGGGGAAAAATGCAATGCCAATCAGCCCGACGCAGATAGCGGCGAACAGGGTGATTGTTTGCCACGTAAGGCCAACGCGTTGCGCCTTGACCATGTCTTTGACATCGTTGATGCCCATAAATTTGGTTACGATGTGTGGTTGGCCAAAATAGCCAAGTCCCCAGCCAATTGCCAAGAGCAATGCAGACCATATATCAGATAGTGAATGCGGTAAAAAGTTGAGTGAAATGTTTTTGAGGTTGGCTGTTGTAATGATGGCATGCAGGCCGTCGGTGTGAAAAAATGCAACGGTTGGTACAAGCAAAATCATACACAGCAGGAATATGCCTTGAAAAAAATCGACCCAGGCAATTGAAAGATAGCCACCAAGCAAAATGTATGAAATAACGAGTGCGCCAAAGTAAATGCCTGTGGTGTAACTGATGTCAAAAATTGATTCGAATAAATAACCCAATGCGACAAAGTTTGCTGAGATGTAGAGTGTGAAAAACATCAGACAAGCGCAGGCGCCGACGGTGCGTAGTAAGGTTGTGTTGCTGTCATCAAAGCGTTGTGCAAAAAACGATGAGATGGTGGCACTCTGGTATTGTTCGGTTAAAATGCGGAGTCGTGGCGCAACATATTTCCAATTGAAGTACATAAAGAAGACAAGACCGACGGCAGTCCAGGCGGCGGGAAGTCCTTGCAAAAAGATTGTGGCGGGAAAGCCCATGAACAGCCAGCCACTCATATCGCTAGCGTGAGCAGCAAGAGCAGTGATCCAATAATTGAGCGATCGAGCGCCAAGAATGTAGTCACCTTTTTTTTGACTTTGGCGGTAGGCAAAAAAACCGATGGTGCCAAGGACGGTAAAATATGAGCCGAAGGCTACAATAATTTGCATGTTCATATAAAGGTACTTTCGAGTGATAAATAAAGAATTTTTCAATACAAAGTGTATCGATTGCAGCACTGCAACGCAAGAAATGCAAAAACAGTGAAAAACTTATGCCAGTGGCGTGATCTTTGCACCGCCGTGCGGTCGGCTGAGGAAATTATTTTGTTGTTGGGATAGTTGGTAGATAAAAAATTGCATAACGCCTGCCATAGCCAGCGGTGCCAGCAATGGTGTAACACGAGGGAATACAAATGATGTGTCGGCTAGCGAAAGGAGTTCGTCTTGTTCTTCAAATGCGAACACAATCAAGTGTCCGTTGCGTTTTTTGATATCGTGCGCATTGAGAATTAATTTTTGATACATGACATCGTCAAGGACCGAAAACAAAACAACGGGTGTTTGTTCATCAATCAGTTCGTGTGATCCGTGCTTTAATTCTCCGGCAGGAAATGCGTGTGCAAAGGTGCCAGAAAGCTCTTGCAGCTTGAGCGATGCTTCCATTGCAAGTGGAAAACTAATTTGTTTGCCGACAAAAATAAAACGATCATACAATGCATAACGTGATGCAAGTTGATTGATAATACGAAATTTGTAGATGTCGATACTTGCTTCAAGAATTTCGGCAGCGACAAAAACATTTTCTTCTGCCGCATTCATTTGTTCGGGTGTAATGGTGCCTCGTTCAAGCGCCATGCGGTGAGCAAGCCAATACAATGTTGCCACCTGGGTGCTAAAAGCTTTCGTCGATGAGCCGGCAATTTCTGGACCAGCTTGCATTGGCAAAAAGCCGCTTGCCTCACGAACCATACTGCTTGAGGCAACGTTGGTGAGCGCGACGGTGTGTTGTTCAAATGAATTGATAAAGCGCAATGCTTCAAGTGTGTCAGTTGTTTCACCCGATTGAGAAATTACAATGTGAACGTTGGACGGATTAGGAAAGAATGGTGTATAGCAAAATTCTGATGCCAAGTGTGCATAGGTTGGAATGTTAGAGACGGTTTCAAAAAAAAGTCGCGCAATGCGCGCGGCGTGCCAGGATGAGCCAGCACAAACTAAATGAATGTTCTGAATCTCTTTTACTTTTTCAACCGTTAAGCCAATGTGTCGCCAGATCGAATCGTTGTATTCAGCCGTTTGATGGTTTTTATTGAGAGACGAAGCATCGGTGAACGTGTCTTCAAATGAGTTACCAATGACTTTGCAAAATGAAATGGTGCGGTTGATGGCGCGTTTTTGCTCATAAATTTCTTTGAGTAAGTACTGGCGGCTGTCGTTTTTATCGGTAAGAAGCATGGATTGATCGATTTCTTGCAGATAATAAGCAACAGTATGTCCGTCAAAACCAAACAGTTCAGGGCCATCCTTGGTGATGCAAGCAATGGTGTTTTCAGGCATGAAAATAACTTTTTTGATGTGAGCAGGAAACGCAATGAGATCGGAGGCAACAAACATTTCACCATCACCAAAACCAATATTCATCGGCAGGTGGTGACGAACAACAACTATCATATCGGGATGTTGTTCCAACAAAAAAGTAAGCGCATAGGCACCTTTAATGCGCTTAACCAACTCCAAAAGAGCTTTTTTGACATTTTTGTGTTGATCAAGCAGTGTGCTGAACAAATGGCTAACAACTTCGGTGTCTGTTGAGGACGAAAAGTCGTGGCCCTGATCAATCAATTGCTGGCGAAGTTCTTCATGATCTTCGATGATGCCATTGTGTACCAGGGCAATGCTTTTTTTACAGTTAAAATGGGGATGTGCGTTGTTATGGGCGACGATTCCATGCGTTGCCCAACGTGTGTGGGCCATGCCGATGATGCCGTCAAAGGTGGTTGATTCAAGCAGCTTTTTGACCGGCGATAACCCGCCCGTTTCTTTGTGAAACGAGAAATGATTATGCTTGGCGTCGATACAAACAAAACCGGCGGAATCATATTCGCGGTATTCAAGGCGAGCGAGCCCATCGAGGACGATTTGTCGGCAGGGTTTAGTGCCTACATACGCTATAATTCCGCACATCCACGTAATTTTCTATAAAAATTCGCAGTAAGTCCGTACACGAACAATGTAAAAACGATCAACGTTTAACGAATTGGAAGCGTCTACGAGCAGCCTTTTGGCCGTATTTTTTACGTTCTTTAACGCGTGCATCGACGGTCAAAAGATCGTGTTGACGAAGTACGATTCGCAGCGATTCATTGGAATGAAGAAGTGCTCGAGAAATGCCAAGTTTGACAGCATCGGCTTGTCCGGTCATACCGCCGCCACAGACGCTGATTTTAGCATCAAAGTTCTTTTCAACGCCACATACTTTGAAAGGAAATGCGACTGATGCGCGTGTGAGGCTGGTATCAAAGTATTTTTTGTAATCTTTTTCATTGACGGTGATCTTGCCGGTGCCTGGTTTGAGCCAGACTCTGGCTACTGAAGATTTGCGACGACCGACACCATGATTAACCGAAGAGGTTCCTGTTTTATTCATAAACTGCCTAAACCTGCAATGTTAGAGATAAAAACTTATAAACATTTGTACATTTAAAAATTGCCTAAAAGACGAGTGCAAGCTTACAAAAGAGGCGCTCATTTGTCAAAAAGCGCGGTAATTTAGGTCTGGAATGAGGGGAAACGTGAGCGAAGTATGTCCGTTTACGTTCTGGTAAGTATTACAGGTAAGTTAACAGAACTACAACGGGACAGTCTTTGCTGATATTCCGTATGTGACTGGCTTGCCCGGTCGTAGCTCAGACAGCTTTCGGTAAGGCTTTTCTGAACGAAGACTGGAGCCGGCGATCGGAGTTGAACCGACGACCTACTGATTACGAATCAGTTGCTCTACCACTGAGCTACGCCGGCAGGTATATTTCAATGTTCTGCTGCTTCCTGGCAGACAATGCAGCGAGCTGCATAAGGAAAACTTTCAAGGCGTTTTGCCGAAATCGGCTCGCCGCAGTCAATGCAAACGCCGTATTCGTTGCGATCAATGCTAGCCAAGGCGTCTTCGATTAAATGCAATTCGTCAATTTCACTGCGCTGCAATGAGCTTTGAAGCTTTTCCATAGACAGAGATTGTACTTCATCTGCGGTATCTTGTACAACCCCATCGGTTAATTTTTCTTGGGATTGCTTGCTGAGCTGTCCCTCAAGTTCGCTTTTGCGCTTGTTTAGGGTTTCCTTAATGTGTCCAATCAATTCAGCTCTCTGTTTCACGATCTTCCTTTCTCTTTTTTCTTCCTGATACTTTTAAAAAATGTTTGTAAAAGAGCTATGCTTTCCATCGCCTTAACGTTGCCATGTATCTGTAGACCTTGTTGAGCATAGATGGGAGGTTTTTGTTCGCGTCCCAGTCCGCACCCAAAAAGGCTAGACTGTGTGCCAAAAACAATCCCTTCGATCCGTGAAAGCTGAATAAGGCCCATGCACATTAAACAAGGCTCAAGCGTAACATAGATCCAGCAACCATTCAATCTCCATCCGCCTACTTTTTTACAGGCTTTTTGTATAGCAAGTACCTCTGCGTGAGCTGTCTGACAACCTTTGGTTTCAATCAGATTGTGAGCGCGGGCAAGAATAGTACCGTGTTTGTCGACAATGATTGCTCCAACCGGAACCTCACCTTTTTTCAAAGCGAGCATGGCTTGCTTGAGTGCCTTGGTCATGAACAAGTTTTTTTCTTTATTCATATGCAAATCTATTTGTTTTTTTGCTGCAATTTAAGAGCTCTGGTATACTATTTTTACAAATTTCTCCTTTTACAGTGTTGGTTATACTACACTAATTTGTCTTCTAGATGAAAGTTTTTTGTCAGTTGCACAATATTTCGCAACAAGCATATGGGGTGTGTCCTATGGAAATCAATGAAAAGAAACGCAGTAATCAGCAAGCAACCGAAGAATATGGTGCCAGTGCCATTAAGGTCTTAGAGGGCCTTGAGGCTGTGCGCAAACGTCCAGCTATGTACATTGGCTCGACGGGAATTGCGGGGTTACACCACCTGGTTTATGAGGTTGTCGACAACTCTGTTGACGAAGCAATGGGTGGGTTTTGCAACGAGATTTCGGTCATTTTGTATGCCGATGGCGCCTGTTCGGTCGAAGATAACGGTCGCGGTATTCCTGTTGATATGCATCCAACAGAAAAAAAATCGGCCGCTGAAGTCGTTATGACCAAGCTGCATGCGGGCGGTAAATTTGAAAAAGAAGCATACCGCTATTCTGGTGGATTACACGGTGTTGGTGTTTCTGTCGTTAATGCCTTGTCGAAAGTTCTTGAACTCAAAGTGTTCCGTAATGGCAAAGTGTACGAACAGGTGTATGACCACGGCGTACCGCGCGTTCCGCTTAAGGAAGTTGGTACGACAGAAAAGCTTGGGACTTTAATTCGTTTTTATCCTGATGCTAAAATCTTTGAATCAGTCGATTTTAATTTTGACACACTAGCTGCGCGTATGCGCGAATTGGCCTTTTTGAATAAAGGGTTGCGCATTAACATTCGTGATGAGCGCACAGCTGTTGAAAACTCGTTTTATTTTGAAGGTGGTATTGCTTCATTTGTCGAATACCTCAATGCAAAAAAAGCACCGCTGTTTAAAGAGATTATTCAAATTCATAAGGATGATGGCACACATGTTCTTGACTGTGCATTGCAGCATAACGATGGCTACAATGAGCAAACACTGAGCTTTGTTAACCACATCAGAACGGCAGATGGTGGAACACATGAAATTGGTTTTAAATCTGCCCTGACCAAGATTTGTAATCGCTATGCCCAGAAGTACAACATGCTCAAAGATGAATCGCTTTCAAGCGACGATGTGCGTGAAGGGCTTGTTTGTATTATTAGCGTCAAGGTGCCTGATCCACAGTTTGAAGGACAAACCAAAGGCCGTCTTGGCAACAGTGAACTCAAAGGAATTGTTGATTCATGGGTGTATTCGTCCTTGGATGCGTTCTTTGAAGAAAATCCAACAATTGCAAAAAAGATTTTGCAAAAAGCATTTTTGGCGCAACAGGCGCGTACTGCAGCAAAGCGTGCACGCGAGTTGACGCGACGCAAAAGTGAATTGGAAATGTCGGTGCTGCCGGGTAAGCTTGCCGATTGTTCCGAAGAAGATCCATCAAAAACAGAGTTATACATTGTTGAGGGTGATTCGGCAGGTGGTTCGGCCAAAGGCGGGCGCGATCGTTTTACGCAGGCCGTGTTGCCACTACGTGGTAAAATTATCAACGTTGAAAAAACACGTCTTGATCGCATATTGGCAAATAATGAAATTAAAGATCTGATTACTGCCATTGGCGCTGGCGTTGGCAATACCGAATGTAATCCAGACAAAGCGCGCTACCATAAAATTGCCATTATGACCGACGCTGACGTCGATGGTGCGCATATCAGGATTTTGTTGCTCACGTTCTTTTTCCGTTACATGTTGCCGCTTGTTGAGCGTGGATACATTTACATTGCACAGCCACCATTGTACAAGGTCAAGCTTGGTAAATCTGAAAAATATTTGAAAGATGAGTCTGAGTTCAAAGGATTCTTGTTTGGTTGGATGGCAGGTAACGCCACCGTCAAGGTAGCCGGTAAAGCGTTGGATGCTTCTGGAATGGGGCATCTTCTACAAGATCTTTTGAAATACGATGAAGAACTTGATCGCGTCAGTAATCAAATTGAAGCAACTAGGCATCACACCCATGAACTGATTATGTTCCTCAAGGAAATTGGATGGAAGCTTGGCGCACTGAGTGAACAAGAAATTGTCGAAAAGTTGACGCAACATTTTACGCATTATCACATTGAATCAGTCAGAGAAATCCCTGTTGAGGAAGTAATGGCGCTTGAGGGTGATGTCAAAACATCAAAATCAGCAGTTACGTTCAAAGAACAAAAGAAGGAATGGGAAATTCCATTACGTTTCTTTTCGTCCGAAGAAACAGCAAAATTGGCTGTGTTGTATGAGCCGCTTGTGCAAATTGACCAGCAACAGTGGACTCTTGCGATGAATGGCAAGGATGCCGAATCAGAGGGCAAAGGAGTTCTCTTGCTGGATGACAGGATTATAGCGACGGCTAAGTCATTAATGACTATTCAACGCTACAAAGGTCTTGGTGAAATGAACCCAGAACAGCTATGGGAAACAACGATGGATCCTGCACGCCGTCGTCTTTTACAGGTTTCGATTGAAGATGCCTTGAAGGCGGATCAGTGGTTTGCATCACTAATGGGAGAAGATGTTGAAGATCGTCGTTCGTATATTGAAAAACATGCTCATTTTGTCAAAAATTTGGATGTATAAACGCATCGGTTTACTTTTTGTTGTTGCCTCCTGCGTTTTGTATTCTGTTGATCCAGCAATACATGATGTGGGGACTCAAAAAGAAGTATCAGTTCCAATGGTTTTTGCTAGTGCGCAGCCGTCGCGTGGTGATTGGTATGAAGTGGTTGCTGGCGATAGCATTGAAGTTTTTGCTAATCATGTGCGTACGCAATATGCAGTATGGCTATATCTAACGATGCAAATTAGTGAGGATTACTCATTGGAGATATCGAGAGAGGCTAGCAAGTTCGCTGGTGAGTTACCGCGTGATTTTGGTACTTGGTTTTGTTCTGTAAAACAACAGGCAGAAGCAATGCGGTGTAATATGGTTTATGCGCCGGATTTGTATTGGCTTGTTGGGAATTTGGCAAATTTTGAATCACAACTTGTAGTGGGTGCAAATAAGTTAGAACAATTGAAGGTAATTATTTCCCACTTAAAAGGCATTTTTGGGTTTGTTGAACAATACATTGGAGTAATGCCAGAGTTTTATGAGCGACGGATAGGCAAGATTGTACGTGATTGTGAAAGTGGTTTTTTTAATAGAAATCGTGCGCTTAATATTATTCGTGATCTAATTACTATTAATTATCATGCAATGAGAATATTGCTGAGCGTGCTGGATTTTTATCCCGAGAAGATTCAGAATGCGGATCTTCCCGCAATCATCGCGTCTTCAGAGCTTGTAAAATGTTCACATTGTGGGTTGTATGGAATTGTTGCTCATTCAGATAGGACGATAAAAGAGCATTTTAGGTTGCTTCCGAATTCTAAGCCGCAACTATTTTCAAAGTATAATGACAATTGTCCTCAGGATGTGGCCCACAGTCGGTGGTATAAGTTGTGGCAAAAAGAAATATTTTTGTTTAAGTATCTTCATACCGATTTTAGAAACTTATGCTGTCAGCGGGTATACCAGGCATTTGCGCTTTTGAAGGCTACAGGTGCTTCCGTAGAAGATAAATATTATAATGTTTTAAATTTGTATGAGTCTGCAGAGGACGCCTTGGTTGTCAATGTTGAAAATGACATGACAATGGAAGATGGAATTTGAAAAACCTAACTACCTTCTGAAAAAATAGAGAATAAAAGACCGTGATGCCTGATTAAAGGCTTCACGGTCTTTTTTATTAAGCAACCTTGCATGCAAATTATTCTTTGTGTCACACTCAAATTGTATGAATAAAAAACGCTATGCGGGGGGAGTCTATGAAAAAAGTCGGTTTTACCATTATCGAGCTCATGATTGTGGTCGCGATAATTGCTTTTCTTGCCGTTCTGGTGGTGCCACAATTGTTTCGCTACCAGGCTAAGGCTTATCAGGCCGAAGTTGCGATGAATTTGGCTTCGCTGCACACGGCAGAAGAAGCGTATTTTGCGCAGCATGGACATTATTCTAGCGTGTTGAATGGTGAAAATGGCATCGGCTGGAAGCCTGCTGGTTATAAGGGTGGTGGTAAAGATGAAGGTTTTCATTACACCTATGGTTTTAATGTTCCTGATGCACAAGAAGGCGTACATTACTTCACCGGCAGTCTGAATACACCAAAAGAAGCTCTGGGGCAGACGCAAGCAAGTAATGAAGGTTTTTCTGCTGCCGCCGCGGGCAATGTTGTTTCTGGAAAAAAAGCCGATGTTTGGTCAATCACTCAGAGCAGAAAAATTGAACATGTAAGTAATGGGGTCGATTAAAAAGGTTAGTAGCTCCACAAAAATCGTAGAAGCACTGGATAAAAAAAGAAATAAATAGTGGCGCCAAGGGCCAAGAATGGTCCGAATGGAATGCGTGTGTCTCTTGTTTTTCCACTTAAAAGCAAATACGCGGCGCCGCTTAGTAATCCGACAAGTGATGCAATCAGTAAGCTTGCCCAGGTTCCTAGTGGACCCACGAACGAGCCGATCATGGCCAAAAATTCCATGTCACCGATGCCCATGCCGTCTTTGTGCGTCATGCGTTTGAAGAACCAGGCGATTGTCCACAAAATCCCGTAACCGAGGATTGCGCCTGAAATACTTTCAAAGGGCGAGATTGAAATAATATTTAAAAATGCGCATGAAATGCCGAACGGCACGAGCCCAAATGTAAAAAGTTGTGGGATGAGAAGTGATTCAAAATCAGTACGTGTTGCCGCAATCAGCGCGCTAAAAAATACTGCATAAGCACCAAAACTTACATAATGAGAAAACCATGCATCAGATGAAAGCGTAACGTTTGTTAGCGTCATCAGCTGATATGGTTTTTGAAATGTGGTGTGGAAAAGTGCTGTCATGATGATGGCGGTTGATACCTCGGTAAGAGGGTAAAGCACCGAAATTGGTGCTTTGCAGGAACGACATTTTCTGCACAACAAGAACCATGAAACGACCGGGATATTATCGTACCAACGAATTACTTGCTCGCATGAAGGGCAGTGTGAGCGGCAGGTGAAAAATTTTTTATTAGCTACGAGGCGATGAGCGACAACGTTAAGGAACGATCCCCAACACAGTCCAATCACAAAAACAAAAAGATATGCGGCGATCATTGAATTCCTGCTTTGATAAGGTCGTGGATATGGATAAGCCCAACAACACGTTGTTGCTCGACAACCACAAGCGAGGTGATATTAAATTTTTCCATGATTTCGAGAGCAGAGTACGCAAGAAGATTTGGTTCAATAACTTTGGGGTTTGGCGTTGCAAGGTCAATTGCCTGTGCGTTGAAAATTGTTGGACCTTGTGTACAAGCACGACGCAAGTCGCCGTCAGTGATAATGCCCTTGAGCGCATGACGCTCGTCGACGACAATCCCGAGACCAAGTTTTTTTGTAGTAATGGTCATCACAACGTCTTTAAACGGTGTTGCTGGCATGATCAGCGGCAGAGCTGAGTCGTGATGCATGAGTGCTTGCACAGTAAGCAGTAATCGTTTGCCGAGTGCGCCTGCTGGGTGATATCGTGCAAATTCGTGTTTATTAAAACCTTTTAAACTGCTGACCACAACGGCAACTGCGTCGCCGAATGCCATCATGATGGTCGAGCTGTTGGTGGGTGCAAGGTTGAGTGGGCAGGCTTCGCGTTCCAGTGGCAATTGAATAACTAAATGAGCCTTTTCGGACAAAGCCCCTTTTGTGCAACAGATCAGGCAGGTTTGAATGCCATTTGATTGGAGTATTGGTAAAATCTGACTGAATTCTTCGCCGGTGGCGCTTTTGGAAAGAGCGATGAAGTAATCGCCTTTTTGCACGGCGCCTAGGTCGCCATGGAGTGCATCAGTCGGGTGTAAGAAGAATGATGGAATGCCCAGGCTTGAACTTGTTGCAGCCCATTTTTGAGCTACGAGGCCTGACTTACCAATACCGGAAAAAACAACTTTGCCGGTGGTGGTCATGAGCTGCTGAACCAGTTGCCAGGCATTACGTGGCAGGTGATCGACGATTGAAAGAATTGCATGGGCTTCAGAGCGTAAAACAGCATTAAGCGCGTCTTGGATAACGCGCTCTTGATGTGCTTTGGAATCAGTTTTCTGGTGAACTTTGGCAGGTGCGGCGGTGGCAAGCTCCTGCATAAAGATTCCTAACCTTTGTCTTCGGGCTCATTAACAAGTTCTTCATGGACCTTGTCGAGCAGTTCATTGACGCGGCGCTCTTTTTCTTTGCCCTTGTCGTAAATAAAGACAAGCTCAGGCGCGTAGCGCGTTTGAACGCGATGTGCAAATGTTTTGCGGAGCGACGGTTTGTAGAGCGTTAGAACACTCAATGCATGTCTGAAGATTTCTTCGCCCGGTTCTTTGTAAGTAGAAAAATAAATATAACAGACGCCAGAATTTGGCGAAATGTCGACGTGCGAGACAAAAATGTCCGCGATCGGTTTTTCTTTTTCACCGAGTTCGCGGATAAGCATTGTCATCTCGCGGAGGAAGAGCGATTTGCGTCTCTCCCTTTTGATATCTGAAGTTGTTGATTTAATCATGAATAAACTTTGCGATCCTACGAGAGCAGGCTTTCGTACATTTTGATCATGTTATTTTTGACAGCTCTCATGAGGCGTTTACGTTTTTTTTGTGTTGGCGGTTCGAAATAAACTTGACGTTTAATGTCGCGTGAGACGCCTTCGCGTTCAAGTTTCTTTTTGAATTGCTTTAAGCTACGTTCCAAGTTTCCGGTGACCTGGAGTGAGATATTATACGTTTTTGGCATAATTTTTAAGTACCATCCTTGCAAGGCGAAAATAAGACTAATAAACGAACAATACTATTGGCAATACTACGGAAAAAAGCCTTTTTTGTCAAAGACAAGCCTAGAAAGTGAACGTTATGCCGCCCAAAAGGGTGGTTGCGCGGTAAACTCGTACGCCGCTGATGTGTGCCTGGACGGCTCCGCCAAGTTTCAGGTTGTCTGCAATTTTGTAGTCCATACCAGCGCCAACTTGTTGATTTTTCCAGCTCGTGTCGCGCTTGTACCGCTCAAGGCCATTGTTGAAGGCTGCTTTGCGCGTGGCGTTTGGTTCTTGGAGCGTGATGCTGTCTTTCAGGTGTTGGGTGTAAATATAGTCTAAGTAGATCGACAGTCCGCCGAGAAATTCTTCCGATTTGAGCGAGGTGTTGAAGTACCAGGTTAGGCCGGGGCGGCGATTGATGTTGGTTTTCCACGGAATGATGCCGATTTGGTAGTCGGTGTTGGTGCTTGTATTTGGTAGTCCGGTACTTCCCGCAGCGTACATGCGGACGTTGGTTTGATCTTTGCTGTTAAAGAGCAAAAAACCACCGCCAATGCACAGTTGCAGCGTCTGATTTGTTTTTGGCAGGACAGGGAAATCAAAGCCAATTGATGCATCAAACGTAAAACCATAAAAGCCGTCGTTGCCGGTTGGGACCGAAAATGGTTGGTTCGGATCAGATTTTGCACCGGATGGCATCCATGCGCCAAACCCTAGATATGGTACAACGGTGGCGGCGACATCGCCGTCGTTATCATACAAATCGATGGGGAAGTGCCAGTAAATTTGCAAGTGCAAATCTTCGGCAGCTGTTTTGCGGTAGGTGGTAAAGTACAGGTCAACGTCTTTGGCGATGGCATCGCGTTGGACGGGGGAATAGAGATCGGTGTACAAAGCTTGTGCGTCAGGATTGGTTGTGGCTCTGAGTACATATCCGTGGTCCGTATGAAATTGTTCCTCTTCAATAAAATTAGTAAATTTTTGTTTTACATCGACGACGCCACCTTTGACGGCGATACCAAGGCCAAAGCCAAAATCGAAATTCATTTGCGAGCGTAACCCAACTTTCTCGTAATTGAGCGGTACGTTGACGTAGGCGAACGGAAGTTTTTCCGGTTTAAAGTTTTGTTCGAGTGTTGCATTTGCCCCAATGCGATAACGTGAATCAGCGCTAACGGCTTGTCCAGTAATGTCAGCTACTGTAGCGCGTGGATCAGGTGGAACGTGGCCTGAAGGTTGTGTTTGTGGATACAAATGTGGATAATTGGCGGCATCACCGTTAAATGTTTTGCTTGCTGCATCTCTACCGAAGAAAAACCCAAACATATTCCATGCGCCGAGGCGGTCGCCGGCTTTGACTTTAATGCCGTCGGCGTTGCGTACGGTTGAGGTTTGTTGATACATCGGCGTGATGTAGAAGCGAATTTCGCCTTTATCCTTTTCTTTGTAGTATTTGTCGGTTCCCATGACGGTGAAGATTGGTTGTGTGTCGAAGACGTTATTGAGTGGTGTGCTGATACATGTCATTACAAGTAGCATGCAGGGACTGAGAAGCTTGATGATGGTCTGCAAAAGGTGTTTGGGTGTTTTCATATGTCGGCTTTCTCGTTAATGACTTTTGGTAACTTTACTTTGGTCAAAGAATCAAAATACACTTGACTTATACCATTACACAATCAATCAGGTCAAGCTGCCGCAGAATCTGCTTGGCCAAGTCGTATGAGCAGGGGAATCGTGATGAAAAAGTATATCTACAAGAAAGCGCTTTTTGTATTCCGTCGTGATTTGCGCGTTGATGACAATGTTGGTTTGCATGCTGCGTGCGCTCAAGCACAGACCGTAGTGCCGTGCTTTGTTATTGATCCAGAACAAGCAACGAAAAAGAATCGATATCGAAGTATGAATGCATTGCAATTTATGCTCGAGTCATTGAGTTCGCTTGATGAACAGTTAAAAAAGCGCAAAGGGCGCTTGTATGTGCTATGCGGCAGCCCGCATGTTGTTATCGAAAAACTTATTAAACAAGAAGCAATCGATGCCGTGTTTTTCAATCGTGATTACACGCCGTACAGCACAAAGCGCGATAGCGCGATCAAAAAAGTGTGTGATAAGCACCATGTTGTATGTGAATCATTTACTGACGTTGTGCTGTATGAGCCGGGTGTGATTGCCAAAGACAATGGAACGCCGTACACCGTTTTTACCCCATTTTTTAAAAAAGCGGTGTGCAGGCCTGTTGAGCAACCACGGTGCTTGCAACAAGGACATTTTTTCGCCGGGCCGCTACGTGGGTCACAAAAGCTTGCAGCGCTGAACAAATTACTTGCTCAGTCGAACAAAAATCTTGCAGTGCATGGAGGGCGAGACGGTGCGCTTGCAATTCTCAAGCATCTTGAGGTTTTCAAAAATTATGCGAAAGAACACGATGTACCTGCGTTGGCACAAACAACCATGCTGTCGGCGCATTTAAAGTTTGGAACCTGCTCGATCCGTGAAGCATTGTATGCGATCAAAAAAACATTAGGATTTGGGCATCCGTTGATTCGTCAACTGTACTGGCGCGAATTTTTTACCCATGTAGCATTTCATTTTCCTCATGTGTACGGCCACTCGTTTCGCCAGTCGTTTGCGCGGGTGCTGTGGGCCAATAATCAGCAAATGTTCAAAGCGTGGTGTGATGGGAAAACAGGATTTCCGATTGTTGATGCCGGCATGCGGCAGCTCAATGCCACGGGCTTTATGCACAACCGGGTTCGCATGATTGTGGCCTCGTTTTTGGCCAAAGACCTGCACATTGATTGGCGCAAGGGCGAGCATTATTTTGCCACCAAGCTAGTTGATTATGATCCTGCCGTGAACAACGGTAATTGGCAGTGGGCGGCGTCGACAGGCGCTGACGCGCAGCCGTATTTTAGGATTTTTAATCCATGGCTTCAGCAAAAGAAGTTTGACCGGAATTGCGATTACATCAAACAATGGGTGCCGGAGCTTGCAAAGCTAACGCCAAAACAGATTCATGCGTGGTTCAGTTATTCAGGTTCGCACCCTTCGATACGATTTGCTGACGCAAATCACTCAGGGCGAACGGGGGCCTTAGATCAGGGTATTGCATATCCGCGGCCGATAGTTGATCATGCTGAGGAGGCTGCAAAAGCCAAAAAACTGTATGCAGCGAGCTTAAAACGCAATAGGGATTGATTGGTCATTGCCAATCTTAGAGATTCATCCCAGAAATTTACTGATTAGACTTGCTTGAAAGTTCGGCTAGATTTGTGTTTTGGGATGGTTTGTGCTAAACTTAATCTGAAATCAATTTTAGCACAGAAGGGGTTTGTATGTATATTAAGCGTGATCTTGAAGACGTTCTCTTGCGGTATGCAAAATTTCCAGCGGTAGCCTTACTTGGTCCACGTCAGTCTGGAAAGACAACACTTGCTCGGAAAGTATTTCCATTGCATCGATATGTTTCTTTTGAAGATTATCATGAACGCTTTTTTGCCACGGATGATCCGCATGGTTTTCTTAAGAAATACGAAAATGAGCATGGGATTATCATAGATGAATTTCAATATGTTCCTCAATTGCTTTCTTATCTACAGCTCGATATTGATGAGAAAAAACGACAGGGTTATTTTATTTTGACTGGCTCGCAAAATTTTTTAATGAATGAAAAGATTACACAATCGCTTGCAGGGCGCGTTGGGATTGTTGATCTTTATACGCTGTCTTTTAATGAATTGCAGAACGCCGGAATGCTCGCTAAAAATTGTGATGATGTTATTGTGCGTGGCGGTTATCCGCGGCTATTCGAGCAAAATATAGATACGGCTGATTTTTATTCGTCATATGTTCAAACGTATGTTGAACGTGATGTACGACAACTTCAAAATGTTGGCGATATCAATACGTTTCAAAGATTTCTTGGGTTATGTGCTGGTCGAGTTGGTCAAATTCTTGATTATCAGGTATTGAGTAATGATTGTGGCGTTACGCTTGTACAGGTTAAAAAATGGATTTCGGTACTTGAAGCAACGTACATTATAACGCTTCTACAGCCTTTTTATAAAAACTTTAATCGACGTCTTATCAGGTCCCCAAAACTTTATTTTCTTGACACAGGGCTTGCATGCTCGCTTTTGAAGATTTTTTCTTCGGAGGTTCTTGAGTCTCATCCGCTACGGGGAAATTTGTTTGAAAATATGGTAATAGCTGAGCTTTATAAACAATATGCCAACAGAGGCAGACGATCACCGTTGTATTTTTGGCGTGATCAAAATGGACGACTTGAGGTTGATTGCATTGTTGATCGTGGAATTAAGCTGATACCCATAGAAATTAAGTCGGGACAAACTTTGAATGAAGGCTTTTTTGATGGCATCAAGGCATGGATTGAGCTTGTAGGGAAAGAGGCGATGCAAGGATTTCTTGTGTACGGCGGAGACAAGGAATCACATCAGTTAAAATTTGGACATGTTATCGGTTGGCGCGACCTCAAGGATCTTGCGTCTTTGCTCGAAAAATAGGACTGTTGGGTTTTTCTCCATTTGTAAGGCCAAAAAGCTTCGTGTACACTAACCGAACGGGGTTTTTGTATAATCTGGTTAACGTGTTGGTGTTTCAAGCATGAATACTGATTTTGATGTTATTGTTGTTGGCGGAGGCCATGCTGGTGTTGAAGCTGCCTACGCTGCAGCAAAAATGGGGTCACAAACGCTTTTAGTGACTCTTGATGCAAATAAAATTGCCATGATGCCGTGTAATCCTTCTATCGGCGGCCTTGGCAAAGGGCACATTGTTTTTGAAATCAGCGCGCTGGGCGGGCTGATGCCACAACTGTGTTCAAAAACATATCTGCAAGCCCGCATGCTTAACACGAGTAAGGGTCCTGCCGTACAGGGGCTACGCCTGCAAATTGATAAATACGCCTACAGTGCTTTGGCCAGAGAATATTTATTCAATACCCCAAATCTTACCATTGTGCAGCAAACAGGCATCCAGCTGCTTACCAGGCTTGATAGTGATGGCATACGTCGTGTTACAGGCCTGACAACGCAAGAAGGCCAAACGTTTCATGCACCATGTGTTGTGGTGACGGCGGGAACTTTTTTGAACGGTTTGATTCACATTGGCCGTACGCGCTACAAAGCAGGACGTCGCGGTGAAGCAGCTGTATACGGTCTTTCCCAATCAATTGCCGAGGCAATGGGCGTAAAAGTCGGGCGTTTGAAAACAGGGACGCCGCCACGCCTACTGACCAGTTCAGTAGATTTTTCCCAATTTGAGCAACAAGTCAGCGAAAAATTACATTACCTTTATGAATTCGATCCAATTGACGTGGCAGAAAAAATTCCGTGCTATGTCGCCTGTACCAATAACACAACGCATGACATTATTCGCAAGAATCTGCACCTTTCTGCATTGTACAGTGGCAACATCAAAGGCATAGGGCCGCGGTACTGTCCGTCAATTGAAGACAAAATTGGTCGCTATCCTGACCGCACTATTCATCATGTATTTATTGAGCCAGAAGGCGAACATGTTGGCGAGGTTTATCCCGCCGGGCTTTCAACCTCGCTGCCGTTTGATGTGCAAAAAGCGTACATCAACAGCATGAAGGGGCTTGAGAATGCTGTTATTACCAAGTGTGGCTATGCGATTGAATACGATTTTATTCAGCCCACCAACGTCACGGCATCGCTTGAAGCAAAGACGGTACAAGGTTTGTTTCTTGCAGGACAAATTAATGGGACAACCGGTTATGAAGAAGCAGCAGGGCAGGGGTTGATTGCAGGCATTAACGCGCATTGTCGTTGTGCCGGCAAAAGTGAATTTACGCTCAAGCGTACCGAAAGTTACATTGGCGTTATGATTGACGATTTAATCACGCTTGGAGCGGATGAGCCGTACCGCATGTTTACCTCGCGCGCAGAACGCCGGCTTTTGTTGCGGCAAGACAATGTTTTTATGCGATTGATGCCGTATGGCCGGCAGCTTGGGCTTGTGTCTGATGAACTGTATCAAAAATTTTTACGTGAAAAAGAAGTTGTTGAAGCCGGGGTTGCGTGTGTTAAACAGGCTGGTGTTGCCAGCGAATTGTTCAAGGCACTTCATAGCATTGAATTTACTGAGCAGTTGCAGCAACAATCCCGTGTGCTGCTTTCTGAGCAATTGCGTCAACGGGGACTGACAGACCATGCTCTGTCTGACCGGGCATTGTTGTGCATCCATGCTGAAATCAAATATGAAGGTTACTTGGACAAAGAACGCCGGGAAGTTGAAAAGATCGAACGATATCAAAGTCTTAAAATTCCAGCATTTTTTAGCTATAAAGACGTTCCGGGGCTGAGTAAGGAATTGCAGCAAAAATTGGGCTTTTTAAAGCCAAATTCGATTGCCCAGGCCCAGCTTATTCCTGGAATGACCCCTGCTGCCATATCAATTCTCATTTTTCAGGTCAGAATTGCCGAAAAACAGGACAGTTCGGCCTGCGTCTAGTATAATTAGTGAAAAGTAAGGTTTTTAGTATAACCAAGCGGGTTTTTTGTATGCAGGTTAATGATTCGTTAGCAGAGGCTACAAGCAGCCATGAAAGCTTTTCTACGCCAGAAATCTACGAATATAAAGCCGACCTCGGGCTGAACGAAACTATTGTTTCAGATATTTCAGCACAGAAACAAGAACAAGCTTGGATGCGCGAATATCGCCTCCAGGGCCTTGCGCATTTTCAAAAAAGTCCCATGCCATCATGGGGACCTGATCTGAGTAAATTAAATCCACACGATATTTGTTATTACCTCAAGCCAACCAAACAACAATTTAGCACATGGAAAGATGTTCCTGCTGCCATTAAAACAACGTTTGATCGGTTGGGTGTTCCTCAAGCGGAGCGGCAGTATTTAGCCGGCCTGAGTGCGCAATACGAATCTGAAGTTGTCTACCACAATCTCAAGGAAGAATGGCAGGCCAAAGGCGTTATTTTTGTTGATACCGATACGGCGCTTAAGCAGCATCCAGAAATTTTTAAACAATATTTTGGTACCGTTGTGCCGCATGATGACAACAAGTTTGCAGCATTGAACGCTGCAATGTGGAGTGGCGGTAGTTTTATTTATGTGCCCCCGCACGTGCATGTCACCATTCCATTGCAGGCCTACTTCCGCATCAATGCGCAGAAAATGGGGCAATTTGAACGTACGCTCATTATTGCCGATGAAGGCAGTACTGTTTCTTACGTTGAAGGGTGCACCGCTCCTGCTTCTTCTGCTACAGCGTTGCACAGTGCCGTGGTTGAAATTATTGCCAAAAAAGGGGCGCGTATTCGGTACTATACAATCCAGAATTGGTCAAAAAACGTGTACAACCTAGTGACAAAGCGAGCCGTTGCGTATCAAGACGCCATCGTCGAATGGATCGATGGTAATTTTGGTAGCGGTATTACGATGAAGTATCCAGCGGTTATTTTGAAGGAAAGGGGTGCTCGCGCCGAGGTACTTTCTATTGCATTGGCAAGCGCTGAAGGGCAAATTCAAGACACGGGAAGTAAGATAATTCATTGTGCTCCTGACACCCATTCGCGCATCATCTCAAAATCAATGAGTTCTGGCGGTGGGCGTTCAAGTTACCGAGGTTTGGTCAAAATACTGCCGGAAGCGGTTGGCAGCAAATCATATGTTCAGTGCAATGCATTGATGCTTGATGGCAAATCGCGTTCTGACGCGTATCCCTCGCTTGATGTGCAGGGTGATACGATTGAAGTTGGTCACGAAGCGACGGTGAGTTCGATTGATGAAGAACAATTATTTTATGCAATGAGCCGTGGGATTGATGCCAACGCCGCGCGCAGCATGATTGTTAATGGTTTTATTGAGCCGTTTGTTAAGCAATTGCCGATGGAATTTGCGGTTGAAATGAATCGACTGATAGAGCATGAAATGCAAGGCTCGGTGGGGTGATTATGAATCAGATATTAAGTTTGCATACATTGGGCGTTTATTTGGGAACAAGTAGCGAAATGCCAATTTCGCTTAAAGAGCTGATTGCGCAACAATTTGATGGCAATCAAATTCCGTGTGACATTGCATTGACTATAACCGTGGCACCGTCAATAGTTGTGACGTTAATTGATGATTTAACCAATATGCCAGCATGTGCTGGAAATGCTGTAATTACACAGCGCATTGAATTTGTCTTGCATCGCTACAGCCAGTTGGTTTACACCAATGTAGTGGCAACGACCAAAGATCAACAACAGCATGCCTTATTTGAAAAAGAATTGATTGTACAGCTCAAAGGCAAGAGCGCGCAGGCTACGTTGCATTGTTCATGTTATGGTGCTGGTAATTCAGTTTATACCTTTAAAACACTGCAAAATCATTGTGCAGAGAAAACCAAAAGCTGTCTTGTCATCAAGGGCGTGCTCGACGATAGCGCAAAAATTTCGTGCAACAACCTGATAAAAGTTACCAAAAATGCCAAAGGTGTTGTGGCAGATCAAATTAATAAAAATTTATTATTGAATAAACAGGCCAAAGTAATTTCTGTGCCTCAACTTGAGATCGAAAATAATAATGCTCAATGTCACCATGGAGCGGCAGTGAGCAATCTTAATCAAGAACATCTCTTCTATTTACAAAGCCGCGGGCTTTCACACGCGGCTTGCAAACAAATCATGATTGATAGTTTTTTGAGTATTTAGTGTCCGAGAAGTACTCGTGACTGAGCTCCGAACATGTTTGATTTAAAGATCCAACCTGATTTAACGCTGGCTTCAGTTTCGTAGTAGCGACTTCTTAATTCTATGTCCATATCAAGAATCGAAACTAATTTGTTTTGGTACGGTACCCACACTTGTAATTCCCTGAATTTGGGAACAACCAAGACGGGTTCGCTTTTTTGTGCTATCTCATTCATGCGTGCAATGTGAAATTCATGATGATAAGCAAGAAAGAGATAATTTCGAATGATTGCGTCATTGGTGCGGAAGAAAATGTCCCAGACCTGATCGTCAGTGACGGCATATTCAAATGTTTCTCTATCAATAAGCCCCAATTCCATAGCCCGTTGTAGTGCGCGGCCAACACATTCATAAACAATGGTGTTCCATAATGCGCCGGTATTTTGTCGTGTCAAAACGAGAAACGCGTCAACAAGGAGCGCGGCGCTTTGTGCGTCGGCAAAATACCATTTCTTTGTGTTTGTATCATAGGTTAGATCAGCAATGATCTGATGGACCGCTTTAAGTGAAATAACGCCTGCCAGGTATCCGCCTGTCAGCGTGTAGTCAATGCGGTCGAGATATGGTTTGTCGAGGACGTCATCTACGCTAATGCTGTAGCGTTGTAGAATGTCTGCAATGCCATGTTCAATGAGAAAATCCTTGAGCGTATGGTCTTGGTACGATTTATCAGAGGTATTTTCTTTGGTATAAAGAAAATCTGCCAAATGTGATAACGCGGTATGAGAGATATCATGCAGCAAAACAGTAATTTGTTCATTGAGCGGGCGATTTTTAATTTTGGTGAGCATCCAAATGCAAAGCGAATGATCGTAACGTGTGTAATCAATGGTTGGGCACTTTTGAAAAAAACCAGCGTATACAACATGCTTTTTGACGTAATGGGATGGGCCGTATTGGTGAATGTAACGCAACCGTTGAAATGGGTTACTGAGCATGAGCTCAATAAGAACCGGTTCAGTTTCAACGCATTTTCCGTATGGAGTACAAACTTCAAGCCCCGTATTTAGTTGGCGTATTGAAGTGAGTGACATTGCGGCATAAGGATGAGAAGAAACCAGAACAAGCACAGGAAGCAGGCGGTGAAGGAAGATTCTGTTTAGTATGTTCATAACAGACACTCTCTTTTGTTTGTGAAAATGTGGTGTGAAACGACGAAATACACTCATCAATTACTCGAACTGAGTGATATATTTTAGGAAATTTTGCGTGTTTGTAAAGACAAAATAATCTGGATTAGCGGTATTATTTTTTGTAGCCGCTTGTTTCAAGCTGCGCAAGTAACTCAGGTCCACCGCTGCGTACGATAGAACCTTTGTCCATGATGTGAATGACATCAGGCTTGATGTGTTTGAGAATATTTGGATAGTGTGTGATAAGAATCAGCGACATCTCTGGATTTTGTTCTCGAATGCGCGCTAGTGTTTGGCAAACCTTTTTTAGTGCATCAATATCAAGGCCAGAATCAATTTCGTCAAGGATAACAAGTTTTGGTTGCAGCACTGCAAGCTGTAGCATTTCTGCTTGTTTTTTCTCTCCGCCAGAAAAGCCAACATTGATTGATCGTTGAATTAGTTTAGGGTCAATAGCAAGTTGTGTAGTGATTTGATCAAGATATGCGTTAAATTCTTTGAAATTTCGCTGCTGTGGCGTGCCATCATAGAGTGTATTGTAGGCCTGGCGCAAAAAATCTTTGAGCGGAACGCCTTCAATTTCTGTGGGATGTTGCGTGGCCAAGAAAATGCCCAGCTTTGCACGTTTGTCTGGTGACAGCGGTGCTATATCGGTGTACTGAAAAACAATTGATCCATGGGTAACGGTGTAGCGTGGATGACCCATGACGGTATAGGCCAGTGAGCTTTTACCAGATCCATTTGGTCCCATCAGAACATGAACGCTGCCTGGAGAGACGGCAAGGTTAATGTTTTTGAGGAGCTCTTTGCCGTCGATTGTGACAGCCAGGTCGATGATGGTAAGTAATGGATTCACAGGTTTACTCATGCTTATGGGCTAAACGATTACTTCGTTAAGTATAAAAGCGAAAAAGGCGTAATGCAACAACCCAAAAAGGGGTTAGTACATTACGCCTTGCTTGCGGTCGCTTAGGTGTTATTTTTTGTCATCACCGAGGCTATGACCAATAATGCCACCACCTACAGCACCAACGCCTGCGCCGATAGCCGCACCTCCGCCACCACCAGCTATGCCACCAATAGCGGCACCAGTGCCAGCACCGATAAGTACACCGGACACAGTTTTTTCTTTTTTTGTGCATCCCGTGCACAGTAACAGTGCGCCAAAGACCATGGCGCCAAAAAGATATTGCATTGTTTTCATGTCGTCCCCCCACTAGTTAAACATTACTTCTTGCGATCTAGTTTAATTCTAATTGAAAATATTTTTTAAAATAAAGAGTTTTGTAAAATGAGTATGTTTTTGTAGGTGTACGGCCATAAAAAAAGCCGGTTGAATCCAACCGGCTTCAAGATTGCAAGAACTAATTGTTATTACCGAGCAGCAAGTTGCCTTCCTGGCTTGCAGTAAGGGCAGTAGTGGAAGCCCGTTTCAGGGCTGAAGGTTGAGCTGCATTCGCGGCAATAGCGTGTTTTAATCAGTGCGCCGCCGCATGCAGGACAACTGTTTGCTCCGGTCAAGGTGCAAATGCGATTACAGCTATCACACCAGCGGCGTTTAAGTTGTTCATTCTCTTCTTCCATTGATTCAATTCTACGCTGCATTGTTGCTTGATGGTGTGCAACAACACGGTCTTTGTATTCTTGTTCTATTTCGCGATCTTCATCGTCTGCTGATCTTCCTGCAGCCCCACCTGCTACCATGCCCCCAAGAGCGCCAATCAGTGCGCCGGTCCCTGCATGTTTTTCGCCGCCAAGCGCAGCACCTAAAACGGCGCCAGCGCCGCCACCAACAAGCGTACCAGCTGTTTCTTGATGGCCACAGTTGCTGAAACAAAGTGCTGAAAGAAGGAGTAGTGAAAAAACGCAAAATTGCTTAATTGTCATACGATTCCTATGTTTGTAATAAAATGCTTTAAAAGATGAATTTTTTTAAATTTGCCCGGCGGCCTGTTTGCTCATCCAGCCAGTGGTGCCGTTGATGCGAATTTTATAGTAGTCCCCGGATTCTTTGATGATAACAGCTTCAGAGCCTTCAGGCAACTGGCCTAGGGTGGCAAATGTGCTTCCTGGACCGGATAAAATTGGGGCGGAGGGTTGGGTAACGACCAATTGCTTGCGGTAGATAAAACTGTACTTAAGAACAAGCATGGAAGACGCGATGGTTAGAATCACAAAAAATGCGAAAAACATTACTTTGTATCGGTTGCGGTACAGGTACTGTGCGTACAAAAATAAAAACAGCCACAACAAAAGTACTATGATTTGTAGGTACAGGAGCGGAATGGTTCGGATGAGCGATGTGGTCCAGTTGCTGCATGATCGTACGGTGCCAATTACTGAAACAAAGGCAGTTTTTTCTTTTGGTTCTTTGCTTTCACGTTCTTTGAGTTGTTTGCGAACAATGGCAATATTTTTGGTTACTTCGTCGCGGTCCCAGACTCCCCAATCATTTTCTGCACGACGCCAATGCAAAAGTGCAGTGCCCAGTTTGTTCATTTTGTAGGCGCAGTTGCCAAGGTTGTAGTGGACGACAGGTGTTTTGTGTTGGATGTTGCTGTACGTTGTGTAGGACTTGGCAAAATCATCTTTTTTATACAGTTCATTTGCTTGAGAAAACAACTCGTGATCAGTGGCAGCATTTTGTCCATAGGCTACGTGCATGCCGACATTCACGAAGAGGAGGCATAGTGCATACCAAGCTTTTTTTGTAACTCTGTTCATACGTTCCTGTTATTGCTTAATAAAACAAACCAATATTGTGCTTTTTTTAGTATTGCTTCTTGTTCTGGAAGCGTTTTTTTTGCTTGAGTGAAATGATATTGAGCGCAAAGGCTAAAGTATTCTAAAAAATCGCTAATTTTATCGTAAGACCAGCCTTTTTTGTGCAGCATCTGTTCAATCCAGTCTTCGGTGACATCTTTTTTATCAATTGTGTTGTTTGATGCAAGAACCGTAGAAAAAAACTGATGGAGCGCATGAACATTGCCGGCTTTGATGATTGCCTCCAATTCGCTGGTGAAGTGTGCATGGCTGATTGAGGGTGAAAGCCTAAAACAACGTTTGATCAATGACGAGACGGTGCTGCGCAATGTTGGTTGGGCAAGCACCAGCAAAAAGCAAAGTGCAAGCAACACAAACCACCATGGCAGGGGATGCGGTGTTTTGACTGAATATTCTTCTTGAATGAAATTTATATCTTGCAGGATTGAATTCTTATTTTGCTCTGTTTCAACGGTATCTTCTGAATGCTGTTGTGGTGGTGATAGCGTTCGGACTGTGGTTGCGTTTTGTTCAGCAGGTTTGACGGTAATTGAGAGTGCTGTTGATGCTAATTTTTTAAATGTTTTGGTTGCGATGTCATAAAACGTGAATTCTTGCGGTGGAATTTGCCAGCTACCGGTCTGCGATGCTTGAACAATGAATTCAAATGTTTTTTTGCCGCCACGGTATTCTTGCGTCAAATCTTCATCGGTTGTGCTTTTGGATTCGTAATATTTAAACGTTGCTGGCAATACTAATTTGGGCGTGGCAATTTGATCAAGATTGCCTTTGCCTGCAATAGTTATGCTTAGGGTAAGTGGTTCATTGACGGAGGCATCGTGCTTGCTAATTGCAGCCGTGTAACTGGAAAAGCTTCCAATGCCATCAATGGTGCCTTTGTATGCTGGTAGCTGGCCTACAGAGATTTTTAAATCGTTTGAGGCTATTTGTTTGCGTTCGACTTGCGAGCCAAAAAACGAAGAAAACAGGTCATCATCAAAAAATCCTCGGCCACGTTGTTGGCGTTGCACTGGCGCTGAATAAACAATTTTAACCGGCTCAATGGTGTGCGTCCCTTCTTGGAGTGGAATAAGTACAAATTTATTTTCTTGCACGCGATAGGTTTGTCCGTTTACTGTTGTTTGCGATATCTGTGGTTGTTTGATTTCTTTGACGATGAACCCCTGAAACTGTGGCTTTTCGCCCGCAAGTTCCATGATTGGTCCTTTGGTACCGATGGTGATGCTGAATGTAATTGGTTGACCGATGACGACATTGCGCTGGTCAGCCGATATTTTACAAAAAACGGATGTTTGGCCACCTGGTTGCGTCGGCGTGCCTTGTTGCATGTGGTGTGATGGTGCAGTTTGCTGCTGAATCTGAACATTTTTTGAAACGGTGATGGGGGCTGAGGCGGATGAAATTGATTTGCCTTCATGCCGTATGGTGGCTGGGCCGAGCGTAAAAGAACCTTCTTTGGTTGGTTGCAGGGTCATAAATGTTTGTACATTTGACGTGACGGCGCCATTAATCATTTGGACGCTTGTTGATGTTCGTTGGCCGATGACGGAAAAAATTTCGATG
>Ga0265297_10000554_pt1 | contig 107998 bp, 95 predicted proteins | sample Munlanlwell13791_FD_192502 | JGI IMG/M metagenome (GOLD analysis project Ga0265297, IMG submission 192502) | Leachate microbial communities from a municipal landfill in Southern Ontario, Canada - Leachate well 137-91 | ecosystem: Engineered > Solid waste > Landfill > Unclassified | place...
ACAGCTGTTTGGAGATCGTAGCCTGCGCTCCCTGCCCTATAGCGAGCATCGCAATAACTGCTGCTACGCCTATCAAAATGCCTAATACCGACAGGAACGTCCGCATCTTATGCCCCGCCATGGCGTTGACCGCCTGACGGATGTAATCCACAAACTCGGCGCTGTTTGTTGCTGACCTGTTCTTGCCCACCCTTGCGCTCTCTTCCGCGGTGGGGCTGGACGGGCGCGGATCGGCCTGCGATGCCCTCGATTTATCTTCGATTATCTCGCCGTCGCGCATTTTTATCACGCGGCGCGCATACTGGGCTATCTCATCCTCGTGAGTTACTATTATAAGCGTCTTTCCCTGCGAGTTAAGGCGTTTGAGGATATCCATTATATCGCTTTTGCTTTTTGAGTCGAGGTTACCCGTGGGCTCATCGGCCAGTATTATAAGCGGGTCGTTGACGAGTGCCCTCGCTACCGCGACGCGCTGCTGCTGCCCGCCGGACATCTCGTTCGGCCTGTGTTTTACGCGGTTGCCGATGCCGACATCGTTCGCCTTTTCTATCGCGCGGTCCTTAAGGTGCCTGTTCCCGGCGTAGATCAGCGGAAGTTCGATGTTCTCGAGCGCGGTCATCCTGGGCAGGAGATGGAATTGCTGGAACACGAAACCTATCAGGCGGTTCCTCGTCGCGGCCAGATCATCGTCGGACAATCCCGTGACGTCCTTACCGCCCAGCAGGTACGAACCGGAATCAGGCCTGTCGAGCAGGCCCAAAAGATGCATTAACGTGGACTTGCCCGATCCGGACGCGCCCATTATCGCGACGAATTCGCCCGCTTCTATCTTCAGCGAGACGCTGCGCAACGCGTGGACCTGCGCTTCGCCCTTGGCGTATGTCTTGCTTATATTTTTTATCTCTATCATCTTTTTTTTGGCTGCGGCATAAACGGGTTCTTACCGGCAGACGCGCTCTTCGGCAGGATGAATTTTTTCGACCTTATCTCTACCGTATCATCGGCCGTCACTCCGGATACTATTTCGATATTCTTATCGTCAACCAGCCCAGTCGTTACCGCGCGGCGTACCGGTGCCCTGCCCTGCCCCTGGCCCAGCAGCACATAACTGCCTTCGCTGTCGGTACGCACCGCGTCGAGCGGGAGCGTCAGCACGTTCTCTTTCCTCTGGTCGATGAAATCAACGTTGGCATTCATCCCCGACCGGAAATATTCCGGGACTTCCGCGGGTATCATGTCCGCCTTGTAAATGGTGACGTTATTGACCGTCTCCGATTCGTAATAGATGTGGCCGACCGTCGCTCTTATTTTCGTATCGGGATATGCGTCGAGGCTCAGGACTGCCGCCTGCCCAAGCCTTATCTTGCCTATGTCGGTCTCGTCAACCTGCGCGCGGACAATGAGCCTGTCCGACAGGACGAATACCGCGTCGGCTGTCGTGACTGTCTGGCCCGGCTGTATCGTCGAGACGATGACCTCTCCGTCTATCGGCGCGAGCAACGGTATCGCTTTGTAGGCGTCTTCCCAGTATTTAAGGGTCGCCTCGTCCTTGCCTTTCGCGGCGTCGAGGAGCGCGGCGCGTTCCGTCGAACTCATCCACCCGAGCGTCTGCCCGGATTTTACGTTATCGCCCTCCTTAACGAGTATCTTGTCTATGCGGCCGTTTACCGTGGGTTTTAGCTCGAGTCGGTTCTGCGGCAGCACTGAGCCCGTCGTCGAGATATACGTCTCTATCGTCCCGACCGCGGGTTTTACTTCCTTCGCTTCCTCGTTTTGCGAAATGTCCTGTTTAGGCCTCAGCATGAAATATGCACCGGCGGCTATGGCAACCAATATCACGAGGAATATCTTCCATTTTTTATTGAACATTTTCGAGTGTCTCTCCTTTCGCCTGGATCCAGTCCGCTTCGGCTAACAACGCGCTGGCCTGGGCGTTAAGATACGAGTTCTTGGCATCCACAAGGTTATTCTCTATTATTATCCAGTCGTTGAACGATACGAAACCGATGGAGTACTGCGCTTCCGTTATCTTGGCACGCTCTTCGTTAGCGGTAAGGAACTGCTTCTGTATATCGACATTGTCCAGGGCACGCTGCAGCGATGTCCATTTATCCTGCAGGGTCTCTATGACGCCGTCGAGGCCGCTCTTCTCGTCGGCCTTCGCCTTGTTAAGCTGCGCGGCCGCTTTGTTTATATCGGCGATGCGCTTGCCGCCCTCGAATATCGGGAATGATATCGCGGCGCCTATCGACCAGTTATCGTTTTCGGGAGGCCAGCTCGTATCCGAACGGCCTGCGCTGCCGTTGGCGGTTATCTCCGGCATGAATTCCGCCTTTGCCGATTTCAGGTTGAATACGGCGGCGTTCTTTTGCGCTATAAGCTGCTTAAGCGACGGGTTGCTCTCCGCGATGGATGCGAAATCCGGCATCTCGCGGACCTTTTCCGCGACCTCAAAACTCCCCTTTGCGATTATCGGCGCCGTTTCGGAGCGGCCGAGCTCCTTCGTGAGCTTGCGCTGTGCAAGATTGATATCCCTTTTTGCCTGCGTGACATCGTACCTGGCCTGTATGAGGTTCGCTTCTTCCGTCATGAGCGAACCCTTATTCTCCTGGCCCGATTCATAACGCAGCGTCACCAGCTCGTAATTTTGCCTGCGGCGCGTATAGATCTCTTCCTTTATGCGCAGCCCGTCCTGCGCCTTTAACAGTTCTATGAAAGCTGTGCGAAGCCGCAGCCGGACGTCCGACGAGGTAAACCTGTAGCTTTCCTGCGCCGCCTTTATATTTTCCGCGGCCGCGTTTACCTTGTTCGCGGTATTGAATCCGTCGAATATGAGTTGGCTGCCGTTCACGCCGTAATTATAGTTATTTGTAGAGCTGCTTGATGCGCCCGAGGCGCCGCCCGAGCCGCTCTTTGACTTAGAAACGCCCGCGTCGGCCGATACCTGCGGGAAGAGCCCGCTTGCGGTAATCGATTTGTCCGCCGAGGCGCTGTTGACCGATTCCTTCGCCGAGACGAGGTCTGGATTGTTCTTCGCGGCCTCCTTGACGCAGTCCTCCCACGTGAACGCCTCTTCGGCCGGGGCGGACGCGCACGAAAGCGCCATTGAAGCGGAAATCATGGCTAATAGGATCTTATTTTTCATTATTTTAGATCTGGCTCTTTAACCTTGACAGTACTTTTGTCGCTTCCGTAAGGAAACGGTTGAATTCCTGCGCCGGGATAAGCCCTATTGGGCCGTCCCTCCTTGAAACGACAATAAGCTTGTCGCCGGATTTGATATTACGCTTCTTGCGTATATCGGCCGGTATGACGACCTGGCCCCTTTCGCCTATCGTCACTACGCTGTGGAATTCACCTGCCGGGCCTTCTATCGCATTTTCTTTCATCTTTACCTCCGAAATGTATGATTAGTATGATATATCATACATTTCAGACTGTCAAGACAAAATTCATCCTGTATTGTTCAATTAGACGCGCCGGAAGGAAAAAGGTTTACTTGAGAAATGCCAGCAGGGCCCTGACGATCTCCTCCGGCGACGGCGGGCAGCCGGGGATATGCAGATCTACGGGCAGGACCTCTTTGACTCCGCCGGTAACATAATACGATCCTTTGAAAACACCGCCTTCCTTCGCGCAATCGCCTAGAGTTATGACGAATTTCGGCTCGGGCATGGCTTCGTAGGTCTTACGCAACGCGGCGGCCATATTCCTCGATACCGGCCCCGTTACCAACAACGCGTCCGCATGGCGGGGAGAGGCGACAAAGTCGATGCCAAAACGCTGGATATCATATATCGGGTTCGTCGTCGCGATTATTTCCGATTCACACGCGCCGCAGGAACCCGTATCTACTTCGCGGATATGGAAGGAGCGGCCAAACCTCTCTTTGATCCTCATCTTCAGTTCGGGACCCATCGCTTCTATTTCAGGAAGCAATTCCTTTCCCGGCTTGATAGGCCTGGTTAACGTCCCTTTTCTTGATCTTATCCTAAGTATACTTTTCATCGCCTTCTGTCCTATAAGTCATTACCGGAATACGATAGGTCGAAACTCTTATTGCATAACGGGAAGTCCGGGATTATGTTCCCGAGCACTGCGAAACAAAGCCCCTGCCAGTTCCTGAACGACGGGTCCACTATTTTGCAGCGTTCGATGCGTCCGTCCCGGCCCGTCCTTATCCATAGCAGGAGCGGCCCCCTCCACGCTTCGACGCATCCTATCGAGAAACCCTCTTTCGGCTCCCGCTTTGTTAACGTCTCCGGCGGTTCCGAGAGGCTGCCTAGCATAGCCGTCAGCTTTTTTATCAGCAAGACAGAGGCGTCGAACTCGTTGAACCGCACATCCAGCCTCGCGAGGACATCCCCGTCCTCCTCAATTGCCGGCCTGAAGCCGCAGGCATCGTATATATCACCGTCGAAGACCGTACGCAGGTCGGAGCGGATCCCCGATGCGCGCGCCGCAAGCCCGGTTATCCCGAGGTCTGCCGCGGTCTTCTTCTTTAATATTCCCGTATTGTCCACCCTGTCCATGAAGGAGATGCTGGAGCGGAGGATCTCTCTTATCTCGCTGATATCCTTCTGCGCGAGGTCGAGGGACTTGAGCAGTAAAGCTCTTCCCTCGTCCGGAATGTCCGCCGTTACGCCGCCTACCCTGTTGACACCTTTCAGGTACCTGCTGCCGGTAAGTTTCCCGTTGAGCGCCAGGAGGCCTTCTTTTGCCACAGATGCCAGCGCGTTCGGAAAGCTGAACCCAACATCCGTCGCGATGCCGCCGATATCGTTCGCGTGGTTATACATCCTTTCCAGCTCCAGGAAGATCGCCCTGATTATCCTTGCTCTTCCCGGTACCCTCATACCGCATATTTTTTCAACGCCGGCGCAAAACGCGTAACTGTAGGCAAAAGCGGAATCACCGGCGATCTTCTCCGTCAACGCAACGGCATCGCGCGTGTCCATGCCCTCGAGCATCTTTTCTACGCCGCGATGCGTGAATCCCAAACGCGTCTCCAGGTTTATTATCGGTTCGCCGGCCGCGCTGAACCTGAAATGCCCGGGGCCGATGATACCCGCGTGGAGCGGGCCGACCGGAACCTCGAATATCCCTTCCCCTTCGACCTTCTTGAAACGGTACTCGCTGCGCTCGCCGGGCGCTTTATGACCTGGCGCCGGAGGAGCGAAATCCTTGCGCAGGGGATAAAATCCCTCGGGCCATATCTCGTCGTGGAGGGCAAGGCGCCTGGAGTCAGGGCTTCCCTCAAAGCATATCCCGAACATTTCCGCCATCTCACGTTCGAACAAGCTCGCAGAATACATTTCTTTCGCAAGAGACGGCATCCTCGGATCATTTCCGGGAATGTTTGTCCTCACGATCTCCCACCTGCCGGCTTTCCTGTCGAGGAACGTGCAATAGATACGGAAATTCCCGCTCTCCTTCCTTAGGTCCTCCGCAAAATACGCCATCACGGGCGATTCAAGCCGTTTATGCAGGCCGAGGCATTCCTCCGTGAACCGTCCGGGCTCTACGTCTATATATATCTCGTTATTACGTTCCATCACGCGCCCCTTATTATCTCTGATGCGGCCAGCAGCAGGTCCCTGAAAAATCCCGGCGCCGCAAGGCCCATGGCGCATATCAATAATATCAATATTCCGAATGCGAACTTACCGCTCAACGGCTCCCCCTCGACCGGCATCCCCTCCGGCTTTCCGCCGAAGGCCGACCGGCTGATATTCAACACTATCGCGCTGAATGCGACGGCCATGAACAACAGCAGCAGCGCCGCCTGAGGCCAAAGGCCCATCTTGAATCCCGCCAGCAATATCATTATCTCGCTGAAGAATGCTGAGAACGGCGGCGAACCGGTCAGCGCAAATACGCCGATAATGAGCATCGTGCCGGCAAACGGCATCGCGCTTATTATCCCGCGTATCTCCCGGATGTTGTGCGATCCGTATTTTTTTACCGCACGGCCCGCTGCGAAGAACATCAGCGATTTCGCGGCAGCATGGTTGAATATATGGAAAAGCGCGCCGTAAATAGCGACGGTCCCGCCGAACCCGAGTCCTGCCGCAATTATCCCTATGTTCTCGACGCTGCTGTAAGCAAGCAGGCGTTTTATATCCCTCTGGACGAGCACGAAACCCGCCCCCACGCCGAGCGACACAAGCCCGAAGAGCATGAACAGGTTTCCGGTATATCCCGTGCCGATGCAGACGTTTGTTATCGTCGCGAACCTAATTATCGCGTAAATAGCCGTCGGCAGCAGTACTCCGGAGAGCATCGCGCTTATCGGCGCTAGCGCCTGGCTGTGCGCGTCCGGAAGCCATGTATGCATAGGGACGAACCCCGCCTTTGTCCCGTATCCTACGAGTATAAAAAGGAACGCTACCTTTAGAATCGACGGGTTCAGGCTGCCCGCGACCGCTGCCATGTCGGTCCAGTTCAGCGACGAGATGCCGCCGTCGCGCGAAGCCGTATAATAGAACAATATAGTGCCGAGCAAGGCAAGAGTGATGCCTACGGAACAGATTATTATATATTTCCAGGCCGCCTCGATCGATTCCTTCCTGTTATAGAACCCGACGAGGAACGCCGAGACGAGCGTTGTCATCTCTATCGCTACCCATACCATGCCAAGGTTGCTTACCAGCGGCACGCAGAGCATCGACAGCGCGAAAAGGTTGAAGAGAGCGTAGTAGGCCTTCGCCTTCCTCTCGCTCATTACCCCGTCTTTCACGTCCGCGGAGATATACCCGATCGAATAGAGCGCCGAGATCGAATTGATTACCGATATGGTCAAGATAAAAAACGCGCTTAAAATGTCGGCATAGAAGAACCCGAGGAATGACACAGGTTCGCCGGACTTCAGCAACCCCAGCGCGAGCGTTACTGCAAGCGCCGCGTTGGCGAAATGCCCCGCCGCGTTAAGCACGCCGAATTTCCTGCTCCTGCCGGCTTTTACTCCAGGCAGGACCGCGATCCCGGCAAGCACGAGAGGTATTAGCAGTATCGGGAATATCTCCATATCAGCCCTTCAGTTCCGTAAGTTTGTCCACATCTATGTGCGTGAAAAGCTTGTTTATCTTGAACACGAACACGCCGAGAATTATTACGACGAGCAAAATGTCGAAGAATATCGCTATCTCGACTATGAACGGCATCCCGCCCGATACGCTGGCGGCCGCGAGGAACATCCCGTTCTCCATGACAAGAAGTCCTATTATCTGCGCTAGCGCCTTCATCCTCGCCATCATGAGGAAGATACCTATCATCGTCACCGAGAGAGAGACAAAGAACGCGCTGTTCTCGAACTCCCCGGGCAAAGACAATATCTTTCCGGTAAAAAGGTACGCCATATACGAGAGGAGCACCGCCGCGAATATGGAGACGGTCGGGTTTGCCGAGAGGCCGAGGTCCTCGTTTACCTTTATCCTGCGGGCGACCCTGCACAGGAAATTCGGCACAAGAACCACCTTTATCGCGAACAACATCGTCGTAACGAAATACAGCTGGGTGGAATTCTCCCTGAACGCGAGGATGAATGTCAGCAGGAACAGGAAGAACGATTGCGCCCTGAAACCGAATATCAGCGCGGACATCCTCTTCGCGGCGACCATAGCGAATGCCATCATCAGTATCCCGAAAAGTATCAGCCCTACCGCCATTTTAAAACCCCATCGCGGAGATGACTACCGCTATTACCGAGAGCACGAATGAAAAACTCATAAGGTCCACTACCCTGAAAAGGCGCATCTTTGCCATCGATACCTCCAGCACCGCGACCGCTATCGCTATCGCGGCCATTTTGGCCGCGTAATTGCCGAACGGTATCGCGACCGCCGCGATCACCGAGTAGAACAGCACCTGCTTGATGTGGGAAGCGAGCTCTATGAGCGCGAGTGAACGCCCGGAATATTCAAGGACCATCGCTTCATGCACCATCGTCAGTTCGAGGTGTGTCTCCCTGTTATCTACGGGAATGCGCGATGTCTCCGCAAGGGTAACCACGAAGAGCGCGCCCGCCGCCACGAGCGATGATAGCTTCAGTGTTTCCACAGACGCGACCGCCCGAGGCGTCGTCGATCCGGCTGCCAACGATACGGCGAATACGGCAAGCAGGACGACCGGTTCCACCAAGCTCGATATGAACATTTCCCTCGACGAGCCCATGCCCCCGAAGGAACTTCCCGCATCGAGCCCGGCAAGCGCGATGAAGAACCTCCCGAGCGCAAGCAGGAAAACGAGCGCAACTAGGTCTCCCGCGCTGTCAAATGATATGCCCGGGCCGAATGCCGGTATCATGAACAGCGCCGCAAGTACGGTGCCCAGGACGATATACGGAGTGCATGTGAATACCCACGATGTGTCTCGCGACACCGCCTCTTCCTTGCGGAGCAATTTCGCGAGGTCATAATAAGGCTGGAATACGCCGGGGCCCTTCCTGAGCCTTATGAAGTTCTTCAGCTTCCTTATAAACCCGGTTACCAGCGGCGACACGGCTATAAGCACCAGCGCCTGCAATATGACCAATGGATCCCTCATCAGAACCTTCCCATGAATATCACGAGCAACACTATCGTCACGAATATATACGCCACGTAAACATGTATGCTGCCCGGCTGTATCTTCTTGAGCTTCCTCGCTGCGATGAACAATAAACTTACCGCGGGCGCGTAGATATATTTCCTGAAGACCGGCGTCGTGAAAACCTCATATTTGAACGACCGGACATGGTAGAACGAGTCCCTTATCTTTTCGGTCTTGCTGTAGGGCATCAGGAAGAAACTGAAAGCTATTCGAAGCGGCTTCGAAAACGCGGTCGCGCTGTATTCATTCCGCGGGCTGAGCTTGTAATACCCGCAATCCCACGTATTGCACTCGGCGGCTCTCCTGTTCCTCGCTGCATAGCAGCAGGACGCGGCGAACACCAACACTGCGGCGGCTATCCAATTCGTCTTAATAAAGAATGATATCGGCGCCTCACCGGCCGGCACCCCCATAGCGAAACCCGCTATTACCGAGATATATTTTACCGCGAACGGCGCTCCGAGGCCCAATGCCAGTGCCATCAACGCCAGGAACGCCATCGGCGCTTTCATCGATAACGGCACTTCCTGCGCCGACTGGGCCGCTTTGCTCCTGGGTACTGCGAGGAACGTTATGCCGAACGCCTTGACAAAGCACGCGGCGGCCAGCCCTCCCGTGAGCGCAAGCAGCGCCGCGCATACGCAAAGGAATATCTTATAGCTGCCGCCCGAATTGACCGCTCCGTAAAAGAACGCCTGCAGCGTCAGCCATTCGCTAACGAACCCGTTGAATGGCGGCAGGCCGGATATCGCTATCGATCCAGCGAGGAACACCGCCGCCGTGACGGGCATCTTCTTTATGAGCCCGCCGAGGTGCTCGATGTTGCGCGTTCCGGTCGCCTTATATACCGCGCCCGCGCCGAGGAAAAGCAATCCCTTGAATACAGCGTGGTTCAGCAGGTGGAATAGCCCGGCGCAAAGCGCCATTACCGCGAGCGCCGGCATGCCCATCTTCATGAATACCATCGACGCGCCGAGGCCGAGCATTATTATTCCCATGTTCTCTACGCTGGAATAGGCAAGGAGTTTCTTAAGGTCCTGCTCCATCAGGGCATACATTATGCCGGCAAGGCACGACACGAGCGCTAGAACCAGCACGAGGTTGCCCCACCATTGGGGCCCGATACCGAGCGTCAGGAAAACGAACCTTAACAGGCCGTATACGGCGGTCTTGATCATCACGCCCGACATTATGCTCGAGATATGGCTTGGCGCCTGCGGGTGGGCGTACGGGAGCCAGACGTGCAGGGGCACGATCCCGGCCTTTGTCCCGAAACCTATGAGGAATAATATGAAAATTATGTCTTTTATGTTTGCCGGTATCGATGCGGACGCAGCCTTCATCGCTGCGATATCGAATGAGCCCGCGTAATTGGACATTATAAGGAGGGCTGCCGTCATGAACGCCGTGCCGATATGGGTCATCACGATGTATATCGTGCCGGCCATTACGGACCTTTCATGCCGGTGGTCGATGACAACGAGGAAATACGAGGCCAGCGACATCAGTTCCCACGCGACTAGAAAGACCAGCGCGTTCCCCGACGTGACGACGAGCGCCATGGACAGCACGAATGCCGCCAGGAGCGCCCATAGCAATGCCTTCTTTCCCCTGCCGTACTCTCCTCTCATATACCCGACCGAATATATTGCGGCCGGCGCCGAGACGAGAAGTATCACAAAAAGGAAAAATAAAGACAAAGGATCTGTCAGTAAAGTGTAATTAACACCTAATAGTTGCATCTTTCCTTGCTTTTTTTGGTTATTTAATAGATGGGATTATATTATAGGACGTGCCGGCCTGTTTGTCAAGCCGGCACGGTATTGCGGCCCTGTTTATTCTACGCCTTTAATTGCACTTTATCGGCGATCCGTCATCCTGCACTGGGGCAGGCCCCTTCATGCCGCCCTTCATCATCGGGCACGGCATCTTGCCTTCATTCATCATTCCGCCCATACCTTGCTTCATCCCGCGCATTCCCTGCATATCGCCCCTCATGCCCCCCATCATGGGGCGCTTATCCTGCATGTTACCCATCATCGGGCATGAAATCGGGCTGGCTCCGGTAACCAGTATCGATATACCGGCTACCGCGATGACCAACGCTACCGTAATGAGCACCGCGCCTACGAATTTCCCGAACGACTTTACCTTTTCCGGAGCTTTCTCCGCCGTCAATAAGACAAAATAGCTTACCGCCAGCAGGAGGCTCATCCACATAAGTGTTATTATCCCTACTAATGCCATCTCCTTGCCCTCCTTGTTATCCCAGTATCGCCTTCAGGTCGGCATCTGGGGTTGTTATCGGCTTGACCCCGAACTGTTCTACCAGCACCTTAAGCACGTTTTGCGAAGTGAACGCCGGCAACGACGGGCCTATCCGTATGTTCTTTACACCGAGCGAGAGCAGCGTTATGAGTATGCAGACCGCTTTCTGCTCGTACCATGAAAGCACCAGCGACAGCGGCAGGTCGTTCACGCCGCATTTGAACGCGTCCGCGAGTGCCAGCGCGATCTTGACCGCCGAGTAGGCATCGTTGCACTGCCCTACATCCAGCAGGCGCGGGATGCCTCCGATATTCCCGAACTCCAGCGCGTTGAAACGGAACTTGCCGCATGCAAGTGTCAGTATTACGCAATCCTGCGGGACCTTCTCCGCGAGCTCGGTGTAATAATTGCGGCCGAACTTCGCGCCGTCGCATCCGCCGATCAGGAAGAAATGGCGTATCTTCTTCCCCTTTACCGCTTCGATGACCTTATCGGCTACGCCGAGAACCGCGTTGTGCCCGAAACCGACGAGTATCTCCTTTTGTATATTATCCTGCGGGAACCCTCCGAGTTCAAGCGCCTTTTTTACCACAGGCGCGAAGTCCTTTTTGTCGAACCCGGGGATGTGCGCCACTCCGGGCCACGCGACGAGGCCGGTCGTAAAAACCTGCGCCTTGTATGAATCGCGGGGCTTCTGGATGCAGTTAGTCGTGAACAGGAACGCCGCCGGGACCCCCTCGAACTCTTTCTGCTGGTTCTGCCACGCCGTCCCGAAATGCCCGGCCAGGTGCTTGTACTTATTCAGCGCGGGATAACCGTGCGCGGGAAGCATCTCGCCGTGAGTATAGATGTTTATGCCCTTCCCCTCCGTCTGCCGGAGCAGCAGTTCGAGGTCGAGAAGGTCGTGGCCGGTCACGATTATTGCCGGGCCCTTCTTAACTCCCAGCTTGACCGCGGTGGGTACCGGGTTGCCGAAGTGCCCCGTATTCGCCTTGTCCAGGAGCTCGAGGCATTTGAAATTGACCTTGCCGAATTCCATGTTCATCGCGAGGAGCTCTTCAACGGAAAGGTTGTCTTCGGCGAGTTTCGCGAGCGCCTTATAAAAATATGAATTTACCTCTTCGTCTTCGAGGCCGAGCACCGACGCGTGGTCGGCATAGGCGGCCATGCCCTTCAACCCGTAAAGCAGGAGCTCCTGCAAGCTGCGCGCGTCTTCATCCTTCGCGGGCCACGCATGGACTCCTACCTGTTTGCCCTGATCAACGAGGCCTGCCGCACTGTCAGCGGGCTTCCAGTCGGCGGGAGCGGGCAGCTTTCCCGTAAAATCCTTGCCGTGCTGTTTCTTGTAGGCCTGCAGGAAGAGGCGCTTAACCTTCTCCTTTATCTCATACGCCCGGTTAAGGTATTGCGTGAGCCGTTCCGGGTCGAAATTAACGTTCGTGACTGTCGTGAAAAGGCCTTCTTTCACGAACAGGTCGACTTCCTTATCCCTTACTGCCAGTTCTCGCGCCATATTGCCGTAAACGGCGATGCCCTTCAACGCATATATAAGAAGGTCCTGCAATATTGCGGTTTCGGACGTTTTCCCGCACACACCTTGCGCTGTACAACCCGTACCCTGCGCGGTCTGCTCACACTGCCTGCAAAACATCTTGTTATCCATGTAGTATCTCCTTTATTGTCACGCCATTTAACTGCGCGACCGCGAACTCCTCGATCGCTTCCAATCTCTTCCTCAGGAAGCACGCCTTCCTGTTGGGGCATACCTTCCGCTTGAACATGCACTCATTGAGTTTGAACGGCCCCTGGAATATTTCCATGACTTCGGTGATAAAAATCCTCTCCGGCGTCTTTGCGAGCCTGAACCCGCCTCCTTTGCCTTTCTGCGACATAAGAAGCTTTGCCGCATTCAGCTTCTGGAGTATCTTCCTCATGAACGGCCTGGGCATCCCTAACTCTTTTACGAGTTCCGTGACGGTAATAATACCGCCCTTCTCTTTCTTATCGCGCGCCGCCATGTAACACAGCGCCCTTACCGCGTAATCCGTGTTCCTCGTCACCAGTTTCGTGCTCATGGCTTAATGATACCATATTGGTATCTTTTGTCAAGCAAAATAAAAGGGACGGTTCTTGAGCTAATCAATAAACCGTCCCTTAAGCTATTCCTCCCCTAACCTGCGGCTAAGGTAGCCACCGGTAAGGCCGTCTATCGTTGCGGTGAGTTCTTCTATGCGGAACTCCCTTTCGAGGTATGAGGCGCTTTCCTTATCCTGGATCTTCCCAAGCTGTTTTTGGATCTTTTTTCGCTCGAAGTATGCGGCGTTAAGGTCGTTTAGGATATCGTTTCTTAGCTGGACCATCAGCTTGGAGCGGGAGTCGATGGAAGTCTGGGCGCTGTTGTAGACGAGATCTCCTAAGTCCCACTTGGCGGTAAAGTCCCAGCTGCTGCTGGTGTCATCCGGACCTATGTAATAGTTGGTCTTACCGGAAAGCGTGGCTGCGGTAACAGTTGCGTCGATATCGTTGCCGTATCCAACGCTTATCTCGGGGAGTAGGGCCTTCATTGCAGCTTGCTTGCGCCAGGTTGAGATCTTGTCCGGGCTGACCTCTGCATACTTTATGGCGGCCTTCTGGAGCTCCTGGATGGTGGGCTCTTCCTGCGCCTTGGCCTGTATCGGTAGGAATAGAACTATACCTATTATGACTGCAGGTGCTATACGTCTCATTCTTCTTATCTCCTTTCTGAGGTAATAGACGTAGATTATGAGGAAATTCTTTCAATTATCTTATCTTGACCGCTGTTCTTCCCATTCCCTGTATCCGGGATAGACAGGGCCCAGTTCTTCGACCTCCCCAGCCTCAAGGTTGCGCAAACCATCGGGTTGGATATAGTAATCAAAACCATTCCTTTGCAGACGCATCTTTCCATACTTTCCATTCGGAGTTATGAAATAACAATAAACATCTCCGTTGTCCTGCTTTCTATAATAATCATCCCACTTTATTGTGCTGACATAACCCGATTCCGGGGCTTCAGTCATCCATTCATATTTAGCATAATAATAATTTGATTCGATTTTATGTTTAGGATAACCTTTATAATAGACAAAGCCGCCCGGCTCTTTCATCGTATAAACAATCTCATCTTTGTCATTATATGTTCGTGTTAACCATACGGTATCGTCCTCATCAACAGGGAAGTACCATAATTTATTGAATGACCATCCGTATTTCTTGTCTTCTGAAAACATATGGTATGGCACAAATGTATCAACATGCTGAAGCCTAGAAGGAACTCCCTTCTTGACGAGCCGGATCATTAAATCTTTCGCGATTATCTTACCGCCTTTCTCGTATTCAGATAATTCTACCACATCCCCATGATATCCTTCCTTAGATGCTCTGATTGTGCAAAATGTTGCATCCGGCAGTTTCCAATCATACGTGCCATTGTAAAATACCTTCTCGTTCGTCTTTTTATCGGATGTAATTTCATCGTAAAATTTGCTTCTAACTACATCCGGATATGTCACATTTTCAAGCTCGGCAATAAGGGTAACTTCGCTTGTGATCAGACTCCCATTCTGATCAACGATCTTGCCCGAGATTTCAATCTCGTTCAGAAATTGAAAAGCATACGTATAATTTCCAAATAGTACAAGAATTCCCATAACCACATATTTGTACATATTACCTCCTTATCAATATGTTTTTTAAAATTAATGTATCATAATATTCAACTACATCATAATAATACTCATTTCCAATACTTAAATGATCGCGAATACCGTAAGGATGAACAGTATTTGGACCATATCGAATGCTATCAAAATTTGATATTTTAGATTTTATGTCCTGGCCTCCTAATCCTCCCGATTTACTTATTTCAAATCTGTATCCACCCACATTTAAATAATCATACATATCATGTATAGGAAGCAGTATATACTCATCGTCTAAGGGCACCGGTAATCCGTATTTCCCTAATATACCGGACCACCATACTCCTTCCAGATCCCGCTTGAAAAGATCGATTATTTTGTCACCTCTATAATATAAGTTGTACATGATGCCTGTGATATTATTTTCTATCGAGGGCACATACATGTCCTTATAATAATCTATTTCGGGTCTACTCGCATATGCGTTGCCTGGCACGGCTACCTGTGCCAGGAATACGTTATCAACTAATCCTTTCTTCCCTTGCGTTGCCAATAAGCGGAGAGCATATGAAATAAGATTTCCTCCTAACGAATGGGCAAGAATATTTATTCTGGCATTCTTGTATTCGCTTTTAGTATCCTCTATTATGTCGGCTAGAACCTGTCCGGTCTGAAATGAATTTACCCACTGATTATCGAATAACATTTTTGGATTATCAAGCCCACCGAGTCCCTCTTCAGTATCCCACGAAAACCCGATAAAGCCACCTCTATAACCGGACCAATATAGACGTTTATATATTGTATTATTCCACTCGATTGCACTCTTCTTTGGCGTCCAAGCGCCGTGTATGAACATTATTATTGAGGATGGATCCTTCATAAACATATCGTGTTTTTCTACACTTATATTGCGGTACCTCAGCTGTCCATCCATGTCAATGCTTGTGCCGCCCCTAACATCTACGAATCTATACATATCCCTTACATTTTTCACAGTAATATATACTTCGTCTAATATGATTTCTTCCTTCTTTTTACCATTGCTGAATTCTACCGCAAGTATAACCTTTAGCCGGCCGGGCTCCACCCCCTCAAATAGTGCGCAAAAGTCACCGTTATCATCGAAATATTTGGGATCAAGCTCTTTTTGATCTTTTGCAGAAAGGTTAAGAACAACTGTCTTTCTGTATTGTTCGATTGATGAATTTAGATCTTTCAGGTAAGTAAAATACATTAAATCCTTTAAATCTTTTACTCTTTCAAATAATTTTATTCTGCCTGTTCCCTCTGCATTTAATTTATATTTTATTCCCTTATCCTGGCCTATCCATTCTTTGATATTCGGTACTGATATATTAATCGGCATAAAATCTTCTAAATCGCGGATACCGTTTATGTTCCCATCGGCGCTGTCATTGCCCTTGCTATTTACTGCATCTTTATCATCCTGATGAACCGGAGAATCGTCATAATCGTCATCATCATTCACCCAAAACACGCACCCGGGCTCGTTTTGCTCGACGGCGTTGTCCTCGCCGCCGAGGAAGCCGTCGTTGTTGGAGTCGATTAGGATATCGCCAGTAATACCGTATTCTACGTTCGCACAAAATAGCCTGGTGACGGGACCTGGACTAGAGGCAAATCCTGGATATAAAGGAGCGTCTATAACTAGTTGGAAATCTTTATCGGGATTATCGTTATCAAATACTACATATGTATGCAATGGCTTACACAGGTTCAGCGGCTCTTTCTTAATAAGAGGTTCGGACAAGTACCCCATGCTTATCCCATTTGCCTTATATCTGCTAACATCTAAAGGCACATTCCACCAATTCTTGTCCATCCAAAACATATTAGATGTCTCAATAAACCAGCAATCTTTAAATATGATCGTATACTTATTTGTTTGTTTGGGTGGGCTGTGCAAGGTCATATTAATAGTATCCTCCCTTGTGGCTCCGTCCTGTACGTTAAAAAGACTGTCATGAAGAAAGAAGCCCCCTGCTATCCAAGGATAACTACCTATCGAATAATATGCTGTTCCTCTATCGTAATAATTGTAGCGGCCGTGGTTGTTTTGATGGGTGTTAGTTGAATATATGGGGAATATGTCCCTCGTATCGTATTTTACATCTGCCCATCCTGCAAACGGTGATTCTTGAAGAAAATCAGAATTATATGCGTCGGTATTATAATAATCATAATCCTCTGGTACTATCACGTATTCGCCCGTAAGCGGACTTAATACGGATCTTTCCACGTGTGTCCTGTTATTAGTGGATGAATACACAAATAACTGATAGTAGTTGTAAACTATCCTGTCCTCATAGGACTTTCCCGTATCCAAAGTAACTTTAACTTTTAGTATATTTTCCCCCGAATGCGTATTAGGGTCTACCCTCATCAGTATGTATTTGGGCGAATCAGCATTGACGTTATATTCTCTGGCTTTGCCCGGGCAGATGAGCATTGGACCTTCAAATGTTCCCGCCGGCTTGTTGAGTGCGCAGGGCTGGCCGTTGACGGTAATCGAGGTTATGCCTGCATTTAAATTGAATCTACCGCCTATCTTTAATTCCTTTTCGGTAATTACCTGGCCGGAGTACGGGGAACTGAATACAACGTCCTGATCTTTCCCCTTCTGGAGCTCCTTTGGTTGCTCTATCCGGCGTTCTGTCCGTGTTGAAAGCTTCTTCTTCGGAGGCGCCGTATAGCCTTCCGCTGCCGCGCCTACATCAACAACAGGCCCATCGGATATCCTGCCGCCTCCCTGCATTGGCCCGCCCGGCTCTGAATATACCGAATACGACACCAGCCTCCTCCTACCGTTTGTATCTGCCATTGATATAAGGAAGGTATTAAGGCCTTCTTTTAACTGCAGGCGGCTGAATTCAAAGTTATTATCCTCTATTCTCGCTTCCGTTCCCTTGATGCTTACAGATTTTATCTGGAAATCAGGCATAACCTTGCCTTTAAGGGTGAGATGGTCATCGCGGATGACAGAGAACTGCACGGGGGAAATAGATTTGAAGCCGACCGGGAGGTTTAGGTCTATATTAATGCCCCCGTGGGCGTTTGAAGGAATAAAAAAAGGCGTCATAATCGCCAGAAATACATACAGTATTAAATGTTTGATCTTCATATTTACCATTAAGTTGCCTGTTCTTCGAAACATGATTATTTTACCTCCCCTATATATACATGTCAATGCTATTTTTTATGTCATTATATAATAGACGTAAATCTATAAATATTTCTTTCAAATTTTATAGTCCCTTTAAATAGCAATATATTCCTCTTTACAGCTCCCCTCTCCCCCTGTATAATTACGTATAATTCAAAATTGGGGGTTGAGAAAAATGGGAAGAAAAGTATCAGCGATAGTATTTTGCCTTTTTTTAGTCCTTTCCTTCGACACGTTTTTATCAGTCGCACACGCTGATTTCAACGTCTATACAGTAGCTAATTCGGGCAGCATTTCACCGAAGACATCGTTCAGTTATGATGAGATTCCGTGGCTCTACATTGAAGTACCCGGTTTCAGCGGATATCCGGGAATGTACCCCAGGATGACGATATCGGCAGGATGGATGTACCAGGGCGAACCGCCTTCTATAACCGTGAATGGGTTCGACCAGGAATTTTATCCGAATGGTTTCCAGAATACGTGGATACAGCTGAGCGAGTGGGATTCCGTCAAACAGGTAGGTGCGTGGGATATTGCCGCGACTTACTCTATATATACCCTGAACGGATATACCCCGAACTTCATCGCGAACGGGACAGATTTCTCGAGTTTTGAGGTAACTCCTATACCCGAGCCGACCTCCCTTATGCTTCTCGGCAGCGGCCTCATAGGCATTTTCGGAACATTCCGCCGCAAGTTCAAGCGATAGTCCTGCCAATAGAAAAAGCAAGCGATGCCATACACGGCGCACACACGCCGGTCGCTTCGCTTATGCACCTCTTATTCGGGTAGATCTCGTATAACTTCCTATACTTCGCGGGCGTGTAGTTCGGCATAAGCACATTCGCGCCTGCCTTCAGCCCCTCCGCCCTGTAATCCTTTCCCATGCTCCCTAATGCGGTCGTAGCGGGCAGGTTAACCTTTTTTACCACGATACGCGTAAGCGCAAGCGTTTTCAGCACGAGGCTGACATCGCCGGGCTCTGTTCCGGCAAGCTGCGTCCTGTCGTGGGGTATGAACGGTCCTATGCCGATCATGTCGAAACCCCATTCCTTGAAGAATAATATGTCGTTAGCTATCGAGCGCAGCGTCTGCCCCGGCAGTCCTACCATTATCCCGGAACCGGTCTCGTAACCTAGCTCTTTCAGGTCGCGCAGGCAGCGCAGGCGGTTCTCGAATTCCATGCCGGTATGGAGGGAATCGTAGAGTTTCTTGTCAGAGGTCTCTATCTTAAGCAGGTACCTGTCGGCTCCCGCATTCTTCCATAATTCGTAATCCTCACGGGGACGTTCGCCAACGGAGAGCGTGACGGCGATACCGTGTTTAGATTTTATCTCCTTAACGATGGCGGCGAGGCGTTGCGGGTCGAGCGCGGGGTCTTCACCGGACTGCAGGACTATCGTCTTGATATTATCGGATGCGATCTTCGCGGCGCTTTCCAGTATTTCCGCGTCCGACAGGCGGTATCTTTCGAGGGACCTGTTCGCGGCGTTGAGCCCGCAGTAATAGCAGTGCCTGCCGCAATGGTTGGAGAATTCGACGAGCCCGCGCAGGAGGATCGCTTCGCCGGCGTATTGCTTGCGGACCTCGTCGGCGCAATTATAAATCTCCCTGAGACCGGCCGCTCCTTCCTCATTAAGGATTGTCTCTATAATAGATACCGAGGGACTAGCGCTGAGGGTGTCCCCCCGGAGGATGGCTCCGATGTATTTAGACGTATTCATCCCGCATCCCTGCGTCAACCGCCGAGAAGAGCTTGGCCGTCTGCGCGCGGGACTTCTCGTCGAGCTTCGCGGTCTCGCGCTCGATAAGCTTATAACCGGACGCTTTCACGGCTGGCGAGGCGAAGTCATCGAGGTATTCCTTGAACGTCACGAGCGCATTGACGCTGCACATGCCTTTTATGAGGCCCGGTTTGGCGAGGTTCATGAAATTCTCCCCGGTCCTCTCCCTGCGATAGCATGCCGCGCAGAAGCTTGGTATGTACTTATGCTCCACGAGCATAAGTACAAGCTGGTCCAGGCTGCGCTTGTCGCTGGTCGAGAACTGGCCGTCCCATTTTTCGTCATCGGAATATCCGCCGGGCGATGTCTTCGACTCGGCGCTTATCTGCGATATGCCGAGGTTGATGACCTCATCGCGCATCTTGGCGGTCTCCCTCGTCGTGAGTATCATGCCCGTATACGGGACCGAGAGCCGGATCACCGCGACAAGCTTCTTGAACTCGTCGTCGGATACCCGGTACGGCGGATGGAGCGAGAATTCCGACCCGACGGCCGGCTCGATTCGCGGCACAGATATCGTGTGCGGGCCGACCTTGAACTTTTTTTCAAGGTGCTCGATATGCATCATCATCGCGAGCGTCTCGAACTTGTAATCGTAAAGGCCGTAAAGCGGGCCTATTCCTACGTCGTCAATTCCTGCCTCGAACGCCCTGTCTATCGAGTCTAGCCGGTTGTCGGGGTCGCTTTTCGGGCCTGAGACGTGGCATTTCCTGTAGGTCGCGTCGTGGTATGTCTCCTGGAAGAGCTGGAACGTGCCGATTTGCGAGGCCTTGAGCTTCCTGAAATCTTCGACTGAAAGCGGCGCGCAGTTGATATTGACCCTCTTTATATAATGCGGGCCGACTCTAGCGGAATATGCGGCCTGTACCGCCTCGGTATAATACTCTATCGGGGATTTCCCCGGGATGCCCGACTCGCCTGCGACGACAAGTATGCGCTTGTGCCCCCTCTTCAGCAGCCACTCGACCTGTTCGCGTATCTCGTCTGCGTTGAGGTATTTCCTCTTAAGTTCCGGGTTGCCAGAATGGAACGCGCAGTAGAGGCACTTGTTCGCGCAATAATTCGATATGTAAAGCGGCGCGAATAGCACAATGCGGTTGCCGTATATCTCGTTCTTCACGTATGCCGCCGCTTCGTATATCTTATTTACGATAGCGGGGTCCTCGACGGCGAGCAGGGCGGCGGTCTCCTCAAGCGAGAGCCGTTTCAGCGTGCGCGCCTTCTTCAATATCGCTTCAACCTTATCCGCTGAGGCCTTTGCCGAAGGCACGGCGTCCGAAAGCAGGCCCTGTATCCTGTCATCGTCAATATACTTCATCTGCTGGCTCCCTTTTTTATCCTTTCCTTCTCATTGTTGAACGCATCGAGCGCTTCCGGAAACGGCGACAATACCCTTTCGAGCACGCCCTGCGAGCGCGAGATCGCGAAGCCGTAGTTTGTTATCGGCACTCCGGCCTCCTTCGCCTTCTCTATCCTTGTAAGCATCTCCCTGCGGGTTATCATGCACGAGCCGCAGTGTATTATGAGCTTATATTTCGCGAGGTCGCCTGGATAGTCCCTGCCCGAGCAGACGCTTATATCGAGCTCGCCGCCGGCGTATTTTTTGAGCCAGCGCGGTATCTTTACGCGGCCGATATCGTCTTCGATCGCGTGATGGCTGCAAGCTTCGGCTATCAGCACCTTATCTCCGGGCTTCAGCGCGTCTATCATCGCGGCGCCGCGGGCCATTTCGACAAGGTCTCCCTTGTATCTTATAAATATTATGGAGAACGTGGTGCATTTCACGCCCGGGGGCGTCTCCCTGACCATCCTGTCGACGACCTGCGAATCGCAGACGACTATGTCCGGTTGTTTTGTGAGGCCTTTCAGCGATGCGAGGTATTCTGTCTCTTTCACAACGAGCGACATGCCGTCGTTATCGAGCACATCCCTTATCGTCTGGACCTGGGGAAGGATCAGGCGTCCTTTTGGCGCCTCTTTATCTATGGGCATTATAAGGACCGCTACGCCGCCTTTCGGCATCAGGTCGCCCATCAGCAACGGCGGTTTCAGGAAATCCTCCGGGCAAACCTCGAGCAGGAACCTCTTGTACCTGTCGACGCTCGGGTCGCGCGAGTTGCCCTTATCGGCTATCGTCTGCCCGTAGTTAAGCGACGAGCATGTCATCACGCGCTGGGATATCTCCAGCATCTTATTCATGAACCCCTCGGACGGGGACTTCAGGTCGGCCTTGTTTACGACTATTATTACGGGAATATTCCTGACGGCGGCTTCCGCGACGGTCTTCGCTTCGTACTCCGTCCATGAATCCGCCTCGGTGACCAGTGTAATGACATCCGCCCTGTCGAGTATCTTCGCGGTCTTCTTCAGGCGGAGGTCGGAAAGTACCGAAACATCGTCAAGCCCCGCTGTATCGAGGAATACGACCGGCCCTACCGGAAGGAGCTCCATGGATTTTTCTACGACATCGGTCGTGGTCCCCGCAACCGGGGAGGTTATGGCCACATCCTGCCCGGCGATGAAGTTCAGGAAACTTGATTTACCTACGTTCGTCCTGCCGAAGATGCCTATCTGCAGGCGAAGCGACTTCGGAGTGCTTATCATTTATTTTCCCTTGTGAAGCGCCGACTTGACCGAGACCCCCTTTATGAGGCCGAGCCGGCCTGTCAGCGCGCCGATATCGTCGGTTGTCGCGTCGACGATGATGGTTATGACCGAGCAGTTCCTTTCCTTATACGGTATGCCCATCCTGCCCTGTATAATGCTCCCGAACTCCGACAGGACCTTGTTTACCTCCGCCGCCTGGTTGTTCCTGTCCGTGATGATTATTCCCATGAATCCCAATCTCTTGTCCATCGTAACCTCCCTTTCAAACAAAAACCCGGTTCCTGCGAAAGGAACCGGGTGGTATTCTTCCCTGGCCCCTTGGCTTTAGACGCTGCCCCCGTCCTTACCGCAGGTATGTAATACTAAAACATCACCTTCTGTAAATAGGTACGCCTTTGTAGGTCGTGTGTAGGAGCTTCTCGGACTTCTCGCCCAACGGCTTCTCGAGGAACTCCTTGTATAATCTCTTGATGTAAGGGTTCTGGTGCGAGCAACGGACCGCTTTTGCCTTATCGTCCTCATACAGGACCTTGGCGCGCATCGCGCGGACCTCGTCGGTGACCATGTAGGGCTGGCCGCCGCCGCCGATGCATCCGCCGGGGCATGCCATGACCTCTATGAAATGGTACGGCATCTCCTTTCCGGCCTTCTTCGCTTCCCTTACCTTGTTCAATACATATTCGACGTTCGCCATGCCGTGCGCTACGGCGACTCGTATCTTCTTCCCGCCGACGTCTATCTCGGCTTCCTTGACCTTCTCGAGTCCCCTTACCGCCTCGAGGTCTACCTTGGCGAGCTCCTTGCCGGTAATGAAATAATTGGCGGTCCTGAGCGCGGCTTCCATAACGCCGCCCGTCGCGCCGAATATGACGCCTGCGCCGGCATACTCGCCGAGGATCGTGTCCGATTCTTCATCTGGAAGGTTCGTGAAATCAATGCCCGCCTGCTTTATCATGCCCGCGAGCTCGCGCGTCGTCATGACTATGTCTACGTCCTGGTAGCCAGAGGCATGCATCTCGTCGCTTCTCGTTATCTCGTATTTCTTAGAGGTGCAGGGCATTACCGAGACCATTACTATCTTGGACGGGTCGATGTTGTTCTTTTGCGCGTAATATGTCTTCGAGAGCACGCCGAGTATCTCGTGCGGCGATTTGCAGGACGAGAAATGCTCGATCATGTCCGTATGGAACTTCTCCATAAAGTCCACCCACGACGGGCAGCAGGTCGTGATGAGCGGGAGCGGCTTCGTCCCCTTCACGAGCCGCTGCTCGAACTCGCTCGCTTCCTCCATTATCGTGACGTCGGCGGCGAAGTTCGTGTCGAAGACGGCCTTGAAACCCAATCTCCTCAACAGCGCGTATAGCTTGCCGGTGAAGTTCTTTCCGGGATAGCCGAACGCCTCGCCGATGGACGCCCTTACGGCCGGCGCTATCTGGACGACGCAGTACTTGTCAGGGTCCTGCAGCGCCTTCCAGACCTTCGGCGTGTCGTAATATTCAAGTATGGCGCCCGTCGGGCAGTGCGCCGAGCACTGTCCGCACTTGATGCAGGGCGATTCGGATAATTGTATGTCCCCCGCAGGCGAGAACCTCGTCTTGATGCCCCTCTGCAGGAACGAAAGCGCCCAGACGTCCTGCATATCCTGGCAGACGTAGATGCACCTGCCGCAGAGTATGCACTTCTCCGGCTCGAGCACGACGGCCTTCGTCGAGTCGTCCTTCGGGAGGTCCCTCTTTATCTTCGGGAAATATTCCTCGGATATGCCGAAATCCGCCACGAGTTTCTGCAGCTCGCAGTTGTTGTTGCGCCCGCAGATAAGGCAGTCGTTCGGGTGGTTTGAAAGTATCAGTTCGAGCACGCTCCTGCGGATAGAGACTATCTCGGGATCGTGCGTCGTTATCTCCATGTTCTCCTCGAGCGGCGTGCAGCATGCCCTGAGCATCTTGTTCGAGCCCTTGACCCTGACGATGCATATGCCGCAGCTTGCCGACGGCGGCAGGTCTGGATGCTTGCAGAGCGTGGGTATCTTTATCTGGACGCTCTTAGCGGCCTCGAGTATCGTAGTCCCTTCGGGGACCCTCAAAAGTATGTCGTTTATCTTCGCCTGTATGGATTTTGCCATTTTCTATTCCTTACCTACCGCTTTGAACTTGCAGACCTCGAAACATCTGCCGCAGCGGACGCATTTGTTCATGTCTATGGTGTAGCCGTCATCCTTGTTGCCCGTTATAGCTTTCGCCTCGCAGTTCATGAAGCAGAGCCCGCACTTCTTGCACTTCTCCGTGATTATCTTGTAGCTCAACAGGTTGCGGCACTTCTTCGAGGGGCATTTCTTCTGGAGGATATGCACCTTGTACTCGTCCTCGTAATACCTGAGGGTCGAGACGACCGGGTTCGGCGCGGTCTGCCCGAGGCCGCACAAAGCCGCCCTCTGCATAGACTGCGAAATCCTCCTTAAATTATCGAGGTCGCCTATCTCTCCGCGGCCTTCGGCTATCTTGCTTAGGAAACCGAGCATCTGCGCGGTGCCGATCCTGCAGGGAGAGCACTTTCCGCACGATTCGTCGAAGCAGAACCTCTGGTAGAACCGCGCGATATCGACCATGCAGTCGTCCTCGTCCATTACTATCATGCCGCCCGAGCCCATTATCGAGCCGAGCTTTTGTAAATTCTCGTAATCGACCGGGGTATCTAGGAAGTCCTTCGGTATTACGCCGCCGGAAGGCCCGCCGGTCTGGATCGCTTTTATATTCTTGTTGTTGTATACGCCGCCGCCTATGTCGAAGACGATCTCGCGTATCGTCGTGCCCATCGGCACCTCGACGAGGCCGGAATTCTTTACCTTGCCGGTAAGCGCGAATACCTTCGTGCCCTTGGATGTCTGCGTACCGACCTTCGCGAAAGCGTCGCCGCCCCTGTTTACGATATAGGGAACGTTGGCGAGCGTCTCTACGTTATTAATGACGGTCGGCTTGTCCCAGAGGCCCTTGACCGAAGGATACGGCGGGCGCGGGTGCGGAGTACCTCTCCTTCCCTCTATCGAGGCAATAAGCGCGGTCTCTTCGCCGCATACGAACGCGCCTGCGCCGAGGCGTATCTCGAGGTCGAAACTAAAATTGCTTCCGAGTATGTTCTTACCGAGCAGGCCGTTCTCGTAGCACTGGTCTATCGCCTTCTGTATCCTCTCTACCGCGAGCGGGTATTCCGCCCTGATATAGAAATATCCTATCGTGGCACCGACGGAGAAACCGGCTATCATCAGGCCTTCCACAACCGAGTGCGGGTCGCCTTCGAGGACACTCCTGTCCATGTATGCGCCCGGGTCGCCTTCGTCGCCGTTGCAGATGACATATTTCTGGTCGACTGACATCTGTTTCGCGAAATTCCATTTCATCCAGGTCGGGTAACCGGCGCCTCCCCTTCCGCGAAGGCCGCTCTTCTTCATCTCTTCTATTACCTTCTCCTGCGTCTTCAGCTCGAAGAGGACCTTCTTGAGGGCCTGGTAGCCCTCGCTGGCCATATATTCTTCTATGCTCTCGGGGTCTATGACGCCGCAGTTGCGCAGTACTATCCTGAGCTGTTTCGGCTCCTTGCGCGCGGTAAGTTCCTTGACGACCGTCCCCTGCTTGACCGCATCGAGAATGCGGCCGAGGTCTTCGTCCTTTACGCCGTAGTAGGCGGTATCGGGCAGGACCTTCACGACGACGCCCTGGTTGTAGGCGCCTATATCCGCTACGCGCACCGCCTGGACCGAGTCCTGCATCCCGCGGTCCCTTAGCCCGTTGAGCAGCAGCGAGTGGACGTCCTTCGTCTTGTCGGGCATCGCTGTGCCCGACACGCCGCCCGTATCTCTAATATATATAATCTTTTTGTCCATTATTTCTTTACCTGTATGTCGTAGATATGGTCGTTGACCAGCCTATGGTTGTGGATATGCTCTTCGAGGATCTGTACCGCGACTTCGGCGTTCACCCTTCCGTATGTGACCTGCGGCATCCCTTCGACGTTGACCTCGACGAGCGGCTCGACGGAACACATTCCGGCGCAGCCGCATTTCTTGACGGCTACGTTTATATTGCGCTTCTTCGCCTCTTCGGTAAGGATATTGAACACCTTGTCGGCTCCCGCGGCTATGCCGCAGCTCGACATGCCGACCTTTATCCAGTTCTTATCCTCGGGCTTCTTCTGCTTCGCTATGTTTTCGAGGGATTCCCTCGTTATCTTGCTCATTTGGCTACCTGCTCCTCTTCATACTCTGCGATAATATCCGCGACGTGGTCCTTCTTGACCTTGCTGTATACCTTTTCGTCGATCTTCATGACGGGAGCGAGGCCGCAGCATCCGAGGCACCTTACGACCTCAAGCTGGAAAAGCCCGTCCTTGCTCGTGCCGCCCTCACGCACCCCGAGGATATCGCGCAATTCGTGCAATAGTTCCGAGGCGCCTTTCAGGTAGCAGGCGGTGCCCATGCAGACCTGCACCATGTGCTTGCCGGGCTGCTGGAGCTTGAAGAAATGGTAGAAGGTTATGACCTCATATATCCTCGCGAGCGGCACGTCCATGTATTTCGAGAGCTGAAGGGACGTCGCGCGCGGCACGTACCCGTAAAGGTTCTGGATATCGTGCAGGATCATTATGAGGCTGCCCTTCTTGCCCTCCCATTTTTTGACGACATTCTTGATATCGTCGGATAATTTTTCTTCTTGCATGTTAATTCCTTCTCCGAAGTTTGATTTTCCACAGGTATTCGGTGGGGTAGAATGGACTTAATATATCACATGCGCGACATTATGTCAAGCATGTGCTTCGCGGACCTGACGTAAAATCTGTAATTTGAATCCGTCGTGTATGCGCTTTTCTTCGAGGCAACGGCCATTTCAAACATTTTTCTCGCGGCCTTTATGTCCCCGGAATTCCTGTATATAACCCCAAGATCGAAATAAGCGGTCACGTTATCGGGATCGTATTCGATGGCAATCTTGTATTCCGCTACGGCCTTCTCCCTTTCGCCGAGTATACTATAGCAATACGCGAGCCAGTTGCGCGAGTCCACGTCCTTCGCGTCGAAAAATAGCGTCTTCCGGTATGTCCTGGCGGCGTCACTTATCATGGCCGAGCTCATATAATCGCCGGCGCGCCTGTAAAGCAGGTAGGAAATATACGGGCTAAGCCCGACGAATACAACCGCAATGAATGCCGCGGTTATCAGGTAATTCTTTATCTTCCCCGTCTCTATCATCTTCATCCCAGTATGAACAATAATATGCCCAGCGCTATCAGGATATTCCCGCCGATGACGGGCGCCACCCTCTCGACGATTTCCACTTTCGGATGTATGTATTTGACTATGCCGCTGAAGACCCCCGCCATTATTATCGGGAGGCTCTGCCCGAGCGCGTAGGTGAAAAAAAGCAGCACTGCGTAAAGCAGGTCTTCCTTCATGATGCCGAGGCCCGCAATTATCACGAGAAAAGGCCCGCATACCGGGCATGTCGGCGCTTCGAAGAGGACAAAGATAAGGCCGAATAAGAAAGCGCCGGCCGCGCCGCCGTATTTTACGTTAAAAGCCCTGGCCGCGAAGGCCTCGATCGGCCTTATCCTGACGAGGCCCGCCATCTGGACCCCTACAAAAAACACGGTTAACCCGGCAAAATAGTAGAAATACCTGCTAAGGCCCATCATCCTGCTTCCGAGCGTCGCTATGGTGCCGAGAAGAACGCCCAGCAAAGTATAACTCAGGACCAGCGCGGCGACAAAAGACATCGTCACGATAAAGGCCTTCTTCTTTGACTTCGCGCCGCCTATAAGGCCTACGACGACCGGTATCCTGACTATCGTGCAGGAGGCAAGGCTCAATATCGCCGCCGCCCAGAAGACGACGACGAATGTCCAGGCCGAATGCTGGTTAACCGCGCTTACGATGGTCTGTATGTCCGTTGCCATCTCTTTATACCTTTATCGTGTATCCGGAGAGGTCCGTGTCATGCATAGGAAGGTTCGTCGGCTCGCTGACGAAAAATATCGACGGCCTGCCCCTTCCCGGTTCCGAGATCTCGCAATGAACCGTATCCTTTAGCATCGTGAATATGCAGGTCCTGTGGTCGTTATATTTCAGGCGCAGCATCATGAAATCCTTCGCGACGAGTTTGCCGGCCTTCGCTTTGCGCTCGAGGTCTTTGTGCTTCAGCAGGCACAGGATCATGCATACCGGCTTCAGCTTGAGCCCCGTATTGTTTATTATGATGAACTCTTCGTGGTGCGGGTGTGAATTCAGCATTACGCGGGCGGCATTATCCGAACGGACGCATATGAGCTTATGAGTTCCGTGCTCAACGGGCGATGAATATATCGTGTCAACGAGCCCGTCCTTGTGCGTCCTTCGCAGTATCTTCGCGGTCGGGCGCAATGTCCTTATGAGGCCTTTCTTCTCGAGTCGCATCATTATCTTTTCCGTCGCGTCGACGGGATGAAGCTTTATCGTTTTCATATCAGCGCAGATGCTCCAAAAGTATTTTTATTCCTATCGCGATCAATATAAGGCCGCCGGCGGCCTCGAGCTTCTTCTCGAAGAAATGCCCGGCGGTATTGCCTATCATCACACCGAGGAACGAAAGCGAAAACGTGACCGCCCCTATAACGACCACGGGGAGGATTATCGGGACCTGCAGGAAAGCGAAACTAAGGCCCGCAGCGAGAGCGTCGATGCTTGTAGCTACCGACAGGACGAGCATCTGCCTGTGGCCGAACGACGGCAGCTTCTCCTCATCGCCTATCTTCCATGATTCGTATATCATCTTGCCGCCTATGAAGGCGAGCAGCCCGAACGCGACCCAATGGTCTATGCCGGTTATGAAACCCTTCAGACGGAAACCTACAGCCCAGCCGATGACCGGCATCGCCATCTGGAAGGAACCGAAATACGTCCCGAATTTCAAGGCACTCTTAAGCTTATGCCGCCTTATCGCCACTCCGCCCGCTACCGATACCGCGAACGCGTCCATAGCCAGCCCCAAGGCGATAAAAAGGACCGCTGATGCGCTCATGTGTTATTCGCCGACCTGTATGCCGGCCTTATCGCTTATCGCGGCAATACTGAGGCGGGTCACTTTCAGTTCGGTAAGAAGATCAAGAACGCTGACTATCTGCTTGAAACGGACGGCTTTATCGGCCCTGAGGATAACTGCGGCTTTCGGGTTCGCCTTATGCTTTGCTGCCAGCTTTTCCTTCAATCCGGTTGATGTCACTTTGTCCTTGTCGAGGTATATGGCGCCGTCCCCGGTTATCGAGATGTTTATCTGGTTCTTCTCCTCGATAGGGACTATATTATCGGCTTCGGGAAGTTTTACGTCGAGTTTTTGTATACGCTGCGGGCTGAACGTGTAGAGCAGGCTGAACGAAATGAAAAAGAAGATGAACATGTTCATGATTATATCGGTCATGGCCACGTTCTCTAGGGTGAAGAGATATCCCTTCCTTCCCTGTATCTTCAAAGATTCCCCGCCTCCTTCAGCTCAACGATGAGTTCCATGAACTGGACCGAGTGGTTATTCAGCTCGTTGGACATATATTTGATGCGGCTTATGAAATAGTTATAGCAAAGGAAGAGCGGGATCGCTATCGCGAGGCCGGCGGCGGTGGTTATCATCGCCTGGTAGATGCCCGACGCGAGCGCGTTGACGGTTATATTCGCGCCGGCATGCTCCCATGCCATGAACGCTTTTATGAGGCCCGTTATCGTGCCAAGGAAACCGAGAAGCGGCTCGATGCTTATTATGGAGGCGAGCGCGCCGAGGTATTTCTCTATCTTCATTATCTGGTTGTTCCCGACCTGCTCCATGACCTTCTCGAGGCGCTGCGGCGCGAGATACCTGCGCTCGATGCCGACCTTGAAGACGGCGGCTATCGGGTATTTGATGTTCTCATCGCAGAGGTCGAGCGCCATCTGTATCCTGTTCGCCTTCAGGCAATGGAATACCTCCTGGATGAAGCCGAACGAATCCATCTTCAGGTTCCTCAGCTCGAGGAATTTTTCGACTACTATCGCGAATCCCACGACGGAGCCGAGTATGATCGGCGCCATTACGGGGCCGCCCTTAATTATTATATCTAGCATGACTGCTCCTTGAAGGTTTTATGAAGGATTTAAGGAAGTGATTTTATCACTATCCGCTTTCTTTATCAACCGTTATTTTTTTGCCAGGAGCTCCTCAACCGTCTTAACGAGTTCCGGCGGTTCGAAAGGTTTCATGACATACGCGTCGGCGCCGACCTCGAGTCCGAGTTTCTTGTCGAGGTCGCCGCCCTTGGCAGTAAACATGATTATCGGGATATCCTTGTACCTCGTGTCCTTCTTCAGGAACGCGCATACCTTGTACCCGTCCATCTTCGGGAGCATCAGGTCGAGTATAACAAGGTCGGGTTTCTCGCTATGCGCCTTCTCGAGTCCTTCCATGCCGTCGGACGCCGTGACTACTTCGTAACCGCTCGCCTGCAGGCGAAAACCTACAGTCCTCAGTACATCCTCTTCATCATCAACAAGTAATATCTTTTTCTTGTCCATTATTTAGGGCCTCCAGCCCCGTCCTTCTCTTTTCCGGGACCACCCAGAAACTTTTCGATGACCGCGTTAAGATGCTCCCTCTCGAACGGCTTGACCAGGAAGCCGTCCGCTCCCGCTTTCCCGGCCTGTTCGTTTATTTCGTTCGTGCTGGCCGTGAAAAGTATTATCGGTATATCTTTCGTATTATCGTCGGATTTCACTTTCCTGCAGACCTCTATACCGTCCATGACAGGCAGCCGCAGATCCAGCAATACCAGATCAGGGCGTTCCTTCCCTATCATATCGATCGCATCCTGCCCGTTCCCGCCTATGATCACATTATAACCCATGCTTTTAAGCCTGAACATCGTGACCTTTACGAGATCCTCTTCATCATCCACTATAAGTATGGTCTTCGTCATAAGATTCCTTCCTTTCGGCTATCGGCAGTGTGAAGATGAAGCTTGCACCTTGCCCGTATGCGGACTCGGCCCAGATCTTTCCGCCGTGCCTCTCGACTATCTCTTTCGAGATAGCGAGGCCGAGGCCCGTTCCGCCGGTCTTTCGCTCGGTACCTTTCTCCAGTTGTTCGAAACGGCGGAATAGCCTGGGCAGGTCTTCCTCGTGTATGCCCGGACCGCTGTCCTTGACCGTTACGCGTACCATACCATCCTTTATCTCCGTGATCACCGTAATCCTTCCTTTATCCGTGAACTTCACGGCATTGTTAACGAGATTCGTGAGGACCTGCGTTATCTTATCCCTGTCGAAGGATATCGCGGGCAGGGCTCCGGAAAGGTCCAGCACTATTTCAAGCGCCTTATCCTTCACCATCGTTATCATTGTATCATATACCTCGCGCACCACCCCGTTAATGTCGCCCGGAGCAAGGCTGAACGTCATCTTCCCTGATTCCAGCTTCTGCAGGTCTAATACGTCGTTAATCAGCCTTGCCAGCCTGTCCACGTTGCGTTTCGCGATATTCAGGAACTCTTTCTGGTCCTTGTTCAATTCTCCGGTGGTGCCGTCTATGACGAGCGAGATGCCCTCCTTAATGGCGGTAAGCGGGGTCCTTAGCTCATGAGAGACCATTGACGTAAAGTCCGCTTTGATCCTTAAGGCGGATTCGAGGTCCCTTGAATATTTTTCGACCTTCTCTTTCTCTTCCTGTATATCCTCCAGGAGGTTTAAGCTGGCAGCCTGCGCGTCGGACAGGTCTTTCGTCCTGTCCCCGACCCTCTTCTCCAGCTGTTTAGACAATACTTCAAGCTCGTCTTTAGCCGTTATAAGCGCGTCCCGCCTGACCTTAATGGCGGATATCATATCCCTGAAGGTTTCGGCGAATTGTTCTATCTCGTCGCCTGTATTGGCCTCTATCCTGTAATCCCAGTCGCCTTCCATGACCTTTTCCGTGGCTACATGCAGTTCATTAATCGGTTTCGCGAATATGCCGCCCAGGTAATAGCCGGCAGGTATTATTATGGCTATCATGCACGACCAGACTATGACAAGTATAAAAAGGAATTTGTTTACGGGGGCAAAGGCCTCCATCTCATCCTGCTCAATCAGTATTTTCCACGATACGTCCTTCATTGAGAACAGCGATGCCGGTATATCGGCACAGACAACGAAGATCTTACCCTCGTGTGGAGTCAGGTCGTCTCCGACGAAATACGGGGCCTTTCGGCTGTTGATGGCCTCAAGACAATCCCCGCCGCAGATCTTCATCGTCATCGGTTCGACGCCATAATGGAATATGATATCGCCTTTATTGTTTATGATCGCCGCGTGCCCTGTCCTGCCGATCCTGAAATCCTGCAGGGGATTAAAGAACACGCCGGCCTCCAGGAATGCCTTGCATATGCCTATGATATTGCCGCTGCCGTCGCGTATCGGCACAGCCAACGCTATGCCCCACAATTTCGAGGATTGGTCGAACTCAATATCACCGACATAATCCGCGCCGTTGCCGCCGTTATACGCGTACTGCCACCAATCCTCATCGGCCTGGTAAAAATCGCTCGTTTTTCTCGAGGAGGCCACAATCCCTCCGAACCGGTCGGTGACAAACACCTCTCCCATATATCCCTCGTCCTCCGACAGCGTTTTTAACCTTACTGCGACATAATTATCAAGATACTCTTTAAGCAAAGGATCGTCATCTTTCAGCCCCGGCCATTTTCTTTCCATGTCATCGTAAAATGCTTCCCTGGATGCCGGTGTTTTTGCGTCCAGCTTGTCATCTGCATCCAGTATTTGCTTTTTCCACAGGGGGCTGTTTGAATACGATTCTACATGCTGGATCTCCTGCTTTATTGAATCGGCTACATACACGGCAAGAAGCTGCGCCATCTTGCCGTAATCCTTGCCTATCATCGAGTGCGTATAATCATAACCCAGGTAGAACCACAGCCCCACGCCAAAGGTAGCTATTGCGAACGTGCTCCAGAATATTAAAAGCGTGACGCGCCTTCGTATGCCGCCGACCCTGCGGGTCTTGCCGCCGCTATATTTGACGACCCCGAATATGCCGAAGAAACAGGCCGAAAGCGTTATGGCGACGAGAACCCGGAAAAACTGGACCGGTATACCGGTAACCTTTATGAAATTGGGGTAATTCAGGACTTGCGAAAATAGGAAATCGGACTTAGGCACTACGATCCCCGCCAGCAATCCGTACATCAGGAATGAGGCGGACGCACCCAAGGCGCTTATGCGGATCACGCGCGGTAGCTCGGGAACGCCCTTTTTCGAGGCCTTCAAATAAATAGCCGCGGCCGTAAGTACCGTGCCGGGGATCCCTATGAAATACCTTGTGATGACCGTTATGACCGTAAGGTCTTTTACGGCCAGATAGAGGGGTATCCACGCTATTACGATCAGGTACGGCAACGCATAAAGGAACTTTAACCGGGGTATTGTGCGTGCGATGACACGGCAGCCGAAGAAGACCAGGCAAAGGAACGAGACGGGCAGCAGGATGCTTCCTATGACAACCAGCATCCTCGTATCGAAGGGCCTGCCGATCAATATGAGCATATCGACCCATTCGTTAATCCCGTGGACCAGGCCGAACAACCCTATCAGCCAGACCTCCCTGGATATGTCAAGGAATCCTGTCTTTTCCCTTGCAGTGAATACGACTATGCCAAGGATAATGAATGCCAGCCCATAGACAAAAAATATCGTCAGCACTTAAGGTTTCGCCTCCCTGAGCTTCTCTTCGAGCGCCGCGATATTCTTCTTAAGCTCGATCATCTTGAGCTCCCTTCCTACCGCCAGATTATTGAACTTCTCGAGCTCGCCCATCCTTTTCTGGAGTTCGGCTTCAGCGCCGGCGGTCTGGAGCACCCTGACGATGACATTACTGACGCCTTCCAGGAGCACGTATTCATCGGGAGATATCTTGTTCTTCGAGAAAAGGGCCATGACACCTATGGTCTCGCCGTGCGGGGGGCGCAGCCTGAAGCCCGCAAACGATACAAGCCCAAGCTCCCTGGCCCACTCATGGTCATGTATATGCGGATCATTAACTACATCATTCGTAAGGAATGACGGATACTCCCCGGATGCTATGCCTCCTATCTTATAGCTTCCTAAAGGCACGCGCCTGTGCCCTCCGTCGGTATGCGTATACCGCCCGGAACTCGCCACAAGATGCAGGCAGCTGCCACGGTTGCGGCACATATGAGGCCCTTCGGTTACGGCCGCATGGGGGCATCCCGAACCGCACAGGTCACCCTTTTCTATTATCCATATACGGGAAAAATCGGCATCGAATATATCTATTATTCCGCCGGTTATCACCTTCATCTTGCTTTCGAGAGTGCCGGGATCAAGCAGGGTGGCCTGCATCTGGTTAAGTTTGCGTATTATAATCTCCAGCTTTTTCCGCTCGGTTATATCCTCCATCAAGCCGTCAAAAAATATTTCCCCGCTCCAGTTTTTCTTCATGACCGTCGTAAGCGACGCTATGAACTTCCTTCCCTTAAGGGTCTTCAGCTCTAGCTCCTCGCCCTTAAGGAAGCCCGATTTCAGTATCTTATCGCTGAACTCGACCCTCTTAGAAGGGTCTGCGTAGAGCTCATTAATGTTGTGTTTGAGCAGCTCCTCCTTTGAACCGGCCTCGAACATTTCCACTATCGTATCGTTGACCTCCAGGAAGCGCCCTTGGGGACCGGGAGTATTGCGGTAGATTCCGACTTTTATATTGTTGATAAGCTCGACGTACTTGCGCTGCGAATCCCTTAGGTCGTCCTCTATCTTCTTCTGTGCGCTTATATCCCAGAACACGCCTAATATGCCGATGATCTTCCCCGCTCCGTCCCCTACCGGGGATTTGAAGGTGCGGACGACCGTCTTTTTGCCGTCTTTAACGTACGCCTCTTCCAGATCAACGGACCTTCCCGATTCCATGAGATCCCTGTCGTCTTCCCTGTATTTATCGGCCAGTTCTTTCGAGTAGAAATCATAATCGGTCTTTCCGGTTATCTCTTCCGGGGATATTCCGAGATCCTGCGCATAGCTCCTGCTGCATGTTACATATACCGAATTCCTGTCCTTATAGAATACCTTCTGCGGTATGCTGTCGAATATGGCTTTGTAAACGTTCTCGGGATTCTCCACGCTCGCCGCCTTCTTATTCAACCTCGATTTTCCTGGAATTCTCCCATACTCCGTGGATATTGCAGTAGCTTACTGCAAGGATAGTGCCGGGCTTGTCGGTCCGGAAGGTGAACTGGGCTTCGGAATTCGTATAGACGGTGCTCGTATCAGGGCCCTGCATGGATGCCCCGTGCGCCGTAAGATCCGCCTGTCCTATCTCATAGGGGAACTTCTCTGAGTTCGGCAGGAAGAACAGCTTTATCCATGAGATGTGGTGTTCGGTCTTGTTGGGATGCGGGATCTCCTTACCCACCGTCACGGTGACCTTTACCGGCTCGCCCTTCCTTACCCTGTCCTGGGCCTCTATTACCGGAACGTGCTTCTCCGCCTTCCAATCGGCATCCTGGAGCAGTTCTTTCATGCTGGCCATAGTCATACCTCCTTTTTAGCTGCGCCTCTCCTCATCCAGTATATCTATAAGGGCATCCACTACCTTAGGGTCGAACTGGGTGCCCCTGTTCCTCTTCAGCTCGTCGATCGCCTGCTGCCTGTTCAGCGGGGGCCTGTATGCCCTTGCGGATGTCATCGCGTCATATGAGTCGGCTACGGTCACTATAGCGGACATCAGCTTGATCTTATCCCCCGAAAGGCCGTCCGGATAGCCCTTTCCGTCATAGCGCTCATGGTGGCTCCTGACTATATCCAGCAGCTCGTTCGAAAGCAGTACAGGTTTAAGGATGTTCTCGCCTATCACGGGATGCTTGCGGATCTCGGTCCATTCGGCTTGGGTCAGCGGCTCCCTCTTGTTCAATATCCTCTCTTCTATACCGAGCTTACCGATATCGTGGAGCAGCGTAGCCCTCTTAAGGAGGTCGACCTTTTCTTTCGGCAACCCCATCTTTATGGCGATCTTTTCCGCGTATTCGGCGACGCGCTCGGAATGGCCTTTCGTATAGCTGTCCCTCGCCTCAAGTATCCGGACGAACGACTGGACCACGCGGTAGAAATAGGAAAGCAGGTCTTTCTTGGATTCACTGAGACGCGAGGCCATCTGGTTGAACGATTTCGCGAGTTCGCCGACCTCGTCTGCGCCCTCAAGGTCTATCTTGTAGCCCAGGTCCCCGTTAGCGAAATGCCTCGAACCTTCAAGGAGTTTAACGAGCTTGCGTGATATCCTTCTTGACAGGAAGATCCCTATAAGCACGGAGAACGCCGCGGCCAGCGCGAGGACGAGGATCGTACGGTTGCGCGCGATCCCCTGTTTCTTGTATACATCGTCAACCGCGATGTCTACGCCGACTATCGCAACAGGGTCCCCGTCCCTGTTGAAGACGGGCGCATATCCGGAGAGAGCGGCTCCCCATTCGTCGATTACGATCTTCCTGTCCGCCGTGGGGCCGTCAAACGCCCTTACCATCTCGGGATACTTCGACGCGTCATAGGTGTCCCCGGGCCGCGAGGAGAGGCCGATACTCTGCTGCTCGCTTGTGGGCACCACGGGATCCACGATGAACTTCATTATTTCCTTCTTGCCGGTGGGAGCAAGCACGTAGATATAATGGAGGTCCGGGTTTTGCCTCATTATCCTTTTCAGCTCCTCCGCCACGAGCCTGTATTCCGCCGTATTGACGCCGCCGGGATTGAGCGGGATCTTCACAAGCGCGTCGCCGTCTATCCTGACGGCGGCCGACCGCGCAAGCGAGATTAGTCCGCTGCGGGCCGAGTCCATCTCTGAGTTCAGCAGGTGGCGGTAAAGAAAGAGGTTTGTGGCCGCGACCACAAGGAACATTGCCATTATGAGCAGGATCGCGGTCTTCACCCTGAAACTTAATACCGGAAGGATTTGCTTATCAGCCATTACCTTTCCCGAGAAGCTTTTTATTGATATCAAGGGTCGTCTTTAACGCGCTCTGAGAATCCGAATAGACGCTCAGTTTCGGTATGTACGCGCTTACACGCAGGTCTTCGGTGCCCTTTATCGCCTTCTCCTCGAGATGTGCCGTGAACATCACTACGGGGATCTTTTCTGATATCTTGCGGATCTCTTTAAGCGTCTTTACGCCGTCCATCTCGGGCATCATGTAATCGAGAATGACGATATCCGCTTTCCCTGATTTAAGCGCTTCCAGGGCGTCCTTGCCGTTAGTCACACAGGCCACATCGTAACCCCATCCTTCTATCCTGCGACTCATCAGCGTCAGGAAATCCTGCTCGTCGTCAACGAGCAATATCCTTATTCTATCGCCCATATCAGGATCCTCCTTGATTTATTGTATCAAAGAGTAGTAAAATAGGCAAACCAAAAACAGAAAGGGCCCTGCCGATGAAAAGCATAAAATTCGACTTCAATAACATGTTCGCGTTCAGCGTAGGCAAGGAACACGGCGTGGACGAACAGGAACTCGACGCGCTCTCCTATTCGATAAAAGAGGCCCACACCCACCTGTACGGGGTGCTCTCCGACAGCGCCTGCAGGGTCGGCCTTGGTCTTGAATGGACGCGGCTGCCGTTCCAGGACGCGAAAACGATAAGGCAGGTCCAGAAATTCGGTGACGAGATAGCTTCGAAGTACGAAAACGTGATATCTCTCGGCATAGGAGGCTCTTACCTCGGGCTAAAGGCCGCGCAGGACGCGCTCTGCCCTCCCTATTACAACGATTTTTCCGGCGCAAGGAAAAAAAGGCCGCGTATCTATTTTGAAGGCAACAACCTCGATCCCGATACGCTCTCAGTCCTGCTTAAGAACCTTAACCCGAAAAAAACTTTCGTGATAGTCATATCCAAATCCGGCGAGACGACCGAGACGAAGACCGCGTTCATAGCGGTCAAGGAATGGCTGAAAAAAAGCGCCGGAGGCAGATACGGCAGGCAGATATTCGCAATAACCGACCCCGTCTCCGGGAGCCTCCGCAAGGAGGTCGACGCCGCGCAGGAAAAGGACCGCCTCAGTTTCAGGAACTCGTCGCTGATGAAGGGCGTCGGCGGCAGGTTCTCTGAGTTCAATATGGGCTTGCTCCACCTCGCCATCATAGGCGTAAAGGTCTCCGATGTCCTAAAGGGGGCGGCCGATATGCATAAGTCCTGCGTGAAGCAGGATCTTGCGGCAAATCCCGCCTATATGTACGCGGCGCTGCATACGATACTCTACAGGATGAAGGGCAAAGACATAGCTATAGTCATGCCGTTCTGCGAGACGCTTAAATCAACCGCCGACTGGTATATACAGATGCTTGCCGAAAGCCTCGGCAAGAAGTACGCGAGGAAGGTCGTCAAAGCTCCCGGCGGCAGCGAACAGTGGGTAAATGACACGAACCGCCAGGTGAATACCGGCCGTACCCCCATATCCGCGCGCGGTACGAACGACCTTCACTCGATACAGCAGAATAATATCGAGGGCATGAACAACAAGGCCGTCACTTTCATCCGCGTCGGGAAGTTCGGTTCAGAGATCAAGGTCCCCGCCGGCAACGGCATACTCTCCGGCAGGAAATTCTCGGAACTTATAGGTTTGGCGCAGGAAGCCACGGAATGGGCGCTGGTCAGGGAGTCGAGGCCTAACTGCACGATAGTAATGCCTGAGGTATCCGCCTATTACTGGGGGGCGCTGCTCTACTTCTTCGAGATGGCAACCGCCTTCGAGGGCGAGCTGCTCGGGATCAACGCGTTCGACCAGCCGGGAGTCGAGGGATATAAGAATTACATGTACTACAAACTCGGAAAGCCGGGCCTTGATGAGGCCGTCGCGGAAGAGATAAAGAAGAACCCGCTCGTAAAGGACCCGAGATTCATCATTTAATCCACGGGTAAAAGCGCGGAAAGCCCTTCTTTCAGCTCGGGGCCGGCGTCCATGAACGAGACACCCACAAGATAAAGGTTGTCCCCGGAACGCTCCTTATGCACCACCTTGCATCTCACGTCGGAAGGCGACTTCCCGGGCGGCAGATGCATCCTGCATACCAGTTCGGACTCCCCGATATCGCCTTCGACCGCCGCAAGCATGCCTTCCTGTGATATATTCAGGACTTCGAGCACGATAAACCTCTCCTTCTCCGACGGGTTGACAAGTTCCACCTTCATGCTCGAAAGGGGCTTCATCCGGATGCATCTTCTCCTTTCGACGACGATCCTGTCGCGGCCCGCGGCCTTTGCCTGGTACAACGCCTTGTCGGCGACGTTTATCAGCTCTTCATAACCTTTGCCGTTTAGGGGAAACGACGCTATGCCAGCGCTGAAATGAATGACGGGCTTTGCTTCATCTTCGCGCACCGTGAGCGGAACCTTCATCCCCAGCATCTTGTTCTTTACCCTGTGCAGCACGCGAAGCGCCTGGCCGTGGTTCGCCTCCGGCAGGACTACGAGGAACTCCTCCCCTCCGTACCTTCCCACGATATCGACGCTCCTGACGTTCGCCTTTACCACTGCGGCGAACTCCTTCAATACCCTGTTGCCCGCGATATGGCCGTATTTGTCGTTTATATCTTTGAAATGGTCTATGTCTATCATTATGACCGCCATCTCCTTGCTGTACCGGCGGCAACGCGTTATTTCGTTCTCGAGTATCTCCATTATCCACCTGAAATTCACGCATTCGGTCAGCTCATCGTAACGCGCGAGCTCCTTGAGCTTCTCCCTCAGCTTCCTGTCCATCTCAGACAGGTATGACATAGCTATGCCGCCGGCAAAGAAGAATGCCATGCGCATGTACATGCTCTTCACGACGACCTCCCTCAACGGCCATAACGTGAAGACGTTTACCTCGATGAAGAATATTAACGACGCCGCCGCCGCGGAGATGATCCCGCCCCTGAGGCCGAACCAGAAGCCGGAAAGGCATATGAGCGTCAGGTAGAGGTATCCCAGCGAGAAGCCGAAGGCGCGGGAAAGGAGCCTGACTATTATAAGGAATAAGAACCCACCGGCGAGGAATGATACGCGGAACCTGTCCGAAGCGGTCGCGTCGAGGAACTTGTCTTTCGTGGATACGTGCCCGTCGGCCGCCGAGAACACTTTCTTCTTTTTTGCGTCGAGGTATTTTTTTAGGTTGCCGTTCCTGAATTTCCTTTCGGCATCCGCGAGCACGGCCGTTATGAGGCCGCCTGCAAAAAAGAACGCTATCCTCATCGGGGCGCTCTGCGCGACTATATCCCTCAGCGGCCAATCCTTGAAGAGTGTTATTTCGCAGAGGAATATTGCGGACGCCGCCGCCGCGGAGATGATACCGCCCCTGATGCCGAACCAGAAGCCGGAAAGGCATATGAGCGTGAGGTAGAGATAGCCCAGCGAGAAACCGAAGGCGCGGGAAAGGAGCCTGACGGCGACTAACAGTATATAACCCGCCCCGAGGAACCGTAAACGGTGCCTTGGAGAGGAGACAAATTCGACAAAATTCATTCTATGGGGATTATGATCTTCGTCCCGGACTTAAGCTTGTTCGGGTCCTTGATCCTTTCCTTGTTTATCTCGTAAAGGTATTTCCACCTGTTCGCCTTGCCAAGCTCGGCCCTGGCAATCGAAGAGAGTGTATCCCCCTTCTTTACGATATATTCCTTCGTCGAGACCTTCACTTTGCTCTCGACCTGCTTCTCCTCTTCTATCACATACTTGTTCTCGTCGACCTTCGTCGCATCTGAGATCTCTGCTGGCGCCTCTCCAGTGTAAGGTATCATGACCTCTTCCACTTCCGCGATCATGAACTGGGCGTTGCGGTCCTTCTGCATTCCCACGAGGTCCGTCACATGGGCGACCGCGTCGAGCTTTCCGCGGCTGACTATCTTTATGCATGATTCATCGATGCCGCTTTCTATCATGAACTGCCTGACGGTCTCCGCGCGGCGGCGGCCCAGCTTCTCGTTGTATTTCTCGCTCCCGCGGATGTCGCAGTTGCCGGTTATCAGTATGCTCGAACCCTCGTTATGCTTCAATGTCCAGACGGCCTGTTCGAGTATCTTCTTAGCGTCATCCCTGAGGGAGGCCTTATCATAATCGAAGTATATCTTTACGTTCTTTATGATCTTCTTTATCAGGAGGGACGGCCTTAATTCCTGGGGTTTCGGCGGAGGAAGCTCCTCGGACATGTAATCGAATATGAGCTTATAGACGTATATATAGCCCCTGTTGCCCCACGGCGTAGAAGTGCCGGGCTCCTTGGGCATCCACCAGTATCCGCCCATATCGGCATCCTTTACGGGCGAGGGCTGCGCGTCGGTAGGCCACCACTTGAACTGCTTCTGCATCTCCTGAAGCTGTTGGTCCCTCTTGGCGATCCTGTCCTGCTTGCTTATGAACCAATCGGACGCAAAGAGCGTACTTGCGCAAAAAATGAGCGACACGGAAATCGCGATGCGGATAACGGCAGTATTTTTCATCGGGTATGCCTCCTGACCGGGATTAGCTTTACAACCACAAATTATACCCGTAAAACCGGAAAATCCCAAGCAATATTTTTAGTGCGAATGCCCCCCCATTACAACTTTTGCAATAAACATAAGCCCGATACCCAGGACAAAAGCCGCCAAAGAGATAAATGCCCTGCGTTCGCTCTTTTGCTTATGGAGTTCCGGCACCAGGTCGGATGCGGAGATATATATGAACCCGCCGGCCGCTATCGGAAGCAGCACATTCGAGAAACCCCCCACCTTATCCGCGAAAAAGAAACCTATTACCGTGCCCACGATGCATACCGATGCCGAAATAAAATTGAACAGGAGCGCCTTGACCTTGCTGAAACCCCCGTATATGAGCACGCCGAAATCACCTATCTCCTGCGGTATCTCATGCAATACTATCGCGAAGGCCGTGACGAAGCCGAACTGGACGCTTACCAGGAAGCTCGCGCCTATAATGAGCCCATCGATGAAATTATGTATGCCGTCTCCGACAAGGTTAAGGTACGAGAAAGCGTGCACGTCGCACACGCCGTTATGGCAATGGCGCCATTTGAAGTACCTCTCCAATATAAAGAACATGATGAAGCCCGCTATGACGTACATGAATACCGTATGCACGTCGTCGCCTTTTTCCAGCGATTCCGGTATGATATGCAGGAACGCGCCGCCGAGAAGGCCTCCGGCGGAAAAACCTATCAGCAGTACGAGCATCCTGTCGAGCATATTTTCCTTAAGGAGCAGCGTGAATATGCCTATAAGGGATATCACGCTCACGACCACGCTTGCCCCTATCGCCCACCAAAAAGCATCCATCCTGTCTTCCCCCTTTCAGAAGTCTACCTGTGTCCTCAAGCCGTATATGAATATGTCATCGGTATCATCGGCGATATCCCCGCCGAACGGGTCCCATATATACTGGAAATCGGGGCTTATCGACAGATGGTCGTTAATGTGTATCCTGTAATAGGCCTCGAAATGCCCCTCGTTCTTTGCGTTCCATTCACCGGACTTCTTATAATCGTCGGACGGGATCGCCTGGCCTACCGCCAGCCCGAGGACATCATTCTCGCGGCGCCAGGGCTTGCCTTCCACCTGGAGGCCCGCGCTCCACGAATGTTCCAGAGAATAGTTCAGATCCCCGGCGGCTGTAATATCTGGATTATAGGTTTTCGGGTCCTGCCAGCCGTAACGCGTGAATAGCGTGACTATATCGTTTACCTTCTGGTCAAAGCTGAGGCCGAACCCGAACGAGCTTTCCTTGTCTTTAGCAGGGTCGAGCCACTCGATATGGCGTGTCCTGTTCGACCAGCCAAGGAACCTGTAGTTGCCCGGCAGCCCGGAGATATCCGTCTTGAACGTTACTTGCCCGATGTTGAAAAGGTTGTTGCCTATATTGTCCCAATCGCTGTCCCCGTCAAACACGCCGTAATTGAACTCCAGCCAATCTACGGGCATCGCGGCCGCCCTTAAGCCTAGCGTATAATCCGGGAACTCTATCGCCGGGCTGCTGCGGAAGATATACGCGAGGAATTGCGTCGTCTCGTCGTTCGCGGCTTCGTTCGTATCGAAATAGACCGTCGAGTCAAGCTTGCCGAAGGTGACCAGCGCCTTGTCGTTAAAAAGCCCCTGCTCATACCATATTTCGGAAACCGTGACATTATTGTCATCGAGCGCGTCCGAATTGGCGCTGCTGTAAAGCGAAAGCTCGTCATTAAGGCCATCTCCCTGCCCGGCCTCAAGGTGTATGAAGGCCTCGCCGTTGAGCCCTTCGAACTCCTTCGATATGGTTATATCCTCCGAGAAAGACGCGTCGGCCCTGCCCTTCTTCTTTTCTTCCGTAGCGTTCGTATTATCCGTGCCCTGGACTATCATCGTGGCTCCGGCGCCTATCCTAAGGCCGCCCGCCGAAAAGGCCGGCGCGCCTTCCTGGCGATGGAGCTTCTCGTCCATATCCTTGAACTTCGCATCATACTCGGTTATCTTCTTCTGCTGGTCAGTGATGCAGGTATCCTGCTCCTTCATGCATTCTTCCTGTGCGGCCAGTTTCTTCTCGAGAGAATCAACCTTCTCTTCAAGCGCTTTTATCCTCTCCATGATCGCGGCTTCATCAGCATGAATTTGCCCGGCAGCGCACATCAAGGCGGCGCAAAAGAACATTATGGCAGGCAAGCGCATTCCAGTATCCCTCCTTATATGCATTTTTCGCATAATCCCTCTATCTGCATCGAGTGCGACTCCGCAACGCACTTAAGCTTGTCCCTTATGAAACGCGATACATCCTTGAAATTGCAGTATTCCACTTCTTTGACTTTCTTGCATTTTCTGCAAATGAAATGGTGGTGATGGCGGTTTTCGGGCATACTGCAGATGGAATAATGCAGTTTTCTGTCATCGGTTTGTACCTTCACGAGTACCCCTATCTTCTCCAGCTCATCGAGGATACGGTATACCGTGGGAAGTCCGAGCTTGGGTAACTTTTTCTTCAGGAGGATGCGGACACGGCAAGGGCTCAGGCTCGCGCCTTCCCGGAGGAAGAGGCCGATCACCGCCCTCCTCTTCGGGGTATTCTTGAGGTTGTTCTCTTTAAGTTTCTCTAGCAGCGTGTCCATATTATAAATAGAAATCATTTCTATTTATAATACAATGGCTCATGCTTGTCAACCGCTATTATTATTTAAGGACAACGAGGTGGTCCTGCTCCTGGACGAGCGGCTTTTTCGGGATCCAGAATTTCCTTAAGACGAACTCGGTGATCTCTTCCTTTTGCGCGCGCGTATACCTGTGGACGTTCGGATATAGCATAATCATCCAGATGACCGCCATGAACTCCTCGAAATCGTCGACGAAAAAGGAGACGCGGCTCCTCTTTATCGAGATCTCCGATCCGGCGAATACCGGGTCTTTCTCGAGCTCCCTCTTGAAATGCCAGAGGTCCTGGTCGTTATGGCAGCCGAAATACTTCCCCGCAAAGTGCCCGTAAAGCCAGCTCGTAGTGTATTCGTCGTCGCTCTTCGACGCCATCATGACCGCATGCATGGCGCCTTTAGGCGCAAGTATCTTACGGTAAAGGTTGTCGAACAGGCCGTCCCAGCCCGGCTCCTGGCAATAATACAGGCTGTGGTGCAGCGTTATCAGCTCGACCTTGCGGCCTCCGAGCACTTTGTCCAGGAACAGCGCGGTGTTCTTCCCGCAACGGAATATCCTCGTGTAATCCCCGCATACCGTCCTGACGTGGTCGAGCGATTGCCTCCTGATACGCTCATCGACTATCTCGAGCGCCGGCTTCTCGATATCGAGAAGGTAAAGCCCGCCGCGGAAGACGGCTTCGAGTATCCGGAATTGCGGCTCATCGCTCGATCCGACGGAAAGCGCCCTGATAGGCCTGTTGAGGGGCAGCTTCTTATGCAGGACCCGTATGACGGCGGCAAGCTTCTCGCCGATGTCCACCTTATCGCGGCTGTACTTCGACCAGATCTTATCCTGCCTGTACATCCTCGAATCTGCGACTTTTATGCCGCGGCTTATCAGGTCCTTGTCAGTCCTGCCCATGTCCAGGCCTTGGTTCCCCCGCGAGTTCGTCCCTGACGGCGGCTAATTTCACGAAAAACTTGAACAGAAGAAAAGGGGCGTATAACAACAGATGCAGCGATATATTGCGGGCTTTGCCGGTATCGGACTGGTCCAGGCAGGCCGAGAGCGCTTCATAGACACCGCTCGCTACGATGACAGCGAGGGAAGATATGACGAACCAGTTGAACGGTAACTCGAACTCCCCTTTATATGCCCAGATGGCCAGCAAGACCGGGGACAGGGAATAGAACGCGACGGCTCGGAACTCTTTCCAGGTAAGCAGCATGAACCAGCAGGCCTTGATGCCCGCTCCTATACCCTTCGAGACCAATAGCGCGGGAACCTTCTTCACGGCCCATGCGAAACGCTCCATATAAAGCCTCTTCATCCTGAACCAGCATTCGCCCGGGTTACCGCCTTCGATCTCGTCAAGCATTATGCCCATCTCATCCGACGCGTGGCTGTTCCCGAGCCGGAGCATTTCAAGCGTATCTTTTCCGAAAACGGGCCCTTCGTATCCTGAGACGGACCTGACCCAGTCGGGCCTGAAAAATTCCAGTATCGCGTCCAGCAGCAGGAAAGATACGGCGGCATAGAAAAACACGAACAGCAGGTCATTGAAGACCAACGACAGGGCGTACAGAACAGCAAAGGGCAGGATATTAAGCACTAGGAGCGCCTGCGCCAGCTTTAGGGCCTCCATTAAAATAGCGCCTCTATTATCGCCTTCGCGACATTATCCGCGAGAAGTTCGGAACCCTTTTCTGTAAGATTGCCGAAGTCACCGGCAGACATATCGGAAAAATACACGGTGTGCTTGCTTTTCTTCAAGGCCCTCTTGAATACCTGGTCGTTGTCTATGAATATGACTCCCTCTTCTTCGGGCCGTAGCATCTTCTCAAGGGAATTCACATCCCTTAAAGGATACTGGGAGCAGGCTAGGATGACCTTGTTCCTGGCGAGCAATTCCTTTATGCGGTAAAAGCAGTTCCTTGTGACTGGGTTGTAATACTCCATCCTGATCTTCTCGGCCTTGCGGAAATACTGGTCAGCTATACCGGAATAACCGGATTCGTAATAAAATACGCCCATCCAACCGTATGCCATGTCGTTATTCGTCGAGGCCTTTACCGCTTTCCGGAATATCTCGTCCGCGAGCGCATAATTACCGCTCTCCCTGTAGCTTGATGCGAGGGCTTTATATGCCTCTTTGTTGGACGGGTTGATGTTTATCGCCTTGTTGAACATCTCCTCTGCCCTGGGCAGGTCTCCCTTGCCTTTGTATACGTAACCGAGGCCTATCAGCGCGCTTTCGTTATATGAATTTATCCCGAGGGCTTTCGAATACATCTCTTCGGCCTTTGCGAGGTCGCCTTTGTCCTTATAGACTACACCTAGGCCTATCAGCGCGCTTTCGTTATATGAATTTATCCCGAGGGCTTTCGAATACATCTCTTCGGCCTTCGCGAGGTCGCCTTTGTCCTTATATATAAGCGCGAGGCCCGCGACGGCGTTTTCGTTGAACGGATTGACCTCGAGGGCTTTCGAATACATCTCTTCGGCCTTTGCGAGGTCGCCCTTCTCCTTATAGAACTGGCCTAGGCCTATATAGGCGTTATCGCTGCTCCTGGCCTTGATCATAAGCCTCTCGTATATCGTCTCGGCTTTCTTGAAATCTCCCCTGTTCCTGTAAACCGAACCAAGCCCTATTATGGCTTCCTCGTTGTAGGGATTGACCTCGAGGGCTTTCGAATACATCTCTTCGGCCTTTGCTATCTCGCCCTTTTCGATGTAGAAACGCCCGAGGCCAAGGTAGGACTCAATGTCTATCGGGTTCACCCTGTATGATGTCTGCAGCACCTTCTCCGCCTCGACCGAATTACCGCCGGTCTCGTATATCTGGGCGAGGCCGGAGTATGCCCTGCTGTTGGCGGGATATACGTCTATAGCGTTCTTGAAGGCCTTCTCTGCCATGGCCGGGTCGGCCTTGTCGATATAGATAAACCCGAGGCCGACATACGCGTCGCTGTTCGACGCATTGAGGTCGATCGCCTTCTTGAACATCTCCTGGGCCTTATCGAACTCCCTCCTGGTCCTGTGGAGCCAGCCGAGGCCCGCGTAGGCGTTGCTGTTAGACGGGTTTATCTTCAGCGCTTCCTCAAAATTCGTATTCGCGCTTACGTAGAACTTCTCTTCGCTGAGGCACAGCCCGAGGCCGACATACGCGTCGTCGCTTTTCGGGTTCATCTCTATCGCCTTTGTGAAAGATTCCTTCGCTTCGAGGACCTTTCCCCTGTCGAGAAAGCAGCGCCCGAGTTCGTTATAAGCGTTGTCGTCCTGAGGGTTCAGCTCTATCGTCTTCCTGAACATGCTCTCCGCCTCGCTCATCCTTCCCTCGGCCCTGTAACACCTTCCGAGCTCGAGGAAAAGCAGGTGGTCCTTGCTGTTCAGGTTGATAGCTTTCTTGAACATCTCCTCCGCCTCCGCTACCCTTTTCCTCTCCCTGTAAAAAAGCCCGAGGATGAAGTAGAGACGGTAATTCTTGCGGTCGAGCTCGATGAGCTTCTTGAACATCGATTCTGTGTGGAACAGGTTGACGCGGTCGACGTATACCCATCCAAGGCCGAGATAGGCGCCGTCGTCCCTCGGATTTATCTCGAGAGCTTTCTTGAACATCCTGCCGGCCTGCGTTATGTTCCTCTGTTCCTTGTAATACCATCCCAGCGCGACATAAGCACCGCTATTGCGCGGGTTCATGTCTATGGCTTTTTTAAACGCTTCCTCGGATTTGTCGAGATTGCCCTTCTCCTTATATACGTAACCAAGTCCGACGTACGCGCCGTCGTTGCGCGGATTTATCGAAAGTGCCTTGCTGTAGAACCCTTCGGCCTTTTCGATATTCTCCTTACTGTGCAGCGATCCCTGCGTAAGCAGCTCCTCGAGAAGTTCATAGTCCTTCGGACTGAATTCCGCGCCCTTATTGAACATCTCTTCGGCCTGAAGAAGGTTGCCAAGATCCTGGTAAAGCCATCCGAGCGCCATATAGGCACCGTCGTTTTCGGGATTTATCTCGAGGGCTTTCATGAACATCGCCTTGGAGCGCACGAGATTCTCGGTCTCTTTCCTAAGGGAACCGATCTCCTTATACAAGTCAGTATCGTCGGGATGCATCTCTATGGCTTTCTTGAACATTTCCTGGGCCTGGACATAATTGCCGCTTTCCTTATACAGCCAGCCGAGGCCGACGTAAGCTGCGTCGTTTTCGGGATTTATCTCGAGGGCTTTAGTGAAATATTTATCCGATTCGGAGAGGTTCAGCAGTTCCTTATGGCACCAGCCGAGGCCTACATAGACATCGCTGTCGTTTGGGTTAATCTCCGCAGCTTTGTTGAACTCTTCAAGGGCTTTTTCGAATTCCCCCCGGTCATGATAGACCCATCCCAATTCAAGATAGGTGCCTATGGTTCCCTTGTCCTTATCCTCTTCAGCGTAACATATACCTAGCCCGGACGGCCTAATGCCGGAGAAGAGCCTGTTCCCTGCCTTATATATCTGGAATGCCCTGAAGAATGAGCCCGCCCGGTTGCCCAAAGACGACGGGTAAGGGATGCGCTTGCCCTCGTCATCAACGCCCATAGTAACGATGACCATGTCGGGCTTGTAGCTCTCCAATTCGCTGTAAAGGTTTTCCAGGACACGCAGGGAATTCGCTCCCTCCGTGACAAGGTTCATTACCTCGAAGTTCACGGCGGGTTTGAGTTTCCTGAGCGCGGAGGCAAGCTGTCCGGCATAGAGCCTGTTGGACTCGGCGGAAGGGTAATCGCCGATGCAGATTATCTTGAAGGACCCCTTCTTCACCGTTTTTTCGACAAAATCGCGGCGGCGAAGGTTCCCGGAGATCAGGTTGGACAGGCTCAGTACCGCTTCAAGGAGGAATATGACAATAATTATGCCCGCAATGATACGGAATACCAGCCCTGCGACTGCCTTTTGGTTTTTTTGCGTCAACTCTTCTGTCATTGACCTTATTATACCAATAACTATAAGTATGTCAACTGGTTAGAAAATATTATCTTGCCAAATCGCCTGCGGCGCGGTTATAATGGGCGCATGGGACTCTATAACATGATCTATGGAGTCAAGGGGAGAATTTTTGTACTGTTTGTTTCACTATTCATCCTGAACCTCTCGGCCACAGCCGTTGCCGCGGACAGTTCCTCGGCCGGGGCCGGGACCTCGTCCGCCGCGTTTGTTTCTGTAAAAAACGGCCACCTGTATTCCGGCGATAGCCGGCTCTTCGTAAGAGGCATCAACTACTACCCCAAGGGAAAGGTCTGGAACGACTTCTGGAGCGGTTTTGACGCCGCGGAGGTGCGCCGGGACCTCGGGACGATCCGGTCGATGGGATTCAATTGCATAAGGATCTTCCTGCAGTACGATTCGTTCGGCAGGGAGAACCTCGATAACGGCGCGGCCGCGAAATTAAGCATGGTATTGTCGGCCGCGGCGGACGAAGGCCTCAAGGTCATCGTGACACTTTTCGACCGCATAGACCCGAGGACATTCTATTCCCCCTGGAATTACCCCAAGATAGACAAGCACCTCGAGTCGCTCGTTCCGCTCTTCTCAAGCGACCCCGCCATCCTCTGCTGGGATGTAAAGAACGAGCCGGACCTCGATTACAGGTTCAACCTGAACAGCGGCGTCGTCAACGATTGCATAAGCCGCATAGTCGTGAAGGTGCGTTCCCTCGACGCAAACCACCTTATAACGGTCGGATACCTGAATCCGCCGCCCGGGCAGGCGGCCGCCCAGTGCGATATCCTCTCCTTCCATTTCTATGCGGCGGCCGAAAAACTTCCCGCCGCGATCGATTCCGCGAAGTTCATCGCGAAAGGCAGGCCGGTATTGCTCGAGGAATTTGGCTTCACGACATCCGGGATCCGTTCCTTTAAGGCTCCCGCGAATGAGGTGCAGGACAAGTATTTCTCTTCTGTGCTATCCTCTGTATTCGGCGGCGACATCGACGGCTTCTTTGTTTGGACGCTATACGACCACCCCCGCGATACGGAGATCGAGGAACGCGAAAGGAGCTTCGGTATGATAGGGCTGAACGGTTCCTTAAAACCCGCCTCGAAGCTCATCCCCAAAAAAATGATAATAACCCCGGACCCGGTAAAGATCGCCATATACAACGACCTGGAGGCCGGGATGTCGCTCGAGGTCCTGGACATCTCCGGCAACGCGGTAAGGACGCTTGCCGGCGCGAAGAAGTTCTCTCCGGGCGGTCATGTCTTTTACTGGGATTGCAAGGATAACGACGGCAGGACGGTCCCGCGCGGGGAATACCTGGTGATGATGCGTTCGGGAGACACGAGCGTCTCCGAGAGGATATCGGTATCATCTAAGGACATGCGCGCCGCAGTGTTCACAATATCGGCGCTCATATTGCTCGCCTTATCCGCTTACCTCCTTCCTCTCGTAAAGCGTCTCGCCGGACACGGCAAGAGGAGGCGTAAATGATATCGGTGGTCATACCGGCACTCAACGAAGCCCGCTATATCAACAAGACCCTTAAGGATTGCTTTGAATACTTCAGCCGCAAGGAAGCGCCGTTCGAGCTGATCGTCGTTGATGACGGCAGCAGGGACGGGACGAGCGGCAAGGTCGAGGAGTTCGCCGCTTCCCACCACGGCGGCCGCCATGTAAAGCTTATCAGGAACAGGGCCAACAGGGGCAAGGGTTACAGCCTCAGGAGGGGTGTCCTGCAGTCGCGCGGAAATATCGTGCTGATAACGGATACGGACCTTTCGACGCCGCTTCGCGAGTTCGAGAAGATGTCCGCGTTCATCCCGGAGTACGATATCGTCATCGCTTCGAGGGGTCTGAAGGAATCTAAGAAACTTATCCGCCAGACATGGCTCAGGGGCGCGATGGGAAGGATGTTCAACCTGCTGGTCAGGACCTTCCTTTTTGACGGGTATTACGACACACAGTGCGGCTTTAAGATATTCAAGGGGGACGCGGCGCGCTACCTCTTCAGGAGACAGAAGATCAGGAGGTTCGCTTTCGATATCGAAGTGCTCGGCATCGCGATAAAGAAGGGCTACAAGATCAAGGAAGTGCCGGTACACTGGGTGAACAGGCGCGAGACTAGGGTCAGGATAGTGCGGGATTCTATCGACATGTTCTTTAGTATATTCAGGCTTAGGAGAATCCTCAAAAAATGCTGACGAGGTCAGAAAAGAAGGTGGCATTGCTCGGCGCGTTGAATTGCGCCGTGAACATGCCGTATATTTTGGGGGGTCTCTGGCTTTGGAGCTACGATATATTCACGCACATGTTCTTCGCGAAGCATTACCGCGAGGACTGGTTCAACCTTTATAATTATAAATGGTACGGCGGTTTTTACCAGAACATCTACCCGCCCCTGACCCACCAGATAATGGCGGCTCTGATGTTCCTCTTCTCCCCCGCCGTTTCCACCGCTATAGTCCTCGTCGCTTTCATGTTCTGCTTCCCGGTCGCGATGTATAATTTCTGCAGGATATGGGCCAATAAGACGGACGCATTCTTCGGGACGCTTGCTTCCGTATTCTTCACGGTCTTCTACCTTCTCATCTATAAATACGGGCAGATCACGACGCTTACCGCCTCGGTATTCCTTCTCTTCGCGAGCGTTTATTTTTTCATGTACCTGAAGACCGGCAGGACCCGGCACGCCGTGCTCTTCGCGCTCTGTTTCGTGATCATCGGGTGCATGCATTCCTTCTCGTTCTTCTATGGGCTGCCCTCTTTCATGACGCTCGTCTTCGCATATTCGCTCGTCTCCGCCCCGCGCAGGTCACTATACGGGCAGGTCGTGAAACGCGCTTTTTTCGCGGCGGTCCCTGCGGCTCTGCTTTTCATAGTTGTGATGTACCCTTTCCTGAAAGAGCTTATCAACGCCCCTCAGACGACGGTCGTACCGCACCTGAGCCGCGAGAGCATCTTTTCGAACAACTTCGCATTCAAGGTAAACCTGCTGCTCCCTTACGGCGTGAACTGCATATTCATACCCGCGGCATTCCTTTTCAAGAAGTTCTCGCGCCGCACTCTGGCCAACGTCTGGTGGTTCGTGCTCTTCATACTCGGGCTCGGCGGGACTACCCCGCTTCCGGGGATCATCCTCGGCGCCAAGATGTTCGATACGCTGACCTTCGACAGGTTCATGTTCTGGTCATTGCTCGTTTTCACTCCAATGCTCGGCGGGTACCTCGCCGTCATCTACAAACGCAGCCGTAAATTACTCGCGGCCGTGCTGGTGCTCTATGTCGGCTCGTATATAGGCCTGCTTCAGATAGACAAGAAGATAACGTTCCTGCCGAGCAGGGTCGACCTTAGGGAGATCATCGCGTTCCTCGACACCCCGCCGAACGAGAACTATTATTACATAACGCTCGGGCTCGGGGACCAGATGAGCGAGCTGAGCATGGATACGAAGGCACCTACCCTCGACGGTAATTTCAACAAAGTCCGGGGCCCGGACATAACGAGGGACAGGCCCATAGAAAAACTGGACAATATCAAGTATTACGGAGAGGACGCTATATCCGCCCTGAAGAATATCATCAACTCTCCGGACAAGTATTCGCTGAAATACATATTGTCGAACGATATCGATTATAACCCGATGCTGTTCAATAGCGGCTGGAAGCTTATTAAGAGGTTTGAATGCGGCGTATACCTGTGGAATGCCCCGGTACAGGTGCCGCCGGCAAAGATACAGTACAAGAACCCGAAACGGGGCTTCGATGACATATGGTGGGGCACGAGTTCGTTGGCAGTCTTCATCTTTTTCATAATATACGGGCCATTGGGCGGTGCGTATGGGAAATTCTAGGACAACTTTAGTATGCCTGGCGGTCGCGGCCTTATTATCGGCCTTCCGGCCTTGCTTCTGCGCAGAGGGCGCCGACGGCAGGGATGTTGAGGGCGATTACATGCGCTATATAGCGCTCAAGACGACCGACGGCCTATTGGCCAAGGGCGAGATGCGCGAGGCATTCGCTTATATAGATTCCGTCCTGCCGAAGGTCCCGGAGAACGACAAACTTCTTTTTCTTCTGATCAAGATAGAGACCGCGCTGATAGATTCGGGCAGGGGCACGAGGGAAGGTTTCCGCACCCACATGTCCGGCCTGCTCGTTGAGAGAAAATATTCCGAGGCGATCGATTTCGCGGGAGCGACCCTTTCCGTCGCGAAGCCGTCATCCCCCGCGAGGATAGACAACTACGTATGGATAATGACGATGCTTGCGGACGCATACCATAGGATCGGCGACCCGGACTCAGCGATAAGCACGCTTTCGGAAGCCCAATCGCTGAAGGACACCTACGAACTGCATGTCGCAAAAGGAAGCATATACGCTTCCGAAAGCAAGTTCAATGAGGCGGAGCAGGAATATGCGATAGCCGTGAAACTAAACTCAAACGAACCTGGCATATACGAGGCGAAAGCGTGGAACCTCAGGACGCTCGGAAGGATCAGGGACGCCGAAAACGACCTTCAGGCGGGGCTCTCGCTCGATCCGGATAATCCGAGGCTGCTCAAGGCCGCCGCCTACCATTACAGGGACAGGCGGTATTACAAGAAAAGTCTGGAGTACATGGGGCGTTACCTCGAGGCCGCCAATCCCGCGAAGACCAAATACCTCGAGAACAGAGAATGCAGGGACCTCTATTACAAGACGGATTTCGACGGTTACCGCGTGACCCCTTACCTCTCCGGATCGGTCACTAACGAGTTCTACTCCGAGATAAGCAATATCGAGAACATGCTCAGAGGCACGAAATCATCCGGCGTAGACATCGATGTCGCGGATGATCTCCAGGTCCCGCATGACACGCGCAGGGACAAAGTAGACGCGAAGATAACATACCAGCCGCAGAAATTCTTTCCTCTCGCGCATTTCTATTACGAGATAGACAAGAGCTACGCGAGGATAGATCCCCTAGTAGAGAAACAGAGGACATACTATATGCTGGAGCTCGAGAATACGTTCTACACTCCGCTGCTCGGCGACCTCACGGTCTACCCTTATTTCAAATATGCGTACTTGCAGGGCAGCGATATCGACATACGCAGCGCGTTCACTTCCGAATTCAACATCGATATGTACTCCCCTGCCGTGCGCGCGCTCGCGTGCCCAGTATTCGGGAAGTTCTATATCGAATCCGAGTACGTATACGGCTACGGGGATTTCGTCGCTTCGAACAGGGACCTTGATACTCACCAGGGAAGGCTCAAGTTCACGAATATATTCTCCGATACTTCGTGGCACTCCGCGGAACTCACGGCCAACTATACGTTACAGCACCCGTCCGAGGACTCCGACCTGAGGCTGCAGTTCATATCCGAGCTCGACAAGCGGCTCAACGGCAAGTTAAGGTTGGTCATGCTGAACAAGTTCATATACCATAAGGACTACCTTAAAATGCAGAACGACCAGAACGTGGTCATATACAGGCCCGAGACGGGGCTCGTATATTCATTCAACGACAACCTGAGCACGAAAGGCACCATAGGGTATTTCACGGATTTCGACATAAGGAAATACAATTACCTCACCTCGGACATCAGCGTAAGCTATAAGGGAAAACTGAGCCCCATGGTGCTCAGGGGCAATAATGCGGTCAGGTATGACACGCCGGTGGAATTCACGGTAGGATACAGGAACGATAATTTCCTCGAGTTCCCGGAGGTTGCGAGGACAAACTTCAATTCCGTCTACTGCCGCGCTAAATTATTCTGGTAAAATATGAAAAAGATCGTGCTCGTGGGGGCATATCCCCCTTCAAAAGAAGGGCTTAACGAATACAACCGAGAACTTGCGAAAGGCATCTGCTCGCTCGGTTACGGTGTCACGGTCCTGGCTAATACGCTCACCCCGATGGAATCGAAATCGCCGCTGGACGAGGACAAGCGGATCAGCGTCAAAAGGATCTGGACATGTGGCAGCATAACAAGCGGCGCGCGCATAATACACGCATTATATTCCGAGAAGCCGGACCTGGTCATATTCGGCCTTCTCTTCACTACGTTCGGATTCAACCCTATAACCTCCTTCATAAACCTTCTGACACCTATTATATGCCGTATACTCGGTTTCAGGACCCATGTCGTATTGCACCATATATATGAAAGGATCGACATGAGCCGCTACGGCAAGGGAACGGACCTGATCAAGCGCGCGGGGCTTTGTGTCGCGACATGGCTCCTGCTGAGGGTCAACAGGGTATTCGTCTTCATCAAATTCTATAAGGACCTGCTTGAAAAGAAATACCATGTGGACAACATCACGTATATACCGCACGGATGTTTCGCGGAGCTGGAGCAGATGCCCCCGCTGCCGGCAGGAAAGAAGAACGTCCTGATAATGGGGAAGTTCGGCGCTTACAAAAGGCTCGATTTCGCCTTCGAGCTGCTGATACCCCTCTGCGAGGAAGACAACAACGTCAAGCTTATAGTCGCGGGCAGGAGCCACCCTTACTTCCCAGGGCACGTCGAACAGGTCATAGACGGAAAGAAACGCTTTCCGTTCATAGAATTCAAGGGATATGTAAAGGAAGAGAAACTCCAAGAATTGTTCAGCGGGATCAATATCGTGGTCATACCTTACTTCTTCCTCACGGGAGCTTCCGGCATCGTGCACCAGGCCATCAACTACGGAAGGCCGATAGTCGCGATATCCGCCCCGGAGGTCGATGACATGAAAGAGAACGAGGGTATATATATAGAGACGGTGCCGCCCGACAAGTTGACGGCATTCAGGGAAAAATTGAAGGGTTTGCTCGATGATACCGCGAAACAGCAAGAGATAGGAAGGCACAACTTCCTGACGTCCCAGAAGATCCTTATGTCCAAGGTGGCGAAAGAGGTCGTGGGCGGGCTATAGGCCCGATACGCGGTTCCTTCCCCCGGTCTTCGAATTATACAAGGCTTCATCCGCGCGTCTTATTATCATATCAACGCTGTCGCCTTCCTTGAAGCCCGAATATCCAACGCTTATCGTGACGTTGAACGTCTTATCGTGCAGATCGCTGAAGGCGTGGTTCTCGCAGGCCTTCCTTATCTTTTCGGCAACATTCGCGGCATCCTTGAACGAATCCCCGCGCAGAAGGACTATGATCTCCTCCCCTCCGTACCTTGCCACGACATCTGAGGACCTGACCGAGCCCCTCAGCACATCGGCTATCTCCTTGAGCACAAGGTCGCCAATCTGGTGGCCGTAGGTGTCATTGACCTGCTTGAAATGGTCTATGTCGATCATAAGCACGCTGAATTTCTTCGTCAGGTCCCTCTGCGCTATCGCGATCTCGCTCTCGAGCAGCGTCTTGAAGAATTTTATGTTAAAAAGGTCCGTAAGGCCGTCCGTGATGGACATCTTCCGGAAATGCGACCTCTCGACCGAGACGCGCACGAAATTATACACGCCTATGGAAAAACACGCTGCGGCAAGGCCGGTCAGGTGGGACGAGATGTCCATCACAATCCCCTTCCTGAAAAGCAGGACTGCCGATCCGGAATATACGGCGGCAACAAGGAAGACGAAGGCGGTCTCCCTGAGGGGTTTTTCGCCGAATATGAAGAATGCCGGGATGACCGTCATTAGCAGCAGCACCGTCACACTCAACCATTCGGGGCACGTGTTCAGGAATCTCCTGCTGATTATCTCGTTCACGCCGTTGGCTATGGCCGATATCCTCGGCGATTCCGGCTGGAACGGGGTCGGGCTTGTCTCCCCTATGCCCCTGGCCGTGACGCCTATAAGGCAAATGCTGTCCCTGAAATCCGCGGGTTTCATTGAAGTGTCTTTTGACGCCGCATAATTCTTGTAGCCGGAGAGCACCTCAAGGAAAGCATACCTCCTGAAGCTCTTCTCCCATTTTCCCGTCCAATTTATCAGCATCGAATTCTGTCCCGCCAAAGGCAGTGATATATCCCCGCTTTTCGACGAGAGGATAAGCTTATCGGGCCTAACGTCCTTTATCGAGGCATTAAGGTAATCCATCGATATCTTCAGGACGATGTGCGGATAAAGGCCCCTGTCGGTCAGGAATACCAGCGGGAGCCTGCGGAGCGTGCCGTCCATATCGGCATAAACATTCATCGCGCCCGTATCTTTTATGCGGGAACGAAGCCTTTCTATGGGCATGAACGCGGTATCGAGGTCGACCGACTGGCTAAGGAACGTGAATGGCAGGTAGACTCTGCCGCTGGACTGGAGGACCTGTTCGAAGGCGCTGTCCTCTTCTTCCGTGGTAGGTTCGGAGAACATCGTGTCGAAGTATATATATTTCGCGCCGAGGTCGGAGAGCGCCCTGACCATATCCGCGTGCCAGCTTCGCTTCCAGGGCCACCTGCCTATGCCGAGGATGTCCGAGTCGGTTACCTCTATTATGACTATCTTCGGGTCCGCCGGGATGCTTCCCCTCAGCCGGAAGAGCATGTCCAGGCCGGATAGCCTCATGCCCTCGATAGCGCCGCCCGAGGAGAGCAGCAGTATCATCACGGCGATGAACATCGAGAACGCGAGGTTTATATAAGTCTCTTTAAGCTTCATATCCTACCACTCAAGAAGTCTTTTCCTGATATCCCCGGGGACGGGTTTCGCTTTCATATCCGCGTCTACGCACGCCCAGACGACCTTTGCGGCCAAGAGCAGCGTATCCGCCCTCCTTACCTGCTGGATGAAACGCACCGAGGCGTTGCCGACCTTCTCCACGGAAGTATATATGCTTATAACCTCCCCGTAACGCGCCGGGGCCTTATAATCCGCCTCTATATGCACGACAGGGAACAGCATGCCGCTTTTTGCGTATTCGGAAGTATCTATGCCGAGCGAGCGCAGGAACTCCGTCCTGCCTTCCTCGAGGTGCTTCAGGTAATTTGCGTAGTAGACGACACCGCCGCTGTCGGTGTCGTGGTAATAGACCCTCTTGTCAAGACGGTGTTCTTTCATTCGGCCCTCCGGATGTCAGAAAGTTATCCCGAGCCTCGTGCCCAAGACAAGCGCGTTGTCGATATCGCCCGATCCGCCGGGGCGGAATATATACTGCAGGTCGGGCTGCAAGTACATCCAGCCGTTGACCTGGACCTTGTAGGAAAGGTCTATCATCGCCTCATGCGAAAGGTCGCCGGGAAAATCATCGCTCCAGTTCCCGTAAGCGAAACCGAGGGCGGCTATATCCTTGTCCCTTCCGTGTATAAGCCCCTTATAGAAGACGCCTCCGTCGATAAAGAACGGGAATTCGTTGTATTCCGAAGGCGCGAACGTTATCGCGCCGAGGGCCGTCAGGCCCTGGTCGGTGCCCGGCCCGCCTTCGCGGTATATCATCTGGTCGGCCGCGAGGTAGCCTCCGTAGTTGCCCCTGCGCTGGGAGGAATCCTCGAGGCTCGTGAACTTGCCGGTATCATAATACCCGCCTATCTTATAGGTACCGGGCATTCCGGTGTCGGCCTTTGCGCCGTTGTTAAGGTACTGGAATTCCTGTATGGCGAATATGCCTTTCTTGAACCTCATATCGAAATAAGTGCCGTGGTACTCCCTGCTGCCGACCTGGGCTACGTTGCCGTCGTATATACCGGTCAGCGAGACCACGCGCTCGAACGGTTTGGCTTTGAGGCGCGCGCCCCATACGGCATTCGGGTATGTCGAGAACGGGAGGTCTATCGGAAGGCTTATCGGGTTCCCGTCGATGGCGTTGTTCACGTATATCCAGTACAGCGGGGAGGTCGCGAAATCGTCTCCTGCGCTCGTTCGGCCTATCTTCAGCGCAAGGCGGTCATCGAACATCGACTGCTCGAGATTGAGCGCATATAACCTTAGCTGCTGGCACCCGTAGATGCTCGATACGACGAACCTGTTCCCTATATAATCCGCGGAGAGGTTCCGGCCCGCCCTGTATAACCCCGATACGTGGAACCGGAGCCCGTCGAGATGCGCGAGTTTCCCGAGGTCGAAATCAAGGTCCGCGCCCCAGGAATGGTTGTACCTGACACCGTGTTTCTTCCCGCCGGACGGGTTCCCGAGGACGTCGGCGGTATAGCTGCTCGTGAAATCGACGCCGGCTTCTTCGAGCTTCTCCCTCATCCCGCCCCAGTCGCCGGTAAGGTAATCTTCGCTTTCTATGTTGTGCAGCATCCCGCTGTTGGCGGCATACAAAACGCCCGCTGTCCCGACGGCAACAAGGGACGCAAGAACGAGCGGGACGCTTTTCATTCTATACGGCCTCCATCGTCGACGGCGGTTTTGACGCGATATTGTAGGTGACGCTGACTACGCCCGGCACGCCGTTTATCATCTTCCCTGCCAGCTTCAGCAGCTTCTCGTGCGGTATCTTCGTGGGTGTCGCCTTCCTCGCGTCTACGGAATCCCAGCAGCGTATCTCGACCTGGAACCCGAAATCCCTTTTGCCGTCCCTTATCCCGGTCACCTTGTCGTTATGGAGTATGGCCATGTATTGGAACGCCTTTACGCCGGCAAGCTCCTTCTCGAGGATCGCCGTGGCCTTGCGGACCGTCGCTATCTTGTCAGGCGTGGCTTCGCCGATTATCCTGGCTGAGAGCGCCGGTCCCGGGAAAGGCATGCGGTTATAGATGGATGCCGGAAGGCCGCAGGCCGCAGCGAGCTTCCTTACGCCGTCCTTGCGCAGCTGCACGAGCGGCTCTATTATCTTGTATCCGAACGCCTCCTGAGGGTCGATGCCGAGCTGCTCGAACACGTTATGCTGCCTCTTTATCCCCGCGACCGTCTCGTCGATATCGGTCAATATTGTGCCCTGCAGCAGGTATTTCGCGCCGCTCTGCCTTACGAGCAGGCCGAATACGTCCTTATAGAATGTCTGTGTTATCGCCTCCCTCTTCTCTTCGGGGTCGGTGATGCCCTTAAGGGCCGCGAGGAACTTTCCGCGCGCGTCGATTATATCGACTTTCACGCCCAGTTTCCTGAATATGGCGGCGATCTTCTGCGGCTCGCCCTCCCTCATTATGCCGTTATCTATGAAATATGTCTTGAGCCTGCGCCCGAGCGCCTTATGCCCGAGCATCGTTACCGCCGATGAGTCGACTCCGCCGGATAGCGCGTTGATCGCGTACCCGTGGCCTACCGCGGCCGAGATCTCGGCGCTTTTTTCGCGGATAAACTTCGCCGTATTAAGGTCTTTCGCCCTTATCTCTTTTTCCATCACTCGCCTCCGTTTTAGTCCGTCTTCTCTTTATAATAGTCCTGGATGGCTTTCGGGGAGATGCCCTTCTTCCTTATTTCCTCGATGGCCTCTACGCTCGCGAAAGCCGCCGCCATTGTGGTTATATAGGGTATCTTGTGCTGTATGGCCATTATGCGGATGTAACTGTCGTCGTATTTGCTCGTCCTGCCCGCGGGAGTGTTCACGATAAGGTTCAGTTCCCTGTTCTTTATCAGGTCCGTGATGTTCGGCCTGCCTTCGTGCAGCTTCTTCACCGCGGTATTCCTGACCTGGTTGCCGTCGAGGAAACGGCTCGTATTCTCCGTCGCGTAAATATTGAACCCGAGGCCTCTGAGCTTCCTCGCTATCGGGAGCAGTTCCGGCTTGTCCTTGTCGGTCACGGTAAGCAGGACATTGCCCTCGAGCGGCAGTTTCGACCCCGCGGCTTCCTGCGCTTTATAAAAAGCAAGGCCGAAGGTCTCCGCGAGCCCCATGACCTCCCCGGTAGAACGCATCTCCGGCCCGAGTACCGGGTCGACTTCGGGGAACATATTGAACGGAAAGACGGCTTCTTTCACGCCGACGTAATTGACCTTGTTCTTCTTGAGCCCGGGATAATCCTTCAGGGTTTTCCCGAGCATTATCTCGGTCGCGATGCGGGCTATCGGTACGCCCATGACCTTCGAGACGACCGGCACCGTGCGCGATGCCCGCGGGTTCGCCTCCAGTATATATACTTTACCGTCGCATATCGCGTATTGTATGTTCATAATGCCCACTACCTTTAGCTCGCGGGCGATCTTCGCCGAATACTTCTCGATATCGGCGAGGTGCGCCTCGCTGATGCTCCTCGAAGGTATCATGCATGCCGAGTCGCCCGAATGTATGCCCGCGTACTCGATATGCTCCATCACTGCCGGGACGAAGACGTCCGTCCCGTCGGATATCGCGTCGACCTCGCATTCGAGCGCGTGCTCGAGAAAACGGTCTATAAGCATCGGGTATTCGGGGCTGACCTTTATCGCCTCGACGGCATATTTGCGCAGCATCGTCTCGTCGTATATTATCTCCATGCCCCTGCCGCCGAGCACGAAAGACGGCCGCACCATCAGCGGATATCCTATCCGGCTCGCTATGAGGACGGCCTCCTCAAGCGAACGCGCGATCCCGCTCTCCGGCTGCGGTATACCGAGTTCTATCATCTTTTGCCTGAAGAGCTCCCTGTCCTCGGCGAACGCTATGCTCTTGGGGCTCGTGCCGAGTATCTTTACGCCGTTCTCTTCGAGCTCGTTCGCTATATTCAGCGGCGTCTGCCCGCCGAACTGCACTATCACGCCTTCCGGCTTCTCCTTCTCATATATCGAGAGGACATCTTCTACGGTCAGCGGCTCGAAATAGAGCTTGTTCGACGTATCGTAATCCGTGGATACGGTCTCGGGGTTGCAGTTTATCATTATCGACTCGAATCCCGCGTCGCGCAGAGCGAATGCCGCGTGGACGCACGTGTAGTCGAACTCGATGCCCTGGCCTATCCTGTTGGGTCCGCCGCCGAGTATCAGTATCTTCTTCTTGCCCGATACGGGCACAGCATCCTTGCCGGGGCTGTATGTCGAATAATAATACGCTGCGTTCTCTACGCCGCTTACCGGCACCGCCTCATACCTGGCGATCTTACCGAGCGTTATCCTGCGATGCCTTACTTCGCTCTCCTTTATGCCGAAGAGCTTCGCGAGGTACCTGTCGGAGAAACCAAGCTCCTTGGCTTTTATGAACTGCTTATCGGCGAGGCCTTTCCACTGGCATTTCAGCAGCTCTTCCTCGAAATCTACGAGTTCCTTCATCTCCCTTATGAACCATACGCCGATATGCGTTAACTTGTGGACCTCGTCAGGTGTCACTCCTTTTCGCAGCGCCTCGTATATGAGGAAGACCCTCTCGCTTGAGGGCTGCGCGAGCTTCTGCCTGAGCGTATCCGCGGAAAGCGAGCCGAAATCCTTCGCCCCGCCGAGCCCATACCTGCCTATCTCGAGCGAACGTATCGACTTCTGGAGCGTCTCTTTGAAATTCTTGCCGATGCTCATGACCTCGCCGACCGCTTTCATCTGCGTGCCGAGGATATCTTTCGCTTTCGGGAACTTCTCGAAAGCCCAGCGCGCGAACTTAACGACAACGTAATCCCCCCACGGCTCATACTTATCGAGTGTGCCTTTCCTCCAGTAAGGTATCTCGTTCATCGTGATACCGGAGGCAAGCTTTGTGGATATCCGGGCTATCGGGAAACCGGTGGCTTTTGAGGCGAGCGCCGAGGAACGCGAGGTGCGCGGGTTTATCTCTATTACGACGAGGCGGTCGTCGGCGGGATTATGCGCGAACTGTATGTTCGTACCGCCGACCACGCCTATCGCGTCGACTATCTTATACGAATAATCCTGCATGCGTCTCTGCAGCTCCGAGGGCACCGTGAGCATCGGGGCGACACAGAAGCTGTCTCCGGTATGCACACCCATAGCGTCGATGTTCTCGATGAAGCATACGGTGATCTTCCTGCCGTCCTGGTCGCGGACGACCTCGAGTTCGAGCTCCTCCCATCCTATCACGGCTTCCTCGACAAGTACCTGGTGGACAATGCTGGCCGCAAGACCGCGCGACACTATGACCCTGAGCTCCTCGACGTTATACGCTATGCCGCCGCCGGTCCCGCCCATCGTATACGCGGGGCGAAGCACGACCGGATACTTGAGCTTCTCGGCGATCTTCTCGGCCTCCTCTACGGAATGGCAGATCTCGGAAAGCGGAAGCGAAAGGCCCAGCTGCTGCATCGTCTTCTTGAATACTTCGCGGTCTTCGCCGCGTTCGATCGCGTCGGCCTTAACACCTATGATCTCTACGTTATATTTTTTTAGTACTCCCGCCTTGTGCAGGCTCGAGGCGAGGTTCAGGCCCGTTTGGCCGCCGAGGTTAGGCAACAGGCCGTCCGGCCTCTCTTTTTCTATGATCTTCTCGAGGCTCTCTACCGTGAGCGGCTCTATGTAGGTCTTGTCGGCCATGTTCGGGTCTGTCATTATCGTGGCGGGATTGGAATTGACGAGGACGATCTGGTAACCTTCTTCGCGGAGCGCCTTGCACGCCTGCGTGCCGGAATAATCGAATTCGCAGGCCTGCCCTATTATTATGGGCCCTGAACCAATGATGAGGACCTTCCTGATATCCTTACGGTGCGGCATGAGTGCTGGCTCTTAGGGTAATTTTAACTGAGGTTAAAATTAAAATTTATTTTGATGATTCTACCACCTGCGCCCACGTATCGTCAAGCGAATACCTGCGCAGTTCTATGTTTTTCATGAAACCAAACACCTCGTCGAAGACACGGAGCGGTTTTATGACCGTCTGCTGCTTAAGCTCCGGCCATTTCCCCGATATCTTTATCATTATGCCGTCCTTCACGAAATCAAAACCGAGTGTTGCGGGTATCAGTATCTGCCTTGCAGTCTTTATCGGGCTAAGACGCGAGACATTGGCTCCCGCGGTCATATCTACGTTACCGGAAAAATCGCAGTCGCCGGACATCTCTATCCTAAGCAGCGGCGACTGGCAGGCAGACCTCATCCCTATGTTCCCCTCTGCCACGTCGAAACCCATCCTTATTTCCTTGAAATCCGGGAGCACGAAATCCTTAATAACGGAATTCATTCCTTTCTCTACGGCTACGAATATAGGCACCCCCTTGATACTGCAGTCGGTTATCTTTATGAAGCCGCCGCCTGTCGCCGCTTCCGGCTGTCCGAGCCTGCCCGAGCACGCAAAGTTAGCGTCAACGATGCCTTTCATCCCCGAAAGGCGGGCGTCTTCCAGGGACAGGGATGACAGGTCGCATTTTTCAAGGTCGATGGCAAAACCCCACTTCTGGGGCGGCAGCCCCGCATCGAACCTTATTTTTGCCGCGGCCGTGCCGCCGTAAAGAGGGAACTTCGGTACTTCGCCGTCTAAGAGGCCGTCCTTCACCGCCGCCTTCATCGAGAATGACTTGGGCGTCATATCGAACAGCGTAAATCCGTCAACTTTAACGTCGGCTTTGCCGTTGAACGACGCGGTGCGGTCCAGCTCCCCCGAAAGCACACCCGATACCGTCGCTTTGCCCGACATCTCCCGCTTGACCAGCCCGGCCACCCTGCCGATATCCGAAAGGTCTATATCGCCTGCCATGTCGACATCGAAAACGAGGCCTTTCAGGTCTTTCGACGAGGCCTTTACCGTCAGCTTGGAATAAGACGTGAATACCTGCAGCACCGACGAGGCCTTGTCCGGGCCCGATATCTCCATGTCGAGCGTGTTGCGTATGCCGCACACCTGGCCGTCGACGGAAAGCCGTTTTGGCTCTCCGAATATGAACATACCCTTGTATGATACCGGCCTTTTGAACGCCTGGCCCTCGATGGCCGATATATCCACGCCGTCCTTGTCTATGTAAGCCCGGCATTCCGCACCGGAGACCATCACGTTCTCTCCCGCCCGTATCCGCATCCCCTTCAGCACGAGTTCCGCACAAGACGCCGTTTTTCCTTTCAGGCGCTCGAACGTATGCTTCATGACGCAATCGGCGGATATGTGCAGGTCCCCGTAGGAAACCTCTCCGTCCCTGAGGTCGTAAACCCCGTCCATCCTGAACATTCCCGGAGAGAATGATATGTCCGCCCTGAGCTCGGCATCCCCGACCTTCAGCTCCCATGGCTTGATGATATCGTCTATGTAGTAGCTCCAGTACTCGTTGATGTTCGGGGTTTTGATCCTGACGCTGCCTTTACCGCGGGGTTCGGCGCCGGGGGAATATTCCAGCGACAGCGACAACGAGCCTTTCTTCGCGCCGGTCGATTTCGTCGAAAGCGCGATCCTGCTGCCGTTATCCGACCCTGTGACGGACACGTACGCGATATCATAGGTCCTTTCTATCGAATTCCCGGGGACAAGGCGGTCCGAGTATCTTGCCTTCCCGCCCAACAGGCGCAATTCCTTTACGGTAATCCTGAAGCCCCCAAAATGCTTCGACGCGGCATCCCCTATGCCCATATCCGCCAGCGGGCCGATATTCCATGAGCCGTCGCTGCCGCGGCATATGTTGAGGTCCGCGCCCGTAATATCGAACCTCCTTATCGTCACACGCTTTAAGAGCAGGTCATGCCATACGAGGTCTATATCGACCGCTTTAGAAGATACGATATAATCGGACGGGGAACCCTTCTTGGTATAAAGCCGGACATCTTTCAACAGGAAACCGCTTGAGGGCACGAAATCGATATCGCCAATAGAGACCATCAACGGGCCGGTGTTGCCCGATTCCAGGTATGCTCGTACCTTAGGTATGACGACGCGCGGGATGAACACCTTGCCGATATACTGGCATAGCAACGCGTAGATGACCGTGGCCGCAATGAGGAAATATGCGGCCCGGCGGAACCTGCCGAAGATACTTTTACTGCGTCTCTCCATGTCCCATTAAGCTTTCGTAGAATTCCCTGTAATCTTCCTTCTTGTCGCTGCCCCGGAGCGCCATCGCGGAGCGGGGATGCTCGTCGAGTATCCCGGTTATGGCGTAAGGGATCAGGTAACCCCACTCTATCTTTTCCCTTAATGGTATGAACTCCTTCGATATTAGGTCGAGGATGGGGCGTATGTCGAATTTCGGGTTCTTCAGGAACCCGAGTATCAGCTCGAGCGGGCAGTTGCCGGCGGCCCTGCCGAGCCCATAGACCGTGCCGTCGACATAATTCGCGTCGTGGATTATCGCCTCTATAGTATTGCCGAAGGCAAGCTGCTGGTTGTTGTGCGCGTGTATGCCGATCTCCTTGCTCTTTATTATATGTTTCGCCTTCTTGACAAGCAGTTCGGTCGTCTCCTGGTAGAGCGCGCCGTTGCTGTCGACGAGGTATATTACGCCGGCCTTGCACTCCTGTTCGAGCTGGTGGAACGCCTCGGTCAGTTCATTGTCCATCGCCCGCGATATGGCCATGATGTTTATGGTCGTCTCATAGCCCTTATCTGCGCAATGGTTGGCGAGGTATATCGCCTTGTCTATATCCTTCACATACGCCGCCACGCGCATCATCGCGACCGGGCTCTCCTTGCGCGGCTTGATATCATCGAGGTCCACGCGGTCGACATCTACCATCACTGAGATCTTCGTCTGAGATTCGATGCCGTCGATGACCTTACTTATAAGGTCGTCCTCGCAGAATTTCCACTGGCCGTATTCCTTGTCGGAGAAGAGCTTCTTCGAGTTCTTGTACCCTATCTCCATGTAGTCGATCTTCGCCTCCGAGAGCGCCTTGTAGACCGCGCGGACGAACTTGAAGTCGAAGTCGTGCTTATTTATTAACCCGCCGTCGCGTATCGTGCAATCGAGTACTTTTATCTTCTCCCTGAACACTTTATCTTCTCCTTGATTTGGCCTGCCTTACTCCATGATCTCCTTTTTTACCTTTGCCCTTGCTACCCTTGCAAATATCACAGCCGCTGCCGCAAGCACTATATTCATTCCTACCAACAGGAATAACGATATGTCATCAACCCCCGTTCCCTTTCGTCCGCCAATAAGGTCGTGAAACACGGCTATAATTGAAAAAGGTGATAACGAAAAGAACAGGTATGGGATACTGCTGCTCTTGTTTAACAGGCCTGAGATTATCATTCCGAGGAACGGGAAGAGGCACCACAACGCGAATACCGCGGACCAGAAGATGTTTCTTCTCTTGTTTAGCCGGCTCAGCATGAATGCTTCGAGAAATCCTGCGAATGCCATGAACGAGCATGCTATAGTGGTAATGTATAAAATATTATATTTGTCAGACTGCGGAAAAAACAATGTTATTAAGATATATGGGGCAAGCATCGCAAACAAGAATAAAAACACGGACGCGGAATTGCTGTTGTGGTCATCGTTAAGGCCCATTCTGGTCTCTCCGGTCTTTCTTGCCCTTCTCCATCCTCTGGCAAAAGAGAGCCTGTCCGGAGTCGCCGATATGGCCCCAAGTATACATATGAAATATGCGACACCGAGGAAAATGGTATAATCGTATTTTTTCAATTGCAGCCTGCTCGAAACGAGGCTTCCGCTTATGAGAATAAGGAAAAACAACACGAATAGCAACGTATGTATCTTCGTAAACATGCTGCCTTCCGGCCTGTTGATCTTGCGCCTGATGCCGGCAAAAACAAGGGCTATCATAGGCACCTGAACAATGACCTGGTATATAATAGGGTGCAAGGTGTAGCCGTAAAACGTATGCAGCGGAAGATGCGCGTATCCTCCCGAGCTGCAGGCAGCGCAATGAACCGAAGCGTTATTATCTATCGCTCTGAACAGTATATCATACCCGGGTATCCATGAAAGATAATATACGGTCGAAGATACCATTCCCTCATCCAATAACGGTATAAGCAGGAATATCGGCAGTATAAATATAATGAACAAAGACGGCGCCCTATTTGATGCTTTCATGTCATAACTTAAACCTGTCAGCACGCCTACCGAATGGTACAGGATAGCACACATGAGCATGGAAATATAAAATAGAGATATCGCTGCTATGTTTATCCCGGCTGCAATTGCGAAATAAATCCCCACGGGAAAGGTCATCAACATCAATATCCATACTGCAACCGTCGTACCAAATACGAGGCCGATGGTCTGGCTAAGGCGGCTCGAGGGGGATATCCTGTGAAAATCTATCGTGCCGTATATCCTTTCCTGGTTCGTGGATTTAGATGCAGCTGCTATGCCTATAAAAAGCATAATAATGCCCTGCATTATGAATATGGCCGCCGCGGTCCCGGAATAAATATCCTCAACTCTAGACACAGTGGATTTTACGAATAAGAACAACATTACAACCAGCAGTACAAGTATCGAAACAGAAGGGATCAGTATCGCCGGGCGCGTTTGCTCTCTCCAGTTCTTAAGAAAAAACGCGTTATCCTTCAGGTTGAATATACCCATCACATTACCTCCCTTGCGCCTATCTTCAGGAATATATCCTCTATATCGGCCTCTTTGATATGGAACCCGGAAACAGGCATACCGTTATTTACGATATCGGCGAGCAGTTGCGTCGCATCGGCCTTATCGCCGGTGAAATATGCCTTAAACTCCTGCCCTTCCTCCCGCACGTTGGATATGCATACGTATTTCTGGAACAGCTCTAACAGACGGTCCCTCGATCCGCGTATATCCGCGGAAAACGCCACAATGAGCTCACCTTTGATCCCCATCTTCTTCCTTATATCTTCGACGGTGCCGGATAAGATCATATTGCCTTTTTCCATGACACCTATTGCGTTGCAAAATTCGCTCAATTCCGACAATATATGGCTGGATATAAGGACCGTCCTGCCTTCTGCCGCAAGACCCTCAAGTATATTCTGCAGGTCAAGCCGTGCCATCGGGTCAAGCCCGCTTGCGGGCTCATCAAGCAGCAATACTTTCGGACCGGGCAGTAGTGTCTTAGCTAATACTAGCCGCTGCCGCATTCCCCTTGAAAGTTCGCGGACAAAAACATCCCATTTCTCGGAAAGATTCACGCGATCAACCCATTTCTTCGCTTCACTTATCCTTTTCCCGCGTTCCATAAGATATGCCGCGCCAAATACATCGAGGTATTCCCATACTTTTAGGTTCTCGTATACGGGAGAAAAATCAGGCATAAAACCCATGCTAAGCAATGCCTTCTCTCTCTGTATTTCGAGATCGAAGCCGCCTATGCGGATATCCCCGTAGGTCGGCTCCAGTAATCCCGCTATCGCTTTCAGTGTTGAGGTCTTTCCTGCGCCGTTCGGACCGACAAGGCCATATATCTGGCCTTGCTCGATATCAAAGCTGATATCCTTGACCGCCGTGATATTCTCGTAATCGACCCTGAGTGATTTTACGCTTATCATCGTCATGCTCCTATGTCTTCTGCCCACAACTTTGGATGCCGCTCTGCGAATTCACGCATCATCAGTTTGCATTCTTCAAGGTCGAGGTTGACTATCTTTACCCGCCTCTTCTTCGAATAAACTTCCGGCCCCTTAAATGTCCTGTTCTCGCCTATCACCACGACCGGTATCTTATACAGCAGTATCGCGCCCGTGCACATATCGCACGGCGAGAGCGTCGAGTATATGACGCATTTCCTGTAATCGCCCGCCTTAAGGCGCCCCGCGTTCTCGAGGCAATCCATCTCGGCATGGAGTATCGCAGACCTCTCCTGGACGCGCCTGTTATGGCCCCGTCCTATTATCCTTCCTTCTTTGACGAGGACCGAGCCGATGGGAATGCCGCCTTCCTTTTCCCCCTTCCGGGCCTCTTTTATCGCTTCCTTCATGAACTTAAGATGCTGCGCCCTGGTCATTACTGCGATTTCCTTCTCGTCGCTATATCGACCCACACCGCCAACAGCAGTATCATGCCTTTAATAATATACTGGAATGTTATATTCGTGTCCATGAGGCTCATTCCGTTATCAAGGCTCGCCATGATAAGCGCGCCGATAAGCGCGCCGAATACCGTGCCTTCTCCGCCCATGAGGCTTGTGCCGCCTATTACCGCGGCCGCGATGACATCGAGCTCCATTCCCTGCCCTGCGGAGGTGGTCGCCGCGTTAAGCCGCGCGGTAAGGACGAGGCCCGCTATCGCTGTCAGTACCCCGAATATGGCGTAGAGCGCCATGACCTTCTTCTTTATGTTCACTCCGGAGAGCGCCGCCGCATCCGGGTTTCCTCCTATCGCGTAGAGCTGCCTTCCGAATACCGTGTTCTGCGCGATGAAGCTGAACCCGAGCGCGAGTACCATCACGAGCAGGACAGCGTAAGGTATTCCCCTGTTGTGGATCATCACCCAGAAGAACGCGCCTATAGCGGCCGATATCACCGCCACTTTCGCGAGCTCTGCCGGGAGCGACGCAACGGAAAACCCGTATTTCTTCCTCTGCATCCTTTTGTGCAGGTCGAAGAGGACATATGCCGCGATAGTCACAATACCGACCATTAAACTGATATGCGGGGAGAGGTAGTTCTGCCCTATCGCCTTGAAATGGTCCGATAACGGCGCTATCGTCGCGCCCTTCGTGATCCCGAGCACAGCGCCCCTGAAGATCATCATGCTCGCAAGGGTCACGATGAACGACGGCACATACCTGTAGGCGATCCAGAAACCGTGCCAGAGCCCTATCAGCAGTCCCGCGCCGCACGCGGCCAGTATCGCGGCTTCGGCGGGCCAGTTCATGTTGACCTGCAGGAACGCGCCTATAGCGCCGGCCAGCGCGGCTACGGAACCAACCGAAAGGTCGATATTGCGCGTGACTATAACAAGCGTCATGCCTATGGCTATTATCGCGACGGTTGCGGTCTGCAGGAAAAGGTTCGAGAGGTTGCGCGGCGTCAGGAATATCCCGTGAGTCAGGGACGTGAATATCAGCCATATCGCGACGAGCGCGATCAGCATCGTGAACTTGCGTATCTTGTCCTGGGCTAGCGACTTCCTGAGGCCGGGTCTCTTTTCCATGTCCATGTCCTTATGTCGTCATTGGACGCACGCCTGCCGCGTCCCTGTGGCGTATAGCATTATCTTTTCCTGCGTGGCGTCCTTATTCAGGATCTCGCCGGTTATCTGCCCCTCATGCATCACTATTATCCTGTCGCTTATGCCGAGCACCTCATTTAGCTCGGACGATATCACGAGCACGGCGACCCCTTTGTCTACGAGGTCGTTTATGATATTATAGATCTCCACTTTCGCGCCGACGTCTATTCCCCTCGTCGGCTCGTCGAGTATCAGGACCTTCGGCTCGGTCATCAGCCATTTGCCGAGTACGACCTTCTGCTGGTTGCCGCCGCTGAGGTTGCCCGCCTTCTGCTCAATGGACGGCGTCTTTATCCTGAGGTCCGCGGTATACTTCTCCGCCGACCTGATCTCTTCGTTCTCGTTGACTACCTGTGCGGTCGATATCTTATCGAGGCTCGCGAGCGAAATGTTCCTCTTTATATCTTCGTCGAGTATGAGACCGTAACGCTTGCGGTCCTCGGAGGCCATGCTTATACCGACCGCGACCGCGTCGCCGGCGTCGCGCAGGGAGATCTCCCTGCCTTCGAGGTATACTTTCCCGGACATCACCTGCCCCCACATACGGAAGAGGCTCATGACGAGTTCCGTCCTGCCGGCGCCGACAAGCCCGGCAATGCATAGCACCTCGCCCTTGCGCACGGACAGGTTGATGTTGCGCACCGCCCTGTTCATGCCCGCGTCTATCGCGGTCCAGTCCTTTATCTCGAGGACGGTCTCGCCCGGCACGCGTTCTTTCCGCGGATACACGTTCGACAGTTCGCGGCCGACCATAAGCGATATAAGTCTATTCTCGTCGAGGTCCTTCCTCTGGTAGGTGCCGACGGTCGCGCCGTCGCGCAATACCGTGATGCTGTCGGAGATGTCGAACACTTCCTTCAGCCTGTGGGAGATATATATGCAGGTGACGCCCCCCGCCTTCAGCGCTTTCAGGATGTTCAGCAGCCGGTCGGCTTCGCCCGCCGAGAGCGAGGCGGTCGGCTCATCGAGGATAAGTATGCGCGCCTGCTTCGATATCGCCTTGGCTATCGCGACGAGCTGCTGCTCGCCGGTGCCGAGTTTGGACACCTCAGTCGAAGGGCTTACATCGAGGCCCACCTGTTTCAGAGCCTTCTCGGTCTTCAGGAAACACTCGTCCCAGTTTATGATGCCGTTCTTCGCGGTCTCGTCTCCGAGAGTGACGTTCTCCGCGATGCTGAGCTGCTGTATGAGCGCAAGTTCCTGGTGTATTATCGCTACACCCGCGCGCTCGCTGTCTTTTATGTCCGCGAAACGCAGGGCCCTGCCGTCTATCGATATGCTGCCTTCATATGTCCCGGCAGGATACACGCCGCTTAGTATCTTCATCAGCGTCGACTTGCCCGCGCCGTTCTCTCCGACGAGCGAATGTATCTCTCCCTTCGCTACGCTGAACGTCACCCCGTCAAGAGCCCTTACCCCGGGGAACTCCTTTGTTATCCCGCTCATCTCAAGTATGTTTGCTGCCATATCTTTTACTTGCGGCCCCGCTTTATTTATACACGTCCGACTTCTTCAGGTATCCGCTGTCTATCAGTACCGCATCTATATTATCCTTGTCAACTACGACCGGCTTAAGCAGTATCGAAGGGACGTCCATCCTGTTGTTGTTCACGGTCCCGGTCGCTCCGGGGTCCTGCCCGCCCACGATCTTCAACGCGGCATCCATCGCTTTCGAGGCGAGCTCCCTCGTATCCTTGAAGACGGTCATCGACTGCGTGCCTTTGACTATCCTTTGGGCTGCCGTCAACTCGGCGTCCTGCCCTGTGACGGGAACCTTTCCCGCGAGCCCGGCCTGCGCGAGGGCCTGTATCACCCCTCCGGCGGTATTATCGTTGGGTGCGAGCACCGCGTCTATCTTGTTATTGTTCGCCGTAAGCGCGTTCTGCATCAGGTTCATGGCGACGGTCGGCTGCCAATCCTGTATCCACTGGTCCATGACTATCTTGATATCGCCCTTGGCCGCAAGCGGCTTTATGACCGACAATGCGCCCTGCTTGAACAGTTTCGCGTTATTGTCGGTCGGCGCTCCGCCAAGCACCACATAATTCCCCTTCGGCACCGCCTTCGCGAGGTAATCCCCCTGCAATCTTCCGACCTCGACATTGTCAAATGAGATATAAAGATCGACCTTCGTGTTCAGCACGAGCCTGTCGTATGATATCACTTTTATCCCGGCGCTGTGCGCCTCATCGACTATTGCGGCAGCACTCGTCGCGTCATGGGGCGCAAGGATGAGCACGTCGATGCCCTGCGCGAGCAGGTTCTCGCACTGGGACATCTGTTTCGCGGCGTCATTGTCCGATATCTGCATCTTCAGGTCGAGGCCCTGCGCCTTCGCGACATCCCTCATCTTTTGCGCGTCCCTGACCCAGCGCTCGTCCCTTTGGGTCGGCAGCGACGCGCCTATCCGAACTTTTTTCGCGGCCTGCGCGGCGTGGCACGGCCCGAACGCGGTGACTGCTATAATGAACGATGCTGCAAACGCGGCATATTTGAGTTTTACGCGCATCTTCCTTCTCCTTTATTGAAAGGCCTTATTCCCGCTCGAGTATCCTGATAAATGCCTCTACTACCTTCGGGTTGAACTGCGTGCCGCTGTTCTTCCTTAACTCATCTATCGCCGCGGCTTTGCCCATCGAATCCCTGTAGGCGCGTTTTGACGTCATGGCATCGTATGAGTCCGCGACGGAGACGATCTGGGCCAGGATATCTATCTCGTCGCCCTTGAGACCGTCGGGATATCCCTTGCCGTCATAGCGCTCGTGGTGCGACCTGACTATAGCGAGTTTCTTCTTGTCAAGGAAGACCGGCGTCAATATCTCCTCCCCGGTCTTCGGGTGCTCCTTGATTATTTCCCATTCCTCCGGGGTCGGCTTGCCGTCCTTGTTCAATATCCCTTCCTCTATGCCTATCTTCCCTATATCATGCAGCTCGGCGACGCTCTTGAGCATCTCGGCCTCTTCGGAAGATATACCCAGCTCGAGGGCTATCTTCATCGCGTATTCCGCGACCCTGTCGGAATGGCCCTTCGTATACGTGTCCTTGGCTTCGATGCTTCGCGCGAGGGTCTGCACTATCCTGTAAAAATAATCCTGCAGCGCCCTTCGCGACTCGGATATGCTCTCGGCCATCCTGTTGAACGCCTTGCCTAGGCGGCTTATCTCGTCGTTCCCCCTGATATCTACCCTGTACTGGAAATCCCCCGATGATATTCGCTGCGTCGCCTCTTCCAGCTTCTTTATGGGGTCGGTGGTGTTCTTGCCTACGAGCAGGCCAAGGATGACCGCGAAGAAGATACCGAACAGCAGGACAGCCAACGCCCGGCGGTTCAGCTCTTTTTCCATATCGCGGACTTTCTTCGCAGACATGTCTATACCGAGCACCGCGACGGCCTTGCCGCCGGCATCCCGAATCGGCGCATAACCCGAAAGCGTCGTGCCCCATTCGTCCTCGACGAGTTTCTTGTCCGAGGATGGGACCTTAAGGGCTTTCATCATTTCGGGAAAGCGCGATACGTCATACCTGTCGCCGGGATAGGAGGTCGAGGCTTCCTTCCTTTTCGACTTAGCAAGCGGCTCAGGGTCAACGATGAACTGCCATACGCCTTCATCGGATGTCCTGGTCATCGTATATACGAACAATATCTGCGGGTCGTACGATTTTATTTTGCGGAGTTTCTCAGCGATTATCTTGTATTCTTCGCTGTCCGCGCCGGAACGGTCGAGCGGCACGCGCATCAGGATGTTCTCGTCAACGCTTAAAGCCGCTGTCTGCGCGATAAGCTCGAGCTCTTCCCTGAGTTGGGAGAATCTTGAATCATAGCTGTATTTGTATACCAGGAAATTACTTAGAAATGCCACGAAAAGCAGCGAGAAGATGAACGCAATAGTTACCTTGGTGCGAAACCCGCCGAATAAAGGATGGGAATACCTCATTTCACCAGGCTATAGGCCAAAGCCGATATCAACGCCGAGAACGGTATGGTCAAAACCCATGCCCACACGATCTGCCCCGCGACCCCCCAGCGGACCGCGCTAAGCCGCTTAAGTGAACCGACACCCATTATCGCGCCGGTAATGGTATGTGTGGTGCTCACCGGGATGCCGAAGGTGGATGATATGAACAGCGTTATAGCCGCGCCTGATTCGGCGCAGAAACCGTCGACGGGCTTCAGCTTCGAGACCTTCTGCCCCATCGTCTTGACTATGCGCCAGCCGCCGAACATGGTACCCATGCCTATAGCCGTATAACATGCGATCACAACCCAGTACGGTATATAGAACTCTTTGCCGAGAAGCCCTGCGCTGAAGAGCAGGCTCGCGATAATGCCCATCGTCTTCTGCGCGTCATTACCGCCGTGGCCTAAGCTGTATGCGGCCGCCGATACCAGCTGGCCCTTTCTGAATATGTGGTCGACTTTAAGGGGAGCGCTGTAACGGAATATCCAATGGACCGCAACTCCGAAAGCAAGGCCGAGGGCCATCCCTATCACCGGCGACACGACTATGAATATTGCGGTCTTTGTAATACCCTGCCATACGAGCGCGCTCGTGCCCGCTTTTACCAGCGCGGCGCCGATAAGCCCGCCCATAAGCGCGTGCGAGGAGCTTGTCGGAAGGCCGAAATACCATGTTATTATGTTCCATCCGCAGGCGCCGATAAGGGTCCCGAAGATTATCCCGTTATCTACTATGGCAATATCGATTATGCCTTTACCCATAGTGTTCGCTACGTGGTGCCCGAAGAAAAGGAACGCTATGAAATTAAAAAACGCCGCCCATATAACTGCATGGCGCGGCGAAAGGACCCTCGTCGACACGATCGTGGCGATGGAATTCGCCGAATCGTGGAAACCGTTCAAAAAATCGAACAATAGGGCAAGCAGGATCAGGAAAATGATGGTTATTGTCATTAGTTGGGCTCGATTTCACGCATTATTATAGATAACGGCCGCCGCAACGTCAAGATATTATATCAGGGCCTGCGGCTGTGGTACCTCGAACGCCTCTGCTTGAACACGTACCTAGGCCTCCTGCCCTCGGCCGGCCCCTGCAGCTTGCTGAACTCCGCGGGAGCGACGTCGGGATGCTTCGAGACCGGGAGCGAGATCCTCATGAGCTTCTCAATATTGCGCACGTCCCCGCTCTGGTCCGGGGTCGCGAAGGATATCGCGTGGCCCTTGTGCCCCGCCCTGCCCGTCCTTCCTATCCTGTGGACGTAATTGCCCGCGTCCTCCGGAAGGTCGTAATTTATGACGAGCTCGATGCCGGCGACGTCTATGCCCCTCGAGGCGATATCGGTGGCGACGAGGACCCTGTACTTGCCCGACTTGAACCCGTCGAGCGCTTCCCTGCGCTGGCCCAGCGAGCGGTTCGAGTGTATCTCGGCCGAGCTGACACCCATGTTCTTTACGGCTTTCGCGATCTTCTTCGCGCCATGCTTGGTCCTCGAGAACAGCAGGACGGCGCCGTGGTATTGCGAAAGAAGTTTCGTAAGCAGTTTGGTCTTGGATTCCTGCTGTATTATGAACAACTCCTGCGTGACCTTTTCCGCGACCGTGCCCGAAGGGGCGATCTCGACGGATACGGGAAGCTTCATATGGCGCGAGGCCATCTGCAGTATCTCCCTCGGAAGCGTCGCGGAGAAGAGCATCGTCTGCCTCTCCCTCGGGAGGTGGCGCAATACTCTTTCTATCTGCGGCGCAAATCCCATATCGAGCATGCGGTCCGCCTCGTCGAGTACGAGCATCGCCGTGTCGCCGAGCGTAAGGTTCCGCTGCTCGAGATGGTCGAGCAGGCGCCCGGGCGTCGCGATTATGACGCGCGGGTTCCTGCGCAGCGCGCGCATCTGCTCGTGCATAGACGCCCCGCCTATAAGGCAGGCGGTCTTTATCCCGAACGCGTGCGCGAGGCCCTTGAAGACCTCGTCTATCTGCAATGCAAGCTCCCTCGTAGGAGCCATGACGAGGCCCTTGCCTTTTACCTGCGCGAGGCGCTGCACCATCGGTATTGCGAATGCGTGCGTCTTGCCCGTGCCCGTCTGCGCTATGCCGACGACATCCTTGCCCTCTATCGCAAGCGGGATCGCCTTGAACTGTATCGGCGTCGGGACGGTGAATTTTATGCGCTCGAGTATATCGAGTATCTTCGGCGCGATACCGAGTCCGTAAAAGCTTTGTGCGGGCTGCGCGGGTTTTTCGTTATGGATGTTCTTATGCTGCATCATCTTTATACCTCCGCCTTGGCTTTGTGGTCCTGCGGCATCTGGTGCAGATGCACATGGCAGTAGGCCTCGTGGTTATAGATGCTCAGGATCTGCTTGCAGTGCAGATGCTTGCATTTCCTTCCCTTTGATGAAGTCTTTACTCTTTTGATATCGGCTCCTTTGGTTTTTAAGCCCTGTTGACTACGAATGCCCTCTTGAGCGAATCCTTGAGCCTGCCCTTCTTCAGGTCGCGCGCTATCGCGCTGACGAGAAGGCGCGGCATCACCGCGACAAGGGAGGCGACCTCCCCGAAAGACAGGAACTTGTTGCTGAAAACGCCCTTCCAAAATACCCTGATAAAACGCTGCGGCGTGTAAAAGGAGAACTTGATGGTCCTGCCTATCTTCTTGAGCGCCGCGTGGCTGTAGGTGTCCGAGTACAGTTCGCCCTTCTCGGTGATATGGTAACCGGCCGTCTTCTCGGCCAGTTCCCTGAGCGGCGAGAACCTCTCTATCCTCAGCTTGTTGCACGATATGAAATCCAGCCCGATCTCTTTAGCGAACTTCGGGATATAGAGCATCTCTTCCTTGCTCTCCCCGATATTGCCGTAGATGAAATACCCGTTATAGAAGATCGGGTACTTCTTGAGCACTTTAAACGCCTCGCGGACCGTCGCCGAATCGAACCCCTTGTTCAGCTGCGCAAGGATGCGGTCGTTCGGGGATTCTATCCCCATCAGCAGGGCCTTGAACCCCGCCTTGACCATCTTCTCGAGCAGGCGCGGATGCTTGTATATCTCTATACGCGCCTGGGCGATGAATCGTTTCTTTATCCCGCGCTCGATGATGCCGTCGCACAGTTTTTCCGCCCTTGAGGGATTCACAAAAAGGTCGTCATCGCTGAAAAGTATCACCTGGGCGGTTATTCCTTCGAGTTCTTCCAGGACAGAATCGACGCTTCGCGCCGAATAGGTCCTTTTCTGGCCCAGCGGGTTAAGGCTGAACGTGCAGAATTTGCAGTTGTGCGGGCAGCCCCTCGCGCTTAATACCGAATCGAAGGTCAGGCCCATCACTTCTATGCCGTTGATCGCGAGCTTATATTTGTTCGCCCTCAACGCGCGGTCCGGGGAATCGATATCATTCACGTCGCGCAGCGGCCTGTTCTTGTTGTGGACCACGGCGCCGTTCTCCGAGTACGATATGCCGAGGATATCCTTCAGCGGGACGCCGTTGAGTATATCTTTTATCGTCTCCTCACCCTCGCCGCGGACTATTATATTTATATTGGGGCAAAGCCTGAAAAGCTCATCCGCCATCTCGGTCGCCTTGTATCCCCCTACGACGAGGGTCTTCCCGGAAGGCATGCGGTTCAGCAGGTCGCATATCTCCTTGAACTGGCGGTCCCAGCCGATGCTGACGCAGATTATGTCGATCTCTTTCGATATGAAATCGAGCAGTTTGGCGGGATCAGAAAGTTCCTTCTCGTACCTGAGGTCGAGCATGGAAATCCTGCCGACGAGGCCCTCGGCGCTTGTCGCGACGTATTCGAGGCCAGTCGGAGGAAAAAGTTTCATTACACTGGTGTTGTTGCTCTCAATGTAGGGATTCAGGAACAAGGCATGATCGTATTTCACCTGCATATTATAGCATATTGCGGGCATAATCTGTAAGAAACTTTGCCTTAAGCAGGCCCTCTTCCCATTCGCCGCGCGGTGTCGAGTCCCAGACAATCCCGCCGCCTACGCCCATCTCGCCCGCGCCGTCCCTGATAAGCAGCGTACGTATGGGTATATTGAAGAACATGTCCCTTTCCGGGGATATGTAGCCTATCGCGCCGGTATATATCCTGCGCTCCTCGCCCTCAAGCTCCCTTATTATCCTCATCGACCGTATCTTCGGCGCGCCGGTAACGGAGCCCGACGGGAAAAGCGACGAGAAGACCTGCCGGAACGGGATTCGCGCGTCGATCTCCCCTGTAATGGTAGAGGTCATCTGGTGCAGCTTCCTGTATTTCGTGACTTCGAACAGCCTTGGGGCTTTTATGCCTGTTCCCATCCTGCCGAGGTCGTTCCTCAGGAGGTCTGCTATCATGACGTTCTCCGCCCTGTTCTTCGCGTCGTATTTGAACCGTATCCCGGCGACCGCATCGGATATTATGTTGCCGCCCCTTGGCCATGTGCCTTTCATCGGCTTAGTGGTTATATTCGGGCCCTCCTTCCTGATGAACATCTCCGGGGAGAGCGAAAGGATATAGTGGCTGCCTGTATCTATATATGCGGGATAAGGCACGGGCTGCTCCCTCAGCAGTATCCTGTAAAGCGAGAAGGGGTCCCCGCGGAACCTGAAGAGATACTTGATGCAATAGGTGACCTGGTAGACATCGCCGTTCTTTATATATTCGCGTATAGCCGTTATATCGGAGTGGTAATCCTCGTACCGGATATTGAGCCGCATATCCGCCAACAATACCCGCGGGCGGGCGGGCGCGGGAGGCATCCTTAAGGCGGCGGGCGCGTCATAAACTCCCATGCGCAGTAAAGGAAAATCCCTCCGGGTATCGCCGCCGAGGCACTCCTCGAAGCTGTATCCGGCTTCGTAGGAGAGGAATCCCGCGAGATAGTAACCCTTCTCTATGGCGTCTTCCATCCTGGCGAAACATTCCCAAAGCGACGACGGGTCCTCGCACGATATTACCGAGACAGGGTCACGGAAAAGCAGCGGTTTCTTCTCGAATTGGATGAGTACTTTCATGACCTTTAGGCGGGTCTGGATGCTCCGCAACACCTATATGCGGGGAGCTACCCACAGCATATAAGCGGGGGGCTAGGTCATGACCTCTTTAAAGATGAGATTTCAGCGATTCGTATTCTTTCCAGATCTCGGCGGGCATGCTGTCGCCGAATTGTTTCATGAACTTCTCTATATCCTCAAGCTCGGGCCCCCATTCCTTCGTATTTATCTCAAGGAGTTTCGCGAGGTTCTTTTCCGGTATCGAGAGCCCTTTAAGGTCAAGGTCCGATGCGTGCGGGACATATCCGATAGGGGTCTCCTTCGCTTTTGCGCCGTTATTGACCCTTTCTATGATCCACTTGATAACCCGGATATTCTCGCCGAAACCGGGCCATATATACCTGCCGTCATCGTCCGTCCTGAACCAGTTGACGGAGAATATCTTCGGCGGATTGCGCATCTGCCTTCCTATATTGAGCCAATGGCTGAAGTAATCTCCCATGTTATACCCGCAGAACGGCAGCATCGCCATAGGGTCGCGCCTGAGTACGCCGACCTGGTGGGCCGCCGCGGCAGTCGTCTCCGAGCCGGTGCGCGCCCCGAGGAATACGCCTTGCTGCCAGCTCATGGCCTCGACAACGAGCGGTATAAGGTGCGTCCTGCGCCCGCCGAGTATTATCGCGGATATCGGCACGCCCTTCGGGTCGTCGAATTCCTTTGAAAGCGTCGGACAGTTATACATGGAGGCTGTAAACCTTGAATTCGGGTGCGCGGCTTTCTTGTCCGTGCCCGGCTGCCACGGGTTACCCTGCCAATCGAGCGCGTGCTGCGGCTCAGGGCCGTCAAAGCCCTCCCACCACGGCTCGTTCTTATCCGTATCCAGGGCGGTATTCGTGAAGATGGTCGGGAAGAATTTTTTACCCTTTAAAGTCCTTATCATGTTCGGGTTCGTCTTCATCGAGGTGCCCGGCGCGACACCGAAGAACCCGGCTTCCGGGTTTATCGCGTAGAGCCTCCCGTCAGGGCCGACGTTGAGCCATGCTATGTCGTCTCCTATGGTCCAGACCTTGTATCCCGGAAGCGCCGATTCGAGCATCGCAAGGTTCGTCTTGCCGCACGCGGACGGCATTGCCGCCGTTATATAAGTGATATTGCCCTTCGGGTCTTCTACGCCGAGGATGACCATGTGCTCGGCAAGCCATCCCTCCTGGTAACCGAGCCATGACGCGAGCCGCAACGAGAAACATTTCTTCCCGAGCAGCGCGTTGCCTCCGTATCCCGAACCTATGCTCCATACGAGATGGTCGTCGGGAAAATGCATTATGAAACGTTTGTTGGGGTCGAAATCGCCTACGGAATGGAGGCCCTTGACGAAATCGCTGCGGCCGCCTATCTTCTCGATGACCTTCCTGCTCATGCGCGTCATTATGCGCATGCTCACCGCGACATACGATACGTCGGTAAGCTGCACGCATGCCTTCGCGTACGGCGAATCGGGGTGGCCCATCATATAAGGAAGGACGTACATCGTCTTGCCCTTCATGCAGCCGTCCGAAAGCTTCGTCATCATCGCCTTCGCTTCGCCAGGGTCCATCCAGTTATTGTTCGGCCCCGCGGTGGCTTTCTCGGGATGGCAGACGAACGTCAGGTGCTCCGTCCGCGCGACGTCGGTATGGTGGCTCTTATGGTAATAAGCGTTCGGCCAGGTCTTCTGGTTCAGCTCCTTGAAGATCGGATGTCCGTCGATATTCTCTTCCTTCATCCCAATCTCTATGAGCCTGCGCGCTTCCTCTTCGGAACCGTCGCACCAGATGATCCTGTCGGGCTTAGTGAGCTTCGCTTGTTCTTCTACCCATTTTTCGAGGGGAGTGGTCATGGGCGATATTATAGTGAATTTGCCCCGGAGTATCAAGAATATTCTTGGAACAAACCTGCCCCCTGCCCTGTCTAAAGGTTGAAGGCAAAAACCAAAACAAAAGGAGGAAGCCATGGGACACTTAAGGGCAGCGGCAAAAGTGATGTGTTTTGCAATAGTTACGGCGCTCGCTTCGCAGGCGGACGCGAAAATCCTGGATTACGGCAGCGTCATAAACCGCACCGCGAACATGACAGGCGACCAGGATGCGATCAGGCTCGCCCGCCAATACGGGCTCGATATCCTGAACCTTACCTGGGAGGATACGGGCAGGTACAAGAATTCGAGCGTCGGGCCCAACATAAGCGATATGACGATACAGGTCCAGCAGAGGAACCCCTGTTCGGGCAACTATAACCTGACCTGCATGCCCGTCATAAGGTTCCCCAATTTTTCCGACAAGACAGGCGACGTCGACCTCGACAAGCTGTACATCCTCGTCGGTAACGAGAAAGGTGATGACCTGCGACGCGTATCGTTGCGCGAATTCCTGGGCGATATCCGCAAGTATATGAGCGAGCCCGACTCATGGAAAGGCGGCCGCAGGTCCCTTCTCGCGCCGCGCGATTCGCATGTGCTGGTCAGCGCGCAGGCATGTTTCCTGCCGATACCCAAGGAAGGCATAGCGGAATTCAACCCGGTCTTGTTCAACTACCAGTCAACCGAAGGCGATCCCGCCGTCCTTACGATCCTCGCCACGCGCGAGGGCACGAGCGTTACGGTCATCGATAACAAACGCGACGGCTTCAATGCCGGCGGCGTATGGGGCCAGCGCCTCTTCTTCAACCAGGACGGCGAGCGCGCGAGCCTTACCGGAAAACGTCTCAGCGATTACCTCGAGAACAACGATGAAGGTTATTCGGCCGACAGCGGCCCGCGCGAGACCGAAGCTCTGAACATGGTGATGCTGATACAGGTCCCCTTAAAGCAGAAGAAACCGATGAGGCTCGGTTATGCCTGCGATATGTGCGCGGCTATGCCGGCGTTCAAAAGCGAGTGTGAAAAGAAATACAAGGAAGCCGGAAACGTAGAGAACGCCGTGATCGGGCACGGCAGGGTCGAAGGGCCGTTCACCGAGATCGCGGGGCTTGATATAGAGCGCGACCCGGCATATCCGATAAGGGTCACCGTGCAGTTCTACAAGGCGACAAGCAACGGCATAGTGACGGATCAGGACATGAAACAGATAGCGGAGCAGATCGGGAAAGTATACGCCAAAGCGGACTATGTGGGCAGCCTCGTAGTCGGCGGCGACACGCACCGCCCGACGGAATATACGGGCGACAAGAACAAGCCGTGCAACTGGTGGAGGGAGTTCTGGAAGAGGCATAACGCGAACATGGGTAATACCTGCAGGCCTTCTATACGCCCCGAGTGGGGATTAGATTAAACCGTCGGCAATGCCCTTGACGATGCCTGCGATGGACAGGCATCCGGTCAACCCGGGCGATTCGATCCCGATAAGGTCGATGAGCCCGGGAAAACCTTTCTCGGACTCTTCTTTTATCACGAAATCCCTGAAATCCTCCCCCGGGCCCTGCAGTTTCGGCCTTATGCCCGATGTATCCGGGCTCAGGTCGCCCGCCTCCAACGCGGGCCAAAAGGTGCGCGCGCTGCCGCAGAACTCCTTCGCTTTCGACGCGTCGACCTTATAATCAATATGCCCGACGTATTCTTCGTCCGGCCCGAGCCTGACGCCGCCGCCGAGATCGGGCGTCGCGTGTATACCGAGCCCCGCCCCCCTCTTCTTCGGCACCGGATATACGAGATGGCTGATCATCTTCGCCTTCGATGCGCTTACGCGGAAGTAATCCCCCTTGCACGGCTTCATCGCGTATTCTGCGCTGCCGAGCCCCGCCATCGCCGCAATTCTGCCCGAATCGAGCCCGGCGCTGTTTATCAATATCCGGGTATGGAAATCCAGTTCTCTGCCGTCGGTATCTTTCACCGTTACCTTATAACCGCCCGCGGCTTTCCCGATGCGCGTCACTTCCGTATTATATGTGATCGTCCCGCCGCGGGACTTGAACTTGCGTTCAAGGTCTTTCATGAGGCCGTGCGTATCCACTATTCCCGTGGACGGCGACCATATCGCGGCCTCGGCGTATATGTCCGGCTCGAGCTTCCTGGCGTCTTCTGCCGATATCAGCTCAAGGCCGGGGACGCAGTTCTCCGTCCCTCTCCTGAAAAGCGCCTCGAGGTCCGGCAGTTCTTCCTTGTTTACCGCAACGATTAGTTTACCGGTCTTCTTATGCGGGATATTGTTCGCGAGGCAGTATTCGTAGAGCAGCCTGTTGCCTTCTACGCAAACCATTCTCTTTAACGAGTCCTTCGGGTAATAGATGCCCGCGTGTATGACCTCGCTGTTGCGCGAACTCGTCTCGCGCCCGAACGAATCGTGCCTCTCTATGAGGAATATATCGCTGTATTTTACGGACAACGCCGCCGCGGCAGCCAGCCCGACGACGCCTGCGCCGATGACCGTTATTTCCGTCTTTTCCATTTGCCTATAAGTATACTATATCCTCGGGATGATACAAAGAAAGAAAAAGGAGCATATACTCCTTCAGGTGGCGTGTTATGAGGAAGTTGTTCTTCACGTGTTCCCTGCCGTTCTCGCCGAGCTTGCGCGCGTAATCAGGGCTGTGCAGCAACTGTTTCAGCGAGAAGCCTGCGCCTTCTATCGAGTTGCATAGCAATCCCGAATATTTATGCGCTATCTGGAGGGGTATCCCGCCGACGTTCGACGCGACCACCGGTTTCGCTTTCCATAACGCTTCCGATACCGTCAGCCCGAACCCTTCGCGCAGTGATTTCTGCATAATGACGGTCGAGGCCCTCTGCAACGCGTTTATCTCTATGTCGTTCTGCGCGAGCAGCAATATATGTATATCGGGATCACCCTTGGCGGCCTCCCTTACCTCGAGAAGGACTTCCGCGCTCTCAGGATCGTCGGAAGCGCCGCCTCCGGCGAGCACGAGGCGGCAATCGGAGTATCTCTTCACCTGCTTATAGACCTGTATCACCCCGAGAGGGTCCTTCAACCTGTCGAAACGCGATATCTGCGTCACAATCGGCTTGTCCTTCGGGATACCGTATTTTTCCAGCACAGCGTCTATCGTCTCCTGCGGTAGATCCTTGTTCTTGTCGCTAAGCGGGTCTATCGACGGGGATATCAGGAACTGCCTTATCGGCAATTTCTGCGAGAACGCGGGCGCCGAGAAGACGGACGCATCATATTTGTCGATATAGCCCCTGAGGAAATTCCATACCCTTTTATCGGGTTCGGATACGTCGACGTGGCAGCGCCATATCCATTTGTTGCCTGACTTCTTGTCCACAAGAGCTACCGGCTGTGGATCGTGCACGAAGACGACGTCTCCGTATGTATTGAGATCCTCTATATTGCTGCGGCTTGTCTCAAGGAAAACATCGAAGTCCTGGTCGAGCAATTCGACGTTGACGCCATGGAGGGCATTATGGAATTTCTTCGTCGCCTCGAAGAACCTCTCTCCTCCCTTGATGAAATCCCATCTTGCGTCGACGCCGAGTTCCTTCAGCATCGGCACCATCCTGCTGAGTATCTCGGCCACGCCGCCTCCCACGGATGTGGAATTTATATTCTGGATCACCTTGCCCTTCAGCTTCTCGGCAAGGAGCCTCAGGTCGTCTATCTGGGGCTGCCCGACCACGGGTATATATTCGTCTATCTTTGCCATCTCAGGAGGATGCCCTTGTTTTAATTATGCTGACCATTCTGTTCCTCAGGCCCTCGAGCGTGAACGTGTACGGGTCCAGCTGGGATATCTCCCTCGCTATGCGTTCGTCCCCTACCGAGGTCTTTATCCAGTTGGAGAAATCGTTCGTGTCCTTCTCGAGCCTCAGCCGCGCTTCGAATATATGGTAATAGATTGAATCTATGGTGACCTTGCCCAGCATATCCGCGAATTCACCGAGGTCATGCGCGGTATATTTCGTCGATATCACGAAGCTTATCGACTTCATGAAATGAAACTCTTCGTTCTCGCCGGAAAACCTGACTTTTGCCATCGGGTTCTTTGCAAGGTATGTTTCTATGGTCGCGGCTATCTTCTCCCTCAGGCTGCGGATAGTGCCAAACTGCACGACATCGATGCTCGCGAGCCGCTCCCCGAGTTCGTCCTCGCCGAGGACCTCGGTCACCCAATAAGCAAAATCATTCGGGGGTTCTGGCGAAAGGTACTGGTGCTGCTGCAGGAACCTGTGCGTATGGTGATAGATGCAGGAGCCGTTGACCTCTTTAACGAGATCGAGCAGCTGGCCGAGAGTCGATGCCCTCAAGCCGGTCAACTCGGTAAGATGCATCCTCGTATAGAATACAAAGGGCTCTTTGGCTGTCCCCGTCTCCGCCATTCGGCTATTCCCTTTCCAGGCGTCCCGCCTGCCTTATGAACCTAACGACTTCCTTATAGTCCTTCAGGAAATATGCGGCCTTCGTTTTGCCCGGCCTCCCGACAAAAACCGTTATACCATTCTTGTCGAGCGCCGCAAAAGCGTCCTCGTCGGTGGTATCATCGCCTATATATACCGGCAGGACCGGCTCTTTGCCGCCTGCGGATGGCCGATATCTTGCCAGCAGCCACGTCACGAGCTTGCCTTTATCCCAGTCAACCGGAGGTTTTATCTCCAGTACCATCTTTCCGGTGCCTGTCTTGATCTTTCTTCCGGCAATATAACGCGCCGTCGCTTCCCTGAATGCTTTCCTGATGCGGGGAATATCCTTACGCCCTGCCATCCTGTAATGGACGCTTAAAGTATAACCCTTGTCTTCGAGGACCACGCCGTCTATCCCGGCCAGTCCCCTTCGCAGGTCCCGCGCTATCTTTTTTACGAGTTTCCTGAAGCCTGCAGGTACAAAGCTCCTGGATTTGATGCCGGGGCCGCTGACCTCGAGCCCGTGGTTGCCGGAATACACAATACCTTTGACCCCGACCATCTTCTTTATGTCTTTAAGCGACCTGCCGCTTATGACAGCCAGCCTGCATCCGCTGTCCAGTGCCAGCCTGCGCAAGAGGCCCTTCGTACTTTTCGGGATGACCGCTTTTCCGGGGGTATCCGCGATCGGTACCAGGGTCCCGTCATAATCGAGGAACAGGTATAACATTATTCTTTTTTCAATGAGGTGAGCTCCGTCACGATGCTTCCGGCCCACTTGAATACGTTGTTATTCCTCACGATATTGCGCATATTTTCCATGCGCTTCCTCTTGTCTTCTTCCGGCATCTCTATGGCCGTTTTTATCGCGTCGGAGAACTCCTCAATGGAGTAAGGGTTGATCTGCACCGCATCGGTAAGCTCCTTCGCCGCCCCGGTGAACCGGCTCAGTATCAGGACGCCGTCGAGGCTCTTGTTCGACATAACGTACTCCTTCGCGACGAGGTTCATCCCGTCATGGAGCGAGCTTACGATGCAGATATCCGCTATGGCGTAATACGGCTTTATCTCTTCCGGCGAAAAATGCTTTTTCAGGTATATGACCGGCTTCCAGTCGCCGTCGGAATGTTTCCAGTTCACTTTCTCGACGGCCTCATCTATCTCCGCTATCAAATCGTGGTAGCGCTTTATATGCGTCCTGCTGGGGGCCGCAAGCTGCACGAGGACGAACTTCCCCTTATATTGCGGGTATTTCTCGAGGAACCTGTCGACCGCAGAGATCCTCTCGACGAGGCCCTTGGTATAATCGATCCTTTCGACGCCGACGGCCACTATCTTGCCTTTCAGCTCGAATTCCTCCTTAAGGCCGTTGATCACGCTCATGTCCTGTTTGGCGCTGTCCTCCATGAAGCTGTCTACGCTTATCGGGAAAGCCCGGATGAAAGTCTCCGCCCCGGAACGGACGATACTGAATTTTTCCGTGTCAACGCGCGACTCAAGCAGCCTGTTGGCGGTATCGAGGAAATTATTGCAATGGTACTGGACATGGAACCCTATCAGGTCGCACCCGAGCATCCCGTCGAGTATCTCCTTCTGGTAAGGGCATGTCGCGAATATCTCCGGGTTTGGCCACGGTATATGCCAGAAGAGCGCTATCGTCGCGTTCGGCTGCTTCTCTTTTATCATCTTCGGCAGGAGCGTAAAATGGTAATCCTGTATGAATATGAACGGGTTTTTCGACGGGAGCTCTTCGAGGATGGCGTCCGCGAATTTCTGGTTTACTTTCTTGTACATCCCCCAGTCCCAATCCCTGAAGACGGGCCGCGTATGCGTTATGTGGCAGAGGGGCCATAAGCCCTCGTTCGAAAAACCGTAGTAATAGCCCTGTTCCTCTTCCTTCGAGAGCCACACCCTTTTAAGTATATAAAGGTCCTCGCCCGGCGGCACAGGAAGCTTGTTCTTCGAGTTCACGAACTTCCTGTCCTCATTCCCGCTGCCATGGGCTATCCATGTGCCTCCGCACGCGCGCAGTATCGGGTCTATCGCGGTAACTACGCCGCTCGCGGGGCGTATGCATTTCGTTTTGCCCGTCTCGTCTTCGCTGACATGCATATACGGTTCCCTGTTCGAGACGACATAGAGGGCGTTCTCCCCGAGTTTCGCGAGCACAAGGTCCCGGAGCTTCTCCTGCGTCCAGAGCTCTTCATTCTTCAGCCGGGCCTGGGCCTCGCCAGATATGGTCTTGCGCGCTATCCTCAGGCTCAACGCTATCTGCTCCACTTCGCTGGCAAGTTTCCCGAAGGCGCCTTTCTCCTTCGTTATAGGATGCTGCTCGTCGGTCTCTCCCTTCTGGAAACTGTGGAACCAATCAGTAAGCTGGAGTATGGGAAGTATGAAGATCTGCCTTTGCAACAGCAGCATTACAAGCGCTATAGAGACGACGAGGGTTATAAGTGCTGTGCTAATATGCTTCCACAAGCCGGCCAGCGTCGTAAACACATACGACGTGTCATATATGACCTCGACGACGCCCAGCTTGTTGTTCTCATCGTCGGTTATCGGAAGGACATAGCTGTATACCGAAAATTCCTTGAACTTTTCGAGCGCTCCCCTCGGCACCCCGCCTTCCAGGGATTCCTTGACGTAGGGCTTGTCCTTGTGCCCCCAGTCCGCGATACGGGAGGTTATGGAGAGTATGTTCCCGCTCCCGTCATATATGACGCATCCCTGGAGCCTCTCCCTCTTCTGGAAACTCTCGGTGAGCCGGTTGGCCGACCTTAGGTCGTTATTTGCAAGGATATACCTCGCGGAAAGCTCCGTACTCTCCGCAACCGCCCTCGCTTTCCTTTGCAGGTCGTCCATGAGCTTGCCTTCCTCATAATTGACCTGCACGATACCGAAGACGGTAAAGACCGCGGCAACGATTATGAGTATAGGCAGTATAAAGAGAAGTACTCGCCTCATGCTATCGGGCCCCTTCCTGTTCGTAGTTTACCGCCCTTATCGGATACGGTATGACTATGCCCTCTTTATTATACCTCTCGTGCAGCCTCTTGACAAACTCATGCTTTATTAGGTATTGGTCGACAAATTCCTTCGCCCTCAGGATTACAGAAAAGTTTATGCTGAAATCCCCGAAGGTATGGTAACGTATGAACGGCTCAAATCCGGGCAAGCCCCCGGGCACTTGCTCCATGACCTCTTTCGCCACCTCACACGTCACTTTCTCGACCTTCTTGAGATCGCTTTTATAATGCACCCCGAGGTTCACGAGCACCGCCATCTCTTTTTCCGGCAGGTAATAATTCGTCGTGATCACCTGCGTCAATTTCGCGTTCGGAACAAGGATCACATTGTTAGCCAGCATCCTTATCTTCGTGCTCCTCCAGGTTATATCGCTGACATAGCCCTCCTCCCCGGTCTCGAGCTTTATGTAATCGCCTATCTTTATCTGCCTGGCGGCAACGATATGGAAACCGGCGAACAGGTTCGAAAGCGAATCCTGCAACGCAAGCGCAACAGCAAGGCCTCCTATGCCCAAGGTGGCCAGGATAGGCGTGATCGCTATGCCGAGATTGTTCAGTATCAGCAGCAGGCCTACGCCGAATATAATAATCCTGCTTATGTTCTGCGTGAGCGATGTGACCGGCAACGCGGATTCTATGGCGCTCGAGCGCGAAACAATAAGCCTTGTGGCTATATGGGAGAGCGCCGCCATGACCGATATCGATCCCAAAACGAACAACGCCTTTCCCCCGATATCAACCCACCTCGCCGGAAGGGAAGAGATCCCGAGCCCAAAATATATGCCGAGCATAAGGCACCATATCATGAACGGGCCCCTAGTCGCGGCGATGATTATGTCGTCTATATCGGTCTTTGTCTTGCTTGCCAAATGCAGGAAATGCCTGAATACAATGCCTCTCAACACATAACCAAGCAAGACGGTCGCGATGCAAACCAACGACGGAAGTACATAGGCCGCCGTACCGTTAAGATTCTGTAAAATAAGCTCCTTCATGAGATATTCCTCCTAAAACTAAAAAGCGCCTTCCCGCTTGCACGAGATGGCGGCCCGACCATCGCAATACCTCCCGGAGCAACCTATTAGTCCGGGACCCGATCATCCATTATATTGACATAGGATGGACATAGCAAGATGTTTCGAACGTATATCTTCAATCCCTGTTGATGAAATGTATCATATCGGTCAGCTTACCGTAGCTGTGGAAATCAAAATACATGACGAGCCTCGGAAGATGGGGATACTCGCCCTTCTCTATCTCTTCTTTCAGCGGAGGCGACAGTTTTATCTCGCCCTCCGTAAGGATATCCTTGAACTTCCTGTTAATGGCCGTTAGCGTCTTATCGGATATCTTCCTGTTCAGGCGCAGGACCGTCCGTCCCGACACATACCTTATCGAATGGTATACCCTGTAAAATTCCTCTATCAGCTTGATCGCCTCGTCGACCGTATTCACTATCCTGAAGAGGCTGAGGTCCTCTTTTTCTATGTACCCGTTCCTCAGCAGCTCATTGTTAACGAAACGCTTCCAGACCTCCCAGTATGTCGAGCCCTCCGGTTCCATCATAATTATCGGCCTCGGCTTCGATTTGCCCGTTTGAATAAGCGTCAGCATCTCGAACCCTTCGTCATTAGTGCCGAACCCGCCGGGGAAGAGAACGGTCGCGTCGGTCTCCTTGATGAAGATGAGCTTTCTCGTGAAGAAATACTTGAAGCTTATTATCTTCTGCTTTTCGTAGATGAACGGGTTAGGTTTCTGCTCGAAAGGCAGGCGGATATTTAACGCGAATTCCATGCCCATGTTCGCGCCTTTATTGCCGGCCTCCATTACGCCGGGGCCGCCGCCGGTAACGACCATATACCCTTTGCCGGTCATCTTCCTCGCAAAATCCTCCGCCATCTTATACTCCGCGGAAGAGGGCTTCGATCTCGCCGAACCGAATATCACGGCCTTCTTCACCTGCCTGTACGGCGAGAATATCTTGAATGAATACCTGAGCTCTTTCAGAGTGTTGTTCACGAGCTTCAGGTCCCCCTTGTCGTCGGATTCGCGCCCTAATTTTACTGCGGTAGTGATTATCTCGCGCAGTATATCCTCCGTCTCGGTGGAACATGATTCGCAGGTAAGGTCCGTTATCAACCTGTCGACGCTCTTGTCGCCTATCTTATAATCCCCCTGGGTCCTCTTCATGGTTTTAGCTCCAGTATGCGCCAATGCGTATCGTCGTCCTGCATCTCCTCCGTGCGCCCTTCGACGCAGGCGAAAATTCTGTCCGGGTATTCCAGCAGCGAGAGCGGCACCCTGAGCGTTATCATCCTGGGTCCGTGGTCCGCACTCACCTCTTTTGATGATAACCTTATGTGCCTGTCCCTGCAATGGAGGCCGTCGGCATCCATCCTTATATGCAGTTTCGGCATGCCGGAAAATCCCCGGCCTTTTTTATACCCTATAAGATAAGCCGTAAAATCCCTGTCCACATCCGCCCTTCCTGCCGTCGCCAGGTGCACTATGACGCTGCCGTCCTCGATGCCGTATATGCCGCTGCGCCCGCCGTCTTTCATCTTGAGCGGCGCATAATCGCCGAAAAGTTCGTTCCTCCTGGCGAAGGAAAAGAGGTACGACGGGTCATACGCCAACTGGCTCTTATAGGCCCTGATGGCGTCATGCTTCGCTTTAACATCTTCCTGCGGCAGGTCGAACGTCCCCCACGATACCCGTTTGAACGGGACCGGCGGTTTCAGGTCCATTTCAGGATGGTACCCTTTCGGCGCGGGCCAGCCCTGGACATGCACTATATAAGGGTACACGGACGGCGGCTCGATCGAACCTTCCGTATCCCAGAGCGCGACGCGCAGGAAAAGGTACAGCGCCTTATGGTCCGGGTTTGAATCTGACGGGTGCGAAACAAATATGTCGGTAGGACGGAACTGCGTGAGGATATCCTCAAGGTCTTTCAGGATACTTTCGCCGGTATAAGGCGCTCCGCATGAGACCGCACCGGCATACGGGACTTTCGTCTGCTTTGTCAGCATCGCCTCGTAGGGCTTGCCGTCGCCCCAGTAGCCCGTGAAGATCGCGAGCGTTCCGAAATCCGGGTACCCGAGGAATGATACATCCTGCGCCCCGAGCCCCATCCCGGACATTGCGGCCAACGTCTCCTTCATCCTCGTCTCCCCCATCGCTATGAGGCCCTTCGCCGACAAGACCGGGTGCTTCTTGTATATAAGGAATGCTATCTCGTTGTTGTCGCCGTTGGTCAGGCATACCACTTTTACTTTCGCGCCCGCGCCCAGCGCCTTCTTCATTACGCCGAAGGCGGCTATCGCCTCGTCGTCAGGATGGGGAGCGAGCACGAGGACCCTGTCGGAACGCCTGAACGTTATATCGTCGGAAGCCAAAGCGGTGACAGCGCATGACAGGAACAGGATTATGCCCGGTATTATTAAGGAAGAGATCTTCGCCACGTCTTTATTATAAGGGCAACGGTATGCCATATCAAGGATTTTCGGAAATCCGGCACAAAGGCATATCGAGCAGGGCAGGCCATTTGCGGTCCCATCCGGAATAATGTGTTACGCCTTCCACTGCCGTGACGCTTTCGTGTTTTTTGTCGCCGGCTTTTTCAGCGAAGGATTCCGACGCTTCCGGGGGTATTACCCTGTCGTCGTAAGAGATGAAATGCCGCTGCGGGACATTTTTCAATTTAACCGCGGCATCGACCGGTTCCAGCGATCCGCTTAGAGGGCTTACATTGTTCTTTTTGCTGACGGCGGCGCTGTCGAGGTTGCCGGCTACCGTGCGCAGGCCTATGACATCATCGCGGCGCGCGGCAATAAGCGCGGCGACAGCCGCCCCTCCGGAATATCCTACCAGGCTGACCTCTACGGCGCCTGCCATATCGCGCAGGCCGCTTACCGCCGAATCCATGTCCGCAATGACCTCAGGCGCAAACCTTTTAGACATCCAGTATTTCGCGTCGCAGTCCGACGCTCCCTCCGAAGGATATTGCCCGGGACGCGCGAGATATGCGACATTCGGCGACGGGTCGAGGGACGCAAGCTTCATGACAAGCGGGCTCGCGGGAGTCGGATCGGAAGATGCGCGGTACCGGTCCAGCCACGCGCGGCCGTCCCCTTCTATATATACGGTAAGCGGTTCCCCGGGGCTGGTTACCTTTATGCGGGAATACAGGACAAAATCGCGGCCGCGAATCAGTTTCTTCGTGAACCCGCTATCATGCCCAAAGTTATATGAGGTGGTCGCACATCCGGAAAGGCAAAATACCGCTATAATCGCGTACAGCGGCCTCATTTCTCACTGTCCCGAGGAATGGCTCTGCAGCGACAGGCTGCATCCGACCGTCCCCTTTATCAGGACGGGCAGGCGGTCCTTGTCCTTGCTGACCCATATCTCGAACTTGTCGGGTTTGCTCGTGAAGTGGTAGGCGGTCACTTTCCTGTCATTGACCTTCACTTCCTCGATGTCGGTAAGAGTGACGGTAAACTCCTCCTGGAGCCGTATGACCGTGCTCCACCCCACTTCGAGGTCGTCGACACGCCGCAGGCTGAAAGGCAGCAGCACGGCATTATGGTACGGGCTGTCCGATTTATATTTATATTCGTCGGAGATCTTTTCGTTCATGAATTTTTTTATCACGAGGGAGTTGTTCCCCGGGTCATATTCTTCTATAAGGTGCTCTTTGGCCAGCGGCCAGCTGATATGCCGCTCGACTATCAGCGGCATTCCGGTCTCCGGGTCGGCATATATCTCTTCGAGGTCGCTGAACCCTGCAAGCTTGGTCCGGAAAGTCACATGCCAGTACGTCTTGCCCTGGCGTTCGACTAGCCCCATATCCTCGTACTCCGCCTTCCCTGCCGGGCTGACGTTATAAATGATCTTCTCGCCCTGGGATACCGTAGCCGGGATATTGCCGGACACGGCAAGCAGTGACGCCGCTAATATTATATTCAATACCGACTTGCCTTGCATGTCTATCGACCTCATTAACCGGGATTGCATTTCGCCTTGACGAGTTCCACCAGTTCACCCACGGTAGCGACTGCGTCAACCTCTTCATCGGATATTGTGATATTATACTTCTCTTCGATGTCAATTGCCAGTCTTACTATATCGACGAAATCCATAAAGAGGTGCTCTATCAGCAGGGACTCCGGCAGTATCCTCTCGACCGGCATCTTTATCTGCTCGTTTATCAGTTCCCTGACCTCTTCGAATAGGGTCTTCATCTAGTGGACCATGACCGTCCCTTTATTCTTGACCTCACGGAAGATAAACACGAGGAAAACGCATGAAAAAGCTACTATCCCGTAGTATTGGAAGCAATCTATATAGGAAAGAAGCGCTGCCTGGCGCGTCAATTCCCTGTAAAGCAGGCCATCCGCGAGCCCTGAATACGCCTTCGTCACCTGCTGATACATCTGGTTAAAGGGGTTTAGCTGGCCCACAAGAGCCGCCTGGTGCGCCTGCGCCATTCGGGATAGTACCGTCGTTGACACCGCGATACCTACGCTTCCCCCGATATTCCTCATCAGGTTAAAAAGCCCGGAGCCGTTGCCTATGTCACTCGCATGCAGCGTCCCGAAGGCCACGATAGACAATGGCACAAAGACCATCATCGTACCGAAACCCAGAATAAAGAGCGGCACCACCCTCGAATCCATGGAGATCTGCAGGTTGATGTTGCCGAGGGACAGCGCCGCTAATCCTATTATGACAAGGCCTGCGGCTATCAGGACCTTATTCTTGAAATAGACACATAAACGCGAGACCGACATGGCCCCGATAAAAGCCCCTATCCCGAGGGGGACAAGTATAAGCCCGCTTAAATAGGCCGTATACCCCATCATCGTCTGGTAAAAGAGCGGCATTAGCGCCATGACCCCGTACATGATCGCGCCGATCATGAAAGCGATGATCATCCCGCCCGTAAGGTTCCTGTCCTTGAGGATGCGCAGGTCGACCACCGGATGTTTCACGCGGAATTCCCATATAATGAAAGCTACAAGCGAGATGACGACAACGATCGCCGTCCAGCATATCCAGGATGCCTGGAACCAATCCGCCTCCTGGCCTTTGTCAAGGATCAGCTGAAGCGCGCCGAGGCCCAGGGCCATCAGCGAGAAACCGTAATAGTCGATGCCGGTCCTGGTCTTGCGTATATACGGCGGATCCTCAACAAAGACCTTGGACATAATGACCGCTATGACGCCAACGGGCACGTTTATGAAGAAGAGCCACCGCCAAGAAAAGTTATCGGTGAGCCAGCCCCCGATGACGGGGCCTATGATAGGCGCCACTATTACCCCCATCGCGAAGACCGCCATGGCTGAAGTGCGCTTCTCCTTCGGGAAACTTTCAAGCAGTATAGCCTGGGAGATCGGCTGGAGGGCCCCTCCACCTATGCCCTGGAATATACGGAACAAGACCAGTTGCCCGAGGCTGCCGGCTATACCGCAGAGGACCGACGAAATGGTAAACAATGATATACAGACAAGGAGCACGCGCTTACGGCCGAAAAAACTTCCGAACCATGCCGAGGCGGGCAATATGATGGCGTTCGCGACAAGATAACTCGTTAAGACCCAGGTCCCTTCATGGGTGGTCGCGGAAAGGTTCCCCGCGATCTGCGGCAAGGCGACATTCGCGATGGATGTGTCGAGGACTTCCATGGTCGCGGCCAGCATGACCGCGATGCAGATAAGCCACGGATTGCTTTTTGGGCGCCATTCCTCGTGCTGCATTAACGGACCTTTATCTCTGCGATGACCGACATGCCTACTCCGAGGTCATATTTATCGTAGGGTCGGCCGTCAAAGACGATCTTTACCGGGATCCGCTGGACCACTTTGACAAAATTCCCGGACGCATTCTCGGGAGGGAACATGCTGAATTTGGCCCCGGTGCCGCGCTGGATGCTGTCTACGCGGCCATCGAAGACTTTGCCCGGGTATGTATCTATCTTTATCCTGGCCTCCTGGCCGGGCCTGACATTCTTAAGCTGGGTCTCCTTAAAATTGGCGACGACCCACATTTCATCCGAAACGACCGCCATAAGGCCCTGTCCCGGCTGTATCTGGTTGCCCGCCTCGACGGACCTTTTCGCCACGTGGCCGTCCGCCGGGGCGCATATCTTCGTATATTCAAGGTTGCGCTGCGCGATGTTGAATTGCGCCTCGGCGGCTTCAGCCTGCGCTTTCGCAAGGTTATATGCCGTAACTGCGTTCTCATACCTCTCTTTAGGATATACCTCTTCCTTGTATAACGCCTCGGCGCGGTCCTTGTCGCGTGACGCCTGCTCAAAAGCTACCTTACGTATGTCCAGGGCCGCCTGCGCCTCTTTCACCCTCAATTCGTAATCCGCGGGATCGATCTCGACCAGCACGTCCCCTTTTTTCACGATACGGTTATCTTCTGCGTTCACAGTCCCGACCGTCCCGGGGACCTTTGACGCTATGCTGTGGATCCTCCCCTCGATATATGCGTCATCGGTGGAGACACGGCTTAGCCCGCCGATGACAAAGAGGATGAATACCACGGTTGCAGCTCCGGACGCAGCCAGAAATATTCCCAGCAGTTTCGCTTTCTTAATGTTTTTCAGGTCCATTCTTGCTCTCCATTTTCTCGTAGATAAGTGTAAGGTCGATGCCCATAGAATACATTAGCCTCGCGTAGTTGCGTTTCAACTCGTAATCCGCGCTGTAATAATTGGTCCGGGCCCTCGTCTGGAGGGTTATCGCCTCAAGCACATCCGTGGGCGTGGCGACTCCAGCCGTATATTTTACGCGGTATGCGCGGACGTTCTCGTCTGCCTGCCCGATCGCTTCCGAGGCGACGGAGACCTTTTCACAGGCATCCTTGAGGCCGAGATGGCTGTCCTCCACTTCGAACTTGATATCCTCGACCAGCTTCTCCTTCTCTTCCTTTATCTGCTTCTGCAAAGCGCGTTCCTTGAGCAGGTCCGCTCTCGCCGCGCCGCCGTCATAGAGGTTCATCTTGACCCCGAGGTTTACCGACATGTTGTCCTCGTGGACCATGTAACTATTTTTCGTGTGGTTATACCCGCCGTCTGCATAAAGGACGGGGAGGTTCTCTACCGCCTTCGCCCTCTCGCTCGAGACGGACGCCTTGATCCTGTTCTCATAAAAAGATATCTCCGGCCTCTGTTCCTGCGCAGTGGCCCAGGCATCCTCTATACCGGGGTACTGCGGCAGTTCCATCTCTATGTCCCACACGATTAGTCTCTCCCTCAGCGGGAAGGCCAGTATATTGTTCAACCGCGCGGCGGCGACCTCCCTGCCGTTGCGCGCCGCTATCAGTTTTTGCTTCGCGTCGGCAAGCTCCACTTTCGCGGGAAGCAGGTCGTTCTTTACTATGACACCCTGCTTGAACAGGTGTTCCATGTCCTCTATATAGGAATCGAGGTTCTCAACCTCTTTTTCCGCGACATTTATCATCTTCTCCGATTCCAGCAGGTCCAGGTATGCGGTGATAAATTCCAGCGTGGCCACGCGTTTTACGCTCTCGCTACGGGCCTTTACCGCCTCGACCATATCCTTTGACGCGCGGTAGTTGGAAAGGCTCTTGCCGAAGTCGAACAACGTCTGGTAGACGCTCACGCCGAAGGAATACGGGTTCTTGTCCGAGGTCGGCACTGACATCCCCCCGAACTTCATCTCCTGTTTATGCCTGTTGAACGTCTGGACGGCCCCTACATTCAGCTGCGGAAGCATCACTGAACGGGCCATCATCGAGTTCTGGAATGCCATTTCATCGTCGTATGCCGAGATCTTTACGAGCCTGCTGTCTTTCTGCACTATAGCGATCCCTTCCTTGATAGTAAGGAGCCTGCCCTCCTTCCCGGATGCCTCTTCCCCGTATGCCGGGTGTTCCGGACACGCGAACAGGGCCAGGAATACGCCTGCCGCTATAATGACTGACTTCCTTGACATATTGCCGATCCTTCCCTTTATCGTATGTTCATTATCGTATGTGAACACTTACTACATTTTATGAACTATTGTTCATTTATAAAGAGTACCATTCATATCAGGTTTTGTCAAGATGGATATTTCAGGCGGGGTAATACGTCGTTACTTCTCGGAGATGCCGTTCAAAAGGCATTTTACTATTATGCCGGACATGCCGGCCAGGCTCCTCTTCCCTTTACCGTCTTCCTTGAACCATTTCTGGACAAATGATTTCATTATGGCAGTCAATATGTCCAGGACCTGCATCGGCTCGAAATCCCTGCTTATGACCCCTTCCTTCTGGGCCTGTTTGACTATATCCGCCATGTACTTTTCAAATTTCTGGCCTGCAGGGGTGCCCCGGAGACCTTTCTCGGCGATCATCATATCATCGCCTTCCGAGACGAAAATACGGAAGAAGTCCAGGTTGTTCTCGAAAAACAAAAGGGATTCGCGCACGAATGTCTCCAGCTTGCCCTTAGCGTCCTTAGCCGACGACATCTTCTCCTCGACTATCGACAACATCGTCTTCAGCTTTTCCGTGAACAGGGAGAGGTACAGCTCATCCTTATCCTTGAAATGCAGGTAGACGGTGCCGGTAGCATACTGGGCTTCTTTTGCGATATCCCTTATCGTCGCCTTGTGGTATCCCTTCAGCGCGAAGATATGCTCCGCCGCCGAGAAGATATCCGATCTTCGCAATTGCCTGTCCCTTTCTTTCCTGCTGAATCCGGCCATTTCGCCTCATTTAGGATAATTTTCAATTACTGAACATCCGTTCATAATATATACCATCCGGCCCCGCCCATGTCAAGCTAATAACTTTTAGGGATGGTGTTTCCTCAGGCGCAGCGCGACATTGACGAGGATTATAAGCGCGGGCACTTCTATCAGCGGGCCGATGACCGTCGCGAATGCCTGGTTGGAGCTTATGCCGAAGATGGCTACCGCGACCGCTATTGCCAGCTCGAAGTCATTGCTGGCCGCAGTGAAAGACACGGCCGTGGTCTGGCCGTAGTTTATTCGCATCTTCCTCGCGATGAAGAACGTCGCGAACCACATCACGAAGAAATATATCAACAGCGGTACCGCTATCCTTACCACGTCAAAAGGCATCTGTATAATATACTGCCCTTTCAGCGAGAACATGACGACAATGGTAAACAGCAGCGCGATGAGGGTCAACGGGCTTATCTTCGGGATAAAGACGTCCTCGAACCACTTCTTCCCTTTCAACCCGATGCCGCCGACGCGCGTAAGCGCTCCCGCAAGGAAAGGGATCCCGAGGTAGAAAAGCACGGTCTTCGCCGCGTCGACCATCGAGATGCTGATATTCACGCCTTTCGCGAGCCCGAGCCATTTCAGCCCGAGCGTGATGAACAGGTATATATATGCCGCATAGAACAGGACCTGGAACAACGCGTTGAAGGCGACAAGCCCTATCGCGAACTCCCTGTCCCCTTCAGCGAGTTCGTTCCACACGATCACCATGGCGATACAGCGCGCGAGCCCGACAAGTATAACGCCTATCATATACTCGGGGCGATCGCGCAGGAACGTTATCGCGAGGACGAACATCAACAGCGGGCCTATGACCCAGTTCTGCACGAGAGAAAGCACCAGCAGTTTCGGCCTGCTGAAGACCTTTCCCATCTCCTCGTATTTTACTTTGGCCAGAGGCGGGTACATCATGAGTATGAGCCCTATGGCTATCGGGATAGAGGTAGTGCCTACCTGCATTCCGGCAATGGCGCCGGTGACACCAGGAGCGAAATAGTCCAACGCTATGCCCGCGGCCATCGCGGCGAATATAAGAGGCGTCAGGAGTTTGTCCAGCAGGGATAACTCCCGCTTTATTTCAATGTCTTCGTGTTTAGTATAAGGCATATATATAGTATGATCCGGCAATGATGAATATCACGCCTGTGATCATCCTCATGTAATATTCTATGGAAGCCAGGCGCTTGAACCAACGGCCCAGGGATGCCACGCCGAGTGCTATGGCAAAAGCGAATATAAGGACGGGTAATCCCGTGCCGATACCGTAAACCAGAGGCAGCACGACGCCGTTTTTGCCGTTTATCGCCAAAGGGATGAGGCTGCCGAAAAACAACGCTGCCGAGACCGGGCAAAATGCGAGCGCGAATACGGCGCCCAGGAAAAACGCTCCGGGGATACCCGCACCGGCGAGCTTGTCCTGGTCTTTCTGCGAAAGGGAAAATCCCGGGACCTTAAGCTTTATTATCCCCAGCAGGACCAGCCCCGTGGCCACAAGCAGCGGACCGACCGCGCGGTTCATATATTTCTGGAGGAACTGCGCTAACTGCGGGACGCTCAATAACGAATTTACGAGTATGATCCCGAGCACGGCGTAGGAAACCATCCTGCCCGCCGTGTACGCCGCGCCGGTGACCAGGACCAACGAAGGACGGGATATCTTCTTGGCGATGAACGATATGGCCGCGACATTCGTGGCCAGCGGGCACGGGCTTATAGAGGTCATTATACCCAGCCATAACGCCGACCCGGCGCCTGCTAGCAGCCCGGTCATTGCGCTTCCTTCAAAAGGGCCGACATTTCCTTTTTGACATAATCGATGAACTTCTGCCTGTTGCCGGAGTACTCCCAGATCTTATCGAGGTTCTTCCATTTTATCTCTTTGCCGCCTTTTACCAATGACAATACAAGCGATTTGGTATAAAGCTGGTAGTCCTTAATATAATGCCCGTTCTCCTTTTCATCCACATTGACCACTTTAAGGCCCGGGCCTATCGCTTCTTTCGAATATTGCTCCAGCTTATGGCATGTGGGGCAGCGCGCATTGCCGTGGAAATAATAGGCGACTACATGCGCGGCATCCGCATCTTCCGCCGCGTCCACCGGCGCCGGAAATACCATGCTTATCGCGGCAAACGCCAGTATGGCTATAAACAGTTTTCCCAATCTTCCTCCTTTATTTTGCTATTATACCCTTTATCTCTTCCCTGCTTAATACTTTCCCGGAAGATACCAGGGTGCCGTCCACCGCGAGCGCCGGGGTCATCATCACCCCGTATCCCGTGATCTTATCGATATCGGTGACCTTCGATACCTCGGCATCAATACCGAGATCCTTTACCGCCGCTTCCGCGTTCGCCTTTAACTGGTCGCATTTGAGGCATCCCATACCCAATATCTCTATCTTCATCTCCTTCTCCTATTTGACCGCCCGCACACAAATGCTGGCCACCGAATCATCGGCAGGATAACCGGCCTCTTTTTCAATCCTTACATCGCGGAATCCGGCCCGTTTTACCAGGGACAGGTATTCGTCCTTATTTATAGCGCCGGATATGCATCCGACATACGCCTTGACGGACTCTTTCTTCTCCGGCGGAAGCTCTTTTACAAGGACCAGGTCGGAGACCATCATCCTTCCCCCCGGCTTTAATACCCTGAATGCCTCCCTGAACACGCTTTCCTTGTCGGGCGACAGGTTTATGACGCAGTTAGAGATGACCGCATCGATGCAACCGTCTTCGACAGGAAGCTTCTCTATCTCGCCCAGCCTGAATTCGACATTTTTGTAGCCGCCTTTCGCGGCATTTCTTCCCGCCTTCTCTATCATCTCCGGGGTCATGTCCACCCCGATGACCCGGCCGGCGGCGCCGACCCTGCGTGAAGCAAGGAAGGAATCGAAACCGGCTCCGCTCCCGAGGTCAAGGACGGTCTCTCCTTCCTCAAGGGACGTTATAGCTACGGGATTGCCGCATCCGAGCCCCAGGTTCGCGCCACCCGGCACGGCGTCCATCTCGGCATCGCTGTATCCTACAGACCTGCTCATATCCCGCGCGGCCTGCACTCCGCCGGAACAGCATGAAGATCCCTGACAGCATGAGCTTTCCGTGCGCGCTATTTCGGCGTACCCGTCCCTTACCATCTTCTTTATATTCTTCTTATCCATAACGTTTCTCCCTTATTCCGCGATCAACCCGAACACGACGCCGGATATCGTCGCCATTATCACGACCAATACCACATAGACGGCCGTCTTCTTCGTGCCTATAACACCCCTGATAACAAGCATGCTGGGCAGGCTCAAGGCGGGCCCCGCCAGCAGCAGCGCAAGCGCCGGGCCTTTTCCCATACCCGATGCCATGAGACCCTGCACTATCGGCACTTCCGTCAATGTAGCGAAATACATGAACGCGCCTACAATCGACGAGAAGAAATTCGCGAACAACGAGTTTCCCCCGACAAGGGCTGCCACATACCGCGAAGGTATTATGCCTTCATGCCCTACCCGGCCGAGCAGGAATCCCGATATCAGGACACCGCCCAGCAAAAGCGGTAATATCTGCAAAGCGAAAGCCCACGTTGCGGACACCCAATCCTTTATCTCGTCTTTTTTGAACCAACTGGCCAGCGCAGCAACTACGGCCGCGAGAAAGAACCCGGTTATCCACCATTTCCCGGAGTTCGCAAAGACGAGCACCGCGATCATCGAGAAGAAGTAGATCGCGCTCTTCCAGAGCGGGCGCGTTTCCTTTACAGCACCCGGCTGCAACTCCCCTTTCGCATGGCGGGCATGCTCTTCCTTTATGAATATCAGGTGCATGATAAATCCTATCACTATGCTGAAGGCAATCGCCCCTATCGCGCGCGCAAGGCCGATCTTCCATCCGAGGATGCGGGCGGTCAGTATTATCGCAAGCACATTGATGGCCGGCCCCGAATACAGGAACGCTATCGCAGGCCCCAAACCGGCCCCCCGCCTGTATATTCCCGAGAAGAGCGGTAATATTGTGCATGAGCAAACCGCAAGTATTACGCCGGAGACCGACGCTACGCCGTAGGACAGCATCTTGTTCGCCTTTGCGCCGAAATACTTTATTACGGATGCCTGGTTGACGAATACCGCGATCGCGCCCGCTATAAAGAATGCGGGCACAAGGCACAACAGCACGTGCTCCCGGGCGTACCACTTCACCAGCGCGAGCGCCTCGAATATCGCGTTATCGAACCGCAAGCTCTCTATCGGCATATAAAAACAACCGAGGAATATCGCAATGATATATACGAGTTTCTTCAATTCCTTCATTTCTTTCCTCTCTTCATTATCTCGCAGCAGCCGCCTTCTATCCGTATGGCCTTGATGTTGACCAGTCCGTCGGCTATCTTCTCCTGTGCGGAGGTCAGGATCCTCGAGAATGTCGGCCGCGATATCTTCATGAGTTTCGCGGCGTCGACCTGTTTTAATCCTTCGAGGCAGGCCAGGCGCATCGCCTCGAATTCATCAAGGGTCAACGAAACCACATCCACCTTGTTTATCGGCTTGCAGAGGGGCTTGAAACACCTCTCTCCGGGGGCGCATTTTATCCATCTTGTCTTTTTCGGCCTCAAGGCTATCCTCCATTATGAACATATGTCCATAACAGTATAGCATACATGCGGCGGTTGTCAATACCGGTTATTTTTTCGCGCCGGCTTTGATCAGGAGGTGGACTATCTCGTTGTATTTCTTTTCTTTTGCGAGGGAGTATGCCGTTGCGCCGTCCGTGACTTTCAGGTTGACGTCGGCATCCTTCGCCAGGAGGGCTTTCACCGTCTCAAGGCGGCCGTTATTTGCCGCGGCTATCAGGGCGGTCGCGCCGTTATTGGCCGCGACGTTCACGTCGGCGCCTTTCTCCAGTAGCGCCTTGACTATATCCGTGTAACCGTACTGTGACGCCCATATCAGGGCGGTGGTACCGTCGTCGTTGGCTTTCGCGTCTACCTCCGCCCCCTTCTCCAGCAGCGCCTTGACCACATCAAGGTAACCTCTCTGGCTTGCCTGCATAAGGGAAGTGACGCCGTTATCGGTCTTAGCGTTCACGTCGGCGCCTTTCTCCAGCAGTAACTCCACGACCTCGAGATGGCCCTGCTCAGAGGCGTACTGCAGCGCGGTGGCGTTGTAGGTTGTCTTCCCGTTAACGTTTACGCCTTTAGCAAGGAGGGAGCGGACTTCAGATACATCGCCTTTCCAGGCGGCCCTTATAAGGTCTTCGCAGGAATTATCCGCGCAAAATCCGGGATATGCCGAAAAAACAAAAAACAGCACTAAGGTTGAGGCCAGGGCTTTCATAGCGTCTCCATATTCAGGTATTAATTATATCCTGAATACAGGGATTATCAAGCTATCTTTCACCCTGCAGGACTTTAATGAACGTCTTCACGATGTCAGGGTCAAATTGGGTACCGGAAGCTTTTTTGATTATCGCTATGGCCTTTTCTTTTGAGTATGCCTTGCGGTAAGGCCGGTCGGAGATCAGCGCCTGGTATACGTCCGCAATAGTGATGATCCTTGCCATCAGGGGTATCTGGTACATCTTCAAGCCGTGCGGATAACCCTTGCCGTCCCATCTTTCGTGATGATGGAGGAGCGCGGGAATTACGGGACGCAGGGAATGGATAGGCCTTATAATATCGACGCCGATCTGCGGATGTTTCTTGACCTCCGCGAACTCTCTTTTGCTGAGTTTGGCTTTTTTATGCAGTATCTTATCGCTGATACCCACTTTTCCCAGGTCGTGCAGCATCGCCGCCTGCTTGACCAATTCCAGTTTATCGTAAGGAAAACCCAGGTCCTGGGCGATCCTCATTGCGTAATGGACGGTCCTCTCGACATGCTCGCCGGTGTAAAGGTCTTTTAATTCAAGCGCCTTCGCAAAAGCCAGGGTCTCCTCGATCAGGCTCTGGTTTGCCCTCTTCGTAAGCTTTCCTATCTTTTCCGTAAGCAAACGGATGTCGGAGGATTGCGGGATCATGCCGGCCTCCCTTTTCATGTCGGCGGATGAGAATACCCGGTTACCGCCGCTTTCCTTGGCCTTGTTCAGGATCTGGTCGGCGAGATCCATCATCTCCATGCCTTTTCGCACGTTATCTTCCGGATAAGATACAACGGATAAACTAAGCTTTAGCCTGATGGAATGCTTCTTATCCCCGAAATTATGCAATTGTATGCTGTCAAGTATCCTGCCAGCCAGATTCAATGCTCCCTTTCTGCCCGTGGCCGGGGATATTATGACGAATTCCTCTCCCCCGTAACGGACGACTATATCATATGGGCGCACTATTTTGATCAATTGAGCGGCAAACTGCTTTAATATTACGTCGCCGAACACGTGCCCATAGACATCATTAATGGACTTAAAATAGTCGAGGTCCATCATTATTACCGAAAGCGGCCCTGATTGCCTTTCCGCAAGGTTGAAGTTTGTCTCCAACGCATTTTTAAGATAGCGGTGATTATAAAGGCCTGTATGCGAATCCCTTAACGTAAGTTGTTCCAGTTTTTTGTTTGCGCGTTCGACCTCCTTAAGCAAAAACCCTCTTTCTTCTTCGGCCTTCTTACGCTCTGTAATATTCCGGAAGCTGCCCATCATATATTTCCTTCCCGAAAATGTTATCGGGGAAGTGATAATATCCGCGTAAAATACGCCGCCGTCCTTCCTTTTTACCGGCATGTTCTCTACGATTTTCGACCTTCCCTGCGCCTGCATCTCAAACGCCTCCATGGCTTTCGGCAGGTCCTCCTCCGGATGTATATCGCTTTCCTTCAGGAGCTTTATCTCCTCCTCTGAATATCCCAGCATTTCGCATATTGCCTTGTTGCACATGATGAACTTTTTTGTCTTTATGTCCGCCAAAAGCATACCGTCCCTGGCATTCTCGAATATTATCCTGAACCTTTTTTCGGATTCCAGCACCGACTCCGTTTTTTCCGCGACAAGTTCCTCAAGGTGGTCACGATGCCTTTTAAGCTCTCCCTCGATCCGTTTGCGCTCGGTAATGTCGACATTTACCTCGGCTACGGACCATTTGCCGTCCTTGCCCTGAAACGGGATGCTGGTCACCTGGATAGGCCTGTTGCCTTCCCTGGCCAGGACCTCCTCGGTGACCACGACTTTCTTCGTTTCCAGCGCTTTCCTGACCCCGCACTCACGGCATTCTTCTCCTTTGCCCATAAAATATTCGTAACATTTTTTGCCGGCGGGATCCCCGTATACTTTTTGCCATTCCGGGTCAACATATACCAGATTATAATCCGAATCTATGATATCAAGGCCGGTCTTTGTGGCTCCCAGGATAAACTCTATCTGCTTGTTCAGATCGTGTATCTTTTCCTCGGACATTTTTCGCTCGGTAATATCCCAGAAAAGCCCGAACAGCCCCTTGACGTTTCCGTCCTTATCCCGGATCGGGACCTTGACCATGTTGATGACCGCCTTCTTTTTTTCGTTGAGATAATCGCCTATCACGGCATATTCTTCTTCCAGGTTCAGGGGTTTCCCGGACTCCATGACCTTCTTATCAACGGCCCTGTATTTTTCCGCCAGGGGCGTGGGGAAAAAATCATAGTCCGTCTTTCCCGCTATCTCTTCAGGGTTGATTTTCAGGTCCTTGGCATAATTTTCGTTACATGATATGTAAACCGAGTTCTTGTCCTTCAGAAACACCTTTTGGGGAAGATTCTCTACGAGCGTCCTGTATTGCTGCTCCTTTGCCTGCGCCAATTCACCTTCTACCCGCTTGCGTTCGGTGATGTCGCGGATGTTGCATTGGATGACTTTTGCCTTGTTGACCAAAAATACCTCGGAATTTATTCTAATTCCATTTTTTGCTTTTACCGGAATGTCTTCGTAATGGATCACGCCTTCTCTTTCCAGGTTAATGACCGTCTCTTTGAAGTCATTACCGTCCTTGACCACGCCTATCCCCCAGAGTTTCTTCTTCAGGAACTCCGCGGGAGAATAACCCAGCAGATTTTGCACGGATTCGTTGGAATTAAGGATGTCGCCTTCGGTCTTATGGACAAGCAATAACCCGTCCCGCGATGTTTCAAAGGCCCTGCGAAAACGTTCTTCGGACTCCTTTAATTCTGTCTGCAGGCGTTTGCGCTCGGTGATGTCTTCAATTGCCATCAGTATCAGTTCTTCCCCTTCTGTCCCTTTCGTTACTATTTCCGCCAATTTCCCGGGAACATGCAACAGGCAGGCGTTCAGGATCATAGCCCTCTCACCGATCTTCTCAAATTTATGTTCGACTTCATAGTCTTTTACGGATTTTTTCTCCGATATGACCTTTTTAAGCAACCGGGCCAGCTCGGGCACATCCCACTGCCTGTCGCCCATATCGGTAAGAAGCTGGCCTATTACGGCTTCTTTTGAAACCTTGAAGGTATCATAAAAAGCTTGGTTTGCGGAAACGACGCGCAGTTTCTTGTTTAGTACCAAAAACGGCTCCCTTAAGGTAGCGATAATACTATTGGAGTAATTCAGGAGATCTTCGATATCCAGCCCTTTTCCCTGCTTTTCGCCTTTCATTTTTAAACCTTTCCAAAAAAAATCCCAAGGACTTGTGCCGCTTCAGGCACAAGATACTTGGGTGCTGTTAAAGATGCCCTGCAAAAACAATTACCCTTCTTTGATAATATATCCCTTCTTCGAAAATAACTAAAGGAAATATTTCATGTTCATGAGCAAGAAGGTCAGAACTTATACTTTATATCCGCCCAACCCGTATGGGAGGTAAAGTCTTCCTTGTATTCGAAGTCGTAGTTTGTCTCAAGGCTCCAGTTGTTGTGAGAGGCAAGGGTAAGCTTCGCGCCGACGTTCATGGAGTTCTGGGCGGGATCGAAACCGTTGGTGGCGAAAGAGCCGCCTC